>Ga0179593_1340739_pt1 | contig 28995 bp, 25 predicted proteins | sample CZODoug2_1_08_16_FD_185931 | JGI IMG/M metagenome (GOLD analysis project Ga0179593, IMG submission 185931) | Vadose zone soil fungal communities from Angelo Coast Range Reserve, California, USA - CZODoug2_1_08_16fungal (PacBio error correction) | ecosystem: Environmental > Terrestrial > Soil >... | reverse complement strand
GCCCCGGACCGGCTGCGCCATTAGTCTCCGGTGTCTCGACGAACCAATTCCCTCATCGTAACATTACCCTCCTTCCCTGTAATTGTGTCCCCCCATGTTTCGATTAGGGGTTTTCTTTATCTTCACACCTTCTGGTGTCAAGTTACTCGCGGGGACGGACGGACCGTCACATTCCCAAGGCTCGTTCTCCCTTGACTTATGTTCTTCCTTTCCTCCTCGTGCGTAATAGTTTGCTGCGTCTTTCCTGTGTTCACGGATACGTAGATTCGGCCGTTTTTACCTCCTTTGGCGGTAGGTTGCCTCGGTTAGGAACCGCATGCCTCGTCTCTAATCGTCTCCGCGTCGACTATTTGTCTCCCCCCTATAGACCTGCAGCCGTCGTCGTCAGCTGCTTCCCGAGGTTTTGCTCGTCGCGATTAGTCGCTTGGCGTTGGTGACGGTGGTGGCGTTCGTCTCCATTGTTCCGCACACAAGTTGTATCCTCCTCCCCTTCACTACTCTTCCGTCCTTTTTTCTGACTAACCCGCGCTCCCGCTCTAACTCCAGGCTGTCCACAACTAGCGCTTTTCCCTGTTGTGTTGAGATATTTTTCTCTGGGAAGTCACTTTTCACCCCCCTCATTCACCACCGGAGCTGAGCCCTCTCTTGTGCACGGGAGCTGACGCTTGTTCCTCCTCCTCCGCTGTAAGCCTGTTCTCTTAGATTCGAGCTCCTCTTGAAGAATACCCCCTGCGACGATCTCTTCCTCTTCAAATAGGCATGAGACTTTCGTTAGCCTTCACCTTCTGCGCCATCCGACGCCAGAGTATGCCTCCTTTAATCTGTGCGGATTTTCGTCAGTGACTGTTCCTTGGCACTAACCGCGTATCATATTTAGGGACTTTTCTTTTTCTGTACCTCCATTCCTCTAATTTATCTTTTCCGTCCCCCAAGCATTTTCTTTAAATCCGAACAACGTCATAGCAGGCGGTTTGCGGGGCATAAGAATGTTTAGCCTTTTTTTCGTCTCTATCTAGCCCTGACGAGTTCTTTCTCAACCTCTCCACTACCACATTATCAGCAGCGCGCCCTCTTCTGCGATTGTATAGGCTCGGATCGCCACCCCCTTCGCCCTTTTGGCCCTATCGGAGCTTCCCGCGCTAAGAGCCAGGGTCTTTTCGCGACTTATGTTTTTAGGTTCGTCTCGGGTTCCCCGGGAGCTCAGTAGGAATTCGAGACTCCCCGTCGAGCTCTATTTGGGTCTTGTCTTCCCGTCTTCTCCGTCCCCCCCTTCCCTGAACAGAATCCTCCTCTGGTTTTCCCTGGCCCCCTTTTTCAACTAGAATTCCCTAACTCGTACTAGCTCTATCTTTTCCTCTTAGTAGGCCCACCAATGTCTCTCCCCGCCTCGCTTTCCTCTTAATCTCGGCGCCCCCCCCATATACCTTACGTAGGTCTGGTATTGAGTCGGGCTTCTTGGTTCTATGGCATTTTTATCCTTCCCTGGAGTTGGAAAGCCATCCCCGAAGTCCCCAGCCTTTCTCCCCCTTTCCCATCTGGACTTCTTTTTGGCTTAAACTCCCTTGTAGCCCACGAGTTTTCACCTCTGGATTCTCTAGGGATTTTTTCCCCGCTGCGTTTCATCCCTTTGTAAGTAGTCGCTTCTCTTTTTTTCGCAGGGATTTTGACCCTTCGAGGCGAGGATGGCTGTTTCTTCCTCAGATGAGTTCAGACCTCTTCCCAGTTCGCAGCCTTTTTGTCTCCTTGTTTTCCGCTGAAGATATCGGTTTTTGCGTCCTCCATAATTCCACCACACGCCCCCCGGAGGCTTGGTTAGGTAGTCCCCATGTTGCTTTTGAAGAAGCTCGCTTCGTAGTGCGTACCCCCCTTTTCCTCTCCGCTATCTCACAAACCAGACCGAGAACCCCGCGTACCCCCAGCTTCCCTTACCCCCTCCGGTTGAACACCGAGTTTCTTAGACGCTCGTTCCCCTTTTTCGTTTCGGGGTCTTTGATCGTTACGTAACCCCCTCTCCTCTACAGAGTTGTCCTCCGTCCGTGTGATCTCTTCCCCCTTTTCAGCCCGTTCTTCTGGAAATCGAAACCTGCTCTCCCCTACCCTTCTGTTGCTCGCGCGGTCCACCTTGGAAAATGTCAACGCTGAGGAAATCTCACGGATTCCACGGGCTCAGATCTCATCCTCCTCACATATAGTTATGGGTAACCCCCGAGTTCTGATTCCTGAAGAGGTGCAGCCGTGGTTTCGGCCCCACCAATGTTCCCGTCCCTTCCTGCGCCTAGCCTCTGTGCGCAAATAAATTTATGGTGAGGAGAATGACACAATCAAATGCACTGACCTTGTTTTTTTCGAGGACCCCACAATCTCCGACCTTTAGAAGACCAGACGCCCCCCCCTCAGACCCTAGTATGGTCCTCTTTTTCACTGCATGATGACAGCCTGTACCTCGACATGCAACTTGCCCCCTATTTAATTTCAGCGGTACACTTTGAGTTATGATCTCCCGGATTCGAGATGCCCGTCCTCTTTTAGATTTCTTAAGTATTCCTCGTTCTTCCGGTGTGTCCCCCCAGTTGAAATCACCACGATCACGAATGGTTCGACTTCTCTCCCTATTTGTCCCGAAAGAAATTCCCCCTCCTCCGTTTTAATTTGACTCCCCTGAAGCCGCTCACGAACCATCGCCCCCCTAAAGGGTAGTTTGTCTCTCCGGGAGTGCGCTTCCTTTTTAGAACGTGGTTGGGATTACCCACCGATAGCACCAGTCCTCCATTCTCGCGCGCTCGAGCTCGGTCCCCGTTCGGGTACCCCTTTGTCCTGGCGCTGATTTTTTTTTCTTTTTTATGGTCATCGTTCGCTCTCTGGGAGAATCGAGCAAAATGGGCAAACCTTCTTCTCTCGGTCCGAATAGCTTCCCCTACCTCTCTTTAGTTCATCCCTTGCCCGTGACGGCGGCCTACCCCCGTCCTGGCTCGTCTCCCTGAAGCTCCTCCTCCTCCCCCGTGAAGCGTTAGCAAAGGTTGTCTGATACGCTCCGATATAGGGACCCGCGATCGTGATGCTTTTCAGATTTCTCGTTTTTCTATTCCTTCGTAGTCATGTTGCTCTTTCTTCCGCCCTCTTTTTCCCAACGCTAAGACTGGTCTGCTTTGAGCCGCATCAATGTCTCTGCGTTATGCTCCTATTATCTTTTCATAATGAGGGTTGGGACCCTTCCACGGATTCCGCTGAGTCATCGCCCCAGCGGAAAATTTAGGCCGCTTCGTGAGACCCTCTTCTGAAGAGAATTTTACGATCTTTTTCACTTCTGCAACGAGGGTCTTTCTTGTGAGGAAAAAGCCTTTCTAACCCTCTCACTTACCCTTAAGCAGAATGCCGTTTTCAGTTGACTCTCCAGGAATCTATTTTCTCGATGTGTTTGATTCTCACCCACTGCCAATAGATCGCCGTCTCAAACCCCCCCACTCCCAGCTTCCGCCCCGCTTCCCACCTCCCGTTTCCTCTCAGTTTTCCTGATTCTAGATCCCCCTCACAGGTTTTCTCGTGTTGAGGATGCTTCCTCCACGCGACCCCGCGCAGACAGCTCCCGTCTCCTCTTGCCTTCGGTTTTTTCAGCCATCTATTGAGCGTTCTTCCTCTGGGTGGTGAGCCTTAACTTGACCCTCTTGCCCACTTGATGCCCTGTGTTCGAGACCTGATCGTCCCCGTCCGTCACACCCAGCAACCGCATTATTTCACCGACTCCCCCGCCTTTAACTTAGTAGACGTAATCCCCTACGTAAGTTCGATCTCTCTTCGTCCCTCTTCTAAGAGACTTCAGATCATTCTTCTCCTCGTGTCTTCCTTCCCCCTTTAAATGTGAATGAACAAGACCGAGAATAGGTATATCTCTCCCGTATTCTCTTCCCAAGTTCATCCCTGCTATTCTCTCCTACGAAGTTTGCGGCCCCCTTCAACTCTGCGTAGTCGGACCATTGCGCCTGAGCTACGCTTACTTTGTTCAACAGTATTAAGTCTCGTTGTAGACCTCCCTTTCACCACCATCCGTTTGCTTTTTCTCCACCGCCACAAACAAAGCAAACTTTCTGGCATTGTCCTTCGTTGTGCGCGAGAATGCTGTGGAGCGTCTTTCTACTGCTTCCTCTTCCTACGAGAGAGATGACTTCGAAGGTAGTCTCCTTTTGCTGGCAGTAGAGTGTCCTCTCCTTTGTCAGACTATCGTCCTTTCCCTACCCAAGCCTCGGACTCTTTGATGCTCGAAGTAGTTTAACCGCATCTGATCTCCCCCCCTCAAAAGTGGTGAAGCCGGCTCACGTGACCCCCCTTCCCTCCCATTTTCCCCAGGACAGTCGGTATGAAGTCCCGGATCGAAGGGGATTCACTTTTTCTTTTCTTTTTCTTCATCTATGCTTTTTCTGCGTTTACTCGTACTCCCCTCGCGGCAGGCTTCCTCTGCTGAGTTTTTGACTCCCCTGGTCGTTCTTCACCTCCACCGCTCTACGGCGACCATCGGTACCTCCCTCCCCCAGAAGACCCCGACGACCCTTTTCACTTTCAATGGCCTGAGCTACGCGTCCTATCCTTCCCCCCTCCTCTCTCTCTTTTCTTAATAATACGTTCTGTGTCTAGTTTAGATCTTCGGTCCGGTGCTTTCATGACGAGGAGGACCAATTCTCGCTTTTTTTACGTTGACTTTCTTTTTTTACTTGTTTTAGTCCCGTGCTGCCCCTTTCCTCCCTAGCGTGGTGTGAAAGAAGGTACCCTTTGGCTCTTCCGCCTCTAGCTGACGGCGATCTCCTACTCTCTCCCTACGACCAGGAGTAGGCTGCAGGATCCACAACCCCTGTCCCTCATTCTTGTTCCGACTTATAACTGGAAGTTGCCACTTCCTGTTTTCTTGCTCTCCCCGTGCTCCGCTCACACTTTCCTGTCTTTGCGCTCCTTGATTGAGTAGCCATCATCGATCAAGACCTCTTCGATTCCTCAGCTTTATGGTTTTCAGGATTCTCCGTAGAATCCTTCCCCTGACCCGGCCAGCGCTCCAAGAATTCTAACTGCTCTTTGCAGATAAGCGGGTCTGGAGGGCGTCTGGCCAGCGTTATCTTCTCACTCCGAAAAGATTCTTTCCTCTTTTTCAAATGTTGTGTGCTCGTGAGTTAACCTCCACAGGTGGGTGTCCTTTCTTGATACCAAGACTGAATGAAGACCCCGGACCCTTCAAGAATTAGCGAAAGGTCTGACTCTTCCTTTCTTTTTGCACTAAGATAGTAGATCTGTCTAAATATGCTTTCCGTTTTCAAGTCTTGGTTTTTCTCCTATCGAGGGAGTGTTTTATCGGTCTTAAACGGGCCTCCCTAGGAGTCTTTTCCGTGCTTCCCGATGTAGCGAGGAGAAGCTATCCTATTAGGTTCGGTCGGCAGCCGATTCCGTCGATGTTCTTCTTTACAACATGAGAGGTGCGTTTTTTCGCGGTTCGGAGCATTGTCGCCCCCACCTGAGTCATCCGAAAGAAAGACTTAGTCCTTACGTCCTATTTCACTGCAGCCCTTCGATATAGCTGCCACGCAAACTGATTGGTTTTCCCTCCTGATCGTTGGAGATGAATGACAACCCTCCTCTTAGGCACCGGTGACATTTGGACTTCAAGCCAGCTGGAACGTGGGTTGTGGGTGTGGCGGGGTTTTTGTGCGGTTGGTGTTTGTTTTTTGGTTGGGTTGTGTTGTCTTTTTCCTTGGTGGGTTGGTGGTTTCGGGTTTTTTTTTTGTTGGTGCGCGCGAACTTCTTTTTGCCCCGCCGAAGCCTCTTTCCGCCCCCGCGTCTCCATTACAGAGCGACTGTTGTGACACCCCCCTGATCCCCCCCTCTCCCGTCGCTTCCCACTTCATTTTGAGCGGTCTCTGGTCCTTCGGTGTCCGACCATCCCGTTTTGTGCGACGGTAATGATCGTGCCGGTAGCGCGGATCTGATCGCCGAACAGAGTTCCTACGTCTTTGCGGCCTTCGTCCTGCCCACATGTAATCGTCTTTTTCTAGTGCCGGCAAACCAGTGTTCGTCAATTTCCTTTCTCTCATTCAAGAAATGCAAAAGTCCCCCCGTTCTTTCTACTCATCCTTTTATTTGCGTTTTGATAGGATAGACTACTTGCGGCTTTCTACTAGAACCTCCCCACTGTCTGACTAGAGACCGCGTAACTAGTATCTTTAATCGGCGGATCGCAACCCCGTATTTTTCTCTCCCCTTTGACTATCCTTCCAGATAGCCAGACCCCCCCTCGCCCTTGCCATGCGTTCTGGACTTTTCCTTAAAGAGTTGTGCACCTTTCTCCTCCTTTCCTTTAGTTCTCTCGAAGCTCTGCCTACGCGGGTTTTACCAGACTTATTTCGTTTGGAATTTCCCCCGCTCTTCCTCCCCATGCCACAGGCTTCATCCGGGCCACTCCCCGTCGTTTGATTGCCGCAAAATTTTGAAAGACCCCTCGACTCCCCGTCGAATGTATTTTCCGTCTCTTACTTATGCCAAACCCCTTTCCGCTACTCTCTTAGTCTTCCTCCTGCCGGTAGACCCTCTTCCCATCCTTAGGCGATGGTAATTTCTTTGAGTTAGGGGCCGTCCTTCCCGTCGCGGTCCCTGTTGCCATGATCTACTTCCCCCTCCCCCCTTTCGGCCCATGACGCGCCCTTCTGGGGTATCTTTCGGTTCACTCCTGTACCGAGGAGCTCTAACTCGGACGCATCTTGCGTGAAAGTCGTGGGAAGGGAACCCTCCGCGTCCCCTGAACTGAGGCTCTTCCATGTTCTTCTGCGCGTCAGTTTGCAGTATGCTCCGAAAGCCGGCTAGCGTTTTCTTACCTACTACATATCGTTTTTTTAGAGTAACCCCCGCGCTCTTTGTTTTTTTTCCTTTTCTTTCAACACTGCCGGGAATCTTTCGCCGCAGTCATTGCTGCACTCAGCGCTCCCCCTTTTTTTTCCCCCCCGCCCCGCTTTAGTGCCGCCCACGCTTTTCCATCATCTTTGTCTGCAGGATCCGCTCGGATCACTTCCTCCTTTCTTCTTTCCCAGAGAGCTTTCTCGTTCGCCTTCGTCTCCCCCGTTTGTGCGCAGAAGCATTTTTTTTCGATCTCTCCTTTCTCCTCGTTTTTTTTTTTTCTGACTCGATCGAAACCTTCTTCTGCCTCCCCCCCCCCCCCCAACCCAAAAACAAACAACAAACAAAAATCTGTTAGGCTGACGTCCCACTTCCCTTCCTCCCTGACCTCATAAAGGGAGGCCGGTCTTCTCCCTAGAGGATCTTCCTACCCCGTGGAGGGACCTTTGGCGTGCCCACTGGGACGTCCCCTTGGCTGGTTCCTTTCATACCCCACCACCTGTTTAGCCTCTTCTGCTCTCTAGCTTCTTGCGAAAAGTCTCCCGTCCGTTTGTATCGTCTCCAACAGGCCGTCTCTTCTTTTTTACGCGGCCACGAACCTCTATCGTCTTTTCCTCGCACCCAGAGGAGGGCGACTGGAATCAGGTGGAATGTTTCGCCTCTCCCCCTGACCTGCCTTACACGACATGTTCCCTTGGGACCCAGCTGAGTCTTCCCTTTGCCGACTGCCCCCTCGATTGTCCTACCTTGTCGATCACGCGTCTTTTCTTTTCCGGTTCGGGCAGACCATAACCTTTGCTCGTGGGCTTCTTTTTCCGGAGTACTTTCTATTGGCCGAACTCCGCCCCCGAGACCGGTTCGTTTTCTCCGCGCAGAATCCCTATGACCCCCCCTCTCACTGGAGTTATCCTGTTTTTTGCGCCCCGGGATCCCTCGACGGCGTCTCGACGTGCGTTGGGAACTTTCCTCCCCTTGAACAGCGACAGATCCCCGCTCTCGAGTTTCGCTGCCAAGTTCGGGACAAAAATCCGCGCGCTGTCCCATGCCATTTAGTCCTTTTTCTCCCTCTTTCTTTTGTATTTAGGAAGCAGCCTGACTCACTGCCCCATCTTTTCACCCCGCTCTCTCCCGATTGCCTCTAAATAGTAGACGGTGCGCAAATTCCCCCACTTTGGGGAGGCCGCCTCTTCCGCTCACTGCACTTTCTTCTGGCTGCCTGCGCAGCTCCTCTCCCGCAAGGCATATTTTTTCAGTCCGACTCCGATCCTCGTTCTCTCTCGTCGCTTTTGCTTTCCGATCTCCTGTTGCGTGCACTGAGTTACCGCCTCCTTCCTTTTTTTCCGTTTCCTCTCTTCTCACACCCCCACTCCCCGTTCATGATTCCAAAACATCCCTTTGATGCTGACGTTATTGAGAGCCCTCGGGTTTTCCCGTGCAAGAGACGGCGTCTGATTATTCCCTCAGTCCAGACGTTCCACTTTCTTTTCTCCCTTCTTTTTAATAAAGACAGACGCTCCGCAAGATTTGCTTACCCTGGACTCCTTTGCCTGAGGATGGGATAAACCGGCCGTCTCCCCCCTATCCGCGATGCCTAGTTCTCTTTCCGGGCTGTTTTGGGTGTTCCCAGCCAGTATAGATTTTCTTTCACCCCTCCCTTTTCCCTCGGAGGAGGATTCCAAAGCCCAGCTACGCTCCCTTTCTCGTCTTGCTTCAACTGGCTCCTGTCACCCGTGGAATCCTCTCGGTGTATGACACCCATCCTCCTTTCCCTCCAGAAAGCACTCCTTCCTTTCCTTAAGCAGATTATAGGTTTTTTCTCGGTCGGTAATCCGGCGGGACTCTTGTCTCCCGTTGATGAAATTGTTGCGCTCCCCGCTCGACTTCACCGCGGACCCCGTCCACGTATGCCTCGAACAGAAATCCTCAGACGTCCCCTTTTTTTTCCCTGCCTTCCCCCTACGACTCCTTTTCTCTCTTGAGCAAACTAAGCGACGAGATCTGGCCCCTGGTGAGATAATTTCCCCTGGTCCTCCACTCTCCCTCAGAAAGGAGTATTCGCTCCCGATCCTTTCCCGTTGCCCCCCCGTTTCCATCTCATTATGTCGACTATTTCCGTTCAGATGCACTCTCCAATATTCCTGGTGCGAGCGATGAGGCTTTTTCCTTTTTCCCCCTTTGTCCGTCCGGCGGCGAATCACGTTCCACCCATACGTTTGCTGTGCCAGCTCAAGCGACACACCCGACCCACTTTTATGTCTAACCGTGTTGAGCGGCTCTGAGCGAGTACTGCTCGATTTACCTCCCGGCTCTCTCCTCTTTACGGGATCCTTTTCTGTCGTGGCCTTTCCTCACCCCGGCAGCGCTTTCTACGTTGCTTTTTCCCATGACAGATCGAGTTCGATAGGGATCCGATCTGCATAGAGTTCGCCCCGTAACTGATACTTCACCCTCCCCTTGGCCCTCCCTGGTCCACGCTTTTGCCAAGTACCTCCCCCCCCTGACCTTCCGTCCGGACGCTGCAAGTGATCGTCCTGGTCCCGGTGTTTTTTTCTTTTCTTCTCCTTGCTTTAGTCGTGAGTTGCTAGATTTAAATCCGAGCTCCGTTCTCCCCGATGGTCTTTCCTTTTCGCCAGTCTCTTACTTTCCCCTCTCCCGGCAACAGGACTAACCCAGGCTCCTACAAGAAGATTCCCCGGCTTAAAACCCGAGCCAGCCCCCTCCTCCCTCCTCTTTCTTTTCCTCCTCCACATTTTTTTTTTTTTTGGATCTTCTCTTTGGGATTAGTGACGCGGAAGCGCCCAGGAGAAATGTTGGCCCCCCCGTTTTTTTGACAGTTGTATGTTTCAGAGTCGTTACCGATGGACGTCTTGCGGTGTGAGTTGAACGCCCCCCCAGTTTTTCTCTCCCCTCCTTGAGCCTCAGCGCCCCCCCCCCCCCCCCCCCCCCCCTAGTTTGAAGAGTATCCCCCGCTCCCGACCTAGGTTTCTAGAATGCATGCTTCCCCCCAAACCACTCTGGGATCTTTCCGTTTTCATACCCTATCCTTTCTTTTTTCCAATTTTTGGAATTTGTGGGCGAGCAGTGTGCCCGTTCTCAACCCGGTTCGTTTTGATTCTTCTCCTCCCCTTCCGTGGTTCGACTAGATACTTCGCTCTCTCGCCTCGCTTGGCCCTGATGGATTCCTCGCGCTTCCCTGATGTTTTCCAGAGAAAGCAGCAACCTTCCGTTAGCACTGCTCCCCCTTTCAGAGTAGGTCAAGCCTTCTCTCCGTTCTCGGCCAGAGTCGCGCACGACGATATCTCATGGAAAAGGTCGGTGTTTTTTTCGCGTTAGCCTCCCCTTTCTTTGTGAATTCTTTTTCCCTCCCTCCTAATCGTCCCGGACCCCTCCAGTCCCAAAAGGGCTCGAGCCCCTTCTTTACTGCACCCCCGGTCCTTGCCGGCCCGAAGAGCGATGGCGCACTGAGTCTTTCCTTCAAGTTAGTCTCCCCTCCCGTTCTCTCTCTTCGGGCCCCCCCCTCCCCGGGTTCAGTCTGCTTCCTTGTCTTAACCTCAGCACTAGTTATCTCTGCCGCCCCTGATGATCGTCTCAGCACGCTGACAGTCGTTGAGACTCGCCTACTTCTCTTATGTTCTTTTTCCCTAATGTTGGGCCGGGGTTTTTTTTTTGCCCTTTTTTCGTTCTGATAGGTCCCTCTCACCCCCCACATGGTCCACCGATCCGTCAAGACGAGGTCTTCTCGGCGACCTCTTCTCCTCAGATATTTCACGGTTAACCTCCGCTCTTCTCCCTCTCCTTTTGCGCTCTCTGGTCGAAAATCAACCCATCGAGGAGGCACCTTGACGGTCCTCAGCCACACCCCCTCGACTCAGTCCCCAGATCTCCAACCCCTTCGCCCCCCTTTGGCATCACGCCGCTTCGTCCCCCCGCTGCTTTCGTTCGATTCCTCGTTCTGGTCACCCCCCCTCGACGATACTCTGCAAACATCCCCTTGCCTGATCTGCTTTGCATGCTTGTGCCCCACTCCCCCCCTCTCCCGCGTCGGCGCCGTTTATCGTTCTTCGGACGGATCGAGGCGGATAACCTGATATTGTCTTCTTTGCTGGAAATCATGCCCGTCTACTCTCTTTCCTGCCAGACCCCGCAGTTTAGATTCTCCCTTTACCTCCTGAATGTGGTGCTTGCTCCGCCTCGGTCGTAGCGTTTGATTTTAAGGACCTACTTCTGCGTCCCTTTGCTCCCTGATCGCGCCCCTTTCTCACGATTTCTCTCTAGGATTGGCATCGGATCGCAACCGTTCCTGGCCGCTGCCTTCTATCTCCGAGCTTCCGAAAGGGCCGGCAGAGATTAGTTGCTTCCCGAGGTGGTCACTGTGACGGCCCCCTTATACTAGGGTAGTTTCCTACTGGCTCCCTAGGGTTGCCTCTTTCTTCGGTGCTGGTTTCCTTCCCTTCCAAGTAGTCGCCGCTCCGAGTTAATCAGTTTGAACGCGCCCTTTGACCCCCCCTCACCTTTTGCCCCCCTTAATCGTCTCCCCTTTCCGATGTTGCTTTTTCCTCTTGCAGTCGGCCCCAACCAACGGTCAGCATGTCACGTGCCTCTCGTTAAGCGAACCTGTGAGCCCAATCTCACTCGTTATATGTCCATCTTTATTCTGACGGGCGCTTCGTTACCCCTTCCCCCCCCCCCAACCTGTTTTTCGGCCTGAGTTAGTCCTATTCACGTCGCGTCTTGAATATAGTCCTCTGGATTTTTTTTCACCCTAAGAAAGAGTCGATCTCCTTTTCTCCCCGAGAAGACCCTTCATTTCTTCACTCTTCGCTCCTGGCAGCCCATCTAACTTCCCATCGATGCGAAAGTTCTATTCCTCTCGAGGGCCTTTTCTTCCAGTTCTCCCGCCTAGGCTGTCGTGATTCACGGCGTTCTACCCCTCTTTTTTCTCTGCGTTTTAGCGAACACCGCTGGAGGCTTGGTGTACGTCCTCTCATGCCCTTTTTTCGTCGCTCTCTTGCGTCGCATTTCTTGCCCTCAACGGTGGGTAGCGAACCCACGAGGACCCCTCTCCCGTTGCCGCCCTAACGCGTTTAAATTTCCCTCGTTTCTTCCGTGAAACGGATCCCGTTGCCTTTCCGTGTGGAGCCTCCGCTGCTGCTTAACGCACAGCTTTTGCTCAGAAATTAGGTTCGCCTATTTCACCTTCTCCCTTTTTTTTTTTTGTTCTGGATGATCAAAATGCTTCTGTGCGCCACCTTTCTGTTTTTCTTCGCTGGTGAACGTACGATCGCTCATAAAGGTGGGCCGTTGGGTCCGCGTCATCTCCCTCTGATTCCTTGCCCCCCGCGTTGGCGGTCCACGGACTCGTGGTTTCTGTCCCCCTTTGTTTCCGTAAAACTTTTTCGCCGACCTGGCCTTGCCCTCTAGCTTGTTCTAACCTCCCGGACGGTTTTGACTCCACCGCAACAACAAGAAGAAGCGACGAGTTGTGAATAGTTACCCAAGCCCGAGAGATTTCTCTAAGTAAGCCCAGCGCCTCTTCTTTCTAGCCTACGAAGCCTGTTCCATCCGTGATCCCATGAAACGGCCTTCTTCTCAACAGGGTTGCCACCTTCCGGGCCCACCTGTTAGAAGACTTTCCCGCCGATGCTTCCATCCGGTTTCCGATTCCCCGCCGAGCGCATAGGTCGACCCCACCAGTCTAACCGAGGTTCGGCTTGAGACCTTCGCCTTTCTCATTGGCGAAAGAAATGCCTCCCTGTTGAAGTGCCTTCCCGACTTCCCGCCCTCCTCCTGATTTCCCCACGGTCCTTCCTAGGTTGCGCCCGGCGCGTTTCCCTTTTTTGTACCGCCCGGTGCTCGACTTGGTTTTTCCTACTTCCTCGCCTGCACATCCCATCCTCTCCCCCCCCGCGTATCGGCTTCGGGCAAAATTCGGGCAAACTTTCTTGCGTCTGTTCACCTCTCACTTTCTCTATCTTTGTGGGGCCTTTCCTTTCTCAGTCCATGGAGCAACCCCTCGCTCCTTTGTCTTTCGTTATCCCTAGATCACTAGTTCTCAGGTAGGTATCACTCCCACAATCGGGACCATTCTCTACATTCCGCCTTTCGCTGGATAGGGAGCATCTGCTGAGTTCCCGCGATCTACCAGGCAGGCGCCCATTTTTTTGGAGCTCAGCCTCTCCGGTTCTAGACGTTCTTTTCTTGGGCGATATTTCTTTCTGTGGTGCACCCCCCCCCCCCCCCCTCCTCTTTTTTTCCTTGCGAGAATGTTTCCCACCTACTCGCAGCCTCATTCCCATACGACTTCGCTACAGGCCCCTCGCTGCTTTATTCGATATTTTACTGAAGTCTTCCCCCTGCGGACCTTTGACCTTCAGAGCATTTCTCTGATTCAGCGCAGCCTTCCCACTTTTTTCCTCCTTTTTTTTGCATATAAGATACTTAGTTCCCGCACTGAGTTAAATCCTAGACTTTTTCGCGTGTTCCTAAAAAGAAGTTCGCCCGATTAGCGCTGCCTTGTATTAAGTCTTACTTTCCTCGCTTTTGTAGTTATGGTACACAGCCGCTATATTCCTTAAATTCGGGGACCCGCTGTGGGAGTTGCCCCCCAAGCCTTCGCGCTAATTTTTTCCCCCCTCCGGCTCCAGGTAACCGTTAGACTTGTTGCCTGAGTGCTGCTCCACTCCTCTTTTGCAGCAAAGATATTGAGCGATTCGGTCAGACTCCTCCGCTCGGCTTCTCTTATAGCCGATACTGTCTTGACGTTTTTTTCCGGTGTTTTTTCGAGGATGTCCTCCTACCGGACCCTTGCCCCCACAACGCACAACTGTCATTATTGACCTACCTCCTCGAGTCCTTCTTCCGGCGCGTGTCCGACGCTTCATAGTCGTGCCACCCTAGTTCCTCTCTCCGACGGTACGTCCTCCCTTTCTTTTCCAGAACGCGCAACCTGCCCTTCTTCTAACGTCCGTCTGCTCCTTCAGTCTGTCAATGCACTCCTATGTCTCCTATAAGCACCTTCTTCTTCCCGCAGCACCGATTCCATCTCTTCACGGCGAGCTTTGATGGTCGGTTCCTTTCTTCGGGGAGCCCCAACTTTTCAACAATTTGTTTTGATTGTGCGATCACGAGCCCACCCCCTCCCCCTTGGTTTATCCCGACCCTGAGCCTCTTTTTCTGCCGATTGTAGTCAATTCCTCTCCGACTTTCAGCCTTTTAGCGCGAGAGCATTTGAGACGAGCAGGTTCTATGCGGGTGCGCCTTTCTTATCGGAATCTCCCCTTGAGTCTACCAGTATCCCGCGTTTCGCCTGGACCACTCGCGACCTGAATTTTCGCAGTGAACCCTGCAATCATCATCGCAAAGTCCCCTTTTTCCTATTTCCTTTTGATTGACTCTGAAAGCCCTTCCCCTTGCCCCCCTGCCAGGAGCTGTTGCACCTAAGTTCCTCTGGGACCTTTTTTTTGTTTGGTCACATCGAAATCTTAGCCGTGCTTTTGGTTGTCGCGTATAGAGGCGAGGATCCTGCTCTCAGAGACGGTTTTTTTTGACTTTATACTGCGGCGTCTTCACGGTTTCCTTTCTTTCGGCCATAGGTACAGTCCCCGTCCCAGCTCGCCACGACGAACGTCCCTGGTTGATGGCTCTTCCTTGTTCAGAAACGCCCGGTCCCTAGTCTATTCTTTCCCATCCCCACCCTGTTGTTTTTTCGATCTCTCTTTTTGCCGGGCGTTTTCTCTTCAAGAGTTCAGGCGACCTTTCGGTCTTCCTTTTTTCGTATTTTTCCCTCTCTTGGTTAGCGTTGTAACGCTGGGTAGAGATTTCGTTGTTTTTCTTGACGACCATTGAGTCACGATATGCTCTCCCCTGCTCTCCTTCCGCCGCTCCCTAGAATACCAGCCCTTGCTCGAGGGGGCCACAACCCCCTTTCCCCCCCCCCCTTGATCTGAAGTTCTAAATACTTTCCTGTGAGTAAGGAATTGTTCCTTTGCGTAGCATTGCTCCCTCTCTTTCCCCCTTTATTTGTGATTCGCTAAGTTCTTTTTCCCTTTTTGCGTTCCCGATCCGCCTATTCCGAGGCCTGGGACGGCTTGACTTCCGTAGAGATCTGCTTCTATTCGTCCCCGCACTTTCCGGCCCTGCTCCACGGTTAGGTTAAAGCTTCTAGCAGCGTAGCCCCCATCCCAGCCCGTCCTATCTTCTTTTCCCCCAGCCCCCCAATGGGGACCACGTTATTTTTTTTAGCTCAAACCCGGGTGGTGTTGTCCCTTCCCCTCCCCCGATCCTTCCAAGACCTCTCTCCGGTCGAATGCTCGGTGCTTTTCAGACGCGGCCTTTTTGTCTTCGCTTGTCTATGGCGTCTGACGTTTCTCCTTCTTCTCTCCTCCGGCACATCTCTCGGGTCGCCCCCCCCCCCTTTCATTTTGATCTTAAACCCCATCCCGCGTTCTTGCCCCTAGAACTGCGATTATCCTACGGTTTCTGCAAGATAGAAATGCCTTTCGTTCATTCCTTCCGCCGCTAGGACGTAGATTCTTTGTTTTTTTTCCATCGTGTGGTTGTTGCCTAGGGTGTGTTCGAGCTTATAGAAACAGTTCATTCGTTTTCCTTTTCCCGAGTCGTTCCTTGCCTTTCTTTTTTTCCCTGAGAGCGCTCTCTATCGGCTGAAAAGACGTAGCAAGATCTTTTTGATGCTTCTATCGGTGTCCTCAAGCGCCCCTCCCACCACAGAGATTCTCCCCCGGAACATTCCCTCTGGACCCTTTCGCTTAGTTGCGGATTTGGCATCCCCCATCCGCCGCGTTAGAGGAGAGTCGGCTTCCGCGAGAGCGTGGCTTTTTTTCTCCCCCACACATCTACTCCCTCGTTAAATCTGCCGGCAGCGGATCTTTCTGCCCCAGCTCGGCCGTTTTTTTTCTTTGTCAGGCTTTAGGATATTCATTCTCTTGAGGCGGCACGAACCCTTCTTCCTACCTCTTTCCTTAGACTGCACTCATGCAGCTTTTCTTTTCGTGCCGGACCCGTCCCTCCCTTGTTCTCCATTCCCCACAGCAGCGCCCCCCCACCCTTTTTTTTTTTTTCTACGCTCCGGTCTGTATTTTTATCCCGGTCCTTCTCTGACCCTGTTTCCGGTCGAACTCTCAACAACAGCTCTTCCTCGCACCCCTGTACGAGAGATCCCGCTTGTCGCCTCTTCTCGCAACAGTTCAGGTCCGGTCCCTTTTTGTATCTCGAGCCTCCGCGCTACCTAGCGTTCCGGCTCGTTTGAGGTAGTAAGATTTTGCAAGGGCGAACCCCCCTCGATTATACTGCTCTAGTTCGCGTTTTCTCAGCATTAGGCGGGATCTGCTTTCAATTTCCCTTTTCTTTCTCGCCAGTGCCAGGGTTTTTTCCACTTCAGTTCTTGAGATTTTCAATGATTTGACCCCAAACCCCATGTCCTCTAGTCCTATTTATAGGTCTAGCGGAAGTCGTCCCCCCCATTTCGATACTCACGGTCGAGTACAAGAGAATCGCTCCCCCCCTTTTCCCCGTAGTGGATGGTCTCCTTTGAGCTTCAGTTTTTTTCGTTTAGTCCGCCCAGTTTTCTCCCCGCCGTACTTATTGGCGAGACGTAAGAGTAGACTGCCCTACTCGGTTTCTGTTCAGCCGAAACGCGGCGAGTTTGTCCCCGAGGCTACTAGGGAAAAATTTTGGCGTTGGGAGTGCCCTCAATTTTTCACATTCCCCTTCTATTCCGAAGGCCTTTGCCCTGCCTCCGAGCCCTGATTTAATGCTTCCAGTCGCCCTGCTCATGCGCTTTTTTCCCTTTGATCGACGATCGGCTTTTTCCGCGTCCCCTCCTCTTTGTTTTTCATCACACGTTGGAGGTTGTCCATCCTTAGCCCGCAGCTTTAGCAGCAGTTTTTCCATGGTGTTGGTGAGCTAAAACCTTCTTCGCTCTTCCATTCGCCACGCAAACACGATACTTCCTTTTTTCTGGCATTACTCTAGGCCCTTTTCCCTCCGTGGAGGTACCGTCCTAGCTTGTGTCCCCCGTTCCCTTTTTGATGCACCTAGGTGCGCAGAAGCCAGTTTCGGATTTTTCTTTTTTCTTCTCCTAAGGTTTTTGAGTTAGGATCCCGAAACGCTTTCTGCGTTTTCACCCTCGATTAGATGGTGTGACCCGGTCCCTTTTCGATTCATCCTCACTTGTAGGTCGTCTGCGGGATCTTGCGAAACTCGTTCTGTTGTTTCCCCCACGAGTGTTTTTTTTTTCTTGGAACGAGTGTCGGTTCGTTTTTCTTACCCCCCCTGTTCGCCGCCTGGCTTGCTGCCCTAGTAGTGCCTTACAAAAGTAGGCTAGAGACTCCCCACAAATTCCCCGCGCGCGGTTTTTTCCGTCTTTACCAAGCAGAGAGTTTCTCCTTTTTCCGTCATTTCTAGGCCGGCGGTTGCGACTTTTCCGCATTGTGAAAGAATGATATAGAGCCCTGAAAGACATCAAGGCATGTTTTGATTTTTTTTGACCCCCCCATTGCTAGCCTCTCCAGATTAGGACCTCTCCTTCCTGCCGATATTTTTTAAGAACAGAAATGCTACCGTCTAGGGGCCCTCTGCTTACTTCTCGTGAAGAACTCCAAGCCTCTGACTTTGCCGTACCCTCTAGCCGATCCACTATGAACCCTTTTCCTTTTCTCTTTACCCCTCTAGGCTATTGCGGGTTTTTTTTCTCGAATTTGTTTCTACCCGTTGTGTGTCAAGCCCAAGTACCCTCCTACATATGAGTATCTATATTCCTTCTTTTCAAACAACACGTCTGGCCCATCTGCGTCTCGGGCTTGGGATGAACCCTTGCATAGTCTTCTGTTTAAGGTGTACTTCTTCCTATTGAGAAAGACACATATTTCACATAGTTTCCGCCGTGCTGCGTCTTGTTCTATGAGATGCACCATTACTAGAGTCAGGCCCAATTGAACCACCCATTTACTTATCAAATACACACTCTGCATTCCACGGGTATTCGCATGAGATCTACCCCGGATACCACTCCGTTTAGCATTTGGCGATCAGTAGTCCCTATCCTCTTTGATCGCGCTCGTGGACGCTTTCGCTCTCTATCTTTTGTTTTCGTTTTCGATTTAGAGATTACCCCTTCTTCGATAGAGAGATCCCAATTCCTTTCCGTAGTCTGCAGCCCCTCCAACCGCGTGATTTTTCTGAGTTCTCTATGAGTAGATTTTAAAATGTTTCATCTCGAAGGAGTGCTTTTGTTAATCAGAAGCAGTCCCCCACCCGACTGCGTTTTGTTGCCACCGATCCTTACTTCCCGCCGATAACTGTTAACGGCAGGTTTCTCTTAAACTCGGTGACAGAATTCTGTGCCTTTGAGCGACTCTTGCTTGATCTGTGGGTGAGTCGCACCCCTCCTCATAGTTTGTCCATAGCCCTCGCCGCTTTTAACCTTTGAGGCGGCTTTTCCAAATAGTACGCTCCCCGTAATGGCTCTTCAAGTTTCCTCCTCGCTTTCTGAATGATCCCCCTCCCCGAGCAGCCCCTCTTAAGAGTACGGTTTAAGTTCTTTCCCCTCTGCCCTTTCTGCGAGGCCTTTTTGTTAGATGACGTTACAGTATGGAAGTTCGTCCTTTAAGTCGTAATCGATACGACCTCCCACCTGTTTAACAACACCTCAACCTTGAACTATACATCACAGAAGTAATGGAGTCCGACAGTTTCGTATCTTATAGTAGACACGCCCCTCACTCTACCCCCCCCCCCCCCCCCCCCCCCCCCCCCCCCCCCCCCCCCTCCCACGTTATAAGAGTGTCTTCGGTCACGTTTCTCAATACCCTGCTTCTTAGATCGAGCTATACGTATCGCTTCTTGACCAAACCTCCCTTCTTCGATCTACTCAAAGCTCTTTTCAACTCTCCCCGGATGAAGTAGACTTTCGAGCGTGGAATGGTCTTTTTTCGTCAAGTAAGGCTTGTAGGCCATACCCCCCCTCCGTTTGTTTGATGTTCCCGTCTGGGCCCAACACAGACACTTGTCCCATTCCTCTCCCCAGTTTCGTTAGCTGGAAGTTATAGATTGTCTTTTTCGCCCCGTCTTTAAACACTTCTTTTTTAGCCCGAAGCGCATTTCCCCCATTCTTTGGTTTGATGTCCTTTGACGATCAGCCCGGCGGGGTTATACTCGTTTTCACGCCCAGATAGGGTCCTCTTACTCGCCGTTTTCCTCTCGTCGGAACTTAAATTCCTGAGCACCATCCCCCACGTTTCCGCGGCTCACTCTCCTTCACCGAACCCTTGAATTCCCTTTTTCCCCCTTCATTGGTTACAGGACAGCATTTTCCCCCTTTCGTTGTTGAGTCTCCTGAAGCTCTTTTTTGGTCGTTCGCTTTGCTCTCTCGGCGCCTGCCCCCCTCTCGTTCCTTTTTATCGCACTTTATTTTTCCCAGGCCCAACGCTCCTCCCAGCGGCTTTTTAAAACCCCCCGATACAAGGCTAACCTTCAACGGCTCAAGGTCGACTGGCTTTTCCTCGTCAACCGCCTGTTCCTTCCTTTCTCTTTTCCCTTCCCCCTTTTTGGTTTTTTTTCATTGAGTCTTTCCGGTTCCGGTTTTTTTCCGCTTGAAGAGCTTCTCCTTGAGTTCGTGTATATGGGTTAGCGGTCTGTTACTATGTCACGTAGATGGTCGTTTTGAAAGAAGACCAGTGTTCTTCCACTCCTCTTCTTTTCGAGCCCTTTGTCTCGGACGCTATACCCCCCTCGACCTACACTCTCGATCCGCTTAATTATACACAAAAACACCGGTATTGACGTTTATACACCTTCTCGATTCATTAAGGATTAGGGCCGCGCAAGCACGGTTCCCGTCTTTTCACACTTTCTTTCCCAGATCCTTGTCTTGAGTTCTTCTTTCCCCCTTATAAGATCGAGTACCTCTCCTGCTCGGGCGATGACTCCGTATTCCCCTCTTCCCTGACCCGTTTACGACGATCCGACCAGCCCCCCGGCTGGTCATGTCGCGTCGGCGAGTTCGGCCCCCCCCCCTCCTGGCGAAGAGCTCCCCTCCTCCAGGCTCACTCCTATATCTTTTGCAGGCCCCCATTGTCTGTGTTGTGTGAGTTGAGCGCAACCAACCCTTCTTTTTACTTCGCACCGCCGCACGGACTTCACGGCCCCTACCCGTCCAATCAGGTCCGCCCGTCTACTTCTTTGTGGCTGTTCTTTTTTGGTTTCAGTATGGGCAGAGTCGACGGTTTTTTCTCCAGAGAGATCGTACTCCCGATTCTCTTTCGCGGTCGGTTTGCCCTTGGCGGAACCGCCCGCGGATCTTCGCCGGCTGCTTCTAATCTTTTCGATGTGCCGTCGTAGTTCGGTGCGCCGCCGTCGATTCCTTCTTCTTCGTCCATACCCTTCATGGTTTTTGTGAGAGGGGGATTAGAAGAGGTATCTCAAACTTCATTGCCCGGAAAGTAAGAGTAAGTCCCTTTCTGCTCCAAGCTCGCCCCTCTCGATAATCTGGCTACACACCTCCCTTGAGCTTTCGAAGAGGTGCTCTGAAAGTGGAGGCCGTCTTCAACCCCACTATGGATACCCACATTTTTCAAGGAGAGGATTAAAATTTCTTTTTAGTTCCGCTATGATTTTCCGCCCCCGTGAGAGTTTACATCTCTAGTTTTCTATACCCTTCCCTCTCGGCGTGCACACCAGGAGATAATAGCGCCCCAATTTTCTTCTTGTTCGGGCGACTTTGAGGTGTTCTCCCATGCCGCCGCCGTTCTTAGTTAAGCGTCTTTTCGTCCCTATTTCTTTCTTCCCTGTCCCCCCTAAGAGTGTCCCGTGCTTTTTTCCACTCATGCAAGAGACTTTTCTCTGCCGGCCACTCCCCTCCGTGGGAGCCCCTCCGCATCACCTCAAGAGCCGGCGGTGGCGTGCTCCCCCTGCATACGGCTAGCTTTATCGGCTCCTATGGAGCCACTCGGTTTCGCCCGAAACTCTGCAGTCAGATCGCGCCCAGTGCCCCCTATCTCGATCCCAGGATCCGTCTTTTTCGAAAACAGTGCGCCGTATGACTTTCGAGCTGAGCCTCCGCGCTCCTAGCCAGTGGACGCTCTCCAGGATCTTCCCTTTGTGGGCAATGGGTCCTCCTTTCTACTTCTTTCAGTCTTATCCCTTTTTTAGATCGATTTTTTTCCCAGCGGTTATCTTTTTTGTGCCCCCCCCCTCCAATATCTTGCGCGTTCATCAGGTCCCTCGCCGAGCTTTTGCCCTCCTTTTTCTAAAATCCCCTCCTCTCGTCTGCGTCCGGAGTGAGCTCCCCCACCCCCCGTTCTCTCCCTGCTTCTCGTTTTCCCGAGAAGTGAGCCCGACACACTTTTTCTATGATGGCTTTGAGTAGGCCGCTTCCGGTCATCACGCTGGCTGGCGCATTTTCAAATGGAGTCCGCTTTTCGCTTTTTTCAGTCCGAGATAAGTTTTATATGGTAGGCAAGTTTTTCTGAACCCCTGAGGCGATGTACTAGGGATTCCTACAGATCCCGCATTCTCCACCTGTGATTTCACGAATCCTTTTGCCCTTCCCCTCTCCTTTGGACGGAGCCTTCGGTTCAGCCGGCTTCTTCGACTCCCCCTGCTGTTTCGGACGTGCGTAGATGATCTTTTTTTGTCCCTCCTTTAAAAACTGGAGGCTTGTTTCAGTTCGCCCCTCACCCGGCCGCTGCTTCCTTTTTTCCTTGAGCTCGAGGCGCCCGAAGTCCCCTTAAGACCATGGTTTTATGGCTCAAAAAACCGCCCCGAGTCCCTTGCCTTCGTTTCCCCATCTCTTTTTCTTCCTGGATCCGTCCTTTTCTGCCCTACCCTTAGGAGGTCATGAGAGTGCGTTCACCACGATCTCTCCGAGTTCTCAGCGGTTATATATCTCTTTAATCCCCCCCCCTCCTTCGGAGAATCGAAACCTTGCCTGCCTCCCCTCTTTGCCCCCTCGTGGTGAAAGGCAGCTAATCCCCCTTATCATTTCGCTGATCCCCCTGCATCCCAGAGTCTTGAAAACTTTTTCTCGGCGGAAGTAAGATGGTAGCTCTGGTCCGCTCAACCACTTTTTTAGCTGGCTGCGCCTCGAGTCTTGGCCGAACCGTCCCGCGCGGTTTCTCCCTTGCATGAACCGTCCGCCGCGCGGTGACACAGCCGAGATCTTCCCGAACCGCTCGCAGGCGGTTGTTCCTCATGTTTGAATCCCCGGCTGCCCGTCTCTGATCTCCACCATGACGGCATTATACCTAGACGTTTCATTAAAGTCTGGTGCCTGTCTTCCGGATTAGGTGAACGATCCCCGGATGTTTCTCTCCCAGAGCCCCCATGGTATTAGTTCTACCAGAAACCCCGACGGTTCCTCCTTCGGCTTTTAGGGGCCACGGCAGTTTTACTTCCAGACGTCCCAGGCCTCCTACTCTTACCCCCGACCGCCCCCCGCGACCCCCTTACAATCTCCCCTCCGGAAGTCTGGTTCTGCCTGACGCCGGTCGCCCCGTTACGGTCGTGCTCTCCCGTGGGGGGAAGTAATTCTTTCGGACAGAAGACACCTCGCAGATCGTGGCAAAGTCTTTGAAAAAAAACTTCTTTTCAGCTTTCCCTGATGAACCCCGGAACTTTTGATTCTGAAGGCCCCGTCCTCCTACCCTCAGTTCCCCTCTGTGCAAACCCTCGAAGGTTCGAGTCTTTGTCCATAGTTTCCATCCTTCTTTGAGTCTCCCTTTTTCCAAATAGGCGAAGACATACCTGATAGCTTCCTTTTCGTTATCGACGACTCGATATGCGAAACGGTTTGGCGAATCCGAGCCCCCCCTCTCTCGTGTTTCCTTTCCAGTGCCGCTGTTCGCCTCGCGATTTGGTAGTGCGACTTCCCCTTATATTTCAGGATCCCGCGACCCTCTTCAACTCTACTCAATGAGGCTCCCTCCCACCTCCCCCCTTATGATGAGTTGCTGAGGCTTTTTTTTGCTCCCTTGCGTGGCCCCCGGACCAGCTGCCTTGATGTGTTCGCGCCGCAGGAACTCTTCGACGCTTTCGATGCTCCTCAGCCTGCCGCTCGAGTCTCCCCTGCTGAAGTCCCCGGTCTCGGGGTTGGGCGCTTTGAACCCCCTCAGGGCGCCCTCTAAGCGGCTGCAGAGTTCTTTTTGAGGATTAGTCGATGGTTTTTTCTCAGAGGCTCGCGGTACTTCCCTCGCCGCTTGGACCACACGGGCGTGAGTTTGCGGTAAAACCGCAGTACGTAACGTCCTAGAGGTTCCAGCGCCTAACCTTTGTGCTTTCCTTGTGTGGATGTCCCTGAATTTTGCCTCAACTACCTCCTGCACCCAATCGAGGCTACCAGGGTTTCAGCTATATAGTAGCGGCTCTCGAGGGTCGAGAGCCCCCCTGGCCCTCCTCTATTTTTCCCCAGCTCTCGATGGACGCTTTAGACTGCCTGGAACGCCAGCGTTTGCCCCCCAACCCCCCCCCCCCAACCGTCCCCGATTCATTATCCAGAAGGGATGTCCTTTTTCGGCGAGGTCCTGGACCAGGGCGAGTTTCTGTCGCCATAGGCTTTCCCGAGCCATCGAAGGAGATCCTCTTCCTTCCGGTTCCTCCCGTCTGACCGCGTCCCCCGAGACTTCCGCCCTGATTCTGTCTCGATGAACAAGTCAGACGATTCCCTGCGCCCTACGCCCCCAAGCTCGGCCCAGCACCCTCTTTGGCAGTCTTATGACGCGCTTGGACTGGTCGTCGTCCCGTCCGGCGAGGTGATCCCAAGAACGTCCCCAACTCGGTGTGGCCTCATCACCTTCCCCACAGCCTTTCACTGATACGCGATCGTTCCTTGTTGGCATACGCTGCTTCGCCGTTTTACCTAGCGCCGTAAGTTTTCCCCCCCGCTAGACGGGTTGCTTTTCCTGTCTGGCGATAAGGCCTCGTCTTCAAGACCAGATTTGTTCGCTCGTGCCCTCGCTGCTCTTCCTTGTTCGCTCCAGAACTCTCCTCCCGACCTTCACACGAACCGTGTGTCTTGCTAGTCCGTCCCTTTCCTTTTTCTCCCAGTTGAAAGGAGTGGGTGAAAGTCCCTCTCCCAGGGCCGTTTTTGTTGTCTCCTACGCACGCAGTTTGCTTTTTCTCGATCCGCAGAGCCCGGAAGAGAGGAGGTTACTTTCGCACTCGTTTTCCCGGCACGCTCTACGGCCGCCCCCGGTTAAGCCCCCGCAACACCTCTCGGACCACGCCCTCATAAAATAGGGTTTGTCCGCGCAATCAGATCTCTCTCTTCCTTCTTTTTTTGCTGAGACTTCGGTTCTTCTTTCTACCGCGGAAGCGCTGCGACATTGAGGCCGTTGAAGTCGCCGTGTTCTCGGGCGCTTTTTGACATAAGTAGGGAGCTTTTTCCGTTGAAGCCGCCCTTTTCTTCCCGCCTGTCGCCCCTTCGCTTTAGTTCCGCATCGCCAACGCGTTAAGCCCCGTCCACGGCGAGCGATGAAGAGAACCCCCCCCTGTCCCTGCGATCCTTGAGTCACCCCTTCCCCTTCTGTGGCCAGGGAAGGAGGATAGAACGCCTGTGAGCCTCTGTTCACCCGTCGTGTTGATTCGCTCCTGAGTGCCCGTCGTGACTTTCGATCCTCTCTAGTTGTTACGATCTGGCTGATTTCCCTAAAGAGCCCTGATGTTCCGCGCTCTCATCACCGTCTGGCGAGTCCCTGGCGCTCCCTGCCGTGGGCAAGCGGCGAGTTTTTAGCGGCTAAATAAGACGTCCTCTGCGAACGATCTTCGTATTCGCATGTTTTCACAGTGTCCGTGGGTTTTTGCTTTTGCTCCCCCCAGATGGTTTGAACGTTATTGCTCCTTGCTGGACTAATACCCCGTTCCAAGCTCGCGGCTTGTCGACTCACCGCTTCGGTGCAGCCGAGTTTGCAGTAGACGGGAGTCATCTCGTTTTTCTGGACGTTGTTTAAAGAATGAGCTCCCGGCGCCCCCTGAGGAATTTGGCTTGGAGGACACTCCTCACCGGAGCTTGCGTATTTTTGCTAGCTCGTCTACTTTTCTCCCCTCTTTCACGTCGTGGAGGCCGCGACTCCCTTTCCTGTCGAGTGTTATCATGCATTTAGTTTTCCCGGTGTTGTTGGGCCTCCGTTTTTTTTTCGATCGGTTTTTTCCAACAAGTCCCTCCTCCGAACGGCCATCCGTGTCCGTCTCTCCTTTTCTCGCACTGCTCGTCGGCTGCACCGTGCTGTCGCCCCGATTTTCTGCCCTCGATCGTGGTCCTCATCCCTCCCCCCATCCAAGCGAGTGAGGCAACGGGACCGCTTCTCCTGAGGAAGGCTTTGGCGCATCCTTCCGCGTTCCCGCGGCGCTTTTGATTATCCTCGCTCGGTTGCGATTTCACCCCCCTCCCCCTCCATCGTCCAATCGGCATGAATTCTTTCGTCTATCAGCGACCTTTCTGTCGCAGGTAACTGCTTCCGTTTGTGTCAGGATATGCGTCCCCCCCTAACAGCTGAAAGCGGTCGGCGCTAAACAGTCCCTGCTCTTCCTGCCCCACATTTTGGAGAGACATCAATATCTCCTCCTTCCTTGCCCCAGCTGTGTCTGGCTCCGACTCGGTTCTAGCGTTGAGGCGAGAGTTCAGCCAGGACTCGGTCCTGGTTCCACCGCACGTTCACATCGGCCTCTGCCCAGAGTCACCTCGTGCCCGACCATAGGATCTGTCTCGTTTCGCAAAAGTGACTTCCCCCGCTGCCTGGCTCCCTGAGCTCGCAGCTCCCGAGCCACCTTTTTGTCAGGTAGGGACCTTTTCTTCTTTGCCGTCCCCTGTTCTCAAGGTCTTTCCAGACCTCCGGGCCTCTCCTCTAAGTCCCTCTCGAGCTCGTTGGTTTTAATCCCCCCGCTTTTCGGTTGGGGCTTCTTCCCGGCCTTTGCCTGCCTCGTCTAGAAGCTTCCCTCTTGTTTCCGGTCCACCGCGCGCCTGTTTTTTCACTAACTTTGTCCCGAACCCGTATCTCGATCTGATTTCGCGTTCCGAGGGACGTTTTTAACACCCCCGGTCGGCACGCCGTCGAGGTTTTCTCCGCGCGCTTTCGAACACGATAACTTCCGTGGTCTTTTTAGTCATCTTTCTTCGGCGTCGTCCCCGGTAGTAACGGAAATCCGCGGCCTGGCGTTGTCCAGATCGAGAGCCCCTCCTCCCCTGCCAGCTTTCTCTTTATATGTCTCCACCGAAGCAGTTCCGAGCTCGTGATTCTCCGATATGTCATCGTATTCACTTGGCTGCAGGTTCTCCCATCTTTTTTCCCCATTCGGAGGAGAATTCAGCGCATTGTTTTCTCGCCTCTCAGGCGGTGCCCTTCCGATTCCCTGTAGTTTTCCGAATGCCTGCGCGTACGGAACTTATACCTCTTCTCGGCTCTCCGCTTAACCCGCGGTAGGCTTTTTTGTTGCACTTTCGCTAACTCTATCTTTCTCGCCGAAGATCTCCGCTCTAGGGCAGGTTTTTTTTCTGCCCCCCCTTATAGTCCCGAGTAGTTCCGCCGAATACCAATACGAGGATTGAAGGATAATTTGCTCGGATACCGTGGCTCCCTGATTTTAGATTCCTCGATCTCCGGAAGTCCCCAGCCCCTCGAGAACATTAGGTGCGAAGAATCTCAGTTCTTCCCCTCTCGAGTTTCCTCCTCAGTGGTTTTTTGGAGTGGATTTAAACCTGATTTATGTCGCCACCTCTGTGCGCTCGTGTTTTTATGACACGCCGCTTTTGCCTCCTAACGTGATTTAAGGTCTCCCGATGATCCTGCCTTCCCAATCTAGGAGTTAAATCGTTCGTTTTTAGGCGTCATGGAGGAGAGTTCTGATTTCGTGGTTTCGCTCAACAAAAAATGCACCGAACTGGATGGTTTCTGATCTGAGAGAAGCCGTCAGGGTTTCTTGAGAAATGACCACGCCCCGCGAGGGTGTTCAGCGGCCCAAGACCCTATCGTAGTGACATTCTCCCATCCAGGTCGGCTGGCTCGTGAAGAAGGATGCCCGCCTGACAGATTCCCTACCTATCAATGTCCTTCTCTCGACTGCAAGGTTTTTTTTCTGCGGAGTGCGCATACTCCGCCTTTCCGCCCCGATGACGTGCCGCTTTTAGATCCCGTCTCCCTCTCACTCGGTCGGCGGTGCGACCCAGCTCCACCAGGTTTATCGCTTTCCGGCGTGGTTCCGGCGTACCCGATCTGTTACCCCGACTCCAGGCCCTCGGACGTTCCCTTACGACCGACGCTCTACATCCCTTGACCCTCGTACAAGTTTGTTATCGGTGGGCGCCTGTGCTCTTCTATAGATTCGTTTCTCGACCGTGGGTGGGTGACGTTACCACTCCTCATCGACTCACCTAATCCGAGTCTTGCACCACTTCGTAAATATAGAGCCCCTGGCCCTTGTATTAATCAGCATCTGTAGAGCTCTGGTTTTTTTTTTCAGGCATTGGCCACTCCCTCCTGAAAACATATGTAGCAAACCTCGTAGCTACGAGGGCGTCTCTCTGCCTCCTTAGAGGTCGTCCCTTGCCCCCCCCTAGGTACTTCCTGTATTCCCGCTGAAGGTTCATGGAAGAGTGAGATGAAGTAGAGCGACAAGGCATCGGCCGCTTTTTTGGCTAGCGGAATCCTCCTCTTTCATAGACGCTCGTGCCTTGGTTCGCTCCCAGATGTTTTTTCGTGTCTTCGTTCGGACTCCTCGAGTCCTTTCTCGAAGCAGACGTGATTTCCCCCCCTCCTACTACCGTAGGCTTTCCACGCCACCCCCTCGTGCTGCTGCGTTACTGAGGATCTTCTCCCCCTTCTGCGTGGACGTTCCCCTTCTCGGCGATTCTAGTTCATAGGGTCCCCCTCTTTCTTGTTTCCTGTGCCCCTCCATCTTGAGATACGCAATTTAGCGCTTTCCCCTTTCTTCCCATGAACGGGGCGGGAGGGGACCCCCCGTCTTCGCCCTCTCGCCTTTCCTAATTGTCTGATTCTTTTCGTTCTCTTTGTGAGTAGAATTGACAGCCCTGCTCTCCTGTCCCCGAACTCTCCCTGCGTTGACCCTCGGCCCTTCCTCTTCCAACCTCGCCGATCCCCTTCTATCTTTCTTCCCCGCTGAAAAGGTCTCCCCGTGGGGATCTTTGCTCCAGCTATCTTGCCATCGACATGCCTCGTCTCCCGTCCGCCTTCCGGTTCAGCCGATCTTCCCCCTCTTGGATCTCCTCTTTCGTCTCATCGATTCTCGTTCTTCCCTTCGACCTCTGCCCAGCCTGTCGACTGTCTCGTCCCACCCCCCCCCCCGCGCACCACCCCCTCCCCCCTCTGACTTTGAAAGAAAGTCCGCCCCGTTCATCGGCGGCGCTTCCTCGGACTTCCGTCGTCGCCCCCCCTGTTACTCTCTCAGATGACCTTCTCTTCCGAGTTGCTTGCCTCCCGAGCCCCCCATTGACCGCGCCCGATGATGGATCCAGAGCTTACGTATCAGCTTGAAAACCTCCCCGCCTCTGTCCATATACGACAAAGATCGTATGTGCTGCCTCCCCCCCCTATGCATTCTCCCCTTTCTGAGCGAATTGGACTGGTCTTCCGTCCTTCCTTCTGTTCATCCTTCACACCATCCGTTTCTTCGCTGAACTGGGGTTTGTTGCCTTGGTTAACACCACACATACACTGGATCCTCTACTTATCGTTCGAGGACTGTGAGTCGAGGCCCGTTGCGCACGCTTTTTCCGCTTTGAGCGCCGGCGCTCCGGTCGCAAGCTCCTTGTGCTATCGCGGCTTTCTTCAGGCGGCCTCATCCAGATAGTAGCTCACTCGCTTATCTTTCCAAGTTCGCCTCTTCCCCTTCTCGAAATCACACGACCGTGTGACGACTTGCCGTGCTCTTCCGCCGACCCTTCTTGCCAGGACCTTAGCGGGTAGAAAGTCAGTCTCTGAGCGGTCTCTTTTGTGGATCCTTGCGTCTCATTGATGGTTTTTCGTTTTCCGCGAGTTTTTCGCTGGGGTCGCCCTTTCGTGTCCTTTCGTTTTCCGTTCGGCAGCTTTCCATTTCCGCTAACGCTCTCTGACCGACGAATTCCTTAAGTTTTCCCGTCCGCGTCTCGTCTTTACATAAATCTCTTTA
>Ga0179593_1308884_pt1 | contig 28996 bp, 44 predicted proteins | sample CZODoug2_1_08_16_FD_185931 | JGI IMG/M metagenome (GOLD analysis project Ga0179593, IMG submission 185931) | Vadose zone soil fungal communities from Angelo Coast Range Reserve, California, USA - CZODoug2_1_08_16fungal (PacBio error correction) | ecosystem: Environmental > Terrestrial > Soil >... | reverse complement strand
ATCTTCCCCCCTAAGACTGGGATGGTGGCGCTTTCCCCCCTTGAATCACCCCTTTCACGCCCCCCCAACCGACACTTGATTGTGACCCCCCTTTCCCCCCCCGTTTTTCTTTTCGTCCCCTTTTATTTCATTTTGGCACTTTTGGGTCCCCTGACGGCCTTGTTTTTTTGTGGCACCTTACTGGCCGTTCACAATCGTGACCAAACCACCGCCAGCGAACCTACTTTACTGGTTAAGCATGCGGAATACGATACCCACCCGCGCCTTCTCCGTTATTGCGCTTGGTTCTGGTTTTTATCCCAATTTCTGTTGCCCTACAGATGAATTCTTCTTGGTTTGTTCTGACCATAAAGGTTCCTTCTTTTTCCTTCGTTTTTTTTTTTGGCCTGGTAATCATTGCCAGCATTAGTCATGTCTCACCGTGGGACCTTGTGATCACGCCATTTTTTTATCAATTCTTTACTCTTGTCCCCTGTTGTATTTAAATTTTCCCCCGCCCCTTTTCCGCTGGTTTATTATGGTATTTCCATTTTGTCTTTCTTTGCTCAGCAACGGTCTTTCGTTCCCTTTTTTTTGGATGTGTTGGTTGTACGGTTTCTGTAAAGGCGAAGGATCTCCTTTGAAGCGTGCATTTTCTTTTTCCCGCGTTCCGTTTCCTTCTGAACCTCTTCCCCCCAGCGTGCTTCTCTTTGGTTCTTTTCTATTTAAGCATCGGCTGGGCGACCGTGGTTTTTTTCGTTTTTCCTTCCCCGGTCGATTCATGCCCCTTGACTCCCCCCCCCTCCCTTCCTACTTTTGTGATCGCTGGTGTCAATCCCAGGAGGGTTCTTTTTTTTTTGTCGTTCCGTGTATCATGTTTTTCCAGTCTACTCAGACTTTTTGGGCGTTCCCCCTGGCAGTTACTAGCGTGGGACAGTGGCGGTGGCTGAGGCGATCCACCTCTCTCTGTCTGACCCCCCGCTTTCCTGCTTTCGGTTCAATGGAGTCCTGTGTTGTCGGCACCTTGAACCTTTAGCCCCCTTATTCCTTTTCTTTTATTTGTTAGACAAACGTTTCCCGGATTCCTTGGTGTGGGTCAAATTATCATTGGCCTCCAGCTATTGGCCTGATTGTTCTTCAGATAAACCCTTTCCCTGTTCCGCGACCCAAGCACTTTGCTTCGCGATCCTTTCGGCTCAAAGCTTTTCTTGCGCTAGATCCCTTCCTCAAAAGTGGTTGTTTGATTTTGGCCCGAGTCGGCACTCCCCCCACGATTCGACTCCTCAATGAGGTGACCTTGCTGTCGGTTCGCTCTTATATTTCTGCCGCCCGCCCTTTTTCTTCCCTCCCGACTGACCACCCCGCCCCTGATTCTTCGCCAAGTATTCCCCCGCCTTCGCGTATGAATTCCCTTCTCTTCTTTGTCCCCCCTTTTTTGCTCCCAACGACTAGCATGAATCCTTACCGCCCTGTTTTCCAGGTTTGTTTCTATCCAGGCGCTTGATCTCGGGCAGACAAAGACCCCCCCCCCTTTTCCACTGACAGTGATCTTTCACGCTTGGGAATAGCGGTAACTTCAGAATCCATACGGGAAAGACCATCTTACAAAATTTCCCTGAAACCCAAACGGGAGTCTCACAATCTGATGCTTTCCAATCGCCATGATTCCCCCCTTAAACAAGCCCTCATTCTTTCAACTGTCTTTTGGGGTCGATCTTCTTACATTTCTTGATCCCAAATCACGCCAGGTTAACCCCCTCCCCTAACACAGGTCAAACCTGAGCCCGGAGCTGTCTTCCCTCACGTGAAACCTCTGGACGATTCCCAGAGCCGGTGTGTTGGTCAAAACCCCCATTAGAAGCCGACCTCTGAAAAACTATTCCATTCCCTGCTTGCCTGCTTCTTTACCCCTGTCCCCCCTCCTCAAAATCTTTTGGAACACCGGCAGCCTGACTCTGCCTTCGTGCTGAGCCCCTTAAAACTCACCAGAGACACCAGACCACACCGGGCTATTTGAGAAAAGTGACAATCAACATTCTTTCCCATTTAACCCGCCGAGAGTTGTTTCTTTTTCACTGAAGTAACCCCCACAACAAAAGTTCCTTCCCTGTGACAGCTTTATGGTACAAATTACAACTTCCGACCCTAAACGCGCCTCTTATCCACCAACCAGTCGTTCCGAGTTTGCAACTCTTTCCAAAACTACATCGCCACCACATCATTCCCCCCCCCCCTTTGTCTTCGGTGCGTGGATCTTTCCGTCGTCGGTTGCCCCCCATATAGCAGCATTCTTGTTCTTCACGGTCCCCCGTCTCTTAGAGACGGTATCCCCCCCCAAACCCCCCTTGGCAGTCGCAGGCACCAAAATTGGCACCCCCAATTTCTGGCAAAGGTGCTCTGTTTGACCACCACCCGTTCTAAGCGTGTCGTTTGTTTAAATTTTTCCCTGTCGTTCCCGGGCCCTTCCACTCGCTCCATACCATCGAGCCCCTTTCCAGTGTCCCTTTTGACTTTTTTCACGGATTTTCCACCACACCTGTACGCGAATCTTAACAGTCTGGACACTATTTTTTTCCTTACTGTTAGCCGATTTCTCCCTTGGTTTTCCGTTTCCAAACTTGTCCTGGAGGCCTCGGGTTTCCCCCTACTGCCCAGTGGTCCATGGCCCCCAAGGTGACACTCCAGTCCAAAAGTTCTTACCTTTGACGTCCTTACCCTTCCCCGATTTTTTTTTTTTCCCATCTTAAACAACTTTCCCTCCACATGTCCCCTCTGTTATTATGGCTGAGTTTAAAGACTCATTTTTTACTGCGCGTCACATCCCAGTGAGCACGTTTTATGTGAAGACCGGAGGGAAGTTCAGCCCCCAGTTTTTTTTTCTTCCCTTTTAGCGGTGCCTGCTCCAAGTTTCCTTTGGTGGAGGAAGGTTCGGTCGGTGTTTGACTTTATCGCTCCCCCCCTTAGCGTGTTGTTTTTACCCGTCAGTTGTGCGGCGATGCCCAATCGTGCCGATTCTATGTCGGCGTGACCCATTTCCCGTTTCAGTCTTACAACCCTCTCCATTTTTTTGTCTGAGCCTGTTAGACCGGCGTTTCGTTATAGATTTTGACTTTCCTGGCTGGTTGCAGTCCTCATTTCTTCTGCGTCTCTCATCAACCATCTTCCCTCCCAGTGACCTTCTCCTTCTCGTGCCGAAGCAGAGCGTTACAATTTTCGATGCATTTGAATTCATCTTCCGCCCTACACGACCACCACCCACTATCCGAATCGTAGTTTATTCGAGGCCTCCTTAATGTCTTCTTTCTCTTCGATCCTGGCCCCAGTCCTCCAGAGTAAATGATTGTCACACAAGCCCTCCCAGTTTTTTCCTCGCTGACACGCAAGGCGCGCGCCCCCCTAGTCTTTTATTGTGCTTTGAATTGGGTGGCTTTTCGGGAAGCCCTTCCTGGGCTGAACCTCCCCGTTTCCTCTTGTGGTTTGCCAGTGGAGAAACCCCCCGTCGTGTGGAGCCTATGCACCTTGCAAGTTTGGGCAGACTTCGCAGATTCATGTAACTTTTTTCCCACCTCTTTTTTATTGTTTTTTCAGGAAGCTGCCTTTGTCATTCCCCTCCTCTGGGCTTTTACTACCTTTTCACGGAACCGATGGCTCCCACTGTGCCGCGTAATCTACCCTGGAGGGCAAATAGTGGTTTCCTCTCCTGGTCGTTGGCAACCCACTTTGCCCCTTGTGAAGTTGCCGCTTTGATCGGATGCTGGTTCGGGCGGCCGCCGATTTCGTTTTTTTTTTTTGGACCCAAATAGTCTCTCCCTTTAAATTGCTTTTCTTCCACGGCCCCCCCCAGTTCTCTTTTGACGTTGGCCTGGACTGTTACGTTTCCGCATGCCCACCACGGTCCCTTTTCGTCGACCACACAACTGGGTCTTTTTTTCCCCGATCTTCTCCTTTTTCCCCTCCCTCCCCCCCTTTTTTGTGTTCCTAGATCCTGCTTCATCCCCCCCCCTTTTTGTCGAGAAGAAGTTGTTGCATGGGAAGCCTTTGAACCCTGCCTCGCACCATTCTGCTGGTTCTAGTTCCCAAGCGGGTCTTTCTGATTCGCTCCATAAATAGTCCCTCCCACCGTCTCCTAAACGGGGCGTTTACGTTACCCACCTGCCGAAAAGTAAGGATGAATCTGTAACGTTGGTCACTGCCCCTTTTTCCTGCTGAATTTCCACCTAACCCTCATTCCTTGACACGTCTTTTTGCCTCCCTGTTGTCTTTTTCGGCGCATTCTTGAAATGCCTCACGGTTGAGACAACCTCTTTGAATGCATTTTCCAACCCCCTGCCCATAGTGGTGTTCCGGTCCCATAGTATTCCAGCACGGCTGTGAATGACCTCCGTCTCCCTTTTTTTAGAAAAAAAAACTTGTGCTCACTCCTAGTCCCGTTTTCTTTGTTCCTCCACGGTCACCACCCCTTCGCAGGAGTTCAGAATGCCTTCATAGGCCCCCCCCCCCTAAAGCCCCCCATGCTCCTGCGCAAGTTCATTGCGGCTTTCTCTTCGTTTTTACAGTCCACTAGAACCCCTAGTTTTTCCTTTCCGCTCGATTCTCTATTTTCAGATTGTTCCTTGTTTGAGAACGAACCCGACCTCTTGGTGTGTTGTTGTCCGGTGTTTCTTCTGCGTTTCTCTGGCTTTCTTCGGCACAGCAAGGGGCCCACGTTCTACTTAACTAGAGCTCTTTGCGTCCATGTTTCCTTTTTTTGACGCTACGCTCAGTAATTTCTGCTGACCCACACCTCCTAACTTTTCCTTCGACGCCGCTTTGCACTCCCCCCGGAGCCAAGCGTCCTAGTTTGTTTTCTCCCCTAACACGGCCTCGTCCCCGCTTTCTAGATCGGCGTCCAGCCTTTTGAATCCTTAACAACCTGGAATTTTACATGTCCTCTCGCTCTTTGGTTCGGCAGCCCTTTTCCCCTCCTCCCCTCAACCTGGTGAAAACCGGTCCCCCCCCACAGCAGCGCGCACACTTTGGAGTTTTTGCATGTCTCTTCCCCCTCTTCGCTACGATTTGATTGTGTGCACCTTTTTCGGCCCGTCGCCAGGCCGTGCAGGCACTGTGGTTGAGGCCCTTTTTTTTGATATTTCCTTCCCCGGGGCGACAGCGCTCCCGTTTTCCTTCTTTGAACGTTTTTCGATTCCACCTCAAGTAGGCCTGGCGCACCTTCTGGGTTTGTTCTATGTCACGACTTTGGTTTGGTTTCCCTTGCGTCGGTTGCCCGTGATTCCTCCTCTTTTATTTTCCCATCAATCTCTCCGCGTGTTTTTCCATTGACTCCCTCTTTTTTTAAGGCTCGGCTTCGTTTTCCTTCGTGAAATTTCTACCCACTGACACGATTAATCCTGTGGTCCACATGTTGTTCCAAGTTCCCCCCCACGTGGTTCCGCCCCAACCCCGAAACTGCGTCTTTAGACACGTGTTTGGTTTCCACGCGGTTCTTTCATTTTTTCTTGTTTTTTCCGCCGCCTTGGCCTGTTTTTATTGGGATTCCCAACTTGCATCCTTCTTTCCCCCCCCAATAGTTAAGCGCGCCCCTTTCTTTTCTACTGGTTACAACAGATCGTTTTTTATACCCCCCCTCATAATTTAATTGCCCTTATGGGGTATGGCGCCGTGGTTTAGTCCCTTGGAACATACCGTTTTCCCCTCGGTGCCAAGGGTTTTCTCTCACCCCCTTCGGCGAGTGCGGCGGCCTGCGTCTTTGCCCTATCCATTTTAATGTCGCGATGTCAATGATCAGTTAGCCACCACCCCCTCCCTTCTTTTACGCGGTTCTCCCAGTTTTCTTTTTTTACCTCGACAATTCCCTTTTTTTTTTCCCTTCTGGTTTGTATTTGGCTTGCTCACTTGTCATGAGGGCCTATTTTTTCTTTTCGTTTTACAGTTTCCGAATTCTCTTTTCTGTTCTTTTCTATTCCGCTTCTCGTGTTCTTTTCTCCTCTTTGTTTCATTACCGAGTGCCGCGCTGGGTCACTAGATGTTCCTTGAACGGGTCGCCCCGTGTGGTTTAAGGTGGAAAGGCCTTCCTACCGGTCTTCTTTGTTCTATCCGAAATTCCATTCATTCCCCTTCCTCCTGTGTTTTACTTCCCGGGTTTCTTTTTTTCCGCGCGCCTCATGGCAGTTTGTGTTTGCGTAGGAAGGTCCTCTGTGTGTGTTAGTTTTAGTCGTCATTGTTACCGATTTTTTTTTCTTTTCCCCCCCCCTCCACGTTTTTTGAGCTATGGCCTATCACTGGCCAGGATTCCTTCTCTAGCTCGGGTGTACGACCATTCCAATCTCCGGACTAGAAAACTTCCTGGTGGCGGGAGTTTCTTTCCTCGTGTATTTGATTGGGCCTCCACTGGTAAACGAGCCCCTCGAGAATGGAAGACCAACTTTGCGCTTCCTTCGTGTGTTTTTTATTATAATTGCTTCCCATGTTATTGCATCGTTCAGCTTTTTCGATAAGCACTATTTTCCGCGACTTGCTTAACGCTTTTCTTTTGGATACCTAATTTTCCTTTTCTCTATCTCTCTTTTCTTCTCTTTTTTGTTGTTTTTTTATTCACTGGCAATCACACGCCCTTTTTCTTAATCGCCGTTGCTGCTTTTCCCGGATGAGGGATTTACTTCCCTGACAGGCTGCCATTGACCCCCCCATTTTAACTTTTGCAACCACACTCCCTTTGTGCTTTGGAAAATCTTTTTTCATAGTAAGGCTCTCCGGTTGGACTTCCCCCCCCCCAACACCTCTACTACCCCGAGGTCTTGTCTTTTGCCGCCCCCGTCTTCGTTCATCGCCGGCCCCCGACCTTCCTCTATCTCGAGTAATACTCAGTTACCCTCTGAATTTGTTTTAACTTTGTTTAGACTTCCCCCCCCCCCCCCGGTGAACCTCCCCCATGACATCAACCCCAAAAAGAGGGGTCTCCCCCTTCCTTTTCCACCAGGCCCTTGCGTGCCTTCTTGGTCAGTCCAGGCTTGATTAGATCCATTTCGGATTTGACTCTCCAATCCCGGTTAGCCCGCCTTCCCCCGTCACAACAAGCGCCCCCGACTTCTTTCTTTTCGACCCGTTTCCCCAATCCCGACTTCGTATTAGTTCTTTTCCTTTTCGGTTTGCCAACACATCTGTCAGAATTCCCGGCCTCCCTTACAAACCGACCGGCACCCCCTGCACCTTTTTCAGACTTTACCCTTTTCACCGCGTACCCTGCCTCCCCCTCGGACCACCGTCGTGTCTTCTTTGTAGAGCAATTACCCCAACGCCTAGGTTCCCACCCCTGCATTTCGGCCCCACTTTCACCCACCCACCCACGCGTAAACGCCTGGACTTTTTGCTTCCCTCCCCGGCACTTCCATTGCACAGGCTGGCTTCCCCCTCCCACCCCCCCCCAAGAGCCGTCTTTCACCCTTAGTTTTCTAACCACCTCCTCCAATGTTCAGCTCTTTGCACCATTTTTTTTCAACCCGTGATCACACCCTCTTTGCCCCTTACCACATATGCACTGACTGCTTCTTGGAGGATAGTTCCCCTTTTTTTCCCACGTATCGCCGCAGGCTTTGCTTCCCCCCGATTGGTCCCGTATTTTTTTTTCCCCCACCACCCCAAAACAAGTCGCAGCGTACCCACCACCCCCCAATTCTTCCCCCGAGTTGGTCACGATGTTCCCTTTTTCCCCCTGGACTCGCATTGCGGTTGGTTTTGAATTGGTCAATTCTGCTTGGAAATCCAATCCTCCCTTTCCCTTTTTAGCCGTCTGGCCTTTCAGGGTGGAGCCTGATTTTTTAACACCTGGCTCCCTATCTTTTTCAAAAAGTGCATGGCCCATTCGTCCCGCTCTGTTCGATTTGTCCCCCCCCCGGTTAATCCTTCTTTTTTTGCCCTTGCAACGTGGCCATTTCCTTCACCCAAGCTCCGGGGACCACACCTCATTTTTAGCTGTTTTTTTTCTTTGGCCGTACTTCCGCTTTTAGAACACCTCCCCATTGGAAACCAAACTCGTCTTACGCGGCGAATGCCCTTTCCGACTCCTACGCCTTTTTTGTCTCCCTTACAGTTGGCACTGAATCCCTAGTTTTCCTTTTTCACAGACAATCTCTCCTTTGAAGAGACCAGGTGCATTCGATTTCCGTGCGCGCCTTTTTTTCTTTTTCAATGTCGTGATCCTTTTTTCTTCGCGAACCGGAGCGTTTTACTGGCAACTAGTTTTTTTCGCTTCAAAACGCCTCTTTCCCTGGTCTCTGCCCGTGTTAGTATTACCACTTTGCCTTCGTGATCGCCGCCGCGCCTGTCGCTTTCGATTATTTCCTACCATTCGCATTGAATTCCTGACCGTCCTCCGACCTCTTTTATGACCTCGTTCTACTTCTGGCCAGCTTTAGCGCTTTTATGATGCATCTCCTTCGAGCCGCCCTCACCACCCCCCCCCCCCAACACCACCACCCCACTCCCTCGTCGGTGTTCCAAGGCGGTACCATTTCTTTCTCTTAGCATCCGAACCCGGAAGATTCCTTTACAGTCTCACACAGCCTCTCCTTTTTTAGTTTCTTAATAATTTATTCGACTGCCACAACTCGTGCTCTGTCTGTGGAGCCTTTTGGTTTTTTCTGGACAGCAGCGCTTTTCTCCAGACCTGGCGCTTTTCAGTGGTCCCTGACCCGTCTTCGTTCCTTTTTTGAACCCTGCCAAGTTTTTGGCGTGAAAGTACTCTTATGGTCATAGCTTTGACCGTGCTGGACTACTATGCCTGAATTCTTCAACGTTTCACGCCCTTGATTTTTTTTTTTCCCACTGCCCATTCTGGTGAAATCGTTTTACTCATAATGGCATGTTTCAGGAACTCCGCCCCATCGTGATGTCCTTTTTTTGACAGTACCGGTAGTTTTTTCCCCCCGTGTGCCTTCCCTTTGTATTTTCGGGACGTTTTCGATTGCTTGTTTCTTCGGTCGACGCGCCATGGTTAGTTGCTGATCACCCTCCGCTCCCACCCCCTTTTTCCCCTCACCAGCTGATGCGTATGAGGTGGAGATTCCCTTCGCTTCCAAACCTGGTTTCGACCAAAACCTTTTTTCTTTTTTGCCCATCCTCTCTTTTCTCCGTTGTTTGTGTTGAGATCTCTTTTTTTTTTCTTTCCAACCCGGCACAACACAGTTTTTTCCTCATCCCCCCGAGGTGCCCCCTGACAGCCTGCCGGTTTTGAAGGCCCATGTCTGCTGGTTTACAACCCACCGCTTGGTTTTGCCGTGATTCCTCCGATTTCGTCTGATACCTCCTTCTTTTTTTTTGAAGTTTTTTTCCACCCGCTTTTCCTCCGTCGACCCAATACACCGGTGATGCCCCCGTTTTTTTACGACTGCTTCCTAAACGAGTTTTTTCCCTTTTCTGGACGCCTGGCTGGGCCATTCCTTTTCCCCATTCCCCCGAGTTCTTTTTTTTCATCAGGTTCCACCTCCATCAGTGGCGTTTTGGCTGTCCGCTCAGGGGCATCGTCCCCCCCAGACGTTCCGCTTTTCTCCCATACTTTTTCGTCGGAGTTCGTCCCACCTTTCAGGGTAGCAGAGTGCTCGACGGCGGGTTCTCCAGGAACACACATGCTTTTTTAGGTTCCCCCAGATTTTTTTCCCTTTTCCCAAGGCACAACACCCTGTACCCCTCCAGCTAAGCGCATCCCCTTTTTTATCTTGCTTTTCGTTACAAGTCACACTTCCACGGGAGCGATACTTTCCGTCTCTACCTTGTCCTATTCGAATATTCACAGCTCCCCGCACGATCGTTGACCCACCCGAGGATTAGTGGTGTTTGTTTTACGTTTTTTTGTGGGCACCCTGTCTCCCTTCCTCTTACCAACATGGAAATCGCTCCCGTTTCAGTCGACTGGCCTTCGACACGCAAGCGATGTTACGTTCAGGCAACCTCTTCACTCTTTTCGACCATTTACTCTTCTTTCATGCCTACCCTCTGTTCACTCCCCAACCCAGCATATCCATCTCGCGCCGCGCTACCGCGTCTAGGTCACATTTTTTTTTTTTTTTCTATGTTATGTTGAACTGATTGCCGCTGTGTTTGGATGACTCGAACAAGGTTACGCGAAATAGTTCGGGCTTCAGTGCAGCACAAAATTTTTTTTTTGAGTGCAGGTTTCTTTCTTGCGAGAATACTTAGCGGCGCTCTTGTTCTGCGAAGAAGACCTTTTTCGCGACTGCTTTACACTTCTCCTCTTTCGCTGTTAGCCAGAGCTCGCGGCGTCGGCGTTGTTTGTTTTGGGGCGTGGGTCTTTTTTTTTATGGTTTCTGTTTAGATCACAATCCGTGCCCCCCGACTCATTAGGCGGCTTTCCGCGTCTTTTCACTTGCGAAGTGGGGCATCGCTCATTCCCCCGGGCCCCGCAGCCTCCTCCACTTACCTCCACACCGCACTCACAACCACCCAGGATGTCGGGCCCCGGTTGCTTCTTCCTTTTCCACACATGTCGCCACGACTTTCACCATTTTCCCCCCCGCCTCTAATAATTTATTCTTTCCCTACCCCCCCACCCAACACACCAGCGAGCACCCACGCACCACAACACCCCCCGCCCCCCCCACCCCCCCCCCACCCCGCTGCATTTTTTGCACCCCGCCTGCGCCCTCCCTTTACTGACATGCAGCCCCCCTCCTTAACCCCGTCCGCACACACAAAAAAAAACCCCCACCTCCACCCCCCCACTCCAAAAAAAACCACCCGAGCACACACCAACACCAACCCCCCACCATACCCCCCCAAAAACGACAAAAACCCAAAAACCCCCGCCCCCCCCCCCCCCCACCCCCCCCCCCCCCCCCCCCCAAAACCAAACCCCCACACCCACAACCACCCCACCCCACAGCTCTCCCGTCACACCGGGGCCCCCCCACCTCACACACCGCCCCCCAGATCCCCCCCCACTACAAACCCCCACCCCCCCCTTGCGATATCAGAGAAATCAAGGAAAGAGGCGCTTCGTTGGAAGAATCTCCGGAGTTTGTATCTGAGTAAGAACACACACCTCTCCACAAAGCAGGTCTTAATGAGAAGGGGGAAAGATTTTTTTCCCTCACACGAAAAAGCAACAAAACAAGTAAATAAACCGACACCCCTGTACAGAAAAGAGAACCGCAGACAAGCCACGGACACGCCGCGCCTGGAACTAAAAAACCCCCCGACCCCCCCCGCCCTTCTGTGAATAACGTTTTGTTCAATAGGGTTCAATTCTACCATTTTTTTTCTCGGGGCCCATTGTGTTCTTTTACCTGACTTTTGCCCTTCTTTTTGGATGACTGATACGGCTAACTCTTGACCTGGCCTCTTCCGGAATGCATTTTGGTTAACCGGAGCCACGGACTATTCACCTATCTTGCGTTGGTTGGAATGTTTGCTGGGGATGGGTCCTTTCCTTATCATTTGTGAAAACCCTGCTGAAGCCGTGTTGGGTTTCTTATTCCCCCTCCCGTGCGATTCGCTTGCGGGGCAATTGCCCTTTTCCATCTTTCAAAGCTGTTTTCTGGATACAGTTGCTCAACCCGCCTCAAACCCCGCTCTCCATGTTCCCCCTAAGCGTTGACCCCGACCTTTTTAACTCGTCGCCACATCGTTGGAGCGGATTATTTTCTGTTTTTTTTCGGCTTTTGCATCCCCCATCTCTCAGTCTAAGGAGTTTTGTTTAAGATGGGTTCGGGGGTTCAGGCCGTAAGGAGATTCGTTCTTTAGCGTGCTTTTTTTGCGTTCTAGGGAATTTCAAGCTTGCTTTTTTTCCTTACAAAAGCGTTTGCGCGTTGGCCTTCCCCCTCTTGGGGGCCGTTTCGCCGGTCCTCGCTTGGCGCCCGTTTTTTTATTCTTGATAAAGGGATTCTGAATGCAGATAGAAGATCCCCTCGGTTACTTTTCCCCCCCCCCTTTATTGGGATTGCGAGCCTCATTTTTCGGGTGAAGCGAGTCAGTGGGGGAGCCCCCTTTTAGGAGAGTTTGGAGAAGTTTCTTTCACCTCTCCCCTGCAAGGCGCTCCCTGTTTTTTCAAATTAATTTCCCCCCTCTTCCTTCCAAGTGCGGTTTCCTCCCGGCGGGTTCCCCCCCCCTCATGGATAAAAGCAATCTTGGTGTGAATGCGTGTTCTTTCTTTTGTGCCATGGAACACTCCCCCTTAGGTTCCGCATTCCGTCTTCAGACAACTTTTTGCGAATCCCCCGTGCGTGTTGGCGGTCTTATAATCTTTTCGGAAAGTATCTTGCCTTGTTCGCCAACTCTTATTCCGCGAACAGCCCCCGGTTTTGTTTTCTCCTTAGGCTCAATTCCCTGGCTGCGCTCCGATCTCACTTTCCCTGGTGTTTTGACGATCGAGTCTCCCACCCCAAAAGGTTGGCCTCCATGATATCCCCTGTTGTTTTCCGCCGTTTGTGTATATTTTGAACTTCCTTCCTTGACTGAATCTGCCCGCCCGGACATATATGGCCATCCCTCTTCGGACCAACAACGAAGTCTTCTGAAGTTTTCTTCCCCCCCAAGCCTCCGGTTTATGCATACCGGAACGGCTTCCCTGTGGCCGACAACCCCCTCCACCCGTAAGTACCTCCGCCGCCCAGGCTTCTGTTTTCCAGGCCCGGTTTTGTTTCGCTCGCCCATCCCTTTCTTGCTCACTCCCACTGCAGTGGATTCTTAATCGCTTTTTTTTTTCCCACGTTGGGAGGTTTACCCCCCCGGGCACTGACGCCAAAGATCACTCCCCCCCCCAAACGTGTCTACCACATGATTCCCCCCCAATTGACATGTTCGGATCGCCTCCAAAGAACTCCGGGTAAGTCTTGGCCCTTCTTTTATCGATCTTGTCGTTTGCACCCTTAAAATGCCCCCCCGTAGCCCCTCATCTCAAGATTACAACGTTTGTTTACCCCTTGTCTACAACCCCTCTGCGGAGCCAAGGCGGAAACCTTGAACCCTCGCCATACTCAGTTCAATTCTGCCCAACACAAAATTCGTACATCAGCGACAGAACTTCTCCCCCCCCCGATCCTTCGCCCCCCCAGGCCCCCCCGCCCACCCCCAGACAAAATCCAAATTTTATTACCCACAGTTCATGAATCCTGGCGTCTATTAGACCACAATCCCTACACCACTCCCCCGAAGGGCCCAAGACCTACTCAGCCACCTTTATACTTTGTCGCCCTTCCCAAAGTTTACCAAGCTACACCCCCACCCCCCCATTGGATCGTTCTGCTCACTGAGACCCCCTACGGTCGCCGAACATTCCAGGCGTCATCCCAAGCCCCGCCTATATCACTCCCTTGCCGACATTAACCCCCCCCCCCCCCCCCCACAATAACCAGAATTGTTCGTGCCTTCCAAGGTTTTCACCATTTGCCCATTACCCCCCTCTCCAACAAGGTATTTAAGTGTTCCGTCTGAATTTATGTCTGTTTTCCTCTCAATCCTATCGTGGCTTTCCCAGCTTTTTCCTATTGATGCAAGTTGGCATCCCAACCACCTTACGTTTTTTGATTTCCTACCCCCCCCCCCCATTGCCACCCAAATGAGACGGTGCCCATGTGGCACCAGTCCGCGTGTAATAATCGCATTGGAGGTTTTTCACTGGGGTGGGGTTGGGCCTCTTCCCTCTTCCCCCCCATCCCTTCCTCTCCCTCCCTCCCTCTTCCTTTAACCCGTCCCCCCCTTCTTCGGTCCCCTGGTGACTACCATCTTTAACTCTACCGAAGATCTTCAGTATGCTCCGGTTAAGTTGTTGGCTATTGAATTCCTTTCCCCCCACTTTCAGCCTCCCTTCACCAGTCGTCCCCCGCGCTTTGGGGACCTCTTGCGAGATTTATAGGTGTTTCCGCGGTTTCTAATCTTGTAGTAATCGTGTTGCCGGGCCCCTTACTGCCCTTTTGTGGGCCCTTGCCCAACCCCCTCTTTACACATAGACCCGCAAAATTCCGCGGACCCCTTAGCTTCACTTTTCGGTCGAGCCACCTTCCCCCCCCCTTTCCAACTAAGAACCCCGCCGTTTCTGTCATTGAGTGGCAACGCTCCGTTTTTTCTCCCTCACTGCGCGTTCTAAGTTAGCCCTTCTGAAAGATTTGACTTTCCGTGTAAGTACCCCCCCAAGCTGTAGAGTCCTATGCGCCTCTTCCTTTTCTCCAATGTTGAGATCTTCTTTGGCCCGTTTCCTTCCCCTTTCTTAGGCGTCGGGAATTTTGACCCACACAATTTCTTTGCGGTGCTTAGACTTTTTGTTCTTCTCTTCTTCCCCACTCGGCTTAGCATCTTATTGCGGTTATTTACCTTGATGTCTTCCAAACAAAGATATCTGCTTGACCTGTACGATTGTCGTCTCTCCCTATTTGATGCTGGTTGGTCAGTTAGCTTCATGTAGTGAATTCTCCCCCTTCCACGTAGCAAACTACCTAAACTTTACATTTCAATTTCTCAACCGTGACTCTCAGGTCTTTCAGACAGCAATTACCCCAGATCTACCTGTACAGCAACCCCACACCACCTAGAATCCGTTATTGTTAGAACGCGGCACCCTCTATTGAGAACGTTTAGCAAATATCCTGCTACGTATACCCACGACCTGGCTCCCTTGGTTCGGTTAATAAAACGGCCAACTCCTCTCCTTCCCAATGAAAGACCCCCCCCCCCCTCCCTTGATTTTTTGTGTGAATGTTGGGCCTGGCGGAATATACGTTCTTTCATCCCTCCTTGCTTTTTTTCCCTTGGAGATACCCCCCTTGTCTGAGACAGATTTTTTCTACTTTCAATTTTTGCTTCCCGTTCCCCGATCTGTCTCCCTGACGATTTTTTTCGGACTCCTCTTCCCTAGGCCAGGCCACGCCCTTGGGCGGTTTTTTTCCCTACTCACGGAACCCGATTTGTCACAGTTATTTCAGCGCGACCCCCGCCTTTCTGACCAAGTCAGATGTTCCGTCGTCTTTTGGACCATTTTTGCTCTTTCTGGAGGCCCTCTGCTTGTTGATTTCATTCGCTGAGATAGCCCCCTTTTCATTGGGTTTACATGATAACGCCGAAAAAACCCCCCGTTTGTTCAGCGACCCCTCCATGAATGTTTGGCCTTCACTGAAGGTGGCTCCCCGGCCCCCAAACACAGGTTTTTTTCCAAAAAACTTTGCCGTTGGATGACCCTCTTCATGTTCCTCATCCTTTTTTGTTTTTTTTCTCTCTATTTAGAACCACTTTTTCCAGTTTTTTGTTTTGAAGACACCCCCAACCCGTTGCCCCACGGTGTTTTTGCTTACTGTTCTATGTTTCCCCCGGCTTTTGCTGTGTGTTTTTCCCCCAGCTGCTGGAATGTGGTATCTCCCAACCCCGATACTTCAACATGGTCTCTCCTCTATGCATCCCCCTCAACCCCCACTGCTCCCTTATCATTCCTCGGTGAAAGGGGGTACCCTGACTATTGGACCATGAACGTAGTGCCTTCCCTTGGCGAGTTGAGCCTGCTGGGTCCCTTGTAAATTGCCGCCAATCGATTTTTCCCCCCTTTCCCCGTGCCACAACCCTGGGCGTTTTTCCCAGGGCTCCATTAATCATCCGTTGAATAATTAATCGTAGTCCCTCCGCCCACAATTGACCTTCCCGCCCACTTGTTCCTCACCGAGGGTCGGTCTCCTTTCATGCCCTTTAGCGCCTTGCATTTTTTCCCCCCCCTCCGTTTCCACAAAAAGGACAGAACCCCGCATAAAAGCCCCTTGCACTTCCTCGAGTCTTTCGAGTTTGGTGCCTTTAACGCCCTAGACCCGGCTTGTTTTTGCCTGTGTTCCCTATTTCATTTTGATTCCCTTCGCTATTCTGCTAACTTCCGGAGGCGTGAGAACACATCCCGCCCTCCCGTTAGTGGTGGTTTTGTGGCTTTTTCCCTCTTGTTTATGCTATCGCACAATCCATGGAAAATACTCCTTCCCGGCAACCGTGTTCCTTTTGTATTTCAGACGTCTGTGTCCCCTTTTTGCGCCGGGTGTTTTGAAGAACACAGGCAGGATCAGTTACCCCCGTACGGCCCTTCACCTCTCTCCCCTTTCTACTCTTACACGGCGCCCGTCGACCTAACTGACGTTGTACTCACTCGCCAGGGTCCCTTACTTCCGAACTCACAGAGCTGATTCATTCTGGTAATATATTCCCACAAACTGACCTTTTCCCTTTTCGCAACCCCTTTCGAATAGGCGTGTCGCTTAAGAAGTCCCCTCCGTCCCCTTTTTCCCCCTCCAAATCCCTTCGACACTTTCACCTGCCGAGCGGCCAACTTCGAATTGCTGGTGTGTCCTCCCGGCACTACGTTCCCCATTTTTCGGTGCATGGCTTAGGGTTTTGGAATACTGAGAGATCGGTTCCCTTTTCCCAGTTCCCCCGATAACTCTCTTGTGAGTTTTAAGTTGAGCTTGCCTCTCCGACAATGGGCATTTAGGCATTAGTCTACACGACCCCTCTTTGGTTTTCGGTCATTTCCCCGTCTCTTGACTTGTACTTTCCCAACTTCTTGGTTGCAACATCTTCTTTCAAGGATGATTTAAAGGCCTCCCCGCTCACTTCACTTTTTAATTCAATGCGCAAGTTCAAGTGTTTTTCCCTATTCCCTACAGGGGTTACTCGTGCAATACCACCCACTGCCCTAATAATGCTGTTTAATGTCGGTATCTTTTCCCCCCCCCCCCCCCAATGTACCCCTCGTAACTGTGAACGAACCCCAAAACGACCCTATGAAAGGTCCTTTTCGGTCTTTCCCCAGGTGCCCTTGCGTTCTTCTCATGTTTTTTGTGGTGGTCCTGAGGACATTAAAGCTTTTTTTTTTTTTCTGACACTTTTATTCCTGACGTTCAACTTCCCCTCCAGATCCTTAGGAGATAATTTTTCCCGTCATCGACCCTGCAGAGTCCTCCAACTAAGCTAATGCGCTGGTTGTAACTGGGTATTAGGTCTTAGCTTTCTCCAGCTTTTTATCACGGTGTGAACCACTGTTTTAAAGTCATCTAAAGCCTTCTTTGCTTTGGTTGGTTAGCCCCCAACATGTTCTTGTTTTTGGATGGCTGCATTCTTTCCCCATCCCCCCCCTGTTGACCGTGGGTCTGATACAGTGAGAACCTCCCCCCCTCACTGTTACTCCGTGTCTTTATTTCCTTAACCTAGAACCCCGCTGGAGGTCCCTGCTTTTTGTTTATGGAACTTTTAGCCCTGGACTTAGTTTTTTACTCTTTTTTCCTTCGGGGTTGTGGTTAGTACTGGAAAGGCAGATCTATCTTTTCGTTACTCTTTTTCCGTCGTTCTCTGGTGCCTTTTTTTGATTCCCCCACGCTCCCGCTTTTCTTAACGCGGGTTGACTTTTTCGCCGCAGGATGGTTTTTTTGAAATGGCTTTTCTATTCCCTCTTCTTCTTTGGCCTCCCTCCCCGTGAAGTCGAAATCCCCCCCTTCGGTTTTCCTTACCGGAGTGGATTGTATTCTTCTTTGAGTGTTCTTTCGGCAGGTTTTGGTGGACCCTCTTTGGTTCGTCTTTTCTTCCCGTCTTTTGATTTTCTTCTGCCCTCAACTTTTTGCTTTCGGCCGCTCACTGGCCTGCGTAATTCCTTTTCCTTTGGGATAAGCCCCCTTTGCGTTTCCCTCGATGCCACCCTGGTCACCCCATTATACCCCCCGCCCCCTCCTGTTTCTTCCTTAGTTTTCTTTCCCGTGATATGGGTTCCTTTTTTTTTGCCCCCACCTGTACCTTCGGTTTTATGCATCCGAGCGCTTCGTTTTTTCACGTTTCCTGAAGAATCTTTGCGGGGTGGTACTTTTGTGGCCATCCTAGAGTGCACCCCTTCGATGCCCCTTTTTCCTTCCGCGAGACACAGCACGGCGGAGTTCGATTTTTTCACATCCCTTTATTTCTGCTCTCTTGTCCCCCCCTCATCCCTTTGTGGTTTTTTGGGCGATCCTATTTACTCCACCGATCATTTTCTCCCCCCCCATGATTTATAGGGACAGTGATGCTTTACCGGAACCGTGACTGTTGTACGAATCGCGCTGCAATATGCTTTCCCGATTATATTTTTTTTTCCCCCACCCCCCGCACGGAGGATCTCAACGGTTCACCCCCGAAGCAGGTCCTAAAGGCAGGCTCGTTGGTTGTGGTTCCTGAACCAACCCACTGACCCGACTCCCGTACCCAAGCCGGAGGGCTGGTGTTCCACCTCTCCTTTGTGTCCTTTTTTCGTCCGACTCCCCACAGCACATCGCCCCCCAAACCGATCGAGCCAATACTGCCCATTATAGGAGGTTAATATCTGGTAAAACCTTGAGGCCTTTTCCCCCCCTCCCCTTTAAATTTCCCATGTGAACCAACCTAGAAAACCCCCTGGGGTTCCCCCCCTTTTATTGACCGCCCCCCATCTCCCCCTGATTTCTCTTCCCCAAAGAGCAGCTTTCATAGCACCAGAGTGGAGAGAGTAGTGACCTTCGGATTTAAATAGACCTTTTTAGACCACTAGAAAACCAGTTACACTCCCTACACCGTTTCCAACCCCATTCTCATTGCTTATGCCGGCTCCCGTTTGAAACCCCTTCCGTTCTCTGAAACTCCTCAAACCGTGACTGGGACAAACCCTTTTCAGGTCATTTTCCTATTTCCGAGGAACCAGAAAGAAAGGAACTGCTGCCAGTCGTCCTTCGCTTGGACCGTCCCCCCTTCCCCACCACCACAGCACCCACCCGGACACCCCGGCCCGAAGGACTCGCCGCCCCGTCTTGATGACCGTCCCCCCTTTACACTACTTTTCACCCCTCCCCCCCCCCAGGCCCCCCTTTTTTTGGAGACCCCGGCAACAAATGATCGCACCCTGCCCCGGTACCCCAACGAGCTCGGTGTTTTCTTTTCATGATCAGTCATTTTAACAATGACGGATGGCATCCCCCACCTCCCCGTCTCAAGCCCCCCCCTCCTCCATACCCCCCCACCTCAAAAACCCCAGCACAGGCTTCCTCTTCCTTTCACCCGTTTGGTTTCCACCCCCACGTGATCACCATCTTATCACCCCCCCTAATCAGCGTCCCCCCCCCCCCAGCGTTGCAACCGGTGGTGAATTCTCCCCCTTATTCTTTTTCACCCCAGCTTCCGCAGGCAGCTTTTTCCGATGAGTTATACGTCAGTCTACGCTCACCCACCCCCCCCCCACGAAGGCCGGCTTACACACAATTTTTCCCCCCCATCCCAGAACCTGGGTTTCCCCCCTATGCAAGCAAATTTTTATCTACCATTGTCGGTTTGTTCGGTACTTTTGGAAAGTCATGGGTACCTTAAAACCTCCTCCCTTCCCTTTCCCCCGCGTGTCTGAGTTTCAGGGGAATGATTTTCTCAACCTGGCGCTCTCCCCGATCACCCCCCCAGTCCAATTCTCGGTTTTTCTACTGGTCCGCTTTTTTTCTTTTTCCGGTAACTCATTATTTCTTCATCGGTTTGCTTTCAAAGATGTTGTTTAAAAATTTCAACCCCCCGGGCCTCACCACCCCATCTGGTTGAGCAGTTCTCCTCAATCCGATTGGATTCCGCATATTCCCACCCACTCCACTCGAGTCACGCGTCGCTGTAACCTCTCCCCTGATTCCTCATTTGCGGTAAGCCTCTCCCCTTGAGAAAGTGCCTCCATGCTGTTAAGGATTACTCAAAAATGTATCCTCTTTTGTGTCCTCGCTGCTAGTTCCCAGTGTTCGTTGCTTTTGTCTTTTAAATTGTCCCTTTCTTCGCGTGATCTTTGCGAGCACATTGGTTTGGTTTCATTGCACCCATTTCCCCGTTGGTCTTACTATTCCCCCCAGCGTGCTCTTTCATTTTACTTTCCTGGACTTTTTCCCCCTTTTTTCCCCCAAGTTATGAAACCCCGAGAGCCGTGAGCGCCTAGCTGACTCTTGTCTATATCGATTCGGTCCTCGGGTTGGTACGAGCATCCTTATTAGAGGCCTCGTTGCCCCCTTTCCTCCCTAACGGGGACGACCACCCTCCTTCTCCACGGTTACCCGACCGAGCGGTTTTCCCGTCTTCTTTCTCTAGAGAGATCCCCTCCCGCACCCGCCAACCCACCAAAACATTTCGGTCTGTTTCGGTTCCCGCTGCCATCCTAGATATCGCTATGTGCGCCGAGAACGGACGCCCCTTTTGTTTCCAATCAGCACACATCTCCCGTGGTTCTGGTTGCCTTGCCCAAATGGCAACCTTTTACCGATGCTGCCCGAACATGAACGGTTCCTTTGCTTGAATGTGTGGAATGGTGGTAATCGTTCCCCCCAGACCTTGTGGTGGCCCCTTTGTCGCCCCCCATTGTTAGGAGCGGCTTCTTTCTTTTCACTGAATGTTTGGGCCCCTCTCTTTTCTAGTCCCCAAGGGTGGCACTTCCCTGTACTTCCCGGCACCCTCCCCCTTGGGGTGGTTTGGAACTGCCCCCCACGGTGCTACCCCTTTACTTGGCCAGTTTTTCCCAGTTCGAACCCTCGGGGGCCCTTTTCCTGATTTCCGCAGTCGTTTCTTGGCCCCCCTTAAAAAACCCCATACCTTCCAGGCGCGGTCGGATCTATGTCCTTTGTTTTTCGTGGCTTCTTTCTGCGGTTCTGTCAGGTTTTTGGATTGGACACTTTTTCCAGCCGCACCCTTCCCCTGTCACCGCTTGTTTTCCCCTACCCTCGAATGTGATGGCCCTTCGTTTCGGCAGGCGCCACCCCACCCCAGTGCTTCTTCCCCCTTTGCAGTTTTCTGACTCCCTTCTCTTGGCTGTTGTTTTGTAGAGCTCGAAGCATCAATTACCACACCCCTTTTTTTGTGTAGCAAGAAGAATGGTTTCATTCAGGACGTTTCGCCAATTACCCTTCCACAGGAACCTCTTGATGGTTGTTTTTTTGGCCCCCACAGTTTTTTTTTCCCATGTTCCGGTCATATTTGTCCGACACCCCACCTTGATACTTACTTGGCGCTTTCGCATCGAAGCGACGCCCCTCAAACCCCCGCAACCGCAACGTCCGCCTGCCCACCTGCCCCCATTGGGTGCGCTTTTTTCCCCCATACAGATTGCCCCCTGATGAACGAAGTTGTTCCCTGTGAGTTTTTGCCGGTTTTCCTTGCTGAACTTTGTTCAATAGGTCGTTTTTGAAGCTCAACACCCTGCCCCCTTAGGTCCGTTGGCGGTTCTATCATTGGGCATCTATATACAGCCCCACGTCCTTAATTTATTGTGACATAATTTCTGGCCTGGCTGCCGCCCCCCCGCAGTTTGTACTCTTTAAGCTGTATATTTTGCCCGGGTTTTTTTTTACTTACAAGCTCCGTCGTATGTCGCATTTGGATTCTTCCAGCATTTCCAAATTCCGCCACACGAATTACACTCATCTTTTTCATTAATTGCTTCTTTTCGCTCTTCTTGGCAAGTACCCCCCCCACACGTCGTGGTGTTTCTTCCGCTTTTAGTTGTCTTCTCTTTCTTTCACGGATCCCGATTAGTTGAGCTTTGGATGACCAAGCCCCCCTCGATTAGGTTTTTTTCCTCTGTGGTTTTGTTTGCGTGTTCTTCTTCTTTCTTCATCGATAGCATCCCCCTTTCCCCGATCTTTTTACCTAGGTTAAGTAGCAGAGTTCCCCACGTTGTTTTTATTTTATTTCGGTCCCTGCTTTCAGTTCAAGGCTCTCCCGCTGGAACACCCCCCTCTTTGAAATTCCTCTTTCCCCGCGTTTTGAGCTAAGGCGCTGCGATAACTATTCCGCCGTGCTAACTACACACTGTCCTCTTTTGACCTCGATCGGTCGAGCTTGGAAGCATCGCCCCCCCCCACTTTCATTTGCCCTTTGCGGCCCCCCCCCCTCCCTATCTTTGTTAAGGCAAGGTACCGCTTGGAAACCCTCACCCCCTCCCCTGAGACATTGGAAGCAGAGTTTCCCTCCTTTTCCAGAGGCGCTCCATTGCCTGGTTGGACGTGACCTGGCCCGTCAGGTTCCTCACATCGCGGGCAAATGGATGAGATGCACCCCAATGAGTGATCTCTTTTTAGTTGCTACTGCGACCGTCTCGTATTTTTCGTGTGAACTTTTTCTTTTTCCTCCCAAAGGTTCCTTCTATAAGTCTTACAACACATCCGGTGGCTCGCCACGAGGCTTGGTCTTTAAACGCCCCCTTCCCCGGTGCCCCAAGTGCCCAGATTCTCCCCATTAATGATTTGCCCACCATAGTCACTCTCCGAGCCTAGGACTCCACACAACAGAATGTCCTCTTCCGTACTTCAGCTTTACCCCCCCGTCTCACCCCTCCTGTCTATTTGACTTTCGGGTCGATTTTCCCCTTTCCAGGTACACCCCAGTTTGCGTGAACCACGACAATGTGATCTTTTGACAAGGGTCCTTTGTCCCCACCGCGGTTGTTATTTGGTTTAAAGTGGTCCCCGGCACCTCCCACCGTTTTGGTGCATGACACGTGATCCTTGCGACCCCCCCCCTCGGTGAAGCGGCCTCCCCGGCCGCCTTTGTTGCAGAAATACTCGATTTCCTATCCCCCCCAACCGGAATTGGAATGGCGTTAGGCTCTGCTCTTTTTTCCTTGTTTTTTCCGGTTTCCTCTCTCCCCGCATTTTGGTATTTTTTTTTTCTGTTTCCCCCCAAGGTGCTCGTTCGGGGGGCCTTCGTTTCATTGTGTCCATCCTTAATGCAATTGTAGAGACATTTTTTCAGTTTCTTAGTCACCCTTCCCCTCTCTCTGCTTGTAAGTGTCAGTCAAGTTTTTCTTTAAGTTCGCAAAATCTGGTTTCTTTTGGTATGGCTTTCTTTTCCCCCCTTTTTTGTCAACCCCCAGGACTGCCATTTTCTTTTCCTTTTTTGCTTTTTCGGGTAATATTGATTTGGTGGGGTACGCTTTAAAGGCAGTCTCCTTGTCTTTGACCTTTCTTTCCTTACTTTTTTCCCTTCTGTGACTTTAGATTTTGTTTTTTTCCCTCCCCCCCCCCGTGTGCCTCCCTCTTTCTTCGAAGCGATGTGTTTACACTTTCCGCCGGCTTCTGGGAGCTTGGTTTACCTTTGTACTGATCCTGTAGCATTACTCTGTTGTCTCTCCCTCCCCTGGATCTCTTTCACTTACCGTAGTGCTGGTGCCTAGCGAGACCTCTTTTCGTTTTTTTTCCTTTGGAGGTGTTTTCCAACCTATTTTCTTTGTTGCGTTTTCTGTTTCTTTCAAGGCTGGGAGGGTCTTTCCTAAATTAACGATATTTAAATGGCTTCCGATCATACGATAGTGGTCTTTAAGCCTTTGCCTGGTGGCTGCGGCGATACACATTTTTTTTTTCCCGCATCCTTGGCTGGGTAGGAGGACTTTTCGTGCCTTGATGGGGTCGCCCCCTTTTTTTTTTTTAGCATTCCTTCTTGAATCCGCGCATCTTTGCGGAAGTACAACTGTAATCTTTTTCTTGGTTTACCTCCTTTACATTCTTCCCTTGAAGGAGGGTCCCTATTCACCGTAATCCCGTTTCCCTCCCCCGAGAAAGAATGCATCTCATGAACCTTTGTCTTCCCCCTCTCCCACTCCCTTCTTTGTTTTTTTCTCCGAGATAGAGCCCTCCCCCCAGAATGTTCTTCCTCATTTTAGTTGCAGTTCCTTTTGTTTTTTTCATCGCGGAAAACCCGATTCCTGCTTCTCCGACATTGCCCTTGAATTTTTAGTTGCTGGCATCAATCCATGACCCCCCGCACAATTTTCATTCTTCGCCCTGTATTCCCAAAGCTTTTCAGTTCATCACCGTTGTCACCCTTTGTTTCGCCCCCCCCACCTACTGCCTCCCCCCTAATTACTCGTCACAGTCTGCTGTTGGATCTACCGATCTTTTTTTTTTTTTTCAATGTCCCTCATGCCCCCCTGGATGGAAGTAATCCAAAGATCTTTTCGCCAGGGATTCCGCCCTGGATCTCGTACCCCCCTTTCTTTAATCCCATCCTTACCTCCCATGTCAGACCCCCCAACCTCCCCATAGTTTTCCTTATTTGTTCAGTACCCCCCAAGAGACACAAGCACTTTTCGGGTACGTAGGCAACATTTGATGATCCTCGCCCTTTCTCGTCCTTTTCATTATCGACCGGTTTAGGAAAAAAATTTCCCGGTTTCCCCCAACGAGCCCCCCGCGCGCTGCTGTAGGCGTCACCCTTTTTTGACCCATCTCCTGAATTTCCCTTTGCTTTCCCCAACGGGGTGGTTTTGGAATGAAAAACCCCCAGTTCCCTCGGAAAGACCTGACCCAACCGAATTTCCCCTTTCCCAAAGGATATATACCCGGCCCGTCCCCCCCCACACCTCCAGACCTGACAACGGTTCCTTCTCCTTCAGTGACTGTATCACACTCCCCCTCAAACACGCTTCTTGAACTGACCCATACGCCCTTTCTTTAGTCGCTTAACTCCCCCAATTTTTCTGCCCTCTTTTTAAATGACCATTGCTCTTTGTCCCTTCAATATTGAAACCCCTCGAAGATGGTTCACCCTACCCACCATCCTCCCCGTCCTCCTGTTCTGACCCCCCATCACCGCATTCTCATCCGAGTTGTGTTTCCGCGGTGCCCCTGATAAACCCCCTCCCCCCTTTAACCCCCCCCTAATCGCTCCAAACAGGACGCTTTGCTTGATTTGATTTCGGATTCCTAGCTTTTGTAACCAGTTCTAGCCGCTGCCGTCTCTTTCTGGGCTTCTTTTTTTTCCGTCAGGAGCATGTGTCATCCCCCCCAAACCTCTGACGCGCCATTTTAAACTTGTCCAACCCATGCGAAGAACCGCGGTTTCGTCTTTTCAAAGTCCCCTTTTCGTTTTGTCGTCAAGGTTTTAAAGCGGATTTTTAAATGAGGGACTAACCCGACATTCAAGACGGCGGTCCACGGACCTTGGGGTAAGGAGGGAAAGGCCCAGCACCAAAATTTTTCCCCTTCTTGACTGCGGGTGGGTGAATTTGCCTGTCTGTATTTCATCTGTTTAGTGGTCTGTTCCCAAGTAATTTCAGGACTTTTTTCCCCCTGACCGAATTGATTCCCAAACCATTCGGGCCTTCATCCCCCCAAGGTTTCTCTTTCCCCCCCTGTAGTGTCTCCTTCCCTTTGGCTTTCACATAGCCAATTTTCACAATACCGCCTTACAGCTTTTGTCTCCGGAGACTCCATTATAAGATTGCTTAAATATTCAATTTTGAAACTCTGAGCCATTTTTAGTTTGACCAGTCCTTCCCCATACATCTTACGCCTATTGCTGGCGCGTGACTAAATTTTTTGCTCTTGAGGCTCTTTTTGGCCCGTGTTTTCACTTTCTTCGCAAACAGCATAGGGCTTTATTTGGAAAAATCGTTGTTTCCCAAAGAGCCTATTTTTTTTCATGTTCGCTAATCTCTTCTTCCGGGGACCTTTTTTTATTCTTTACCCAAGACAGCATTCCTGTTCAGATATGTATGTAGCGTCTACGAGATACGATGGCCTTTTGGTTCATTAACTCATTCCTGCGGTGTCGTCCCACCCCGTCCCGACCTGCAATTCCGCGTACCCTAAACTTTGCCCACCCGAACCTCCCCAGGATTTTCCTTTTGACCTGTAGCTTTCCCCCCCCCCCCCCCCTATGCAACCTTAGCCACACAAACACTTCTCCCGTTTCTTTTTACCACCTCCCCCTCGTCTTTCCTCCCCGAGAATAGCCGATTCCGCCTCGTACAGGCGAAAGTTCCCTGTGAAAGTCCCTTCCCGTGTTTTAGAGTTTACTTGTTACGGCCCCACGCAAGGCGGTGAAATGAACGGACTGCTTTTTCCTGATGGTGGTCGGGTCCTTTTTTTTCTTTCTGGAGCGAGCAACGGCCCCTCCACCTGGCTTTTGCGGGAACCCGACCCGGCCGGTAGGCGTTTTCCTGGACCCAATTTTTTTCGGCAGCCCCCCTCCGAATCTTTCCTTCAAGTCTGTTCCGCGCCCTTCTGGCACCGGACCTCCCTGTCTGTGCTTTTTTTTTTGACCATTACCTCCTTCCCTAGAGGCTCCTGCTTCCATGGAACAGCCCGAATTCGCCAGGGCGGGGCACCGTTCAGTTTTTCCCTTCCGCAGTCTTTCCGTTCAAACCCTTTCATTCCGTTGCCGAGTTCCTTAGTCCTAGCTTGTTGCGGTCTCGCTGCAGAACGCCCCCCGTTATACTTTTTTTTCACATATGAGACGAAAAAGGAAAGCCCCCCTCTTGTTTCAACGCCCCTCCTTTTCCGTTGTCTAAGGAACTTTCCTTGACCCCCCCCAGTTTCCCTCCCCCCCCACGGTTTTTTTGATTGACCCTCCATCTCATTTCCTCCTAAATCAGTTTTGTTGTTCTCTCCTAGGCATCCCCCCAAGGGGTTGATGTTTTCGCCTTGTGTGGGCATTTTGGACTTTTTTTCCCCCTGGGCAGGTCCCAGGAAATCTGCCACCGCGTTGCTTTCTTTCGGCGGGCCTTTCTCACCCCAAATGAACCTAACAAATTGGGTCTCCCCTCCTCATGGCACGCGAAAGACCTTTTGATCGGACAACGACTCAAGGGTTGAGAGTTTTTTGACCGACTCTTTTTTTGACATCCACTCCCCCGTTGACTACACTTCTCTTCTCTCGTTGGGCCCCCAGATTTTGACCCCCCCTTTCGAGTTCAGTTAATGCATTTTCCACCCTCCCCAATACGGGGGGCCCGTAGACTTCATTTAGGTCCACCCAGCAAGTCCGCTCCTTCCTCCTTCGGAACGGGCCTGCGTCCAAATTGACCATTTACTCCCCATAGCATCCTACCTGGGGGTTCCAAGGAACCCGCCTCCACCTGAGGGGTTAAAGTTCGATTTCCCTCTTCCTACAACAAAGGGAAAACCTCAATCAGCCCCTTTAACTTGAGGCTCCTTTTTTTAGGCCTTCAATACCTCGAACCCGGGAGCGGGGCTGTGCGTCCTGGCCCTCGTCTCTTTGATTAAGAATCAGACGTGAGGTTTTCTGTTGAAAAGTTTAAACCCTGACATTCGGATAGGTTTTGTTTTTGCAGTCCCTTCTTCCTCTTTATTTAGTTCCACATTGAAACCTCCCTTTGGCCCTCCTTTTTCGGTGCACTGGTTCGTGTCCAGGGAGGAGGATTACCGATCTCAGGCTGGATGCCCCACAACACGGACCCTAATAGATAGTTCTTATCTACCCGGGTCAGAGAGAAGCTTTTATCCATCGAAAATGGTTTTCTTCCCCCGCCTAAATGACTGTCGACCCCCGATTGTGGCATTTCTTTAAGCACACACTTTGCTTGCCTGCGGGAAGAACCCCCACCAGTTTTGTTTTCCCTCACCTTTCAGAAGACATGACCTTTGTTCAAACCGAGCCCCCTCCCGTTCAACCCTTGGAGATCAGAACTAGATGACACCGTAGTTCGTATCATTTGTTTCCTTCCCCGGATTCCTAGCCCTCAGGTCGCTAACTGTTGATCGGGCACATGAGTCGATGATATTTGCTAATCCCTCCCCGTAATCGATTAGATAGTTTGGAGATGTTCTTCCCAATTATGGAAAACCGGTCCATTCTTGAACCTTCCGTTTACCCCCTTCACCACATTTCTGTTGATGTGGTTACTATGTTTTCTTTTTGTGGTTCTTTTCCCCTTCGGTGCAGCAAACCAGCCAACTTTCCTTCTTTACGGCACCATCGACCATCATGCTTTTCAACACCGCGTCCCCCCCAGCTGAAGCTCTTACTTTCTGTTGGTGACCCCCCTGTATGACCACCATGCCCACCAGAAGAATTTTCCCCTTTAAGTCAACCCTTTTCGTGTCTTTCCCCCAATGTACCTTCACCTTTACACGCCCCCCCCAATGCCAATGCGCTGACTCAACCGTGGCTCGTTGCCTTGGTTTTTTTGACACTGTTTGTGTACTTTTCCCCCCCTTTGCACGCTGTTTTTTCTGCAACAGTGCGTGGAACCCCCCAACTTCCTTCCCAGCCTTCTGCTCTCCACTTGCCCATACTCGTCGGAATACTCCCCACTCACCAAGCATTCCTGTTGAGGGGTTTTTTGGCCCTTCTGTTTACCTTTTTTAACATCCTGTTTCACCTCATGCCCAGCACCCCAGTGCCTCGAGTTTTTGCAATTAAGGATCGTGCCTTGTCTGGCTTGGAATTGATTTTCCCCCCCATCCGCATGAGCGACCTTTTCCGCTAGTGAGCATGACCCTCTCTAAAGTTTACGCGGTTCGTCTATGTTGTAATTTTCTCCCCCCCAGAGAACGTTCTTTTGGTTATGGTCTTACATTTGTGTTGTATAAGAAATCCGCATTTTCGTCTGATGTTTTCCTCTGGGGAGGTGTCTGGCTTTTTTCACCGGCCGGTTCCCTGCGAGATGACGCGAGGCCAATCTTATTCTTCTGGAATTCACTCTTTTTTTTCCCCCCTTACCCCCCGGTTTTCGTGGTTCAGACTACCCGATGGTTTTTTTTAAGTAGCGTGCCGAAGGCTACCCCCCTTTTGGTTTTAAAGGTCGCTCCCCCTTTTTCGACAGTCTGTAGGGGACCCAAGAAGGGTCTCCGTAGAAAGACGGTAGAACGTACATAGTTAGCTCTTTTTCTCTCGAGCTTTGTGATTGGTAAGTCTGAAGGGGGCGCCCCACTGGATTGTTCTTTCGTTGTAGTGTCCCCTTTCCCAGTTATCCAACAATTTCCCCTTATCCCTGTCCTCAGATCAAGGGCACGATCTTTATTTTCTTCATCACTGGCGGTTTTGGCTGTTTTTATGCCCACTCTCCTGTTTAGACACATCATACTGGGAGGCCCGGGATTTTGCTCTCTGTGGGGTCCCCTTTTGTCAACGAGACCCCTTTCCATCCGAGGGCTTTTTCCGTGGCGAAGCCCCCGGGTGCCTCCCTTATATGGCTCTTCCCCTTGCAGTCCTGGACCGATTCTCAGACAGCATCGAGTTCAGCCTTCCTCCCCGGTTGCGTCCCGACTCATTGTTTCCCATAATCTTGGATTGC
>Ga0179593_1580268_pt1 | contig 28998 bp, 42 predicted proteins | sample CZODoug2_1_08_16_FD_185931 | JGI IMG/M metagenome (GOLD analysis project Ga0179593, IMG submission 185931) | Vadose zone soil fungal communities from Angelo Coast Range Reserve, California, USA - CZODoug2_1_08_16fungal (PacBio error correction) | ecosystem: Environmental > Terrestrial > Soil >... | reverse complement strand
AATTTCCCTCTCTTGACTGTGATTTGCCCTCCCACAGCCCCCTCTTTTTTTCCCCCCTCGGATAAAAGTTATGCCCATTAGGCTCCCTCAGCCGGCCCTTGACACCTTGCTAAGTCTCCCTTCCCCGGACATGTACTTTTCTCCCTTACCTAAGGGGGTGAGTTTGTGCCTTTTTCCCTTTCTCCTACTTTTACCAGTTGTCTTTCGGCTGTCAAATCTAGACTACCGTCGCATAGTTGAGCCTCTGTCAATATCTTTCTTTAGATGCTTCTTCTTCTCCCCTCTAAATGTGCCCCTCTTTTCTTCTCCCCGAATTACCCCTTGACTTTTTTGGACCTAGTGAATTACACCGAACGTCCCTGCGCCCCCTTCACCCCATATCTTACGAGTCCGACTGCGTTCCCCCACCATTTTTTTCCCCCCACTCTGGCCCCCCTTTTGCTCCTTATAGGACTCTGATTAATCTTTCTAAACTTTCTTTTCCATAGTTTTCTCCCCCTTTTTTTTTTTCAGTTGGTCTGTTCCCTTCCCCAACCCCTTCCCTATGGGAAGCTTACGTCCTGGAGTTTAAACTGAATTGGTAATTCCCCCATCTCCCCTCCTTAAAGAACTTCCTCCGTGTTTCCCCCCCTATACCGCTCGCGTGTGCCGTTCTCTCACCTCCCCCCTGAGCGACTACTCGCTCCAGGATGTCTCCCTCACGGATTTTTCCCCCCCGAGTCATTCTATAGGTTTTTCCAAATCGTTTGACTAAACCTTTTGAACCTTTTTTCGCGCGCCTTCCACTCCCTCCTTTTGAGAGGATCCCTTTAGTGAACCTTCCCCGCATAATAAACTTTTTCCACCTCCCCTTTACAACATAACGCTGCACTGTCTTTCCCAAAAAACCACTTTATTCAACAATTTCTTGTACATTACCCTGAAACCCCCTTTGCACCCTTCTTTCGAGCTTTCCTCTTTCTACCCCCATGAAACGTTTTCGCTAGTTTCTATAGCCCTTTTTTGAGCATTTTTCTATAACTTCTGCTCCAATGCCCCTTTTTCCCGAGATTCTCAGACCCTCCGATCTCCCCCCCCTTGGCGCATTTTTGTTCGATTTTTAACAACACTCCACTCCCTGCACCGAAAGTGTCCACCCAACTATCTCCCCCCCCCATTACCACCCCTTTCTCTCTTCTTTGGGTGTTTTCCCCGTACTGGCCCCTCCTCCTCTGGGACTGGAACTCCCTTGTTTCTCTTTACCGCCTTTTTCTGAAAAGTTCCTCTCCCCGGCTCTGAGTCCCCTTCCGAAAATTTTCTTAGTTGTCACAACGGTTTTTCCCCCACACCACCGGCCTTGATTTTTTTCCCTGACCCCCTGAAGAATTTATTCATAAATCCTTTTGACCCCTCCCCTAACGCAACTTTTCTATCATTCCCCTTGTTGGTTCTCTCCCCCGTCCCCTAAACACAACCCCCCCAAACATTTCGATATCTGAAGAACCCTTTTTCATCCTCCCCCCTCCCCCAGATTTTCCAGCAAGCCTTCCTGGATTATATAATTCGCCTCCTTAACCATTAAGATTCCCCGCGTTCCCTTGTACCATTTTTGCCTTCTTTTGAAACCCTTTGGGCTTACTTTTGTGGCCTTAGTCCATACGCCCCCATTGGGTACCCCAGGTCCCTTTTTCCTCCCTTCCCCTTTCCTTCCCGAGTATTAACCTCCCCCTGTCCCCCCCCCTGGTTCCAGCGGCACTGACAGAGTTTCCCCTCTTGTACCCTCTGCCCCAGTTTTTTCCGGCCCCAGAGGTTTCTTCTCTTATCAAAGCCCCCTGTGAATTTGTTCTTTGAGATTGCTCCTAGGTGCGGTCTCCCCCCACCCCCCCTTTAGGTCCTTTTCCTTTTTTTATTTCGTGATACCAACCCCGAATTTGTACGACTCTCAACTTCAGATCTCAGGGTGTCCTCCCCCTTTCGTGTTTTCGTGATTCGCGAGGCGTGGAAGGTTACCCTTCTGCAGATTTTTGCATTTTTCCTTTCTTTAGGCCCACTGTTTTGGGAGGGTGGTGTGGACACTTCCCCATATTTTCCCCCCTCCACAATTTCCTTGCCCCTTCTTGAGGTTTCCTGATTAGTGGAGTATTTATCATGTCTATCTGCTTCCCCCCCCCACAAGTTCGTTACATCAAATTCCCTTTTCCAAGATATTCACGGCTTCCCCCACACCTCCTATAGCACTTTTCCCCCCCTCCAATGGGTTTCTTTTTTTTCCCAGTCTGTGATGGAATGGCCTTTTTTTTTTTCTTACTTTTTTTGTGCAATTTGGATCTTCTCTTTCCTGTTTTCTCTTGGCTCCCCCCCCCCCTCTGGTTTTCTTTTTAATCCCGGGATGGCGTACGAACCCCTTCCCTTTTCAATTTTTCCCTCGCATTTGCACCTTTTTTTTCCCTCTTCTCTGAGGGAAGGCTGCCTTACTTTCCCTCAGACTCCAGTTTTTTTTTGGCACCTATTATCCCCTCTCCTCCCCCCCTGTTAAGGATTCCTGTTTTCTTCTTCTGAAATTTTATGTTTCCTCCCCTTTGCAATTCCTTTTTCTACCTTCATGTAGTTGCCCTGCATTCTATAAGTTTTCCCCTAAACCCTGATGTTCTAACCTTTTTTGAAGTCAGTACCACTTCACCCTTTAGCCTTTTTACCCATGACCCCTAGTGTTCTCCTGATCTCCCCCCCCCTTTTACTTTTGTGGCTTTTTCCCCTCTCCCCTCGACCCTTTTTCTATCAGACTTCTCTTCGCCGTCTTTTAAGATCCTTTCCCTTCTTAGTGCTTTTTTTCTCCACTCCTTTCGGACCCCTCCCTTCCTCCTCTGCCTTCTCTTGCCTTCTCCCATGGGGCTCTTTCTTTATCGGAACTCCGGGCCTCATGGCTTCCGGTAACATTTCCTCTTATGAGTAAGATTCCCCTTTTTTCTCCGATGCGAATCAGGCTTTTCATTTTCTTCCAGAACTTCCTTCCTTGAGTATTTCCCTGTGAGTGATTTCTTTGATCCTTTTGTCAAAATCTCTGATTTTTGGGACCTCCTTTTCCCCCATGACTTCGAGCTTCCTTATTGACGATCCCTTCTTTCCTGATTTCCTGACGCATAGTTAGAGGACCCCCCCATATGTTCCCCGAGTGGTTTTTCCTTGCTCCTCCGCTCCTTATTGGTCGATTTCCCTTCAGACCCCACACGAATACGACCTTGGCCCCGAGGTACCCCCCCCCCCAGACAGTCTCGGTTTCCCACACCCCTCTTTGGCCCCTACCTCCCTTTCTGATTCCCTCTAACATTTAATTTTTTCCAACGAAATGTCCCCCGATTGAGCACCGCTTTAAGATTTCGGTGCCCGGTGCCCTTTTTGTGCTGATTTTTCATGTGGAACCTTTATCTTTTATGCTGGCCCCCCCCCTTTATCCCTTTCCTCAATACGTTGTTTTGTGCAGATTTGCAAGTCCGCGATACCGGGCCAATGGCAAACACCCGGACCCCTTTCACAGCCCCCCCCTAGGGGCCTGTCTTACCCACCCAGCCCTCTTTTTGTTACCATTTCCTTGACAGGTCCCCTCTGAAATCAGTCCCCAATAGTTTTTCTCTCCCGCGGTAACCTTTCTTCCCTACAGTAATTAATTTTTTTCATTGGTGAGGCCCCTTTCTTATCCCATCCCTTTTCTTCTTTTTTAGGACGTTTCTAGAGCCTTCCTTAGAAACCTGCCTTTCGACCCCCCCTCCCCATAGCTCCTCCTCGTCGACTCCCAGATTCCCTCAGTCCACCCTCACCGTCGGATCTACCATCTCATATTTCATTCTAGAACAGGCCTTTTCTAAATTCCTCCATACCCAGTACTTCTTCGTCTTCCCCCCTGCTTTCCCAAAAAATTTCCTTATCCACTCGATCTAATGATTTTTTCTTGAAACTTCTCCTTGATTTTTTCCGACCCTTTTCCCCCCAACTGGTCACCTTTCTAACCTTGTGGGGTTGCCCTGCCACCTAACGAACACTCATCTTAAAATTCATGTCTTTATTTTACCCTCATTCCCCGTCCAGTCCTTTACGTCCCCCTTTTTTCAGACCCACCTATCCCGTTTCCCTTTTTTTTTGAGCGCTTTCTCATGCTGCTCCAGTTCTGATTTTCCCCGCTGAGCTTCCTTTTGTATTCAACGATAGTTTCCCTTCCCAATCAGTCCACCCCCCTTCCCTTCTGTTTGTCCCCACCTGCTAGAACTCCTGATGCCCTTATCAGTTTATTTCGTGACCCCAGTTTCCTCAATTTTTCCCTTTACCCCCTTTCCCAACTACTTACTTAACGCTTGACGGTTTCAGTACTAATGACTTTCACCCTTCCTTCTGAACCCCTTCCCACATGCACGCCCTGCTGATCGTTATAAAGGTATTACCATTGGGCACAACACCATAATAGGCCCCCATGCCCCCTCGGAGATTTTGTCCGCCCTCCCCCATCTTCCTAATCTGACGCTTTGGTTTTTTTTCCCCGTTCCCTCCCCTTGTGTTTTTTCCGTACGGTTTTCCTTCTTCCTTTTTTTTCCCTTCTTGCTACTCCTTTCCCGTTTTCCTTACGGAGCCCTCTTCCGCTGATGGTGCTCCCCCTCAAATCCTTCTCCGCCCAAATTTTTAATCCCTCCTCAACACCCCCTCCCTTAATCCCAGAAATCAGTCAAACCCCTCTCAACAAAATCTTTTTTTCACAAGGATTTTACCGCTTTAAACGCGGTCCCCTTTTTTGACCCCTTTATGAAGTAATAGTCCCCTGTTTAGCCTCCGAAAACCTTTTTTCGTAAATCCCCTCCCGAAAACTTTTTTTTTATTTCTCCGTGTGATAGAAATCTGAACCCCCCTCCCCGACAGTCCCTTTTCCCCGGACAGCCCCCTGCTGTTTCAAAAATTCTTTCGACGAAATCCCCCCTGCACCCCTGAGTGTTGTCACTCTAAGACCCCATGTGGTTGGGGCTCCTGCCGAAGTCTTATGTATATTATCCCCCCCTCTCTGGAAACCTCGCACGTCAGAACCTCCCCCCTCCAGTCGTATTTGCATTCAGACTGGACAGTTTTTCCTTTATGAACTCGAAACTTTTTTCTTTCACTCCCCCTTTTTTCCCCCCCTTGCAGATACCCCCTTTCTTTTCACCTTTTCCCTGGGATGCAATTCAGTGATCCCCCCCCAGTTTCAAACAGACCCTTTTTTAATTTCCCTTTCCTCCCCTCTTTTGAGAGAGTACCCTTAAATTTTTCTTTTAAAACTCTGGTTACCGCTGTTACCCCCTCCCCTTTCTTTCTCCCCAATGTATTTTCCAGTTCCCTCCCCACATTTCAAAACTCCCTGGACACCGCTCCTTATAACCGAACACATCCCCCTTCCTATTTCCAGTTCATCCCTGCCTTCTTTTGCCCGGTCCCCAATCGTTTCCCCGAATGGCTTCCCCTGGGGGCTTTTAATTTGTTCCGGAACCAAAAGTGTTCCTTTTCTTTCTATCGGGGTGCCCGTCTTGTCCTGTCGATGTCTTTCCCCCCCCAAAAGTTAACATTTCTCCCTGGCCTGTTTTGAGGTGTGTGGACACCCCTTTACGCCCTCTCCTAAGAAGACCCTTCCTCCTCAGCTGTGTTTTTTTGGCTAAGGAACTTTTTTTTAAGTTTCTTTCAGATTACTCGCCCAAACCCAACAGTTACCCCACTTTTTTCTTTTGGACCTTTCCTCTCCCCCCCCCACCACTATGCTTTTTCCTTTAAGTTTAGTTGGGGAAACTTGTGAGAGTTTTTAAGGGCTATGGCCTTCTATGATCCCCCTGGACTTCTTCATCGCCTTTCTGTCCTTTTCCCGGCTTTAACTATCCCTTATTTCTTTCCACTCTCTTTAATTTTCTAAAGACTGCAAGTCAAAACCTTTGATACCCTCCCCCCACGATCTCATCCTTTTTTTTTCCTATTTTCCTTACTTTGAATTCTTTTTCGCCCCCTCTTTTGCAACTTCTTGTTTTTTTAAACCCTTGACCCCCCCCCCCCCTTAAGTTGAGTGTTCCCCTCCCAAAATCGGAGCATTGTAGAAAATCCCCCTTGTAGACACTTTTTTCGGTACCCCCCTTTTTTCAGTGGCACCGGTCCCCTTATCAGTGGCACTACCCTAATAAACTCCTCCCTCCCCAGGATCAGATTTTAAACCTTCTCCCAGCTTTTATTTCCTTTTTGCAACCCAAGAGAGTTATCTGATTTTCCCCCTTGATCTCCTGCGTGTTTTTCTTTTTGACTATCCTCCTCAATTGATCAACTATCTCTGGCCTATTTTTAATCCAAGGTCCCTGCATTGTGGGATCTTTTCCCCCCCCATAATTTTTCCCCTAGAACAATCGTTTTCGGCATCGAGGAAAGTCACCCTCCAGGCCGCTCTTCCAGGGTTTACGTGCCTCCAGAACCCCCATACCTTTCGATGAAGGTTCTCCCTCCCCTCCCCTCAGAGTGGGTCTACTTGTCCGATAACATCCGCCTGGACCTACGTCATGGGACTCGTGCCCGCAGGGACTGTTTCTCTCTTTTCTTTGCTTTCTTCTTGATCTTCTTTTGAGTTCCCCTCTTTCCCTAGGAAATCCTCCCCCTTTCCGGAGGTAGAGCATGTTTCTGGATCTTTTTGACGCGTATCTTTTTGAACATAGTGAGTCTTGACCTCTTGTAGGATTTTTCTCTTGCCTGAGATAACAATGCGAGCCGCCTGACCCCTTTCTGGTTCCCTGGGCTCCCCCCTCACCCCCCCTTCCTTCAGTTCCTTTTTCCTACGTCCGGTTACCTCTTTCCCAATTTGTTCCAAGATTTTCTGGGCATTTCTTCCTTCAGTTGACATCTTCTTCCCAATCCAGGTTAAAAGCTTCTGAGCCAACGATTCCGGTTCATCTGTGATATCACCAACTTCCCCCCCGCAGCAATAGACCAGCCGTGAAATATTTTTTCTGTTCGGGGTCTAGATCTCTCTCTCATCAACTCCGTTTTTTTTTCGAGCTTCCCTTTTCCACCGGAAAAGGCCCCTCAAGGCCCTCTTTTTTTACGGCCCCTTCGTAGAGCCCAAAAGAACTTTAGGTCCTTTTGCAACCATTTTGACCTTTCCCAAAGATTTTTTCCCCACTCCCCCTCCCTCAATCCCTCTTTCATACCTCGTTTTTTTTATTAAACATGTGTAAGTCAACCCCTCTTTTTCTTTTTCCCCCGGACCTAATTCCGGGAATTTCTGGAGGTTTCCCAAAACCTTTTCTTTGCACTGACTGCCAATAAGTTTCGTAGGCCCCTTAAAAACTTCCTTCCTTTTTGCATCGCCTTTGTTGTCTTCCCAAAGCTATCCGGGCCGTGAGAGGTTCCCTTAACTTTCTAGCCGAATCCTCTTTATTCTGGACCCCATCATCATCTCCAAACCTCCCCCCCCCCTGAACATCATCACGTTGAGTCGCCTTAATCTTTTCCAAGGGCCCTAACCCTCTTTCTCAGCAGCCCTTCCTTATCCCCTTACCTTAAATTAATCGCTGCTTAAGTCGTACTCTGTCTCCAGCCCCCCCTCGTAATTATTTTTCGGGGGCCCTGCAATCCCCCCTGTCCCCCAGAGTGTACTACTATTTCCAGGCTTCAGTTCCAAATCTATGAAGACCCTTATTTGGAACGTGTAAGGGGTTCCCGCTTAGACCCCCCCCCATAGAAACGACCGTACGATGTTTTTTCCGCTCTCGAGACGGCACCCTCCCTCCGGTGACCTCCCTCCCCCCCCAATCCGTTTTGCCCTTCCAATCAGACTCATCTTTCCTCTTGATCCTAAGTGAGTCCTCCAACCCCTTCTTTTTTGGTTTTTTTTCCCTACAGTGGCCTCATGATTTTTTTTTTTTTCGCCCGTGAGTTTGCCTGAGAATTTCCTTGATTTTTTCCCCCATGACCTTTCTTCCACAGTCCTTGTCTTCTCCGAGACATTGCACTCCGGTCCCCAATTGCTCCCTCCTTCCGCATGAAATTCCCACGTTCACCTCAAGGTTTTCACTTCCCTCTTCTCCTTGCACCCCCCCATCAAAAGAACAACTGCCCTTCCATCTCTTCCCCCGGAGTGCAGCCTCATCTTACCTTTTCCCGAAACTCTAATCTTCCTCAGCTCCCAGCATGCTCATCTTTCCTTAGTACCCCTTAGTTTCTTTCCAGACCCTTTGAGTTGGAGGAGCCCCCCCCGCGATTGGTTCTCCTCGACCCCCAGCACCCTCATTACTCTTCCCTTAATAGCTTTGCCCCCGAGCTCCCCACCCCCGCCCCCCCCTCCCTACCCCAAGCCATGACACCACCCCCGACCCCCCTTTATAACCCTTTAACATTCTATAGGAGACCTCCGGTGTTGGAGCCCAGGGGTCTTGGGGTCTTTTTTATCTTTAGGTTGCCCCCCTCTTAGTACCCACTTTAAATTGTATTCCATTTCAAATGCCTCTTTAGTTAGGTACCCCCCTCCCTTCTAGGAGGCAGTTGATTTTCGCCTACCCCCCCCCCATTCACACCTCTCCCCGTTCCAGCTGTCTTCTCAAAGATTCGCCCATATGACTTTCCCCCCCAGAAAGCGTTTCCCCCTTTTCCTGCATTTTTTTCCCCCCCCCCAGTCATCTAAATCCAAATGGGTTTTTTCCGCAGTACCCCTTTTTATAAAGCCCTTCCTCATCTTAACGTCTCCCCCCCGCTTTGTGTCCTACCCTCCCGAAGGAGTATCTCCTCTCTCCCAAGCCTCGCCTTTGTTCTTCTCTCAGATTTTCAAACGCTCTTCCCCCCTTTTTCCCTTATTCCCGGGGAATTTCCCCTCTTGTAACTCCTTTCTTTTCCCCCTGGGCCTATTTCCCTGCTTGGGAAAAACCCCTTGCCCCAGATTTTTCCCCTCCGTTTTTTGTTGAGTCTTAAAAGGAATTTAGTTACCACTTTTTCTTGTTTACCTTTTTACCCCCCTGAATTCGGAAACCTCCCTTATGAACTCCTTGAACATTTCCTGGGCCCTTCAGTCCGACATTGGTTTCTCACTCCTCAATTTTTCCTTGAAGATCGTTTTTTTTTTTTTTTTCTCTGATTCTTGCGTTTTATTCAACGCTTTCGATATGGGATTTTCTTTCAGGGTTCCAGTCATTTTTTCACTCTCCACCCCGTTTTTGCATGCGCGCCAAAGAGTTTTTTTTTTCCTTTCCCAAGGCTTTTTTGTCATGTCTCTGAGGGGCTTTTTTTTCTGAATACCCTTCTTTTTTCCGGCCCTTCTCACTTTTCCTTCTGTTTTTTTCCCCTTCTTTGTTCTTATTTCCCCGCTCCCCCCTCGCTTGCGACTTCCCTCTTTCGGATTCCTCTTTTTTTTCCCTCCCCTGTTCCCTTTACTATAATTTTAAAAGTCCATGGTTTTACCTTCCCACCTTCAGGTCCCACCCCCTCCATTTGGTCCTCTTTTTTTTTGGTCTTACATGTGTTTTTGTGATTTGCCTTTTCTTTTATGGCAGTTGGAGTGTTTTTCTTCTTTCTTCACCCTTTGCTTTACTTCTTCCTCTTTTCTATTCTCCTTCGCTTCCCTAGCTCTTGACTCTCAAGAGCTTCAACCCCCCTTTTTCGTAAAGGTAACTCCCCCTCGAATTCGCCTCCCTTTAACCTTTCTTCCCCCCCCTCAGATGTCCTTCCCCCATGGTCTCCCTCCTGTGTTTTCTAATTATTCATACGAGTACGGTTCCCCCCAAGGGGCTTCTGTTTTTGTTCTCAATTCAATCTTTTATTGTCCTTCCCTTTCTCCCTCCGTAACACCTTCCTGAGCCTCTTGCATCTCGGATGACTTTTTCCCGACTCCCCGAGGTTCTTTTCATTAGCAACGGCCTTTCTAGCAGTTTTTCTCTAAATTTTTTTCCCAATTTTCTCTTCCTCCAAGAACTCCCTCTTCTACTCCAGCTTTTCTCTTCCGCCCCCTCGCATAGATTTTTTCTTTCCCATACAGTTTTTTCCTGATCTTTCCCTGAGCTGGCCGTGCTTCGAGAATCGCCCCCGCTAGGAGTTTTTCTTCACACTTTTTCCCCAAGAAACGTTCCCCTTTGAGAGTGTCGTTTGCCTCCGTCAAGTTGGCCCTCCCCTTACGTTGCCCCTTTTATCTTGACCTGGACGAATTTATTCGGGCCCTGCCCCTCAAAGTCCACCCAGTGCCCCCTCGAAGGTCGGCCCGCTGCCTCTCTTGAAGCAGCGCAGCTCCTTTTTTCCTCAAGCGCTATTTCTACTTCTTTTTTTTTTGAATCTTCCTTTTCTTCCCTTTCTTTTTCTCCCCCCTCCTTGCATTTTTCTTGTGGCTAGTTTTTTTCCTAAATTTCTCCCCCTTCGTACATTGAAGTCTTCTGTAGCTACCTCTTTGTATGAGTTCCATTGTTTCAGTCTTTTCCCCTAGTTTTTCCTTTTCCTCCTTTATGCTGCTCTTCCTTTCGTGGAAGCTAAATCCTCCCTTTGACCCCGCTGAGGTCGCTCCTTTTTGAAAAAGCCTCCCCTCCCTTAAAGGGCCTCCCCCTCCCCGCTTAGTCGTTCCTTCTCCACGAGCCTTCGCCCCTCGATAGGGGCATCCCCTACTTCCTCTTTCCCTAAAGACCCTCCTTCTTTTTTGCGCTAAGCTCCTCTTTCAAGGATTTCCTCTCTGTGGGATTTCTTTCACTCTAATATCCATGTATCTTTTTTCTTGTTTTCAACTCCGAAACGCCTTTCTGTTTTGGTGAGCGAGATTCACCCCCTCCAACCCCGATAATTTTTTCCCTCACAAGCTCTTATTTTTCCCCTTTTCTTTCTTTCTTTTTTCAACTCCCTTTCCCTTATTGGCGCCACCCTCCTGTTCCCTTTTCTTGACCAGATAATTCTCTTACCCTCCTTCAGCGGAAATTTCCCCCAAATACGTTTCTGGCATTTCCTCCTGGGAATGTGGTTTTCCCGGCTTTCTTTCCCACAAATTTTTTTTTTTCCCCCGCGAAGACTCTCTTCTTATATGCACCCCCCCCCGTTTTTTTTTGAGAACCTCCTTCCCTCGCGTCTTCCCCCCTTTTCTTCCTGTCTCATGCCCCCTTTTCAGTCTCTAGACGAAGCCGGCCTTGTCTTCTTCCCTCTAGTCCAACTAGCCACCGCGCCCCCCCCTTCCCGTCATCCTTTTCCTTTTTCCTCACAATTTATCTAAGGTTTTTTTCCCCAAAAATCCTCCATGTTCCCTCTCATGAGTTAGCGCTCTCTTTCCCCCGGCCCTTTCCTCACTTGTACGTGTCTTTCTTCCTCTCAGCCCCTCATACCTTTTTTTCCAGAAATTACCGATGACTTCCTTTTCCGTTTCCTGACTTTCCGACTATTTCCTACCCCCTGCCCGTACATTTCCCTATTCTTTTAGAAACCCCCTCCCTTAATATGTTCCCTATGATCTCTCGAATAGAATGAGCTCTTTCCCCTGAGGGATATAGGGCAGTCAAACCCGCCGCCGTCTTTATGATGGATCGTTTTTTTTTAACTCCCCTCCTTTCTTTTTTTTTTTTTTTTTTTTTAATAAAAGCTTCCTCTGTTTACAGTTTCCCGATAGTCTTCATTTTTTTCCTGGTCTTCGGTTATTCCAAAGTCATCTGACCAGGTGCACACCCTCCCTTCCCGATGACTTCCCCAAGAATCCCCTCAAAGCCCTCCTAAATCCTCCCGTGCGGATGTACCCATCCTTCCCATTTATTGGTTTCCAGTCTTATACCCCTATCCAAAGCCTTTCGCCCCTCGTGCTCTCCTTTTTCCCCCAAGTCTTTTCCCCTTCCAGTTTTCTCGCCTCTTCGATAGCCAGCATTTTTTGAGCATTCCTTAATCTCCCCTGTGACTGGGAGTTGTCCCCTCTGCTGTTGAAGCCCCTTTTTTGAGCCCCCCTAACCCCTTTAGGTTTTAGGTGTCCCCCCCTATAGAGTTCACCCCCCTCGCACCATGTTAACTCAAAGCCCCCCCCTCGCCCCTTTCCCAACCTCACCCCCTTTTTTTTTTCTTTGTTTCTTCAAGTCCTTGTATGGGACATTTGGTTGGCCCCGCCCTTCGGTGTGGTCCACTGAACCTTTTTTCCTCCCCCCGAGAGTAGAGCGGTTGCCGTTCTCTCCCAGACTTTTTCTGCTTTCCCTTCCCTCCAGTGCAAACCGCAGAACTTTTCCAGTTCTTTTAATTTCTTTCAAGTATTCAAGTTTTTCCCACTAAAGCCTCCACGACCTTCCCCCTTGGCGTAATAGTTCACACTGTTTTTCCTATCCCCCGCCTAACCACGTTCCGTCGTTCTGGTATACCCTTCCGTCAAATTCCATATACGAAACTTTTTGAAACCCTTTCCCCCTTTTCCTACCCCCTCTTTCCCAGACAGGACAGTTGGCTTGTTACCTAAACCTGATCCTTCTCCCCATTATCCCCTTATTGCTTTCCTTGTGGACCTCCAGAGCTTTCCCCGAGTCCCCTACTTCTACCCAGCTTTTCCCCAGCATCTCTTTTTCCGATTTCCGGAACTTTTTCTCCCAACAACCCCCCGCTTTTTTCCCCTCCCCCCTTTTTCAGTTGTCCGTTCCATGTTTTTGAACTGAAATGGAGATGTCCCCTTCTCCCCGGGATAATTTTCAAGAATTTTTTTGCTTGAATCCCATCTTTGAGGGAGCTTTGTTGAGATACTCCTTGCTGCAGGCATGTTCAAAGCTTCGAAGGGACTTCTGTTGGGATTTTTCTTGAGACCTCCCTCTAGGTGTACTTTTTATTCCCCAACCCCTTCTTTTCGTATTATCGCCCTCTGGTTTTTCGGTTATTTAGTCATCATTTCAAAATTCTAGTGGACCCTGTTCCCCTTTTTCCCCCAGCTTTTATTCCTCCCTTCCTGTAACCTTGTTCATGGCTTAATGTCAAGCTCTTTATAATCTCTTTGCACTTAGTCCCTCCCTTTTTCTCTTGCTTTCCGGGAAAACTTTTTCAACCCTGGAATCCTTTGGGCTCCAAAACCCCCCTCTTTCCCTCTTTCGGGTCCCCTCCCCCCGGATTTTCAGAGCCCCCCCCCCCTAGACTTTTGCGACTATTCCCGGAGATGTCTGACTCACCTTTTTTTGGGTGTTTTTGAGGGCCTTCTTTTTGTGCTCTTCTTTCTTAGGAGCCCACTTTTGGTGTTTACCCCCCCCCCTCCCATGTTCTTTCTGGCCTTCTTAGTTTGTATTCTTCCCCTTCCGTATTCTTTCTCCCGACCCCTTTCCCTGTTGGACTTTCTCTTCAAGGCCCCCCCTGATGGTTTCTTCTCTCTTGGAATTTCTTCCCTAACCTTTTTCAGGCTTCTCCTCCCTTCCTCCAATCGAAGATGGCCGTTTGTTGAGATTCAACTTTCCCCTAAATTTTCGTTGTGTTTTCGACGGCCTGGACCTTTTCCCTTTCAAGTTTCTTTTTTCTCCTGAAAGGGGGTGCTCTTTATTTCAGGGGACCCCTTCCTGCGACATTGTCCCCCCCCCGAATCCCCCTTTTCCGTCTTTCCCCCGTTCGATCCGTTCTCCGAGCAACCTTCCCCCCGCCCTTTTGATTTATTCCTTATCCCCCCTACTTTCTCCAGCCCCCCCTTGAAAATTTCCCTCTGGTGGATTTTTTTACCTCCCGCCGGGAGAGCCCCTCTATTTTTTCGGCTCTCTCACCGGGACCGGGACTTTCCGACACCCTCGTTTCCCCATAACCTCCTCCCCCCCCAATCGTTTCTATTCAAGGACCGTTTTAGTGCACTCTGGGGGACGTGTCCCTCTCTTCTTCAAGCCCCCCTTCTTTTTCCCCCCCCGATTTCTTTTAGGTTTCTAATCCTGCTTTCAGGACCCCCTTCCTCCCCTTGCGATTTCCCAGGCCGCTGGATTGCTGGATGCTCGTTTCTCCTTTTCTCTTTGCGAACTCCTTTTTCGGGAACCCTTTCTTCCCCCCCCATTCTTCCCCCTTCTGTTCAGACCCTTGCGCGGTTTCCCTTTTCTGATGTTGAATATGGTTCGACCTTCTATTAGGAAATCTTTGCTTCCTGATGTTCTTTCTTTTGCTAACTCTGCCGTTTCCCCTTCCCTTTGGCTCCTTTCTGAAGTGATCTGAAGTCCTTTTGACAAACATCCCCTATGGGTAACCCGGTAGTTTTTTTTTTCCACCCTTCCAGGAATGTTTTTTTTCTTTGAATTGGACATCGTGTTTTTCCCTGGAACAAAAGAGTTTGTTCTTTTTTTCCCCAATACTCAGATTCTCTTTTCTCAAGGAGGGCCCAGACCTTTTTTTCTCTTTGGTTCCCCCCCCTTGTGTCTTTTTTTTTTTTTTCTTGATATATTCTTTTCCCCCCCCCCTTTGGTGAGAGATATTCCCGTTTGGCCATCCCTACCTTAATTCTTTTTTCTGTCTGGCTAAAGTAATTCCCTTTGACCTCAGTTCCCCCACTTCTTACTTTTTTTCCTTTTTTTCAACCTCCCAGGTTTTTTTTTCCCCCCCCCAATTTCGTCAATCCTCTTTTCCTCTGCAGGCCTTCTTTTTTTCCCCCTGGTTCTCCGCTAATCTTTACCTTCAATTTATTAATTGTGTCATCTTTTTTTGTCCTTGGTTCCTGACTTCTTTCCCGTGATCCCCTTCCCCGTTTTTCCTCAAAAATTGTATCCCAGTTTCTCCTTGGAGTGTTTCCCCCCCCTCTTTCCTCTCCCTTCCCTATGAGATGCTTCCCTCCCCCGAAACTTTTCGAAGTTCCTTCTTCAGAAGTTTCCCCCTCTTCAAAATAGACCCCATGCGACCAGCGTATCCCCTAGAAGACCCCCATCTTCCCTTTTTTCAATGGGGCCCCCCCCCCCCTCACCTTCGTTGGAACTTTTTTTATAGGTTTCCCCCCTTTCATGATTACCTTCTCTATTCCTGAATTCTCCGCAACTGGTACCTCTACTTTTTTAAGTCACCCTTCACCCCCCAATTCCTTTTTTCCTCGGAACCTTTTTTTTCTCTAAGCTCTCCCTCCCTAATTCAACTCTTCCCAATACTGTTTATTTGACTTTTTCGACAACATATACAGAACTCCCCCCATCTCCCCCTCATGTTTCTCTGTGCATCAACTTTTCCAGCTTTATTTTTTTATTTAGACCCTAGGAGTCCCTCTCCTCTTTTTTTTTTAGTCTCTAGTTTTGGGACTTCCCAATCCGAGTCATTCTTCCTTTCGAAATTTTAAACGGCTCCCTTGCGCTGACTTCTCTGTTATCCCCCCAGTCAGTATCTCATGCAGGTGAAACTCTTCCTCCATTTTCCCCCCAAACCCCCTTTTGCTTTTTTCGTCCAGGCCCCCCCCCCCCCCATCCTCTCCCCGAAACCGTTCTTTTTAACCCCGTTTTTTTGTGGGTCCGTATCCCCCCCTCCACGAATCCTTACCCCTTCTTAGTTCTCCTCCCTCCCGAAATCTTCTCCCGAAATTTCGATCTGACCGTTTTAGATCCCCCTAACATTTTTGCGAAGCTTTTCGAATTTCAAGCTCCCATAACCTCCCCTCTGTTGAGCCGAACGAATTAACTCATAATCCCCCCCGTTGACCCCTACCCCCAAACTTTCACCAGACCTGCCCCACCCCCCCCCTTCACAAGTTTCTCCACAATCCACTTGAGCCCCGGATTTCTTCTTTTTTTTTTTTCTATGAACCTTTCATCTAGGGTCCTGGAACCCCGTTTTCTTCGGACCCCTCCCCCTCTTTACGAAATTCCCTTTTTAGCATCAGTCTGTATCCTCCCCTTTAGCTTTTTTCTGCTCCTTTGAACCTCTTTTTTTTTTGTTTCTTTTTTTGGCAACAACCCTAAGTTCCCCCTCCCTTGCGTTTCTCAGTCAGGGGAGATGTCCACCTCTCCCCTCTTCTCCTTTGGAACCCTACCCGACATCCCCCTTGGCCCTTTCTTTCTTTAACCTTTGGGGGTCTCTCCGCAGCCCCGCCCAAAAGTCGGCCGTGCGATATCCCCCCTACAACAGCTTCATCTTTGGAACCGACCTATAGTATCTTCCCCCCCCCTCATACACTCCAGACCCCCCGTGTCTTGCAGCTTGACAACCCCTTGTCGTAGAAGCTTTGTCCCCCTCCGATCACATGGACTTCCTCCCCGTTTCCCTTCACTTTCCCTCCTGGTCACTTAGGCCCACTAGGGGTCCAAATTCGTGTTCCTCTTTCCGCCTTTCCTTGCGCTTACATTGTTCCCTTGGGAAGTTGGTTTTTGGTGCATTTAACAATTGCGATGGTCCTCCAGACCTCAGATGCCCCCCTTCCTTAACAATTTAAACTCCTTTAGTTTTTTTTTTTTTTCAAGTGCCCCCAGCCTCCTCCAATTTTTTCCTTTCTTCGATGTTTGAAGGAGATCGTTCTGTGGTGAAGGTCCAGTCCCCTTTGGATCCGGTTCCCCTTTTCCTTGGATCCTATGTAACTGCCTTTCTATAAAACCACCCTTGGTAGTTCTACTTTTTTCTCGCAACTTTTTTTTTTCGATTATCTCGAGGGATGGCCAAACTTTTTCTTTTGTACTGGAACTTGAATCACCTCCCCCCCGGATCACTTTCTTTGTCGCTGTGGAATATTGCTATCACACTCATACTTCAAGTGTTTTCCGAACTCTCTCTAAGTCTTCTCTTGCGTGGAGACGAACTCACTTTTAGATATTGAAGAGCCCCCAGGAACTTTTTGTGGGAACCAAAGCTTCCTTTTTAGGCATTTATCCCCCACCCACTCGAATACCTTTTTTCATTGAAGTAATTTCTAGTCCTTTCTTTTTTTTGTTTTTCTTTCATTGACTTGTCCTTTGGAGTTGTTTTTTAAAAAATTCTTCTCGCTATTAATTATTTCGTTCATAATATCTCCCGGTCCTCACATTTTTATGGTCGTTCCCCCTTCCCCTTTACAATTCCAGCCGCCCCATGCCAACCTCTCCCACTCTGGTCTATAGAACCTCCTTTTTCATTCCCCTATTCGCCTCCCCTGGGGGAGGTCCCCCTCTCTGTGATTTTCTTGATTTGCAAATTTTTATACTCTTCTAACCCGACGTTTTTTCTCTCCGGTGTACGTTTTTTTTCTCCATTATTTTTGTGGTTTTCCCCCCCCGTTTTCCCCTCTTCTTTTTCGGCACTTGTCTTTCTTAATTTGGCTTCCCCTCCTGAGTGGCCAAGCAGGCTGATAAGGTGTCCTCAACACTTTCGCAATTTGCCTTTCTTTTCCTAACTCCGCTTTACTACGATTCCATTATGAATCGCCCCCTTTTTTATAGATGTTTCTTTTTTTGTTTTCCGGGAGTCTTCTCGCACCTATTTTACGCTTCCCTTTGCAAACCCTCTTCTTCTTATATGTGTGGGAGACATTTTGCCCAACCTCCTCGTTTACCCTCCTTTCTCCGGAGTTTTTCCAATTACGTGACCCTTAATAGGACTTTTTTAAGGATTTCATTGCCCCCAAAAGACCTGCGGATCCCTTCCCTAGCAAACTCCCTCCTCGTTCCTTCCTCCGCGATTTTTTTCGAATGGATGACTTTTTTTTGCAAGCATGAATCTACTCGGAATTTTTTTGACTGCGCTCTCCAGTTACCTGGTTCTTTCCTTTTGAGTCCCCCCCTTCTTCCTCTGATTGTACAGACTCCCCATCCCTTTTTTGCCATCCCTTTGACGGGCTTTCTTGCTTTTACGTTTATTTCTTCCGAGTTAGAGGACATTCTTTTCCCTCCACGACAGAGTGCGTGCTTTCGCCCTGTTTTTTAAAGAAAATTTTTTTTTTCCGCCTTGAGAACCGTTTTCGTTTCAACTCCAACACCTTCCCAAAAAATTCACGGACTTCCCGATTTCTCCACCCCCCCCCCCCCCCCCCCCCACAAAACGCTGTTCCCCCCAAACAGCCGGAATGGCTTATGGAATCGGGCACCAGTTTCCCCCCTCGATGTTTTCCCCCTTCGACGATTTTCCTTCTTTGTTCTCTCACAACTTCGGAACAAGAAAGCAGTTTAGCATCAATCTCTTTCTTTGGCCCCTTTTTTTCTCCTAATCCGTTTTTTTTAAAGGTTGCCTCCTTACAGTTCCCTTCCGGTCCTACAAAGCTTCTTTTCTTTCCCACTCCTTGATTAACCTCAAAGTCCCGGTCCCTTCCCCCCTACTCCTCGTCAGTTTTGAAATCCCCTTCAGGATTTTCCTCCCTGGACCCCCTCCTTACAATCGTTTGGGCTCCTCAAATAACGCTTCCCTACCACCGGGACTCCTTTTGAACTGAAGGTGTTCCCCTTATACACCCCAACTTAAGGCTTCCCTTTTTTTTCTTCTCCTTTCCACCTTTCCTGATCCCGCCTTTGGGAGTGGCACCCTCCTCTAACTTCTGTTTCTCCCACCCAAGGACGTTTTCATATACCTCCTCTTTCACCAGAAGCATCTCCCTCAGAGATCCCCCAACCCGCGAACCCCCTGCCCCCTTTTTATGGCGAATATAAGGGACAATAGCTTAAATCTCATTAAAAACCCTCCCGTTCTCCTGAAAAGTCTTCCCTTTGACCCTCCCGTGAGCGTTCCTTTCCCTAGAAGAAACTGGTACCTAGAGTTAGTTTTTCAACTGTCAAATTCCCTTCCCTTGACGGTTTCTTCCCTCAGGTTCCCTCCTCCGCCAAAAAGAGTTTCTCACGACGGTATTTTTAGCGAACAAATCCTTTTTTTGTGACCTCCAACGGCGAGAGCTCTTTTATCATTCTCTCCAGTCACCGACCTTCCTTTCCCTTCTTTGATAGTATTCCTCCCAGTGTTAGCCCACTTATTTCTGGACAAAATCATCACACCACACCAAACCCCCAACCCCAAACAAACCCCCCCCCCCCCCAAAAAACCAATAAACCAAAAAACAACTTCCCCCCTTATCCCTGTTTGCTCATGATCAACTTCTCGACTTTGACCTCCCGGGTTTTGTGAACCCCCCTTCACTCCCGAAGGAAGCCCCCCTTCCCCCCGTCCTTTCCAGCCTCTCCATAACTCCTTTCCTTCTTTTTAAAATTCGTATTCCCTCGCTGAACACCCCTTTTTTTGAGGAGGCTTTTCAAACCCAAGCCTTTCCTTCTTTCTCCCCAAAGTTATTTCTTTTCGCCTTTTTGAGAACTCTCGGAGGATCATCGATCTTTTTCTCTCAGCAAGTTTTTTCGACGCCCCCTACTTTCCCAGTTGGTCTCTGCGACCTTTTTCCTCCTTTCTCCTTAAGAGAAATCAATCCTCTTGTCAAACAATCCCAGAGCCACCCTTTCGTTTTGTAACCTCTCCCCCCCCTCCCCCCCCCCCCCCGCCAAGACGAAAAGCCCTGCCCATTAGACCCCCGACATATATATGAGACCCACTTCTTTTGGAACCTTGTAAACTTGTCCCCTTCTTTCCCATTTCCCCAGTTTTTCGATCTTCCTCGTTCACACTGTACGTTCACTTCCCAAAGCAAGTTCTCTGCAAATCTCCGGCACTTTTGAACTTCGTCCCCAAACGAATCCCCCAACCGCACCCGACAGTTTTCCGACGGCAAATTTTGGTCCCTAGAGCACTCTCGAAGTTTTGGAATCTACTCCCTCCCCCCCGCAATTTTTCCCAGTCTATAGACTTGAGACCTTTTCCAAATTCTCTCTTTTCTATTAACGCCCCCAAGATATACTCCCCTCGGGGGCATTCCAGTTTTCGGCTTTTTTTTCTAAAGGTTTATGGTTTCCTCCTGAGACTGCGAAACCCGCGGGTCTTACTCATATCAAAGTTTGGCCAGTGCTTTTCTTGCAGATACCCCCTTTCAACTTTGCCACCTTTTCCCTTTTTTTCCCCCAGACCGTTTTTGCAAAAGATCAACACTTCTATGCTGAGTTTTTCACGTGGTTGTTGATTACCCCGTCTGTACCCCCCGGTTTCCTCGCTTTACCACGCCTGAACAGGGGGCCCCTGCCCTCTTTCCACTCAGATTTTTCAATTAGGAACCCTTTCCCCCCCCTTGATCCTTCCTTCGACTCCCGCGTTTGGTCTCTCCTAACAACCCTTTTAGGGGTTTTTTTCTCTCCCTTCCTTGCTTTTTCTCCCCACCGTTCGACTGTACGTCCGGCGCGGTTTTCTTTTACCTCGACCCTCTCTTAAGGGATCTGTGATCCCCCCCAAAACCCGTCTTCCCGGGCAGGCCCCATTTTTGTTTCGGGGCTCTGGAGGAATTTTTCCCCGCATGATTTGGCCTATCCCTTTTCATTCTCGACAGGAGGGGCTAAGGAAAAACTGGACGCGGTCTTCCCCCGTGAGGGTTTTTTCTCCCTTAGCTTAAGAGGACTCCCAGCCTATTCGGTCGTTTACTCTTTCCTTTTTCCTCCTCTTTCAGTGGTAAGAACAGTGGCGATCACATGAAGTGGCCGCCAAAAAGCTCTAATACTTCAAGGGTCCCCCTTTTCACAAGTGAATAACCCCACCCTCCGGGTATTCCTCCCCTATGAATTTCAAAAATTTCTTGGGGCAGTTCTTTTGGGTAGTTTTTGGAGTGTTGTTCTCTTCTATTTACGACACAGTGGTTTCCTTCTCTCCTTAGGTGTGATTTTTCCCCTTTGAGCTTTCTTTCCCCTTTTTCTTGAGGACTTCTGCAAGATAGACCCGGAAGTTTCCCTAAGTCACCAAAATCTCCCAAGTACAGCTCCTTTGAATTCCCCTGAAGCTCCTCAAGTTTTCCCCCTCCCTCCTGCAGTGCTCTTTTCTTTGGTCAATTTATTTATCTGGCAATTGGGGCGTTTTCCGGTTTCCTTCTCTCTAGCCCCCTCCCCTGTATGTGGTTATTACCATTTTTTTTTCAAATGTCTAGGGTCATCCTGCGTCGCCCCCCTTTTTTCCCCCTTACACCTCCCCATAACTTCCCCTTCCTCAGCCCCCCCCTCTTTTCGTCTCCCTCTGTACTTTTCTCACTTCCTTTTTTTCTTCCCTGATTCCTCGCACCCTTCTTTTTAATACCTTCCCCCTCAGGCGAAAAAACTCCCTTTCTTGGTGCTTCCGCTCAGTTTTCTTTCCGCTTTTTTTTTTGTGTTTAGACACGTGCCCCCTCTTTAGTCCACTTGTCACACCTTCCCCGCCCCCCCTTTTTCGATTTTCTCTTCTAAGGTGCCCCCCTTCCTTCACGCTTCGTATCGGATCTAAGGCCTTGCCCTCTTTACAAGACCCTGCTCGGTAAAAGGGGATAACCTTCCCCCCCTTCCTTAATAAGCGAGATAAGATTTTCCTCTCGGAAGCACTTTAGTTTCTTTCCTATCTGACTCTTCTTTTTCCTTGTTCTTAGACTTGCCTCAGGAGGACGAATTCTTCGACAACCCCCCCCCTCGTCGTATTCATTTAGATTGTGGAGTCCTCAAGAGGTGTCGTACTCTTAGTAGAGGAACCAGTCTTCTTCACTCTGAGAAGTGATTTGATTTTTCTTTTTCTTTCGGCACGACCCTCCTGAGCCTTCTTGAGCACCCCCCTGCACCTCTACCTGAACCCCCCCCTTTCTTTGACCTACATGTCCGGTTACACCTTGAACAAACGGTGGCCTTCTTCATGGCAGATGTTTTTCCATTGACTTTTTCCCCCCCCTTTGGTCCCCCCCCTTTTTTCGACCCCTCCCTTTCTAATTTGCTGTTTTCCATGTTCCCCATGTGCCCAAGCACGATCTCAAGTTAACGCCATTTTTTGTCCTGGTTGTTCCATATTCCTCCCCTTCTGGAGCCTTTTTTCAAACCACTCTTCCCCTTTCCTCCCGGCGATCCGACAACTCTTTCCTTTCCTTTGTGCCCCTCCTGTGAGAGACCCCTCTAAATCGTGATTCTCCCCCGCAAAGTTTTATTGAGTGGACACTCTTTTTCGGCTATCTGATTGCTCAATCCGTAGTTTTCACCAAGTCCGACTCATCCCCCCTTCCATTTAGGTACCCTTTGATTTTCCTTGCGAGTTTTTCCCCCATGAACTCCGTCTAAGTTGCGTTCAGGTCGGCTCTTTCCAAACATTGTAGAGCACCCCAACAGTCGCCTATGAGTTGAGACCCCCCCTCTCCCCCAAAATCTTTTCTTTTTTCTTTTGACCCCCCCCTCGATTTCTTTTTCCATACCCCCTCCTTGCTATACCTCATCCGCACTGAATCAGAAGTTCATCTCTTTCAAACATGAGATTTCCCCCCTTTCCTTTTTCCTCAAAATCCCCCCCGAGGAATCTCCCCCTTAAAAACTCAGTACCCTTCCCTTCTTCCTTATTATCCCGAAAAGTACGTCCCATTCGGTGTTCTGTGGCTTTCTAATTTCGTTTAGTGGCGGGGACATTCCCCTAAATCATTCCCGGCGTTTCACTTCCTGAGTAACTGAAATGACTTACAGCCTTTTTCTAGGTTTTGTTCCCCTCTTTCAAACCCGGTTTTTCCTTTTCCTCGTCCTTCCCTCCCTCGCCTTTTCTATCTGATAAATGCAGCAAGCATCCCCCTCCCCACAAGCCCCTTTCTATAGTCTTTCCCTCCTGAGGCTGACTTTTTAACGACAAATCAGGTGAAATAAAGTTTTTTTTCTGTTTTTTAATTTCCTCCCCACACTTTTGGGACCCCCTCTCATTGTCACTCTGGGGATGCTTGTTTTCTTAAGGTATTTTTTCTTGACCCAAACCCCCCCCTTCTGAGTGTTCCCTTTTATTTCCCCTCAAGAATACATACTGGAGTTTCTACTCACCCTTCAGATATTCCCCCCTTTTAGAGGACAACTCCCACTTTTATTCGGACTCTTCATGACCACTAAACTCAGGCACAATCGCCACTCTTTTCTTCCCCCCCAAGTAGTTTTTTTAGACCTTTCCTTTTCAGTTTTTTAGATTTCCTCCTGCTTTCTTTTAAGATAATTTCTGTTGAGCCCCCCCCGGCTCCCGTCCCGACCTTTGAGAACCCTCCTCAAAGACATCATAGTTAACCCCCCCCTCTCTTTTTTTCCAACAGACCCCCAACCCTACTCCCTCCCCGACCCTCCCCCCCCCCCACAAAACCCCCTACACAGTTATTTATCGTGCATCCCTCCCCCCCCGGATTGGACTTTTGGGTGACCTTTTCACCTCTGGGGGGTCTGGACACCATTTTATTGGACGATCCCAGTTGTCTCTTGCGATAACCTCTATTATAATATTGCGACCTAACAATCTTATCCTCCCCTGAATTTGATTTTCTATTCTAAAACAGAAATACAAACATTTCCCCGTTTAGAAAGAAAAGATTTATCCCAGCGCCCCCCCCCTCCCCTCCCCCCCCCTCCAGACGAAACACATTGGAGTCAACCGAGCTCAAACCTTTTTTTTAGATCCCTAGACTCCCCCCGATATGTTCCACTTCACCCGGAAGCCTCTTTCTTAAATACGACCACCGCCCTTCCATACCCCCTCCCGGACTTAATCCCCCCTCCTCTTCTTATTTGTTTTTTTTCTGTATCTCAAATGCGACCTGGTTATCCTCTAATCTTTTTGCTTCCTGCAGAGCTTCTAGTGAACTTGGAGGGAAGGTCACAGGGTCTGTAGTCCGTCCCCCACTACCTGTAAGGGGGCCTCACATGACTAAACGGCGTGTAATACTCCTCTTTTTCTTTGGGGAGAGAGAGTATCGTAGGGCTTCCTGGGTGACCCCCCCTCGACTACATGCCTAAAAGTGGAAGAGGTAGGACATCATCAAGCGAAAGGGCCTTTAAAACAGTCCTCTTCTCCGAACTCTTTTGTTACTCTTTCCTCAGAAAATTCCCCTTGTCTTGCGTGGCTCTTCTCTCCCTGTCTTTGAACGTATGCAACCGTGCTGCGTGTAGAGTCTCCCGTAAATGTTTTTTTCAAACCCCTGTCTTCTGCCCCTTAAACCAAAGTGCTTAGGCACTATGGGTTCACGCCTTTAGTTCGTCTGAGTTTTTTGTATCCTTAAACACTTCGTCAGCTTGCCCGACCCCATGTGGGCCTGTGGTATTTCAAAGAAAGATCAAGGCCACTCGACCACTTCAAGGTCTTTGGTTTTTTCCCCCAGGTAATCCTCTCCCCCCTTTTTTACGATGACGAATGAGTCGTATGTACCCTGATTTTTCCTCCCTTCTCCTTTTTATTCCCCTTTTTCACCTTTCTCCCCACTTCCTGCGTCCTCTCCACATGAAACTTTTTTTCATTCCCCTGGAAGGTTTACAATATTTTCCCAAACCCCACCCCTTGGGTGACATAGAAGTTGATCTTTTGGAGAAGCCGTTGATCTTTTTCAGGCTTTTTTACGGTGAGTTCTCTATTGTTACCACATTCCACTGTGGCTTTGTAATGATTTTTTTCTTTCTTCGGTCTCGGTATTCTCACTTTTCCCTTTGATTGGTACTGCAAATTCAGGACCGGGAGCACCTTCCTCTCTTACAAAACCCCATCCGAGCTTTCAATTCTCCTTAGATTACGTGCACTACTTTGTCGCGAAACCAGGTATTGTGTGTCCCTAGTATTTCCCCAAAACCCTTTTCTTTGTGCACCATCCCTTGTTTCCGAATACTCCTGACTTGTTTTAGAAATCAGTCCTCTGTGGTGAGACCTTTTTTTTCGAGTCCCCCCTGCTCTTTTCCCTTGCCTATTGGACTCACGCGGATGGCAAATCCTAGTCCCTTTCCGTGAGAGCTCCCCCCTACCCCCTTGTCGTGTACCGCTTTATCCAAAGAATGATTTTTTTTTCCACCTCTTACCTACCTTCTTTCTACTTCTGTCGTGCTCGTCCTGATCAGCCTTGATTCGTGATAAGAGCGCTCCCCTTCTGCTGCCCCATCTTTTTTGCAACCTTATATGTGTGGGCGACACGGACAAATGACTCGATCGTTGCCATCGCTTTTGCCCTCATCGCTTCTGAATGGTGGACGTGCGTTTCCGGGCCACTGACACTGTCTCGGCACAATCCACCTCTCTCTTCCCTCCGCCGGTTTACACCCGGTCCTGTGGTAAAGTACGGAACGCGCCCTACTTACTGACTCACTTTCTTTGAAGTACTTTCGCCCTGCTAATATGCTTCTTTCTTTGGGGCTGTTTTTACCTTTTTCTTTCTTCTTCTTTTTTTTTTTTAGGATTGTCGCTTGTCTTTTGAAGAAACTCGATCCTTTTTCAAGACCCCTCGGTTTAGAGAAGAGTCTTCTGCTCCTTTAGTTTTTTTCTACAAGCGCCGAGTTAGAACTTCCCATCCAGAGGCTTCTTTCCCTACTTTTTTCTCTCATTTGGCCTTTTTTTCCCCCCCCTTTATTGCGAGCAGGATCCAGAACATCATTATTTCCCCCTTTCCCCCCCAAAGGTCCGGTTACCGCGTTCTGCCACAGCTGTTTCTTCGGATCATGGTTTCCCTCCTTTTTTCTCTCCCAATCCCCTTAAACAAAAAAGAGTCTTTTTTGCGCAAATCCCGCCCCCCTCTTAAGAGTTCATTTTTGAGTTTTTCAATTCTGCATAAAGTTTTTTCTCCTGTACTAACCCTTCCGTACTTGACCCCCCCCCCCCTCCCTTTTTTCTTGTGGTTGTTTTTTTTTTCTTTGCAGATTCAAGTTCGCCCCCAGAAAACCAGTATTTTCCTTATCTACCTCACTCTCACAGGTCCTTTTCCCCCAACCTTTCATACCTTGCCTGGATTCGCCACAAAGCGGAGAATCCACTTCTTGTTTCCACACCTTTTCCCCATCCTTTCTCCGTCCCTTTTTTAGTGATACGCAATCCCTCTTCCTTTGACATTTTATGTTCCCCCCAGGTAATACTTGGCCCTGAATTGGACTTTCTTTTGTTCTACTGTTCCCTTACTCCCCCCAATAATCCGTTTTCTTCGCACCTTAAGCACCCAGCATATACGTCGCCAAACTTTCCGCATTTGTACCCCCCACTGCGTGGCGTCTCGTATCAATTGGGGGACTAATAAATGCCCTTTTCTTCAGACGTCATGTCATACCTCTCGTTTCTTCATAGACCCCCCTGCCCAAGGCCCCGTCAAGTCTGCGCAATTTCCCTGCACTCCATTCCTTCCTTCAACACATTACCCCAAACTAATTCCGTTTTAAAGAGCTCATTTCTAGAAGCTTGAATGATTCCTCCGGTGCCTCCTCCGCAACCTTTCATAGTTTAGCATCCTGGAGGGGCAGTTCTTTTCAATCCTCCCCATACTTTCCCCGCTTGGAAAGACATAAATCCTGAAGAACGAACCGAGGTTTTTTCCTTTCCACCTAGTTAGCCCCCCCTTCCAAGAATGTAATATGTTCCGGTAGATGATACCGAATCTCAGCTCGATAACTTTTTTCCCGCTGAAACACCAGCCCATTAGGTTTCTTCCCCGCTGAGGACTTTTATTTCCATCACTGTTCTAGCGTCCCAGACCACACGGAGTTTCCTATAATACCCATAGCCCAGCACTTTAGTTTCTCAATTTCAACATGACAGGACAGTCCTGTTGAGTTTACGTGGCCCACATTGGTGTTAGTCTAGAGATTGTGTGGGTGTTTTTGTTGCTTGGTGTGTGTGTTTTTTTTTTTTTTTTGGTTTGGGGGTTGGGGTTTTTTGGGGGGGGTGGGTGGTTGTTTTTGGTTGTGTTTTTTTTTTTTGGTGGTTTTTTGGCGGTTTTTTTTTTTTGGGTTTTTTTTTGGTGGGTGTTTGGTTTTTGGTTTTTTTTTTTTGGGGGGGGTTTTTTGTGGTTGTGGTGGTTTTTTTGGTTTTTTTTTGGTTTTTTTTTTTTGGGGGGTGTTTTTTTGTAGGGTTTGTTGTGGGTTTGGGTTTTTTGGTTTTTTTGGGGTTGTTGGTTGTTTTGTGGTTTTTTTTGGGGGGGTGGTTTTTTTTTGGGGGGTTTTTTTTTGTTGGGTATGAAGTGCCACTCCCCCCCCTCCGCCATTACCCTTGGTCAACCTGTCTACCCCCCTTTAGGAGTGTCTTTTTTTGAACAAACTTCCCCGTTAAGAACCTCCTTGTCCAATATCCCCCCAATCACTGCCCTGTTGACAAGTGAGAGCCTCCGACACAGTCCCGAGATTTCCCCAGGACACCCCTCCCCCCCTTGCTCGAGAGACACCGACACAATAGTGCGTTGCTCTCTAGGGCTCAACCTCTCCACTTGCAGTTTCCAAGTCCCTTCGGCGTCTACTCCTCCGCCCCCCTACGCGGGCCATACTGCACCCATTCCCCAACATCCCCCATTTAAAATGATCGTTGCCCAGCAGACCCAAATAGAATCACCTGCCATTAGTCCCAGCAATATTCCCCTAAGCCCCACTCCCCCTCCGCTCATCTCCCGAAGAATTGACTTTCAGAGAAAAAGGCCTCCGAGGGTTTTTTTCCCCGAGAGGGTATGCCCCCCCCCCCCCCCCCAACGCCTCCCAGCCACCCAGGAAGCCCAGAACGTTCAACCCCCAAATCGCACCCCCGTGTAGCCAAACAGAAAGTGGACCAAGTTCTTCTAGGAGGCAAAAAAACCGGACTTCTTTTTTTTCACTGAACGCCACTTCCTGGTCTCCTTCCCATGGGTTTCCTGGACCGCACTTGTCCTATCTGCCCTTAACGTTCCGTTAGAAACTTTCAATCCCCTCGAGAGCTAGTCTCATGTATACATCCCCCCCCGATTCCCAGAGGAGTAGTAGGGTTCTCGAGAAACGATAAAAACAGCACGTTCCCCAAACCACCAAACCCCTTCCCCCTCAGGAAAGGTCCAGGGTTTTTGGATAATTTTCCACAGTTATTTGACCCCCCGCTCTGTATTTTCAAAAGACGCACCCTAGTCCCCCTCACTTCTCGTTCGTAACCCCAACAAACTAGGAACAGACCCGACAGAAACCCCCCCCCACGAACTCTTTGACAATCATGCCTACTCCCCGTGCTTAGTAAAACCCGCTTCGTCCTTAAGGTCTACCCCCCTATACTCCCCTCTCCCAGAATAGAAACCCTTGTGATTGAGAGGAGACCTTTTTATTTTTCCCAGTCGATTCTTTTTTTTTGTAGAACCTCCTTGACGACAGCCGCCTCTTCATAAATTACCACGATTTTTGCCCCTCAATTAAAAGCCCAAGGAGTTCCCCCCTTCGCAATCTTCTCATCGCCCCCCATTAAAGAAGACCGGAAAAAATTTTCGTCTCCGTCTGTGTCATCCCGTGCTTTTGTAGGTTAGACATCGCCCACTGCGACCTTAGTCGCGAACCCACCCCTTCGCATCTCACCGGACCGTTCCATTATAGTTCTACCTGTACCCCCAGTTCGGCGTTTCAGCCGCTCACAAAGGCGGGGTCAGCCTGTCCCTTAATGCAACTCCCTCTCTAACACCCCTTTGTGGAATTTGTGCCCCTTCCCTTCCCTTTACACCAACTCTCTTACCATCCTCCACTCCGTATCCCTCGTACCTCTGGCCCCCACCGCTCCGTTACTACGCATTCCCCCCCCCCACTCCGTTAGGCCACGACCTGCCTGCTTCTCTTCGTCTTCCCTCCCCACCCTGGCGGCTTGTTTCCCCTTTTAACCTGTACGTGCCGTTAGGCCGCCTCTCGCCCCGCAATTGCTTTCCCGATGTGCGCGCCTGGCGGCGACGCGTCCTTCCCCAAACCCAAACCCAACAAAAAAACACCCCCCCCCCCCCCCCCCCCCCCCCCGCCCCCCCCCCCCCACCCCCCCACCTGGTCCCCCTTGGTTCCAGACCTGCTCTTGAAAACTCAACCCGGACGAACGCATCCGCTGGAGACCCAGCCCCACACAGGTTCCGATATCTCCCCCCGGTCTTCCACTCCGATAAGATTCACGCCTTGCAATGAGGCACAAACCCCTATGATCGGGTGGTAGGCCTGGTCGCCGCTTAGTGTCGAGCCGACAGTAGGTGTCCTTTTTTTTTTTTTTGATTGCGCGAAGACCCGGCACGTCGTGGCTCTAGAGCTCAATCGAATGTGCGCCGTTCCATTACGCGGCGGGCATTAACCCTCTTTTCTTCTACCGCGATCGAGCCCATTCGGCCCCCTCCCCTCTTTCTTGAGAACGCACCCTTGTCGGCAT
>Ga0179593_1353300_pt1 | contig 29015 bp, 23 predicted proteins | sample CZODoug2_1_08_16_FD_185931 | JGI IMG/M metagenome (GOLD analysis project Ga0179593, IMG submission 185931) | Vadose zone soil fungal communities from Angelo Coast Range Reserve, California, USA - CZODoug2_1_08_16fungal (PacBio error correction) | ecosystem: Environmental > Terrestrial > Soil >... | reverse complement strand
CGGTGAGCCGCCTACCTTCGGGCTCTTTTTTCTTCCTTTCCCCATTTTTCAGTTGTTCGCTTAATAGAGAAGTTTTCAATGCCTCGACCCCATCCATCCGCCTGAGTTTTTTTTTTTCCCCCCCGGTGTGTAGAGAAAAAACTTGGGCGTTATTCCCCCGGCCGACCCAAACGCACAGGCCCCTTTTTTTACCCTCAACAGGTAGGATTTTAAGGAGCGATTTTTCTTACCAAACAGTCTGTCGATATTTTCCTTCCCCCCACGTGTAACTTATGGTGAAAACTTAGCATGACCCCCCCCCATCCCCCTTCTCCCTTCCAAACCCCACATATCTGTGTTTTTTTTTTTTTTTTTGAACAAGCGTCTGTCGTTTTCTGTTGTGCTTTTTTATGAGCTTGGACAACCGCAGGCATGTTTTTTCTGTCCCCCCTTTTTCCAAACTCGGAAGCGCACGGCCTCTCATCCGGCATGTCGGCCAAAATCTTTTAACCGATCGCCCCTTTTGTTGGTTCTGCTCCCCCATAATGGTACTGGTACAGGCGGGTTTAGTTGAGAGCGTACAGCCCGTAGTACTCAGGCCTACTCTCCCCTTTGCACGAAGCTAGTTTCCTAGTTTCCCCCTTTCTTCAGACGAGTTCCCCCTTTTCGACTGTAACCGGACTAAATCCCAAGTATCCCCCTTCCCAGAAGCGGAGGGACTTCCCCTCCCCACAGATTTTGCCTCCCCCCTACTTTCCACTTTCCCCTTTTAAGACCGGCATGTGCCTTTTTTGGGTTATTCTCTCATCGCTGCTCTCCCTTTACCTAACTGTCTAAACTCTTCTGTGCCGGACTTTTTCTTATGTCGTCTTCTTCCCTCAAAGTTTTCCCCCCTTTCCCGTCCTGCCCATGAGAGAATTCATCCTTCCGCGCGGTACCTCCCTCATTGACGGAAACGCGCCGCCCTTTTCTTTTCTTTGGTTTCTACTACGCTCCCCCTCCCTGCGGTCCACCCTGCCCATCGTACTCATCTCCCCTTGACTTTAGCACGTGATGGGTGTAGATTGACTTTCGTCCCGGAGCTCCGCCTTACAATTTTTCTAGTCCGATCACCGAGCAGAGGTTTTGCCGCTCTTCCCCCCTTAGACCCAGTAGGAATTGAAGTCCATCTCCCCGACACCCTTACGCAAGGTCTTACTCCCCTTCGTTGATAGGCCGGTCGGCTACCCCCATTCCTTCCCCCTTCACGGGTGATGATCCTGACACACCGCGTTGCCACCTTTCTCACACTCCGTTGCGACCGCTGTTGTCTTTTCGAACGCCCTTAAGGTTTTTGTAACATCTTATCCTTTGTAGTCCTCCCGTTGACTACATGTAATACCTTTAGCCTTTTGGAGCGCTACAGGCATCGTTTTCCGACTGTCGATTTTGACATCCTCTATAGGTTGACGTATGTTGATGGTACTACTACGGTGAGGATTGCCTGTTTTTTTGAATTTTTTTCTTTTGCCCTCGACATACTACGGCCCCAAGACCATCGTTCCCCGGTCGAGCAACAAAGCTTCACTAAACCCGTCACAGCAGGATCATTGTGCCCCTCTTTCACAAGCCCCGGGCTCGCCCTGCCTCTTTCCCCCCCTTTGTAATCTTTTTTTCCCTGGTATTAGTCGTCCTCTTACTCACCAACGGAGCCCTCCTTTGCCTTTTTAAGCCTTTCAAGTCGTCGAGCTCTGCCCTTTTTCCACGATCTACCAGACAATGGCTATAGCTAGTCTGCACGTCCTTTAATTCCGAATTGTTCAAACTTTTCACCTTCTTAATGATGAGGAGATAGTGGTAGTTGCCTTAATCTTAAGACCCCCCAGTCGAAGTCCCCCGAGGCAACATTGAAGAGTTCCATGCCAAAATCCCTCTCTTCCCTCGCTGCCGACTTGACCTTTTGCGTTCCCTTCTTTTCTGGCGAAGTTTTCGTGCGTATCTCCAGCGTCGTCGTGAACCTTTAGCCACCGTCGGAGCGCGCCGAGCGTGCTTTTTTGATCCCTCAAGAAAGAAGGTCGCATAGCGGTCTCCCAGGCTTAGGACTTACTGACTCCTCCTGATCTTTCGTAGAATCTGAAACCTGTGAGGCCCCCCCCTCATGCACATAGTCCCCCCTCTTGGCTAGAGACTGGCTGCAATCTCAGAAACCCCCCCTCTGCCGCCGTGATTAGAGACCGCTATTCCCCTTTTGTTGACGGCCTTGATCCCCCCTTCCCTGCTAGTATGAAAAGTTTGTTCAGCCCCCCTCGTTTAGATTTGCAGAGGATATTTTTTGGAATCCTCTTTCACCGCCTCCGTCCTTGCTAGGTCATTCTCAAGAGAGAGGTCCCCACCCCGCCTGACCGCCCTTTGTAGTTCCCCCTTATTAGAGGAAGATTGTGACTCGGGTAATCGTCCAAGTGGCCACCCCTCGTAACCCCCACCTGTTATAAGAATCAGTTCCCCAGGAGATGAATGTCCATCTTCCCTCCAATAAATGACGGCTCTCTCAGTTCTTTTTCCCACACAGAACCCGGGCTTTTTTCTCTTTCCATTCTTGGTGAGACGACAGCTCCTCCATCTATTTCAGGTCTTTATGCGGCCCCCAGCATTTCGCGATCAAGAACCCCATGTCTTTGATACATTGATTTTTGCTTGTTGTTTTTTGAGTTGTCTGGAATATAAACACCACTTTCTTTTCGATAGCTGTCGGGAGGTTTCCCCCCACCCAAAGTTTTCGAGATCCCGTGGCCCTTTTTTTTTTCCGCCTGATTGAATTTATACCTTCTCTTTTCCATCTTTTGTTGAGAGAGTTCATCATCTTTTTCGAATTCTAGAAGGCTGTGTTCGTCAAAACTCCCGGACTCACTTTTCCTCCTCAACCAAAGTGTGGTTTACTTTAGTCACCTGGCTCGCTAGCAGATCGTTGATGTCTTCTGGGATAGGTGTGCGCTGCCTGCCCGATTCTCCTTTCGCAAGCCGATAGATGTTATTCCTGGCCACCATACTGTTAATAGCCCCAGTTTTTCCCCTTGTTTTGCTCTTACTCGCGACAGTGTTTTTCCGCAGAGATAATATCCAATGTTTTTCGGCCCTTTCTCAGGAGCTTACGGCATTTCATTCGATAAGTAGGGCCGCATACGTCGAAATCTATTCACCTTTTTTTTTCGTCGTTTTATGTACTAGATCTATCATGATGCACGGCCTCCTCGAGCCTCTGCCACCTCGATTTCCTCGCCCCGCACTCCTCTGTGACTCTCCACTTGCATTGGATCTCCTGCTCCGGCCCTGGGCTATACCCCGGTATTCCCCCCCTTCACCCATCTTTTGGTGAAAGGCGTTTCGTCTTGAGTTTTTTCGCCGTCCTCTTTTGTGAGCGTCAGCCCCCCAAATTCTAAGCCCGCGATTTCACCCGGGTGAGTTAAGGGTTACTACCTGCTTAGACCTTCGATTGCCTAGGGTCCCTCGATGTTAGTGACTCATCGAAGTCTGCACCTAGATGCTTCCGACTTTCTTTAGTATAGTGCCCGCGATTCGTCGCTTTCGAGCGTGCCCGGTTTTATTTTCCCCCCCCGCAGACCCCTTGAGATATCTCTGTCTTTCCCCTTCGTCGCCCCCAATGCCGGTTCGCCCCAGCGGGCGGTTAAGTCTCGTGGAAGTGCTGGTTGTTGCGAATCTCCCCCGGCTGCTCCCTCCCATCTTTCTCTGTCGACAGACGCGGCGTTTCATTTTTAGGCTTAAGCCGCTCGACGTTGGACTTTTTGGAAGTCTTTTTCTGGAAAGCGGCCCAAATGCCCCCTTAGGCCTTATAATTGCGCGCCTTATCGGAATTAGCAGTAGTACGACACCCGATAAAGGACCACAATTCCCCCCCTTCCATTTCGGGTGATTGTTTCCTGAGGGCACGACGACGCCCCCGTTTTCTCTCCTTAGCTGATGAATGTTTCCCCTTCAGGCTTTGTGCTTTCAGCTGGTCCCCACTCCTTCTCCTTTTTTCCTTTTGGCTTGGAGCGCGCTGGCTGCCGCCGTGGTTTTTAGTTTCGCTGAGCAGTCGAACCCCCTGATTAAGCCCTTTCCCCCCCAAGTCTTTAAACTCTGTCCATCACCACACCCTTCAGACTTAAGTCACGGTTTCCCTGCGCGAAGCCTTTGGTGTCTTCTACTTCTCCTTCACAGCCCGATGACATGGACAAGTTGATTCTGTAGAAGCACTTTCTGTCCCCACCCCGGTCCCCCCCTTCTTTAAAAGTACATCGTCCGACGCGTAGCCCGCTTCCTTTCTATATTTTGTAAAGGCGTCTTTTCAGGTTTCACAGGCCGCTTCGCCCTCCCCTCCCGCTCCAGATTGGTCCTCCTGCGCCTATCGTAGGTTCTTGTTCTCGGACGGCCCACCTGCCCCCCCCCTTTTCTTTTGCAACTCTGGCTTTATACAGTCCCCGAAAGTCGTCTTTTTGCAAGCTTTTAGCAGCTTCCCTTTCACAAATATTTAACGCATCGAGACTGCGCCGGGATGCCTATTTTTTCAGGAGAGGGACTCTGCTGGTTTCGAGTAAAATACAAAAGAACGAAGCCCCCTCCCTTTGCATGTTCACAGGCCTTGGAGGTTGTTCCTGAGACTTGCGCGTATTTCTCATTCTTCCTTTCCCCCACCGTGACGTCTCCCTCGGATCGTCTCATCCCCGCGCGCGCTCCCAATTGGTGGAGGACGTTCCAACTGTGGGAGATGGTGGCGGCCCCTCCCCCACATACTCTACGCCCCCAGATGCGCCCCACCCCCCGGTTTGACGATGGGCACTGTCAACGTTCTGTTTGCGGTCCTCCGCAATACTGTTTTCCCCTGCCAGCTTCCTTTTTCCCGGTGAAGACGTGAAGGCCCGGGTCTTGCTTAATGACCCCTAACTCAAGTGAACCGCTTTCCCTCCCCCTTTATGAATTTTCCGGATGAGGACGCTGCGTGGTCTTTTTATTACAAGCTTCCCAAGACCTTGTACTGTAGTTCATTTCCCGGGAAACCACACAGTTTGGAGGCGTTTCGTTAGACCATGTCAGGGGATGTGCTGAAATGGAGGATTCGCCTTGCAGTTATTCTTCCTCTTTTTTTTCTCTATGGTCCGCGCTTGCCGGAGGTTTTTTCCTTCCCGAAGAAAAGAAGCCCATTTCAAACTTCCCCTTTTTAATGCACTTTGTGATTATAGAGGTTGGGTCTTTTGGGCGTACACCGGTTTTCTTGCCCAGATTTCCCACTTTTTCCGAAAAAAGCTCTCCATGAAATGGACTTGTTGCGGTGGACCCCCACTTGGGCCCTGTTGTTTTTCCCTCTTTCCTTAGTTGTCTCACCTTTCGTCTTTCAATGCGCGCTTTTAGCTTGTCTCGGTCAGGAGCTCAGGACTTTTCTTCTTGTTGACACGCCACGCTATTAGTTTTCGTCTTCACAGACCTTCAGTAGATCTAAGTTTTATATATTAGTATTTTCTCTATATCTCAAACCTGATACTCTTTTCTCACTTTTTTGTTCTCGGCTCTATTTCAGTGTCCTCTGAACGGTCGGCTCTTTTTTTTCCCCCCCCTTTCGAGGTTGGTAGAGTTTTCCTGCTAACTTTCTGAGCCCCTATGCTTGCCCCTAGAGCCTTCGCTTTTTTTTGTTCTCTAAAAGACGTCAGTCCGACCTTCCCACCCCCCTGCAACGTTCCGGCCTTAAGTTTTCCCCCCGCACCAAAGGTTATCTACCCATGTTTTTCTGTCACCCCGCTTGGCTAAGTTTTTACCTCCGTCCTTATTCCCTGTGAGTTGTGCAACGACAGCTCCCTTTTTTTCCAACCAGCGAAGCGCATTTTCAACCCCATTGCCATGAAAAGCCTGTTGATCTTGGAATATTCTTTTCTTTGCTCTTCACACCGCAGGCCTGCTTCCTGCAAATTGAGGAAACACTGACTTGTCTCTTTCAGCCAGGCATGCCCCCCTCGTTTTTTGGACTGACCCCAGACTGGCCCTTATCTCAAGGTTGGCCAACCTTGTCCTGAGCAATTGCTCCTCCCCCTGTCTTTCGAGTGTATTCTCCGAGTGTCCTCCTCAAGCCGTCCTAGTTAGCTTTTCCGCAGCGAGCGCCTGTATTTTCTCCTGCTGAGGGTACCCCGCTGTCGTCTCCATTACTCAGTAAGATTTACCTTATTTTCCCCTGAAAGACCATTTCCGTCACTGCCCCACAGTTTTGTGGCGAGGACACGGAACTAACCTTGCCTTGTTAGCTGCCTTGTCGTTCTTTGTAGACTAGTCTCTTCCTATGCCCGATAGACAACCCTTTTTTGCACGGCTCCACCAGCCTTAGCGCTTTTTTTTTTCGATCTGCCCCGAAAGTCTCCCCTTTTTCGCCCCCTTCCCTTTCGAAGATCCAGCGCACGTCGCCCTTCCTTTTGCAGATGACCGTCCCTCTCTCTTACCCTCGGGTTGCGGTGGCTACTGATCCCTTTTCCCGACTCATATAAGGTCCCCCCGTCCTTTCCCGGATTAGTTCGGCTGCAGGGTGTATTTCTTCTTTTGATCCTTGAATAATCCCCCCCGGACCCCACGGTCTACCGAGCCCGTTTCGTCAAAACCTCTCTTATGTCCCCCCTTTAGAAACGAGCCAGACCTCTTCCCCTTTGAAGTTATTAGAAACTTTTATTTTTTGTTTCCCCGGCACCGCCCAGGCGGTCTTCTTTTCCCCCCTTCTCTTGCGGGCTCTATTACATAATTCCTTTTATAGTTGAAGTAATTCTCCCTCCATACGTTGTGTTCACTTTTTTTCGCGTTCAGAGACCTCGTTCTGCTTTCTAGGCGACTTTTTCCGCCTTAAATTAGGATGCAGGCTTCTCTGATCTCGGCCTCAGATTTTTGATTATGCCAATACGGGAGGCTTTGTGCGCGCCCGCGACCTCGGCCCCCTTCTCGGCGCCTGGTACATCAATCCATTATGCTACACAACACCGCCGTTTACCCGCGGGAAAACATCCCTTCTTCCCGCGCACATGCAAAGCTCACCTTCAATTTCCTGGTTCCTTTCTTATGCTTTAATTACCGAACGCCTTTGCGCCTTTTGACAGTTACGGAGTCGAGGCTGCGCCTTTACCTCATACTTATCTAGTTGTATTTTTCTTTGCTCCGTTACCGGCCCCGATTCCCCAAGTCCACTATCTTTCTTCATGAATTAGATAGTTTTGTCGGTGTCGCCGTCGTCTTACGCCCGGTCTTCTTACTGACCCTTTTCTCTCCCTGCTCCACCCCGATCGATAGGCAATACTGCACTTTACTTTGCATTGGTTAGTGCTGTATTTAGTGCGAATCTGCAGCCCGAGAAATCGCCCATGTAGGCCTTCCCCTTTGAGAAAGTGTCGGCGACCGCTCTTCTTTTCGTTTTCCCGATTTCGACAGAGGCCCAAGCTTCCGTGTCGGGACCCGGCGGACCTTTTCTTTTAGACGAAGCGATCGCGCCTTTGCCCGCTCCGCCCCGCGTTTATTACATGAGTACACCCCTCCGTTGGAGCTTCCTCCGGTTAATTTTCTTCTTTTCCTACCCCCCCGGTCGGCCTCGGTTTCCAGACGCTAAAACTAGTGATTTTCGTTACCTTAGACGCGAGCTTTGAAAGGTGGTAAACGAGTCCTCTTCGGATTTTTCTGTCCTGGCGATGTTGCAAGCCGCTTCGGTTTTTACGCCAGCCATTGATCCTCCCCCCTCAGTTCCACCACGACGACTCTCTGTTACATTCGGCGTAATCTTTTTTCTAACGAGTTTAATTCCCCAAATTCGAACGTCTTACGTGTCAACTGTGTCATGAGAGCCTCCTTCCCCCCCACACGTATTGTCTCTCGGTCTAGACCCCCCCTCCTCCTTAGTTGTCGATGAACATTTTGACCGAGGAGCTCAGTCTTCTCATTTAGTTTTTCAGCGCTGCGACCATGCTGTCCAAGAACCCCCCCCCGCTTTTTCTTATACAGGTGAGCCTCTTCCCCACCACAACACGGGTTTCGCTGCTTTCCATCCCAACCCCCAATTCCGGCCTAGCTCTTCAAGTTTTCTCTAGGTGGTCAGATCTATATCTCCTTTTGTTGATCTGAGTACATGCATTCTTTTTCTTCCTTTTTATCTAGCCGGCGTTTTTTTCCACCAAGCCCCGGACTAGGGCGACCAACAATTTTTTTTTTCTATCTGCCGTAAATTTCTAGTGCCCTTGTGTTCTTCTCTTTTGTCTTTTCCAAGACAGTGATTCTCGCCTCCCTCCTTGATCCCTTCGCCTCTCCCTCTTCTTTCTAATTTACCCCCCTTCCCCCCCTCAATTCTACTCTTGTTCTTCTCCCCTTCCCCCCTCACCTCCTTCCCCCCTCTCTCTCCTCCTACTCCCTCCTTCCCTCCCATTCCCCTCCTTTTCGTTCCCTTTCCTCCCCTTTCCCTGCCCCTACTTCGTATCCTCCTCCACCTTACCCACCTCCCCTCCTCACCTGTACTCACCCACTTTGTTTCCCCCTTTCGGACCCCCCCCCTTCCTCCCCGCATTCTCTTTTTTACCTTTTCCTTCTCTTACCCCCTCCTCCCTATCGACTCTAGTCTTTAGCCTTACAATATCCTTACCCCCCTTTGATGCAGGTTTTAGAGTAAGATTTCTGTGTAACTATGAATGCAATTATCGGTTCTGCATGAGATCTCGCCCGTTTGGATTTGAGAAGCGCTTTGTCCTTCTTCCTCCTGCATAACTATATTCGCCCACTTTTTCAGAGGTGTGTTTCCGGCCTTCTTTCTGATACCAGTCGATCAGCCAGAGCCTCCCCACCCCCCTCGCTGACCTGCCAACCTTCTCTTCGATACAGTTGCGCTCGCCCCAACTTTTTGCGATCCGCGAGGAATGTTCCCCTTTTTTCCGTCAACACCCCTTCGCGTTTTTTTCCCTACTGGGCTCGCGGTTTCTAGAGCAAGACCTATTTCCTTATAAGATAAAACGCGTTGTAATCTTATAAATGATTTGCACGAATGAGCAAGCCTGATCGATTCGACTGAAGAAGACATAGTTTTTTTTTAAAGGCTTGCCTTGTTCCTTTTCGTATGAGCCACGGAGCTCGATCGACGACTATAAGTCTCATTCTGCGCCCTTGAACGCCGCGTAATTTTCACGCTGCGAATCCTTTTTCCTGAAAAGGATCCTAAAGTTTCGCCGTCACTTTAGGGACATATCTCCAGTTTTTTGTCACCGCCCTGTGCGTTATCCCTCCTTTTCTTAATTCGATCGGAATGACTTTCGGCGCATCCCCGTACCTAAGGCAGGCTTATCGACCGTGGGACTTTTTGTCTTTTTCTTCTGTAAAGCGGCAACAACCATCGGGCCGCCTTATCCTGATTTCATTCCTTTATCGCAAGCTCTGAAGACGGTACCCCTGTCCCCCTCTTCAGACAAAGCAAGTGTTTCTGTTTCTTTTGTCCATGAAGAAGCTGTACCAGGACGTCTTTACGCTCATGGTTGAGACTAAGTTTTCGTGTGAAATATTCCCCCTCTTGGGGAGGGAGTTGTTTTCTTTTCGCAGATGTGGTTTCTCAGCTTTTCTTTTCCGACTTTTATTTCCTTCATCCACGCGGCAAGAAAGGAAACCATCCATTGACCATAACAAACATCGCGCCGCAATACGTCATTTGGTTTTCCACCACCCGAGACCGAACCGTTTCGCTCCTACAATTAGATAGCGAATTACCATTCTGAGCGAGACGCGATCTTCTGGTGACAAAACCCCCGCAGTTCCCCCCTCCAGTCCCTTCCTGTTTCGAGCGGGGTTTCTTTTTAGTACTTTACTCGCTTTCATGGACTACGTCCCTCTTCTGCCTTGTAGTCCCTCCTCCGATTTACTTTATTCTGAGTTAGATTCTGCTCCCCTACTGCTCACTTCCGACGCCATTTTTTTATTCTCTGCCGGACAAACCTCTTGATGAGGTAGATTTATGTTCTTCTACCGTGCAAGCTTATACCCCACAATTAGAAGAACTCGACCGGGATCCGTTCTCCTTCCTGAGAAGATGTAGGTGATCGAGTTACGTCCCTTCCCCCTCTGAAATCAGCGCGTGGTTTCCATCTTTTCAAGGTAGGTTATTTTTTTACAGATCCAAGTCGCTGGATACTCTCATTGTGGCCCGGAAAGGCATGGTGCTTCCTTTTTTATCTTTGAGAGCATGTATCCCCCCCCCCAGCCGATTGTGTGTCGTAACGTTGGTTTTTTAGATCCCCGTGATTCTTTTCCCCTGGTCCTGACCTGCTCACCCGTTTATTTCCTGGAACAGTTCGTTGCCCGCTGCCTTTGGCCTGAATATACGTGCCCCTTCTGACGAATTTTCCAGTCAGTTCATTGGTTCCGCATCACCTCCGTAGATTTTGTCAGGAGCGATCGGTATTATCTCCTTCTCTTCTCGAACTAATTTCTTTTTCCTACTCGAGGTCCTTTCATTAATCTCCATGAAGACATGTTCCCCTGTTGGGGGTAAATTTGCCTCTCCCTTTTTTAACCGGTGTCGTAGATTTCCGCCTCTTTTTTCCAGAACCGCCTTTGTCTTCTTAGAGTGCCTTTTCTCGTGTCTTGACGGCTTTTTCTTTGTGCTTAATCCCAGAAGCCCTGCAATCTTTTTCTCTCCTTTTATGGGTGCGCTCGCTGGGGTGTGTCTTGCACCCTACAAGGTGGGACTGGCCGTTTTCCCTCCACTGTTTTGTTTCCGACATTGAAATGGATCTATCCGGTGGGCTCAACACCTGCCCGGCCGAAAGTGCGTTTCCCTCCCTTCGACCTATGCTTCGTGGGTATCTTCCCCCCACTCTCCAATGCGCGCTGTTTTGTTATTCGAGGCAGGCGCTCATGTCTTTCTCTCTTTCATTTGAAACCTTCTCGCTTGACTAGACCCTTATTTCCGTACTTTCCATTCGTTTCCTTCAGAGTCTCCAGTGTGTTTTTTTTTTCTCATCTCTTCTTCCCGGTTTTGCGAATACGTTGCTCCTCCGTCAACAAGAGCGACAGTTTTCCCCGCGTCCCCCCGTTCGAATTTCTGCCTTTCATCCGCCCGCATCGTCCCGCGGCGGGTGGGTTCGATCCCCCCCGTGATCTTCCTCTCTGCAAAAGCACGTTCTTCCACCCACCAGGATACCTTTCCTTTCTGCTCGCGTTTTCTCCACATCCTCTTTCGGCCGTCCACGTTGTAAATTTCTGTTTTCCTGGCATGACCCCCCGCCCCGAAACCAAATATTCTTCATGAACTCTGGTCCTCTTTTGTGGTGTCTTGGCTTCTCTTCTTCCAAACCACCGCAGTCAGCCGCCCTCCCTTTTCTTTTTCACCCCGAGGACTTTCCAATCGGCCCTTTTTCCCCATTCTTTACAGCCCCACAATCCTGCCCCCACACAGTGGACCGGTGGTCTGCTTCACGGTCAGGCTTGTGCTCGCTCGTGGCTTCCCAGCCGTAGAGTACTAAGACTCCCTTTTTCATTCTCGGCCCGTTCCTTTTCGCCTTATAAGATACTTCATGCCTGGTGCTTTTTCTCCTAATGCTCCCTCTCTTAAAATTCGGTCCTTAGTTTCAGTCTAGTAAGTGAACCCTTCTTCCCGATGAACTACGAACCTTTTCCAGCGCTTCACCGGGGGCCCTCATGGTTCCATTCTAGGTAGAATTTTCGCGCCGCCCCTTCTCCCTCGGACCGTAGAACCCTTCTGTTTGAGCGCATTGCCTAGTCTTTCGTCGTCCCTAACCCTTCTCACTTGCCGCCCCATGGAGATCCATTTCACGTCTTGTAACGCCAGGTTTCAGGAACATTCCCTATTTATGAGCTTCTTTTGCCTTACTCCAGATATCCCTCGCGAATCCCGGTAAATCGTGCTCCCGCGCAGTTCGTTCCGGTGGTGGTTGCCTTCTGAGAAGGTTTTTTTTTTTCTTTTTTCCATTCCCGCTAACGCTGCACCGGGAGTGCCCTTAGCCCAACCGACCTTCTTCGGTTAGCACGTCGCCCACCCTTCCTCTTAGCGGAAGGCGGCCGGACCTCGGAATTGGACGTATACCATGCCTCCTCAGCTCCTAAAAGCAGAGCTGTTTTTTTTTGAACTCCCCAATACTAGAGAGAGGCGACTCCTTGTGCCCGCACTTTACGGGGGGTGGTCCCCTTTCACTTTCCCTCCGGCCTCATCAAGCAGGACTCCCGTAGCAGAATTGGAGGATTCCCCCCTTCCCCCAAGGTCTGCCTCCCATCTTCCGTATTTAGGGCTCCGTGTTTTGTGACGTAAATACTTTTCTTGTTTTTTGCCCTCCACTGGGAAAGGCGAAGAACCCCCCCCTCTTTAGGCCGGCGGAGCCAAGTCGCCCAAACCGCCCTTCCTTTTCTTCGAGGGTGCACGTTGCACACCGTGCTGCTCTGCAACACATGCAGCCTCCACCCTTTCATAATGTCTTCGTCTGTTTTATTTCCCCTTTAAACGAACGCCTGGGTCTGAGAGTCACGTCGGTCTCCTTCAGTCTTTATTCGATAACTTCCCCCTTTTAGACGTGTTTCTTTAGCTGAAGCTTTCAGACTTCCTGTTTCTTACTCCCCCTCGAGTTATTAAGCCGCCTGTCCGCGTTCCATATTCTCAGTCGCAAGGCCGACTCCTTCTGTTTTCTCTCAACTGCTAGACTCTTGCCACCTCGCAGATTTTCAAAGTCTCCTGCTTTTGTGTTCCTTCTTAGCGGCGAAGTGATAGTGCCCCGCTGAGTACGTCTGCCGTTCTCCGTGATTGTGGAGGTCCTCTCCCGATAGAAGAAGCCTTAAACCCTCTCCCTCTGGTATCCAGGCCGGATCTTGTCTCCTAAGCAATCTGATCTTTCTCCTTTCTCGCCCCCTCTTCATTCGCGCGCCGTCGCATGCCGCAACCGGGTGAGCTTCCGGGTGTCTTTAATCTTCTAGAGCAAACCCCAACTTGAGTTCCAGGAGGAAAGAATTACCGCTCACCCGACTGTCTGTTTTCCCTCTCTTCAAGATTACTGTCTTTTCCTCCCCGAAGGTAGAGCAAACTTCCCGCTATTCCTAGTGACGCTTTTTTTCCCGATCGTTTCTGACTTTTCCCCGCCTGAGATTTTCTCGTTCATGCTAAGCCCCTTCTATGTCCCCCCAATGGATACTCCCCCCCGAAAACGATTAGGAGTGGGACTCTTTTCTGAGAGGATTTTCGCAATTGCCTGCACATGCCGGCCCGCAGGGCGCACGGAGATGAGGCTATCACTGCCATGAAAACCTGCACTTTAGGACACGCAGATTGTTTTTTCTTTTTGGCTCCTCCCAGAGTGAGCCCCTCTTGATTCCGGGACTTCGGAGCACCGATGCGGGAAAAAAACCTTTTTAAGGCATCAAGCATCGGTAAGGTGAATTGGAACTACCCCCCAACATTTTTTTACGTCTGCGGTTTGCCAAAACCATTTTTTTTCTCTATCCCCCAGGAAGATCCCTTCCTCCTATCCATGTTAATCATACCCCTTTGTCTTTGAGATCATGTCCCGGTTTCTTGACGTTCTCTCTCGGACCTGTTTCCCCCCGCAAGACTTCGTCCGAACAACAGTGTGTTTATCGTTTCCCCGACCACTGGCTTTTCCTCTTTATGCCCCTGCTGGTTGAATGCAAGCGCTGACGGAGACATATGAGAGACTCCTTCCTTAGTTTTCCCATTCAGGCTCTGTTACCTCTGCCTAGCCTTTTTTTTTTTTTTTTTTGAGTGAAGGCCTTTCTCCTTCCCCCCCTAGGTATGACGGAGCTTCTTTGAATTCGCATTCACGATTAGTCCTTTTTTAATTACGACTAATTACTCGCTCGTAGTTTTCTGTCTCTGACGCTGAAGGCTTTTTTCCCCACCCAGCGCGCTGGCTGAAACCTAGCCCTTTTTCCCCTGATACTCTGCCGCGCTAGCTTGTCGCGTTCTCCCCGTTTGCCAGGGAAATCGGGGGCTCCTCCTTCGTCCGCCTATTTGAAGAGCTTCTGTTCCCTTTTGAAGCGGCCCCGCCGTTGTTTCGGATCAGACAATTATCAGCCCCGCTTACGAACCCAGTGTGAGGCGGGATCCTTTACAGAAGTATTTTTTTAGCCCTTACCCCTTTTCTCTCAGATTTTTTAGTCGCATAGCCGCTACTGCTAAAGCTTTTTTTTCCGTTCTTACGGGGGTTCCCAATAGGCTCTTATCTTTTTTCCCCCTCTCGGTTCAACTATTCCTTTGACCGCGGAGATATTCTTTTACGTCCCTTTTCTTCCCATCGGCGCCGGCCCAAGTTCGTGGTTCAGCTCGTAAGATCTTTTTTGCTATCTCCGTTCCCCTTTGCCGTTCCCTTCGTTGTTTTCCTCGGGCGGAAGATCCTTTCCCACTTCCGGCATTTAAGAAAGCTCTCTGGTCCTTTTGGAATGTCTCTTGAAGCGGAAGTAAAGACCCCCCTCCTTCATACCCTGCGGAATTCTCCCTCTCCAGCGACTTTAGTTCCCTGTCAAGTCAAAGGCTCAATCCCCCTTTGCGTTGACCACACGAATGACGACGACTCCCGGGTCTTTCCCTTGATCGGATGCCCTTTTTTGGTCTTTTGCGTGTGAAAGCGGTTCAACGCCTTTTTTTTTGCGTTTCTAGCCGTTGCTTTTTTGATCTTTTTATTTGACCCGAGGTTTTTCGCTTTCCCCGGCCGCGGAAGACAGGAAACCGTCACCTTATTCAATAACAACCCCTCGCACATACCCTAACGGACACCCCTTTTTTTTCCTCATAGGAGGTGCCTGTCCAAGTTGAATCGAATGCCCAATTTTTCCCCCGAATTTTCTTCGCTCCACCCCGATAAGGTGAACCCCCCGGCCCTTTTTTGAAAATGCACAAGCGCCCCGGCAGTCCCAACCACCCTTGTCGAGAGGGCTCTTTCTTCTCTCCTCGGCTGTGTTTTGCCCTTTAAGATTACTGCCCTTGTTACGCGACGACCCGCTGTTCCTTCCTTAGAGGCCTTTTATTGGCGTCTAGACGTGCAAGGGAAGTTATTTTTTTCAGTAGCTACTTACCCCTCTTCCGAGTTAGAGCATTTATGGATGAGTCAACCGGCACCCTCCACCCAATCCTCCTTTTTTTTCCTACCTTGCTGTCTTTCCGCTTGGTGACAGGAGATTTCTTTTATTGGTAACTCAACCGCGGATCCATCCCCTTCCTGGGTGCTTCATTTCCTCCTGTGAGGCCCTTTTTCTTTGAGTATATTCCATCCCCAAGGCGCCCTTTATGGCCGATTTTTATATCCTCGCTGAAGCTCCCCCCAATCTTTATGGTGGATTCCGTGTCACTTGGAGATGGAGAGCTGACTTACCCTAATACCCCCCTCGTTTCGCGCAATGACTCCCTGGATTCACTTTAACAAGTGCCCAGTCACACTGTGGGGAAGGACCTGTTCCGATTTAGGCGCATGTGATTGCTTTTACTCGGATTGGTTATTACCTCTCTTTGGCAATCATCCGGAGTCCCCCCCCCAGGTCCTTCTGCTTTGGCAGACTGAGGCATTATTTTTTCCAGCGCTCGGGAAGGCCCTCATCCCCTCCTCCCCAACGAGACAAGCCGTTTTTTTTAGCATTTTTGCTCAGACACCTTTTCAATAGGTTCAGTAATGTCAGTTTTATTCCCCCCATGGCCGGCTTGTTCCGTGTTTTTCCTGTGCAGGCGCTGACCTTTGTTTTTTTCTCTTACCATTAACCCCGACGCCTCCCTTTAAATCTCCCGCTTCTCAGAATATTTTGTTTTGTGTAAATTTTTTGTTCATGCTCGTTGGTTCACCCTTTGGCCGGGCTCCGATCAAATTCATTTCCCTTTCCTAAAAACGCGCTCCTTTTTTCCCTGGTGGGCGGTGAAAACACTTTTTTTTCCTAAAGTTTGCCCAATCGGCACATATTCGTCGTTGGCCTACCCCCCCCGTTTTTTCAGTGTTCGCCTATGAGACATTTGCCTTCTGAACTTTTCGGCCTGCCAGACGATCGAGGAACGCGCACCCTTCTTTTTCTCGAATCACGACATATTTTTTTTTGCCGTCCCCCCTCACCTGATAGATCTCTCTCTACCTTTGTGTTTTAGAGAGACCTTCATTTTCTTTTTCTCCGGTCGGCTCGATCGACCCCCTTCCCATTTTTCTTCCTTTTTTCGCGCCCTTTAGACTTCCTTGCTATAGTCATCGTTTTGCCTTCTTGCAAATCCCTGTGGTTCGCCCAACTCCTTCCTGATGTTAAACGCACGTTACTGCCTTCCCTGTGTTTCCACGGTCCCCTTGGCCTAGATCTGATGCGTTTTCTTGTCCCACATTTGAGCTTTTGACGGCCGCCGTTCCCGTGTTCCTCCGAGCTTGACCCCCTCAGGTCATCACCCAATTCTGGCCGAGTGTTTGCATTGTCTTTTTTTAGGACCCAACGCCTGCCTTCCCGATTTCCCGAGGACGCTCCTTTCAGCTTCCCCTACTTTTCCTGGGAGGTGCTCGTGGACAGGCAACCTATTCCCCCTTTTTACTTGTATGTTACCTTACATGGGCTTGCGAGTTCTTCTTCCTTGCTGCGCCTCGTCCTCAGTTTTTCGGTAGCGGACCCCTCCCGCGCTTTTCTCGTACGAATCCCCTGGTTTGCGTCGCTGAATTCCCCCTTTATCGCAGACTTTCACTTCGTTTCCCTCGCGGTCTAGTAAGTCAACCCAGGTTCCCTATGCCTTCAGGTCCCTTAAAATTACAAGTGTGCCCTTGCCCCTTGTCACAGGTTTGCTGAATCTGCGAGTATATTAGACTTTCTCAGCATAGAAAAGTTCGACGTTTCATATTTTGTCTCCGGAGATTCAGCGCCGGCCCAGACCCGGCCGCCTTCGAGAACGTCACCCCCCGTCCTTCGGCCGAAACGCCGTTCCTCCGGTCCCCGCGGCTCGTTCGCGCGTTTTGTAGTACTCGATACCCTCATGCGACCTTAGCACACATGGATCCCGTTCTTTCTGAGCAAGGCTTGTGGTTGGCGCAGAGCCTGAGCCTTCTAATCGAACGCGGTAACTCATCTCGAGTCCCTTAGCCCCTCCCACAGATACTCCGTGTAGCCACTAGAGCAAAACCCTTCCCGAATGTTGAATTAGACATTTATCTACAGGGAGGAGCCCCCCTATCTTAATTCTGACCATTAAAGCCCCGTCGGCCATAACATTCCCCCTCCTCTGACGCCGGCGTCTTCCCCTGAACGCACTCGGGTTTGGTAACCGACGTGCTCTCTCGACTGCTTATCCTTGTAATCTGCTCCTAGCCCAGGGTCAACGGCGGCTTTTCAGATTTTTGGAACCGTTCATTCTCGGGGGGCGATGTGGTTCTATTTCCATCCCTTTTGCGTTTGCTGCTTGCCGCCGTCCTTTAGGACCTTTTTTTTTTAGAACCCAGCGGAGCGGTTCAGCCCCCCCCCAGCTCCCCTCAAACACCGCCGGCTCAGCGGTTTCCCGCTTTCAACTCTTCTCGACCCCCCTGACAGTCCCCTTTTCCACGTACCTTCTTAATTCCGTTTATACCCCGCCCCGCCGATTTTTCGTTCTGAGCTTACGTTCGTCGAGCTATCAGTCGATCAGAATTGGATCTCCGTAGTTGTTCTTTCTCCTGTTAGGCCGAAGCGATGCACACAGTCCCCTCTAAGTGCTGCCGGAGTCGTGGTCCCGTGCGCCCAGTAGCAGGCCGACCCGCTGATGTTCCTGGCGATCCCGATGTTCCACCAGGCAGATCTTCCCGTCCGTTCGCGGCTTGGGCCGGCGCCTTTACTTTTTTTGATCGTTACGAGCGATATCCCTGTGCTTGCTCAATGTTTCCCGTAATTTCCTTTTGCGCGCAGAGCGTCGCGCGCCCTCTCAGGCCTCGTCAGCAGACCGTGGTGCCCCCTGAGCATGTAGAAGGACCCGACCTGCTCCGCTCCGGCGTTCTTTTTCATTGTAACATATTTCCCCTTAATTTTCTCTTCAAGAGGCTGATTTTCTGCCCAACCCGGTAGGCCCCTCTGATTGGACTGACCGACGCTCCATCATCTTTTAGTCCTTCAACGGATAGCCCCCCCCCCCCCTGAGTTCCTATGCTGAACTGCCCCGTTCTGATACCCCCTTTCCGAGCCTTCGTGGAGCGAATCCTCTTTTCCCCCCCCGCACTATTGGGGATCGTCCCTCCCCGTGTCATCCGAGGTCATCACCCACTTCTTTTTTTAGTGTCGACTCTAGTCTGATTTAAGGAGATGGACGCCGCTCTTACTCAGGCCAGGAAACATTCTCGCAGGAAACAGCCAGGACGAATTATACGCCATCCGTGTTCCACACTTTTCGCGGGAAGCGTCCCCGAGTTCCTTGGAGGAGATTCCCCGGATCCTGCCGACATCATAGCCCCACCCCCCCTTTTTTGGGACACAGATGAGACCCCCCCCCATCCGGCTGCCGAGAATCATCCCACCCAGTATGGCGAGCCAGGTGTACTTCCCCTGAGCCCCACCCACGGTGTTGTGAGACGCGCTTCCTCGGTTCCACAAAGGAAGGACCCTCGTACCCCCCTTGCGAAGCCCGAGGAAGATCATTTTTCATCATCGTTGTTTGTTTATCGCCCCTTTCACTTGCCTCTTTTATCCCCCCCGGTCCCCCTGTGGTTGGCCCGCCGCTACAACAACGTTTGGTTTTTCTAGATGCAGTCCCCCTTTCTCTGCCGGTGATTTTTCGTTATTTTTTTTGATTGCCTGTACTCTTTGATCCCTCTGGCCCGCGCCCCCTCTTCCCCCCATCAGCTTCATCGCCCGCCGGGTACTCTCTCGCGCCTTTTTTCCTTTTCTGGAGAAGGCCAATCTTGAGGCATGCTCTTCCGCTGTCCATTTTGTGGCGTCGATCGCTTCTTCATTCCTTACGCCTTTCTTCCTTTCGACACTTTCGGTCGTGGTTCTCTCTTTGATCCCAGCTTCCTCTTCCCCGCCTTGGGGGCACCTCCGCTCCGCCCTTCTAATGCGCGGACTCGTTCTCCCGGGGGCGACTCGACTTTTAAATTATCGTATTTAATGCCATCCCCGTTTTGAAGCGCGGCTTCCCCCGGGCGCGGAGCCTTTCGATGAACAACACATCTCCAGCCCTGTCTACCCCGGTGCCCGTTTTAATTTTGACTATGTCTACCTGTTAGCCGCCTGGCGGGCGGTTTTTGCTGGTCGATCGCTTCCCCTTTTTCCTTAGACACCCCTCGCCGGCCATGGAAACCCGAGTCTGCTTGGTTATGCGGTCAGACGCGAAGATCGGGCTCCATCGAAGACCTCTCCTTTGCCCCCTCTTGCTCCCTCCTCGGTCAGATATCCGCTGCTCCATCCCCTTCTTTTTGAAACCCTCGCGGCCTTTTCAGCTCCTCTGGTTTGCAAGGGACGACTTTTCCTTGCGAGGTCTCCAATGGGTCTGCTGTAATTTCCCTGGGAAGCTGTCCTTTTTCTTAGTAAGGCAGGCTAAGACGCGTACTTGTGAGCGATTAGCTTTTTCAGCTTCCGCTAAATACCCCCAACATCTCCTTTTGACCTATCGATTCGTTCTCGCACCGACGTTGCCACATGTTAAGGCGCCCCCCCCCCCAGTTTGTTCGGGTTCTAGCATTTAACGAAAAGTCCCCTTGCTCGCGCTTACTTTTTCTCTCATTTTTCCCGTGCGGGGACCACGCTCCCTGCGTTCTTGATTACTTATGATTTGGGGCTCCTGGGTTTTCTCCTAGTGCGGTAGTCCCCATGCGCGGCAAGACAGGCCCCCCCGTCTGACCCATACACCAATCGCTTTCCGTTTTAAGCCCCACCGTACTGAAGAAGGAGTGAGAGACTGGACGCGTTTCCCCATTCTCTGATTGACATTTACCTAGAGCTATCAAGTCCCCCGTCGTGTCGGGCCATGGAAGGGACGACTAACCTTTTTGTTGTCTTTTCGTTTGACGCGATTTTTTTCATGGCCCTTTTAAGATGTCATGTAGCATAATGTTTCAAGATGTAGATCTGCCCCGCCCCCTCGTTATTGCCGACTACAAATTTTAGCCCCTGGCTTTCCTGCAACATTTTTTTTGGTTTTTCTTTCCTCGTATTTAGGTAGATACAACCATTCCTCCCGCGATCATCTAAACCCCCCGATCCTAGCTCTGGATCTGATTTCTAGTAGTCGACGTAGTGATCAGAGAGTACGGACTCCAAAGAGACTACTCCTCTTCTTTCTTTCAGTTAAAGGATTTTAGTTTTGGATTTAGATGAACTTATCTCTGCTTTTTTCGGAATCCCCTAGCTTTTGTATGGCCTTTTCTCACTCCGCGCGAATGAGACCAGACGATTTTGGTAGAACCGTCCTCCTTTTTTCCTGTTCTCTGACATCGATTTACCCCCCCCCAGGAAAAGATCGACACTGTTTTCCGATGTGCAGGTAAAAGTTCTTTCCCCCGTCCTCCATTATTTAGGGGCACGGAACCTTCCTGAACTATCAGTGACTTCCTTGCGGAATTCGGATGCAGCACTCTCGGCAAGAGAGATTCCATGAGAAAAGGTTTTCAATTTTTTTTCCCCCGAAACAGATGTTCCGCTGACCTTCCGTCTTTCTTCGATGTCTCCTGAGGCGCTCAAGACCAATCCCAAGCCGCATTTCTTTGCCAATTTTTCCTCAGCACCCCCCCCCTCTGGTTCTTTCGTTAGGTTCGCCCATTTCATTTGGCTGTACCATCCCTCTTTAGCCGTGCCTTTTCGTTTTTCTCTGTGGGCCGTGCCTTCCGGTTTCGACGAAAGAAGAAGCTCCAAATTCCTTTCCGTATTCCTGACTGTTTTTAGGCTCGATGGGCTGTAATGCGTGTGGCACTACTGTACACGGTGTACGTTCTCTAATTTTTTTTTTTTACGGGAAAACTAGATCCCATTGAACTTTTCTCCTGGTGAGTTTGTTCCCCCACCCTTCTTACAGAAACTTGCGTTTGCAAATCTTGAGTCCCCGACGTAGTTGGATACCCATCTCCCCGAGATGGTGAGAGGCTGTGTATAAGTTTTATGAAGATCATCCTTCTTCTGATCCCCCGTCGCTAGTGAGTTGCGACTTTTTTCCTTCATTCTTTTCGGTTTCACTTTTTCGTTATTCGATCAACATTCATCATATTTTCCCCTCCCCAATCCCCCTTTGTCTCCTTTACGAATACGGTCGGCTAGGCGGCCCTCCCTCGGATTCTGAGTACTAGAGCGTCTGTGCAGACGTCTCATCGCGCATGTCCTTCTGTTCTGTCCCAACGACGTCTATTTTCCCCCTCCCTTTCAAACTTTCCTGTGCCATTAACGGTGTTGTCAAGCCACCTTTTCTTCCCCCACATGGGAGCGCGTTTTCGGTCCCCCCAGATGGTCTCCTTTTTTCTTTCCCTTCACATTTGTACAGGAGGGTTGCCCACTCCTCTCCCACCCCCGATAGCGCATAAACACACCCTTTATTTTCTTTTTCGATTTTTTCGAAGTTTTTTTTCATTTCTTTTTTTTCTCCTGTCGATGAACACGCTGCACGATGCACAGAGCTCCCCGACTGCACGGCCCGCGAGCCGGGCGTTTCCCTGCCCACTGCTTGAACACAACCCCCTCTCACCTTTTCTGGCGCAAAATTGCTCACTTTCATTGAGAGTTTCTGCTCACATGACAGTATCGTACTCATCTACTCGGCAAGTCTTTCGGTTATCAAGATCCTTCCTAGGGTCCCAGCCCGCCTCTAAGCAGAAAATGCTTTCCTTGAGGAGGAAACTTTCCCTTTCCCCCCTATCTGAATACGACCCCACTTTGAAAGTTTCCTCCCCTTTTCTTTCGAGATCTGGCATTCTAGATGAAGAATCCCATTTCTGACCGTAAACAAGATTATTGTTGACCGTCCTTCTTCTCCTCTTTAGGACCCTCCCAGGCGCGAGCCCTTTCAGCAGTAAAGAGCACTTTAGCTTCCTCTTCAGTGGAACCTGATAATGTCTCGTGTTGTCCCTTTCTCGATCAAAGATTATATCTCAGAAAAATTTGGGCGTCCATTTCGGCGAATCTGGTTGTTTTTGCTTTAGGGTTCGAGTCCTGACTTCCCCCAAAGAGTTATTTTCACCTAGACCTTTTGCCTCTCTAAACACAGAGAATCCCTCTGCTGCAACGTAGAGACACCTACCCTCCTCCTCTCAGAAGGATGACAATACTTTTGGACGGGAGGAGCCCTGCCTATCGTTGTAGGTCCCGGCAGATGAATATCATTTTACCCCCCCCCCCACCCGATTTCGGCCAGTTACCGACTTTTACCATGAAGGTTTGTAACCGAAGTTATCCCCTCTCTACCTCCGGATCGTCATCGATAGATTTTTTTTTCAGGCTGACACGTTCCGGTCGCTTTTGTAATGACAGTATTCGTGGGCCGCTTTTGGATGGAAGTCAACGTTTTTCTTTCAGGCTTGACTTTCGTTTCAGACGAACCTCCGGCGCCCCCCCCCCACCCTCAAGCTTCCATTCCCCCTCCCCAACGCAAGCGGTAGCAAACACGGCCAGAGTGGGCTTTTGAGCTCGCAAAAGCACTCGAAAGAGACTAATCCTTTTTTTCCTCCTCTGAGTCGTTCCTAAACCGAACTTTTTCTATTGTTCTCAGGTCAAGTGAGGTGAGAAGTCAGATCCTCCTTCTCGTTCTGCGCTATTGTTTTTTAGCCGAAGATCTTTCCTCCCACTGAGGTCTTTCAGGCCTTCCACGTTCTCGTGTCGGCGCCTTTGAATCTTCCTCCCTTTTCGCCTTTCCTATCTTGACGAGCCATTGAGCCTGTTACACCCCATGACTCTGATTTTTCCTCCTCCTGCCCCCTGCTGTTGCCGGCGCCGGATTTTAAGTGATATTTTTGATTTATTTTCTAAGCAATCGGATAGATGTAGTGCGAGCGCTCCTTTTGATTCCGCTTTCCACCGATCCGATAACAAGAAGGCCAGTCTTGTCCTCCATGAAGGAGGCAGCATTTCTGACTCCCCTTCCGCTTCCTTGCGCACGCACGGCCTTCTCCCCTATCCCCATAGTAACCCCTCTATTCCGTTTCCTTTGAATTTTCTGCGGACCAGGTCGGACGCTCAGAGGAAGCAGCGTTCTAAGTTTCTACATTGCTTAGCAAAAGATCCCGTAGCCCCCGTCAGTTCGTCTCTCCCAGAGTTTCCCTCTTTCGCATTTAACTTCTCGCCGGCTGCCGTTTCCCGCCTGCGATCCTCCAGCAAAAGCCCACGTGACCGAACTTTGCTGTCCGAGCTAGATCTTTTTTTTCCCGATGTTTACGAGCCGCCCCACGACGCCCAGGAAAATGCCCTGCGCACTTCCAAAGGAGATTTTTGGTCTGCACTGACAAATGTCACTTTTTCAACCTGACGCAGGGCGGTGCATATGACTGGGTCGGTTTTTGACGCTGATCGGGTCTTTCCTCGCCTCTCCTTTTCTCCTGCAACACCATGAAGGCCGGCACTCCCCCCTACTGTATTCCCAGGTGTCCTCCCTGTGCTCCCAACCATGTTTTTGTGCAGTAGGGCTGTTTCCAACCACCCCCAATCTATAACACGGTCAAGTAAATCCCTTCTTTTTTCATTCTATTTTAATCATCCGTGTTTTTTTTGTGCTAGAGATCTTGTTTTGCTTGAGTTTTTTACTATCGCCTTCCCCCTTTTTTTTTCAAATCCCCTGCCCGACCGATGCCCCCACACAGTTTTTTTTTTCCTATTTCTCACCTGGTATCGCATTCTCTTTGTGCTACGGACGCGGTTTTTTTCCTTCTGAGAGAAATGAGACAGCCCCTGCTTTTGTCTTCATAATTTTTTAATCGAACCTCAGGGGTCCCTCTTATTGGCCCATTTCCTTTTTAAGTGCTGATTCGACATCTTTCCTCTAAGGTTTTTTCTCTCCGGAAGGTTCTGCTTATTCGTAGTTCCTTGTCGCCTGACGACCCTTTTAGTAGATACTTCCGTCCTGGTGATGAACTCGCTGCTGAAGCTCTCCCCGCGCTTCGGTTGCACACGCTTTTTTTTGAGCCAACGATCTCGCTCGTTTAGGATCGACCTGCCGGTTCGATTCATGGTTTAAATCGGTGGCTTTAGCTTATCATCCCGTTATTGCTTTTTTTGATTCCCCCTCCTTTGTCGCACGCCCCCAGTTATCGAGCAGAAGTTCCCTCTTCTTTCCGCCAAAAGAGCCTTTGACTCTAACAGATGTCGTAGTCTTTGCCAAGAGCTATCCGTCCGAAATTGCCGCGCCGCCGTTTTAACTCTTTTTTCCTTTTCTAATTCTTAGTATTTTGTTTTCTCGGCGATTGATCCTTGCCCTCTTTCTGCGGACCTCGGATATCGCTCGCGCCCACTTTGACGAAGAAATCCGTCGCATTGCCCCCTCCTGGTTCCTTCGTGCCGGATCGGGTATTGCTGGTGGCGCCATTTTTTTTTCCCCCTTTGGAGGTAATCTCCCCCTTCTGCGACTTTGACTTCCTGGCTCCACGATCTCCTGCCTAAGAAGCGCGGGACTTGGGACAGCTTTTCCTTTTCTCCCCCTTGGCTACAAGAACACACTCTCCTCCCCCCCGATGGAATACCGACTTCATTTCGACGGAACTGGACCCCTCCTTCACCCCAAGGCGCCGCTTTTGGGTGATTTTTTTAACGTTTTCCCTGAAGGAAGACTGGGTCCTCTTGGCAATTTTTTTTGCGCTCCCCTGTTTTTTTTCCAGAGGGGCGAGTGTGTGGGGCGTTTTTTTTTCAGACTATGATTTGGGATAGACCCCCCGAATATGGGGTAGCTGGCCCCGGTTTTGCCTCCAAGGAAACAGCCCTAAAAGGTCATCACCACCTTAACCTCCACTACGTCCTGCTCCTTGCACCCCTGCACCTTTCTTACTGGAGGTCTCCAAGTCGCCCACACGACAAGTAAGGTTATTCCCCCCAAAGTCGGTTCACAACCCCCTGCTTCCCCGGCCGCTTCCCCGACCGAGTTCAGTGAGTGCATTTTCCTTCATAGACTTTCGATCATCCCCCCCGGCCTGATTGGTTTTTTTCCCCCATTCAGCCACCAGATTTTAGCTTGCGCGAGATCGATTTTCTGTGTTTTAAAGGGAAGATATTCCTTTTACGAGTACGGCCCCATTCCCTGTTGATCCGCAGTTTCGTCATGTTTGGCAGCTCACCCTCTGCCCACCCAAAATTCCCCCCCCCGCTGAGCTCAATTCCTTGCCCTTTTTAGATGTGCGGCTCTTCTCTTTTATCGGTACGAACCCCCATAGCAAACCTCCGCGGGTACTTGTTCTCAAGGCGTTCCGTCGCCGATTTCTATCTTTCTTGCGGAGACGGCGTCAGGTTTCCTTCACCGCCTGGCTATCCCCCCCCACACTCCATGTTTCGAAAGTGCCGCTTTGGGGCTCTGGTTTCTTTCTAGTATTCTTCCTCGTACGTCGCCGCAGCCCTTTCCGCTCATTCAATGGTTCGTGCCGCAGATCTGGTGGGGGTCTGCTACCTTTTTTGACTTTTCGTGAAGTTCTTTTGGCATCGTATTCAGCACGACTCTTTCCTCTTCCTTTTCTAGATCGTGAGAAAACTGCAGTCCTTTTTTTTTGATGAGGCAGTTGCTGGCGGGAGGCCCGCGCCCTTATCCCCCTCCTTTCCGTTCAAGAACTTTTCCGTGATGCAATTTTTGAAACCGGCCCAGTTTGAGAGTATTTCTCCCCGTCGTGGGCTGTCAGACTAAAATCCGATGATCTTTCCCGACCCCTTCCTCTGTTTCTTTCGGGCAGGCTCTTAGGTCCCAGAAAGAACACTCCCCCATGTCAAATACAACCCCGCTATTCCGAATATGTTGTTTATTGATCTTGTGTGTCAGTGGCACCCCATGTACACTTGTTTTCTTCTCAAATTCGCTGGTTTTTGACGAAAAAACCATTGACTGATCTATTCCTGGTGGAGTTCCCCCCCCCTTTGACTCCTCTTTCGTTTTGCCTCGGATTCTGTCCGTCTTTGCACATCTGGCCCGCCTGCGCGATTCCTTCCGAGGCAGGCGCTTCTCGAGGAACGTTCGTCGCTTTCCTTTTGAGACTCCCCTCGGATTGGATTTTCCAAGCCACTGACTTCTCTCTCTTTTCCCCAAGTTTGTTGAGAGCGACCAGTGCCTTTTCTAATACGTTCTCGTAGTCTCCCTTTCCTCTCTCGTCCTATTCCCCCTAGAACAGTTTTTTCTTCTTGTCTACGCCCGCTACACTCCGCGACAGCGGTTTGTTGTCAGTCATCCAACGACGTCATAGACGCAGAGGGCCACGACTTTGCCCCCCTTTTCCTTTTGTGTCCACCCAAGGATAGAGATCCCTCTTTCTCTTTTCGTCAACACCAGAAGAATTTTTCGTTCCGTCCCACTTTACCTTCCTTTTTCCAACTCTTTTTGCATTTTCAAAAAAACGCTTCCAACCCAATATCTCATTCCCCCCGTTCCTTGATTTGAATGTATTCTTGTACTTCGTAGGACCAAACTTCCTTCTTATAAAATCTCTTCCCCCCTCGGCCGCCCCACGGAGCCTCGGATGGGCTTTTGGGAGCCCCTGAAATTGTGCTCCCGACAGCTTAACGGTTCGTTGAGCATGATCACGGCAACTGAGGATTCCTGACCTCCTCGCTGTGCCGCCGCAGAGACCCACTTTCTTCGTTTCGTAAGCAGTCCTCCGCTCCCTGTTCTCACGATATCTGAGAGGTCGCTGTGAGGCTCCTCTCAAGCCCTCTTCGTATTTCGTTAACGACCTTCCCTGCCCCACTATTTTTGGGAAACTTTCCCACCGTGTCCAGCCGCCTTTTTGGATGGGGAACCGTATTGCTCCCTGCAGCACTCTCGCCCGTCCGCAAGGTCGCACAAGATTTGAGATTGTTCGGGATTAGCTCTCCATGCAAGTTACCCGTGCAGTTCGCCCCCCTGCGTTAATCCCCAAGTATGCACCCCGTCTCCCCCTTTTTGCGCTGAAACATGCCCTTGAGTATTTTTTTTTATTTGGTTTTCCCCGTTGCGGTCCTACCCCCCTCAGAGCAATTCTCGTCACACCTCTGATTTCCCCTCAAGAGTTAGTTTATTTCTTTGTTCCGATTCCTTGCCGGTTAGCTCAGCACTTACCGGCTCGAACTGGGACGAGCAGAGGTTGAGTAGCCTTCCCAAAACATTGATTTCCCCTTCCTTCGCACTGTCAACGGGAACTGTCATAGTTCCCTTATAGCCAGTCGGTGAGCGACCGTTAGGAGAAACCGCGAAGAGTTGGATTCAACAGGCGCGGTCAAACCTTTTTTCTTTTACCTTCTCCGCGCAGCGGCGGGCGTCCTTTAGTAAACCTGAAATGGTTTTGTACGACGTTCTCCTGTTTCTCTACCTTCACTTGTTCCTCTTTGCACTCTTCGACTCTTTTCCCTTCCTATCGTTTTTAATTTAGCCCCTTTTCAATCCTTTATTTATTTCCTTTGGGTGCTATGTGGACCTAAATGGGTGAGGATTGATGGGCTTTTTCCTTGTCCTTGGCAGCGACCTCAGACCGAGTTCCTGTTCCCTTCTCCCCCCCCACTCAATCAGGAAGAAGAACCAACCTCCCTCCCTTAAGTGATGCAACCCAGCACTGCTTCCTCCCAAGTCAGCGCCGACCCATTCACCTTGTACTAGTATTCTTTCCATTTGATAGGTACCCATCCCATGGATTGGAAGTTCTGGAGCAAGTTCCCTTTCCGTCTATGATATAGAAGTATTCACTTGACACGCCAATGGATCCTTCCTTACGTTTTTCTGAAGATCCTTAAGACTCAATCCTCTCCCCAAAAATCAATGCTTTCTCCTGGCTTAGTTTGGCGCGTCTTCCTTTCCGACCAGTGAAGGAAGACGCTATTCGAGCCTCGATGCCAAACAAGCTATCGGCCTCCACGTCCTTTTCCGATTCGGTGCAGGATTCACTTCTGCAGTGATACGTTCCGAGACTAATATTCGCCCGAATGTCTCCTTCTCTTGGATGAGATCAAGCCGCCGTCCCTTCATTTTCGACCGCGTAGTCGAAACTAGAAGCTGGTCTGAACCTTCCTGACTGTTTCCCTTTTACTCAAAGCCCATAGCTCATTTTTTTCCGCAACGTCCCGGAGGACTCCCCTCCGTCTCCAAAGCCCCACTGACGCCCTGTGTAGATTCTTCGCCGGGTCAGTCTTTTTAGCCCCCCCCAAGGGTCGGCGCGCGGATTAAGGACTCCTCGCTTCACCTACGTGTACGTCAAGTCGACCCCCCGATGTACGCATAGAATGACTCCTTTCAGTCGTCAAGTGAGTTAGCCCGAGGACACTTTGTCGGGAGATATATTTTTTTTCCACTTCCCGCAGCGCGGCGCTGGCCTAGCCCTTATCAGAAGCTAGGTTTTCACCCCCCCATCCTTTTTACCCCGCGATCGAGGTACTTCCCCAAGCGACTGGGACAGAGCATCTTCATTTTCCCGCAAGGAAACCCCGAATCCTCCAGGCCGAACAGGATTTCTTAAGAATTCTCGCCATTCAGCTGATAGTCATAGTGCAACCCCGCCTACGGTGAGTTTATGTTGGCCGGTGATGAGGCCCTATCGGCTGATGAGGACCATCTAGACTCTAACATAACCCCTTTGAAGACCCCTTTGCGTCCTTGAGCCACCAGGTTTTTTTTTTTCGGATGGTTGAAAACACTGACGGATTACCACATAAATCCCCCCGAAAGTCATGAATCCCTTTCCCCTGTTTGACCTTTTCACTCGGGCTTATTTACCTCGAAAGTGCTTGGGACGCCAGAACGTACACCACGGTTTGTTTTTCTCCCTAAATGGATAGCTGAAGACTTTTTACTTAGTATCAGCATTCTTTTTTTTTTGGCACGTATCATGGAAAGAGCTCGGTAAACCTCTGGTCATACAATGCTTCCCCCTTGTTATATTCCCTACTTTTACAGGAGGCATAATGAATTAACCTGGGACTGGTAAGGCGTTCTGGATGTATCTCGAGTCCTTGCATTCAGC
>Ga0179593_1351543_pt1 | contig 29020 bp, 35 predicted proteins | sample CZODoug2_1_08_16_FD_185931 | JGI IMG/M metagenome (GOLD analysis project Ga0179593, IMG submission 185931) | Vadose zone soil fungal communities from Angelo Coast Range Reserve, California, USA - CZODoug2_1_08_16fungal (PacBio error correction) | ecosystem: Environmental > Terrestrial > Soil >... | reverse complement strand
TCGGTATGTACAAAGAACCTCTCCTTCCCATCCCCACACTTCTTTTTTTTTTTGTTCTCTCTGTACAACGGTGTTATCGGCGGTAACCGGATTTCGGTCCCAACCGTCTCCCCCTTCCTCATTGCAAAGCACAAACCTTCCCCCCTTTCCCCATCTCGAATAACCCGCAAATTGAGTTTTTACCGAAAATGAACCAGGTTCTATTGTATTTGCTGGTTGCCTTCCCCCACGATGGCGAGGTATCTCCTCTCCCCCCCGCCGAGACGTTGCCTTTCCAAACCATCTCGATCTGAGAGTTTCTTTTTTTCTTATTTTGCTTTTGTATTTATGTTTTTTTTTTATTTTTTTTTTTTTCCTTTTTCTTTTGATTCGAATTCGACAGAATCTATTTCTCCCTTACAAGCGGTCCATTATGGGCCTCTTTTCTCTCACATTTTTCGGGCCACTACGTTTTTCTTTTCAGGACCTTTGAGAGGACTTGTCCATTTTTCTCCGTCGATATAGGCCATCGAAGCATGGAACTTCCCCCCCCCCCCTTTCAGTCCTGCAACATTATCCGTACCTTTCCTAGCCGCGATAAATCTTTCAAGGGCACTCGTACGATGACCCCTTTCCCCCCAAGCTACGGTAAGAAGAGGAATTCGAATGACCAATTTTTACGCCATCTTGGCTCACACCGAATTACCGTCATGGTCAATTCAGAAATGCCTTAGTGATTCATTTGAGCTTTGGTCATACTTCTAACTCCCTTCCCCCTGTGCGCGTCTTATTTGGACAGGCTATTTTCTGTGTGCACCAGTCGCTTCATGTAACAACATCGCAAAAGTTTCCTCTGACAATTGGTTTTCGTTCACCCGTCGTTTACTTTCCGGTAGTCGACGCGAATCGGCACCCGAGCGGAATCCTTTCTTTTACATCCTCGTACCGCCTTTATTTCCTTTTTGCACCCACATTGGCCAACCTTCTTTTCTGTTTTTAATGTCAAAAAGATCGCCCCTGCCACGTCGTCATTCTAGTGTGCTTCTGCCCCCCCCCATGTATCGGTCCTTTTTTTTTCCCGTGTAAAACCGTGCTCAACGTTTGAAACACCCCAATTTTCCGGTCTACTGGCGGCACTGTCCCTTTTTCCTCTTATGCCTCGCCGCATTTATTTGCGCTCTTCCTCCCCCTCCCCCCACAAATTTTCTCTGCACGCCATGTGAACCCCCTACGGATGATTACACTTGCTGAGAAATCCTTGCCGACCGACACTCCGATCCCGAGACGTCTTTTACGCCTTTCCCTCGTGCCGAGTTTTGCGTCGGTTCCCCCTCGAGCCGTTTCTGGTGGACCCCGACACTGTGGTGTCCGAAAAAGCCGGCCTGGCCCCCCCCTTCTTCCGTCGCGCGCTTTTGCCTCCTTCTTCTGTTTTTTCTTATTCGTCCCAGCTTTTTTTCCCGCTCTCGTGCACACCGCCCTTTCTAGACATCCAAGATGTTCGATCGACTCCTGAAACGGATGCTGATCGTCTTTCCTTTTTTTGTTGCCCTTCCTACTCTCCTTCCCTCCTCCGGATAGAGATCCTATTCCTTTTCCCCCCACCTTCAGTCCCTCTCCCCCTTGATCAAGCATAAGGCCTCGCGTCACGGCCCCCTCCCTCTTCAAGCTTCGCAATGGTTTTTGTTCCCTCTTTCGCCCCCAAAAGTTCGTACGTCATTCCCAGAACTTTCATGATGACGAGCTGCGACATTCGGTTCCGATCGTTTCCAATTGAAAGTCACTTTTTTTACCCAAGGAAGTCTCTTTACTCGCATTGATGTCTCGGTTTCCAGATTCTTCCCAAGGTGTTATTGTCGTCTTCCCTTCCTTTCGTTCAGCCATCTTTTTTGCGTTTCTCTGAATCTTGTTGGATTTGGGTGGTTTTGTCTTCTGACTAGCGCCCCCATCAATGATCGTTCCCTCTTAGATGCTCACATGTACGAGTTCTCTTTTTTTTTCCGCCCATTGTTCGTTCCCCTTCGCTTTCGAGATTTTCTCTCGCCACCATTATTTTAACCCGTCATGCAGAACCCCCTTTGCAGACGCCAACCTCTGTGAATCGAGGACGGTAAGTTTTCCTCTCTTTCTCAGGGTTGATTGACCTTCCTTTTCGTTCCCACTGTCTTTCTTGGGACGGTGCGAGGCTTTTCATCACGCGAAATTCCCACCTCTTTTTCTTCTTCTTCGGCGGCCTTCCGACTCAAACTTTCGGTTCTGAAGACTTTGCCCTCTCTTCATTCCTTTTTTCTCTTTCTTTCTTTTTTTCCTTGAAGCTTCACTCAATATCCCTAAAAGAATGACCCTGCGATGAGCCCCGTCGCCGTCATTTCTCCCCCCATCTATAAGTCTCCCCGAAGTGCCTTTCTTTTCTACAATCCTTTTTTGGTGCCCTCTCTTGAAATTTCCAACCCAAAACTTTTTCCTCCGCTTAGAAGGGCCACGTTTTCCCTAGGAGAGTTGGGAACTTTTTCCTCTCGCCTGTCGAGTTAAGGACCTTCTCCTCCCGCGGTTGGAATCCTCCTTGGTTCCCGTAATAATTTTTTTTTTGTAGTTTACGCGGTGCCTCCTTTCAGCATGATTAGGAAATGGTTCCGATTTATAGGCAAATTACATTCGTATCCTCCTTCTCCCATTCATATTCATGTTGCCGCGGTTTTGATTCGCTTCTCGGCCCTACCCCCGGCCACAACGCTGAACCAGCCTTTATTGGAATCGTCTAAGACTTGCTGATCGACCCCCCCTCCATCCCCCCTCCTCGAGAAAAAATCGCCAAAAACCTCCTCTGGTAGTGGTGGAAGATGGCATCATTTGACCGAAGAGCGTTGACTTGGACGCCTTCTCTACTGAACTTTTTCCTATTAATTCAAACAGACCCACCCCCTAGATGTTCAACCTCCCCCATCCTTTCGGCCCTACCGCCAAACGCTTTCTTGTTGTTCCAATTCTCTTATTTGAGTAGACATTCCTTTTTGAAGTGAGTTTGCTTTCTTTAGCTGCTTCCCCAATTAGTTGGAGACCCGAGTTTTGCGGGTGGGCCTGCTTTTTCCATCAACCACCCTTTTTCGCCTGACCGGACCACACTCGTCGTTGAGGCTTGTTTCCCTTTTTCTTTTTCGTTTACGAGATTCCCAATTCAAGGTCCTTCTCTTTTCCAACTTCTCGAATCGTGGTTTTTTTCAAAAGAAAGCGGTTTTGCATTTTCCCTCGCGTTTCAGGCAGAATGCTCCGAACCCCTTCCCATCATGTCGCAGGCCTGATCCCTCCCCCTCTCTTCTCCTGGCGCCCAACGGCCTTCCCGCTCTCCTTCTCCACAATGCATTTTTTTGGTTTTTGGGAATTTGGTTCCACCGAGCGTGAATTCCGCGTTTTCCGCGGGCAACCTTCAGCCTCACCATGCGGCCCTTTCTTTTCCTCCAACTTCGTTCCGCTTCCTGATGACTTCTCGTCGTCCGAAATAGTTCAAAGTCCTCTTTGTTTCTTCTTTGAATCTCTGGCACCCTGACAGATCTTGTCCGTTTCCCCCTTCTCGCCCTTCTCCCGAATTCCGCCATCACTCGCAAACCGTTGGGGGTGATCCTTTTCTCTGAGCTCTCCGAGTCCGATTGATTCCTTTGATCCGGCCGAAATGAGGAGGTCAAGTTCAGTCCCCCTTTTTTTTGTTGTCAGGTGTGTGGACGTTTTCCCGCGTATCATTCGCCATCCCCCGGAGCGTTTTTCTCCGCCGGGTTACGCGATTTTTCTAGAATCCCCATCGGAAACCCTCTCCCACCCCCCCTCTTTAGCAGTTCCAACAAACCTTTTGTTTAATGCTGCTTTTTTCCCCCCCTTTTCCGGATCGATCCCCTTGATGACGGGCCCGTTTCCCAATCGATACAGACGAAATTATCAACTCGGTTCCTTTTTTCCCGTATCATTTTTATTGCCGTTTCATATTCCTCCCCCCCCGCCCCCGATTTGCCCCCAAGGTTGTAGACCCCGCCAGACCCCTTGTCTGTTGTCTGCTTATCTTATTTCTATTTTAATAATCCTGTTGTTGTTGAGATGCGGATAGCGACCCAGAACCATGTGGCTTCTTTTGCGCCTGATTTTCCTCCCTTTTTGTTTTTTTGTTCTGACTCGAAACCGCCCCCCCCCCCCATTGAACTGCACAGGCCCAACTATTTTGCCTCGAGTTGAGATTCCCTTTTCCTTCTCGTTCCCTTCCTTGGCATCTACCTCCGTCGAACAGACTTCAACATTCCCCGAGAAAATTTCTTTTCCCCTTTTGTCCATGGACCCCTAACTGAAGCTGGGCGGCTTTTTTTCCCCTCGGGATGGTTCTCCCCAGTCTCTTGGCCTCTGCGCTTAACCCAGTTCTTTTCGGTGGAGGGCTTTTTTCTTCCGCGGTCTGTGTTAAACTTGGAATGGCAACTGAACCCCCACTTCCCCCTTTTTTCTGAACCGACCCGCATGGAGTAACGTTCCCCTCGTTCCTCCCAGTCCCTTTTCTCGCCGTTTTTTAACCTTTGCACCCCAACTAACCACGCCCCCCCTTTCTCCGGTGTGATGGCGGGAATCTTTCCCCTTTACGAAGTCGAGCCTGTGCCGGCCAAGATCCCCTTCTTCTTGGTGCGCATTACGACGTCTCTTTTCCCTTTAATTTGCGTCCTTCTTCTCCGAGCTTCCCGTCTGCGATGTGATTTAGGACATCATTCATTCCCCCCCTGGTCCAGGGTTGACCCCCCCTTTCGTCCGCTCGCTTTCGCCCGTCTTCAATTCCCCACCCGCTATTCCTGAGAGTCACAACCCTTTAGTTTTTCTTTCCTCTCCCCCTTCCTCTCTCTGGAGAGCACGGTGACCTCCCCCCCCTTCTTCGCCGCGCAGTTTCTCTCCTTTTTTTCCCCCCCCTTAGTACTTTGTCCTTTCATCCCCCGATGAAAGATGTTTGGACCCTCACGAGAGCAGTTCTCGCCTATGCCCCTGACCTTTTTTCTCTTCGTTCGGTCAAAACGACCCAATATCATTCCTCCCTCCTATGCTTATGTTGTTCTGCCAGTCCCGGGTTTTTATTGGTTTCCCATTTTAAAATAGGCACTCCCTTTCCAACCGCAATTCATCCCAATCTCCCCCTTTCCGACCCTCCCCTTTCCCCTGAATCTGTACGAAAATCGGCTTGCCCCGAAATTTGAGTGCGCATAATGAAAGGTTTTTGCTGTGATCTCAATCTTTTTCTTTTTCCGGTGAAAAAAGCTTTGACGAGCGATAGCCACGCCTCTCTCTCGAAAAAGATTTTTTTCTCCTAGGCACAAATCCCTCTCGACGTGAGTCCTATTTAGTCTTTCTGCTTTCACTCATCCTGCATTCCTGTTCGGAAGATGCACAAGTCAGTTGTTTTGTTTCATTTTTTTCCATTTTTCCTCTTGAAGATTCTCTTCCCCATCCTGGCGAACCTTTTTTTTTCGGACTTTCTGCCGTGCTCCATGGCTCTTCATGGCAGATTTCACAGGTCGAAGCCCCCCCCCTTTTTCCTTAAATCACCGGATGCTCAAACCAGGCCAACCCTTGCCGACCCCGGCGTCCATGGTCACTTATATGTAATGGCACTCGCTTGCTACTCCAGTCACAGTAACCCAGTGTATGTCAAACAAGTCGAACACTGGAGGGGAGGGGTTCAACCCCGCGTGGAAGAAAATACCCTTCCTCCGTGCACCCTTTTTTCCCGATACTCCCCAGTTTTTTTTCCTTTTGCCCCCTCCTTTGGGATTTGTCAACCCTTTTTGTTTTTGCCTTAAAACAATTGAATTCTGGGCGCCCAAACCCCACCACCGGGTGTTGTGGCCCGTATGAAGAATTTTTCCCTCCTTTCACGAAATGGGTGCCTCTTCTTCTCCTTTCCCCCCTCTGAGCTTGGCAGCCCTCCTGGCTAACCTTCTGCCCCGGAGTTTTATTCTTGTGTGCTGTCCCGCCCCATCTATTCACTCCGGAACCCTTCTCCCCACATCGCAATCCAGGGGTTAGAGTCCTTTTTCCCCCCTTAGTGTAAATTTGTCTAGGTAGCCTTTTTTTTCCTAAAATCACCGAGGTTCCTTTTCTTCTTGAGTGTTGACCTGTTCCTCCCCCGGATTCTCAATGGCCGTTGCACAGACCCCCTTTCAACGTCTGCTGCACCGATCTTCTCGCCAGTAACCTCGCTTCCCCAGATAAAGAGTGTGCGTTCCCCTCCCCCAGTTTTCGTATCACTCCGGTTCCTTTGTTGGCGCTCGAAAATTACTGCTGGAAACCTCTTTCCCCCCCCCTTCTCCTAGCTTATTTGACTTCGTATCTTCTCTGTTTTGCGTCATGCACCCTGCCCCCACAAGATTCGCAGTCACGACTTCAAAACTGTCTTATCAATACTAGCTCACCTTCCGAAAAGCGCATCTGATCGAGAAACTTTTTTCCCTCTCCCGAAGCCAGCTTGCTCTTCACCTTCCCTCCTGGTGGCCTCAACCGCTTTCAGGCAGGTTTGGCACCCATTTCTTTCGCCCGTTTCTCAGCGCGCTTATGGGCGGAGTCATTATTTCTTCCTCGTTGGCAAGATTTTCCTTCCACACTTTTTCCGTTACCGCGTGAATAGTCGCTAACGTTTTTTAATTGCGTGATCAAGGATCTGGACGCGTTTGTTGGACCTTCTTTCCTTTCTTTTTTTTCCTTCTTTGTTTGGCCCTTCTCTATTTCCTGAAAACCCAACCCTCCCAGAGAATTTTTTCTCCGCTGAAGGTGGACCTTTCTGCCTCTTTAACTATTTCCCTCTTTTAGATGGGGGTTCCCTCTCGTTCGCAGCTGGCAAAGCCTGTACGCCTCAAATTAATACTTGTATAATCATGATGGGCTCCTGGTCGGGGAAACTCTCCCTTTTTCCAAGCTTTTCGGGTCCTCTTCCCCCCCCCTTGATTCTCGTTGAAGCACGCTGCTTCAGGTAATTCCCCTCGTGCTATGGCTCCTTAGTGTGCTTCCTTTCTTTTCTGATAATTCACTTTCCTTTTCATTGTGGGGGCTTGCTTCAAGTCCGAGTTTTTCCCCTTTTTGACTGCATGATTTTTTAGATTTCCTCTAAGCCAAATTTACGATTGAGATAGTTCCGCGTCCTTTTGCCCTTTTCCATACCTGAGAGATTTTCTCCGCCCACCTGCAACGGTTTCGTCCAACATTCATTCCCCGCTGGAATCGAGACTCCTCTTTCATTCTTGCAGATTGACCCCCCTTTTCATTTTAGTCCATTTTCTCAGGGCGGCCCTTTCTTATGGCGCTATGCGGGGTGTAGGTCTCTTTCACTTTGAGAGACTTTCCCCCCATTTACAATCGGTTTACCCTATTAATCGGTTCTTTTTAGCGGCCGCCTATTTTGTATGCCCCGCTGGTGCACGAGACCCCCTCTGAAATTCCAAAGAACGTTTGACCCTAAGGCTTCGGACCTCTTCCTCCACTGAAGGATCCAGACTGATCATCGTTACGAGGCATTCCATGACGCGGTAGGATTTCGCAAGCAGATGTTTTTCGTCTTCTTACCCCCCCCCCCTTTTCGCCCCCCCTGTGTCATGGTTTTTAACTTTGCACCTCCGTGACCCGAAGGTATCCAAGTGAAGTTTTTCGGGAGGTGGACTTCCTCTTTTCCTTGAACGCTGAGTGGTGCCCCTTGTCGTCTCCCCCCCTCATGATTCGCACCTGCCGTGGCACTTTCCCTTTTTCAAGCGGCGCTCAAGACCGGCACTACAAATGATTATGGTTCTGGGAAGTTTCGATGTAAGAGAGAGCCTGAAGAAGACCCGCTTCCTTCTCTGCATCAGAGGCTGCCGAGACCGATTCCCCCTCCTCCGCCAACGCGACTCCCCCCCCATCGCTTGTTCGAGGAACAAGTATTTGCCCCGATCTGGAATGGAGGGAGGAGACCGCTTCGTCGCGTTCGGCACCAGCCCCTCTGTTTCCCTTCCCCTCACCCCCTTTTCACTTGGGTCCCTCCAAATTTTTTGTTTTCACCGATTTTTATCAGGTTGTTTGAAGTTTTGTTTTTCAGTTGTGTTTTGCAAATAGTTGGATTGAATTGCCTCTTTTTGTCCTTAGGGCCTATTGTCACCCCCCTTTTACGACTTCCTACCAAAATTTATCCCGCTGCTGACCCCCCCGGCATTTGCGATGACCTTTCTCCTTTTTTTTTTCTTTTTAATTCACGAATAGTACAACGGTCCTCGTCTCTTTCCTTTTTCTCTTTCGGCAGTGTTTCCTTTTCCCCCTTTTTTTTCCAAGCAATTTCCACTTCCGTTTTCTATGATGAGTTCCTACCTACTTTGCGTCAACGGAGCGATCCTCCGATCTTTATAGAAGGTCGCTTCCCCCCCCTTGCCCCCTCAACTCACGTGTCTCTCTTGTTGGTTGGGAATTCCTGCGGCCCCTTGTATGGATTTGGGACCCGTTTTGCCACTTTCCCATTTTCCGACCAATGCGTTCCTACCCTCTTCATAAATTCAAGGCATGATGACTCAGCTTTTCTCGAAGGATTCGACTTGTTTTTCCTCAGCCAGCTTAATTTCCTCTCTTTGTGGGTTGTGGTTGCTGGGCCAAGGAGAGAATTTGCTTCCCTCCCATACCGAGTCACCCTGTTTTGTTTTTTTTCTTACCGGCTCTATGCTATCTATTTTTTGAGACTTTTTTTCCTCAACTTCGCCAAGTTCACTCACCTTTTTATAAGTTGTTTCATTGAAGGTCTGGTACATTTTTCCCCACAGACCTCTCCTCTTTTTTAAAGTCCGACGCCGCGCTTCTTTTTTCCGTGTTAGCTCCCTTCTCGATCCCCCGCGACCACTTGTTCCGTTGCAGTTTCGGGCAAGGAAAAAATCAATGCTGGTACTTTTCCGTTGATCGGCGGAAATGCAAGATTGCATCTTCCCCTTCCCTGATTCTCTCACTGGTCATTTTTCTCCTTTTTCTTGCATGTACGTTCCTCTCCTCCCCCCACCCAAAAAAATCCCTCTTCAATCTTTCTCCCTCCCCAGCCCTTTTTTTTTTTTTTGGGTGAGAGACTCTCTTTCCCATCATCCTTTTGTTGTTTCTATCGAAGCGGCACCAACAATGTTTTGTTTTTCTCCTATGCATTCTTTATCGGGTTTTTTGTATGACTCGAGCCCTTTTACCCCCATTTCCCCAAATTAGGACTTCCCCCATTACCGCTTTTTTGTCATTTTCGTTATTCCTCTGCGCCTTTCCCTCCTTTCCGCTGGGAAAATTTACCCCGATCCTTTCCCCTTTTGTTGCCCAGAAATGATGGTTTTCGCTGTTTAGACGTTCTTGTATCGAGAGTAACGGCTTCTCACCTTCTGGTGCGCTGTCTTAGAGGATTCGTGCTTGTTTTAAACACAGGTTAAACCCGACCTTTACACGACCCCCGACCCGTGAACGGTTGGGGACCTCCTTTCGTCCGGCCAAGCTCATCAATATTCAGTCTCGCCTTTTTTTCAAAATACAACACCGCCCCCCCCCCACCACTTTCCTGTTTGTTTTCCGGGGATGCGTTTCCGTATGTCGCGCCGTTCCCCGCGTTTCAAAGCAGTTTTTGGCATGGTGCGGCTCCAATTCGTCTAATCTTTGCTGACTCCCCCGGCGCAGCGGGAGTCCTTTTTTCCGCTTTCATCGTCCTTCTCGCTTGGATGCGGACGGTGTAGAGCGCTTCCCCTTTTTCTGAATGCCACGCTTACCTTTTCCGGCTGTCCGTCAAATTCCCCCCCCCCCAAAGATGAGTGTTCCAGATCGTTTCCGATGGCTTCTCCCAGGAGAGCTCTTGGCTGATCGTTTTGACGCAACCCTTTTCCAGTTCGTTCCTGCCCTTCCTTTTAAAATTGAGTAATTGTATAGCCCCTCCCCCACGATTGGCGCGATTCCTCCTTTCGAATGCAACGGAGTTGAATGTAAAAAATTTTCTTTCTTTCTTCCCTTTTTTTCCACCGAATGATCCCCCTCCTCTCTCAAAATTTTCTTTGGTAGGGTAGCCCCCTCGCGTACCCATTTTTCTCTAAGGAGGTTTCAGATTTACCCTCGGCCGGGCAACGCCGCCTCCACTCCCTGCAACAAGAACACCCATTTCCCCATTCACCCTTGCTCGCCTGAAAGGATTGAACCCTCCCCTTGTCTTCGCCGAAATGAGTTGCTGTGATTTTAGCCCTCTATTGTTTGACACCCCCTTTGTTGCAATTTGCGTTCGCCCGGAAGAAATTACCCTCGGCAAAGACGTTTTTTACTCGGCCACACCATCCCTCTTTCTTTTTTCATTTTCCCTTCCGCGATTCTTTTGCCTTACTTCCGATTCCCTTCCTAGGCAAGTACATCGTTCGTGTGACCTTTTATGGTTCGAGCTAGGCTTCCAGGCAGACTCCCATTCGTTTTCTTTGACAGGACTTGATCTTTTTGCTCCATGGCGGATATGGCCCATATCGTCCGTTCTCCTCCTCTGTTGACACACGGCGCACTCCCCCCTCCCCACATATTCTGTCACTATGAATGCAACGCAACTCTCCCCTTTATTCTTTGAAAAGGACTTTTGCTGCACACGTTCAACCTTTTCTCCGGTAAAAAGGCCTGAACTTGGCTCCCCCTTTTGCACGTTTCTTGCTGCAACACCGCCTCCTTTTGATTCCGCTGACCGACCATTTTCATACTTTTTTGCTCTTCTCAGGCTGTCGGGAATACGTTTTTTCCCTCGCCGTCGGCAAATCCTATCTTAATTCTGTGAGGGCTCTTTTTCTTTCACCCCTTCCTCACTCCGAACGCACCCAGTGCTCCGCCGACCCCCCCTCGTATTTTCATCGTTTCCCCCCCCCTATTTTTCACTTTGAAGTAGAAATTCCGCGACGACCTCTGATCCCAGGCATATTTTCGCTTGCTCCCCACCTTCCCTCCTCCCCGGTCGTGAACTGACTTCCCATTTTTCTGGATCATTTTTTTTGTTTTGAAGATCGACGTCCCGTGATAGCTCGCTTTTCCTTCTCCAAATGTTTAGTCTCACCCTTTTTCTCCCGTTCTCGAAATCTCCTAATGCTGGAAACTTTCCCCCCCCCTTTTTTGAGCGCCAGTAAATTTGAGCGTCCTCCACTCTGAGCTTTCTTTGCTGCCTCCCCTGAACCCGCCACCCTTGCTTCAAGGAACCTCCTTGTCTCTCCCTCGAAGTCAGACACCCCCCCTCCCTTCTCCCCCTCTCACGTTGGAGACTTTCGCGAGTGCGATTTTGAACAGCTTTCTTGTCCCCAGAGGAGTGAAGTTCAACCAGGCTTAAGGAATGGAAATTTTTTCCGCGACCGCGGAGCCCCTCATCTTTTTCTTGGAGGTCCGAGACGTGTCCCCCCCCCCTCTTCGCCGTCACGCTGCGGACAGATTGCCTCTTTCTGCTCGAACGTCTGTAAAAAGTTGCTGCTATAAATTATCTTGGGGACGTGGGTTCGTTTTCTTCTTTTTTTCTTCCATATCTTCTCTAATCCCCCTCTTTTTTTTTTGCTTGAGCAGTCCACAACCTCCTTCCCTTATCGGATCACTGCCTCTTTTTTCATGATAAGTTAGACTTCTACACTATCCCACTTTAAGCAGTGGTTGTGTTCACGGCGCATCTTCCCAACGATTCCCGGCAAGAGTTTCCTTCCCTCCCCATTTCCTTTCTGATCGCCCGCGAAGGCTTCCCCCGTCCGTGCCTTAATATTTTTTTGCGGCACCCATCCATGTCCCCCCCTGAATCTCTTCCCGCCACGATTCGGGCCTCCCTGTTTCACGGTGAAAAGAAGTTGTCTGTCTCCGTTTTTTTGCTTCGTAGTGTATTCCGCATGATTTTCCTGCTTGCTCGATTTGTGGGGGTGGGTTTCCCGTACTTAGGAAAGAAAGCTTTTTGTCGAGTGATATTCTCCCTCCCCCCTCAGAGTGCGCTGAATGCTAATTGTTCCCTTCTTCCAGAACTTTAGACTTCCCCCCCCTTATTCCCCTGGCGTTGTCCGTATACGGCCACTTCTCCGACGCAAACGTTGTCTCTCTGCGCGTCGTAGTTTGGAATATTTCCCTCCCTCCTCATCCGATTGTGAATTCGGTAGCTTCTTTATCCTGTTCTTTGCGGCTTGATCACGCGTATTCTTTCCCTCTTTTCTTCTCCGGAGGCTCACTTCAAATTTACAACTTCTTTGTGAACGATCGGGGATTTTTCTCTTCCTCCCCTTTTGGCGGCGGAACGCTCTGGTGCACGTCCCAAAGCCCCAACCTTAATGACAATTTGTCCGGCTTTTTTCGTTCCGCAAAGTCCTTCTCGCCTGGCCCCTGAGACATGTCGTGCTCCTATTTTCCCATGCGTTCTTCTGTGTGCGCCGCTGTGTCTGTAAGAAACCCCCCTTTTCCTCCGCTTCTTTTCCCACTTCATTGATTAACTCTTTTCCAGAGGGTTTTCACCCTCGTTGTTAGAAGTTCATATTTGATCGTTTCTTGGAATTCAGATTGACAAGGTCCCTTTTCTTTTCGGTCGTGAGTTCTTAAGAGGCCTTCTTCCTATAGGCAATATCCGCCATGGTCATCCTTTTTCCTTTTTTCCCAGTAGGCCTCAAACGACCTGGCTTGAAGGTTCTATTCTTTTCCCTCGCCCCCATAAAATGCAACACCTCATGAACACCTTGTACAGGCATGCATCCTGGCTTCTCGCTAAACTTCAACAGACCCCTACCCGATCCCATCCCCGGCGACAAACCTTCGCGCTGGTACTTTGTTTCCTCTTCCGACATTTGCCGAGCTTTCCGTCCTGGGCTCCCCAGATGTCAAATTTTGTTGGGGCACCTTCCCAAGCTCTGTCGAAATCCCCGCCCCCCCCCCCCTTTCAATTCGGGGAACGCAGTTTAGGTTTGTTCCATTTTTTTTGTGGGCGTGATTTTTTTTTTGTGTTGTCAATGATTTTTTGTCTTTCCGTGGTTTGCCCTGTTTAGTGCCTATTTTCCCGTTTAACCGCCGTTAAAACACCATTACTTTATGGCCTGACCCCCATCCTTTCGTGCCTGCGAGGGCGCTCCTTTTTACGACCCTAACCCTCTTATAATTTCGGTCCTCAGTGGGCATCTCTCTGTTCCGCCCCCCATCTGGTTCTTTTTGTTTTAAACGACAATTAGCCTTTTGCCTCGGGCGGTCAGGCGACTGTTCTGAACCCGCAGAATTTGTTTCACCCTATCGATCGCACCCCCCTCTATCGCCGCTTGAGGAAACTCGCAAAAGATCTTTTTTCCCTCGCCTTTTTTCTCTGTTTTTTGTAATTCGCACCTTTTTCTCAGAGTCTGCATAGCTCTATTTTCTCCTTCTTTCCCCCCATGGCAGCCCCTAGAACCCATGGTCCGCACCCTGCATCACTCCTTCAACTCCTCCCAATTTTCCTCCCTCTTTGTCGCTCCCTGCAAATTCAAGCCCCTTCTCTCTCTCCTTCGTAGTCGTTGAATCCTTCTCCCCCATTGACTTGGGGCACAAGGTTTCTTCTGCGCCGTTTGCCACATTCTCCCCCCACCTCACTCTTCACTTTTGGTTTTTTGGTGATTTTTTCCAAAATCTCCGAGTAGTCCCGAGACTTATCCTATGCTTGGCCATGACGCACTTAGTTTTCGAGAATGGTTACGTTGGTGGTCGCCCCGGTTTGTGTTGACAAACCCGGGTTAGCTCAAAGTCATCCCTACGCCCGGGACGCACCAGTTCCTCTTTTCCGTCGATCCCGACCGCGAAACTTTTCCCAGCCGTGCATTTTCTGGCCAGGCAACCCATTTTGTATGCTGCTGGTCATTCCGTGCTCTTTCGTTACCCGGTCTTTCTTACCCTCGTCGTTACAGTCTTACAGGCCTTCCCCACTTCCTTTCTCATTGTTTTTTCTCTCCAACCCCCCCCCTCCTAATGTCAATCGGGTCTCCACCGCCGAAACCAGTTTTTTTTTTTTCGATAGTCCTCTCCTCCCTCCGTTTGTTTTTCTAGAGCTCCAAACCAGACCCCCCTGTCTTTTCGTCGATTTCCTTTCTATCGGGTTTTGTGTGTTGAGGATACCCGTGTAAACTGCCCCCTCAAATTCGTAGCACCATTGTTCTCCTTCTGTACTGCTCAGTGCAACTTTATTTTTTTTTCTCTATGTTCCGTTCCCCTCCCCGCACCGGGAAAATTACCACCCGCAATCATCCTTTTTCATTTCCCTGAACTGCTGATCGTGCGGCTTTTCTCGGGATCGAGGAACCCTCTTCTTTAACCCGTGCGGCGAAACCTCTTTTTCTTACGGGCGTCGAGGATTATCAGTGTCGTGAAAAAAATTTTTCCCTTACCTGTCATTTTTGACCCCCAAGTCTCCCCAATTGGCTGAAATCTCCAATTCTTGCCTTATTTCTCTTCAAATTAATTTCTCGATTATTCCGATCAGTCCCTTTTCCCAATCCCAAAATTTTTTCTCGGGTTCTTTGGGAACTCCTTTCCCTACTTGCTTTGCCAGCAATTTGCTGTGCTAGGCCCCCCCCTCCGACGAATACGCTACTTGATGGAATTGTCCTCTGACCCTAACAGTTAATAGCGATTCCCCCTTCTTCGTGGATCTGAACAGCAATTGGGTCGGCTTTCCACTGGTGACCTCCTGTCCCGCCATTAAAGATTTTTTTTTCTCCCCCCAAAACAGCTTACTGTTTCAATCTTAAGCAGCTGGTCTCGATCGAGATAGGGTTTTGTCCTCCCCTCTCCGTGAACGCAACATTTTTTCTTCTTTCGCGTGACAATCGCTCGAAAAGAGGTTTCTTTTTATCCTGCCCTGTTAATGTAGTCCTTAGCCCAGTAGGTGCGTCTTTCCTCCTCCTTACGGTAATTTTTTGGCTCAGTAATCCCGTCTCGTCATTGCCAGGTCTTGCCTGTGAAATTTATAGGCGTTTTTCCCTTAAACCAAAGGAAGCTTTCGTCCTCCCCCTTCTCTTCTTTTTTGGCTTACCCTTTTTTTATCTTTTTTTCTTGTAAGAATGTGAAAGGCCAACCTGCCCCCCCCCACTCCCCCCATTCCCGCAACATTTTTCTCCCAACCTAAGTACCCCTGACCTCGCCTCACCGTTCTCCCACCCGAAAACTTTCCCTTTTTGCCGAACCCTGAAAAGGGGGTTTGCTTTTTTCCAATTTTGTTCGTCCCCCACCAAAAAAGCTGTACGGGTATCTATTGCCCCCAGGCCCTCGCTCGTAGGAATTGTGCCTCCACTCCCCGCTCCTCTCGGTACGCCATTAGCGGCAGATTCCCTTTTTTCTTTCGCAGTTTCGAGTGTTTCCCTTACCCCCCTCGTTTTTCTGCGGTGTTCATCTGTCCGAGGATCTCGGCATCCTTTTTGCGCCCGCGGAACCTTTCTCGTTGTTTTTCCTTGCCTTGAGCGGGATGCGGGTTTTGATTACGCCTCCACCGGTCGAACTTTTCCCCTGACAAACCTTCGCCCCCGACCCACTCCCAAAATCTTTTCTTTCCCCTATCTTGACCACCGATACAAGTCTTCATTTCTAACACGGCGGGTCCGGTGCACCACTTCCCCCTCTTCGGTCATGAAGTGGGCTGACTTTTTTTTTTACACCGTTTTGTTTATAGTCATCCACATCATCCCTGCACCACCGCTACCCTCCCCTTTAATTCCGCTGCACGAACTGATTTTTTCTCCGATAGTCTTTGGCGGGAATACGGTCCGTCTTTTGCCCACGCGCGTGTTTTTTTCTTCCCCTTCATTTTTCCCTTGTCAATTCGCTCACGCCCAACAAATCGCCACAAGCGCTAAATTTCTTTTTTGTTTATTTTTGTGTCCCTTACCAGCGAGCAGGACGCCTTTGTCGAGGCTCCCCACCTGGGAAACGAAATTTTCCTCCTCCACAGAGTGCCTTGCCTTCCTTCCCTCAAATGTTGATTTTTTCACAATCCTGGTCACTTCTTTCGCCACCCTTTATTGAAAGACTCCCCCCGGAACTTTTCGTCTCTGATATGTTGTGTTCCTTCACCAAATTTTTTTCGTATCCCCTCCTTGTTGTTCTTTGTTGCCGTCCCCTCGCTTTTGAAAGTTTGAACCAAATTTTTCTGGTTTTTCTCGATTATTTACTCGTACATTGCTGATAGCCTCCGACCTGTTCTTTGTTATCCTCCTTAAAGCAACCGCCCCCCCCCCAAATTTCCCACTCCATGACACACCCTTGGCCTCTGACTGTTTTTTCACTCCGGCCCCTTCTGTCAACTCCCTTAGTTTCCAGAGCAATTTCACTTCTTGCCCGCGAGCGCTTCTTCCACCTCGAGCATTTTGTGAAGAAAGGAGGCCGCCCCCAAAAGCTCTGTCTTGCCCAAAAGATCTTTGCCGCGGTTAAGCGCGACCCTCGATTGGCGTCTTCTTTTCCCCTTGACTTGTCCCCTTAGCAGTTCACCCCACTTTTAAAGCGTGAAGAGTTTCTTCCGTATGGAACGTTGCTGATTTCCCCCAGGACTGACGTTTGCACTTCCCATCCTCCCTTTTCCTCGGTGTTTCCCTTTTCTCCCTTAAGGAAACAATACGTCCCCAGGCCATCTTGAGCCTTCTTTTCCTTCCTTCCGTATCTCAAAGATAAAGCCCCGCGCAGTAGCTTATGTTGTAGCAGTTGTCCCCAATCTCTTACGGCACGATTTCCTTTTCACACCCCTTCCTCGGCGAAGGCCCTGACAGATAGTTTTCCTTTACGCTTTTTGGTTCCCTCCCATGGCTTCCCAACAGGAAAAGGCTCTCTTCCTGACGGCCTTCCTTCTTCGGTTCAGCTGAAAAGACGTTGATCTGGCTCTTTTATGTTTTGTTTGCGTCTTGACGCGTTTTATTCCCCCCCCTTTCATGGGTGAATTTTTCTAGGGCGTAATTTTCTACTCACATGGGTTCCGTATGCCCCGATTTAATTGTGTGCGCTCGTACGTTTACTTTCACTCTGAAGCCCGAGGGAGATTTTTTGACGACAGATGCACTTCAGTGATACGCCCCAGTTTGCAGTACTGCACACTCTGTTCCTCTCGATTTTACCTTTTGGCTCCATCTTTGCTCAGGACGTACTTTTTCCCCCCTTTGTCCTTCCCCGTTTTTTTCCCGTTTTGCCCATTTCCTTTTTGCGAGCTTTTCTCCCCGGAATGATCAAATTTTTTCTCTTTTTTTTTCCGGCCTCCTTCCCTTAACTCTTTGTTCCCTTTTGACCGTTCGAAGAAAGTTCTTTCTGACCGCGTTAAGAGATGCGTGCACGTCCCCCTCCCCCTTCCACAGTCATGACCGAGCGCAGACCGTCTTCTTCGTATTTACCGGTCTTCTACACTTTTTTCAGCGATCATTCCTTCTACCTTTACCCTTGGTGGAGTTTTCAGACGCCTGTACCTACCAACCTTTTCCGTGTTCTTGGTTCCCCACCCTCCTCCCGGGTCTGTGGAAATTGTGTCACGCTTCCACCCCGTGTTCGCCTGTGAAGGACTTCGCGTTGTTAATATATTTTTCCTTCTCCTTTTTTTTCTTTGCCCTTTTTGAGTTCAAGTTTCTCGAACCTTCCTCTTCTTCCTAACTCCATGGAGAAGCGGCGTCAAGGCTCCCCCAGATCTGGTTGCAGCGTTCTCCTTCTTTCCCGCCCTCCTCCCGCCCTAACCCAACACTGACCCCCTTCTGCAAACTTGATTTGACCGGTATTCGGCTTTTTCCTTTCCCGATTAAAAGTGAATCTCCCGCGCAAATAGGCGAAACCAAACTCTTTCCCCCGCTGGCCTTTGTGGAATTCGACTCCACCACTCCGTATTCTTGGACTCGTCGTCCGCGTTTTCTTGTCCACTAAACTCTTTTTACTCCACACTACACCCCTTGTCATTGTGCACCCTCCCGTTTCTGGGTTGTTTCCCCCTTCCGATTAGCGTCATTCTGGGAAGTTCTTTTGCCTCTCTTTTCTGCAATGTTCATTCCGCTTTTTTCTGTTCGGGTATTTTAACAGTTTCCCACCCGCCCCAATGGGTAAGCTACTGGCGACACATAAGTCCTTTGATCTATTGCCTTCTTGTTTGACCGAACGTTTTTTTATAATCCTTCTCCGCTGACCTTATCTTTTCGTATTGCTCATCGGGGTTTTTTTCCCCCCGTACGCAATTTCTCTTCCGTTCAGGCGGACTAACAATGCCAGACAGTTTTTTTTTTTGAAGGTTTTTCTTTAACCGGAAAGAGAGCAGCCCTCGACTGTGAGCGACATCGGCAACGTCTAGTTCGCGCCTTCTCGATGTTTTGTTTTTTTCACTTTTATTACCCGCCCCCTTCCGCGTCATTTTTAGATCGTTCTGAAAAACCCCCCCACACCCCGGGTCCACCCCCCATGGCCTTTGTTCGGACCATGTGTCCTCCTACTCCTCTCGATTCCTTCTTTTGCCCTCCCTTCTTTCCGCCTTTCAGCAACTCCAGCACAGGATTAGACCGTAGTCCCATCCTTTCACCCTCCCTGCCTTGATTCTTGTCCGTGCGCTCGCCCTCAGCATTTCCCCCCCCGCCATCACCGTCGGAAAACTTGGTGCTGTGATTTTGTCTCCAGGACTAGGAGCTCCGAGAATATTTATAGCTTTTGACTGACGATTCCTGCTTTTTTTTTACTCACATGTTTCACTTTGGTGGGTCATTGAAAGTTGTCCCACCTTTTTACCCATCGCCGATACAAGTCACACGACGCTTCCCTTTTTTCCTGGTTATTACCAGACCGTTCCCCCCCCTCTCCTCAAGTGTGAGTTAGGGCCCTTCCCAAATTGTAATGCTGTTCTTTATGTCTTCCAGCAAGTCTTCTTGCATATACACAGCCCCACCCTCACTTTCTCCCCTGATTTGACCGCTTTTTGCTTGCAGTTTTTACTCACGAACCCCCAAAACACCGTTCATATCGGTGCGCACCGTCCCAGAACCTTTTTTTTGCGCTATCTCTTTCATCCTACTACTTTTTTTTTCATGTCTTAGCCCCCCCGAACATCTGGCGGTTTTCCGATTGCATTTAGCGTTTTTATACTCACAATGCCAAGACACCATCGGTCTGAAATTTTTGGACTGATGTTAATTGATATTTCACTTCCGTGTTCCCCTTACCCGCCGCCCCTTTCCAAATTTCCAAGAGAACCATGTACCCAAATTCCTCCCTCTGAAACCCCCCCTTCGGTTGGTTTCGCGGGTGTTTGGCTTTTTTCTGCGTGCGTATTCTTTTAAAAGATTTGTGCGGGGCGTTCTTTCTTTTTCCAGCTGTACTGTTTTCAAAGGTTTTCCCAGACCTGTAACTGCCCCCATCCCCCAATTGGGATGCCCAGGTGAGACACAGATAATCTTGAAGTATCAAGCTCATCATCTAAGCTCGATCCTCGCATTCCTATTGAAAAAACCCATCACCCGCACCCCCCTTTTTCTCCCTTTTTTTGTGGAGGGACTGTGTCGAGCGAAGTTTTGCAAAGGATCAATGCCGTGCTTTTTGCTGGTCCCCTTGCCCTGATTTTTTTCAATTGCTCCTCCCCCTCCACGTCCCCGTTTTTCCTGCAGCTTCTTCTACAGGCCCTTTTTCTCTTTGATGCGGACATCCATTGGTGCGCCTGACTCTGCCGCCCGGTTCCCCCCATCTGCCATTACGCCGCTGTCTCCCACCAAAACTCTATACGGGGAAAATATCGTTTCGCTCCTGGGCGCTCCTTTTTTATACTTATGTCCCGCGCCGGTGCCTCAACCCTTCCCTGTTTAGGCATCGCATTACGACCGCTTGGAAAAATTGCATTCCCTTCGCAAATGAAGTTTTTCCTATTTGCGCGGATCAGCTTTTTAGACCTTTCTTGCCTTTATGCGATGACATTCTATTCGTTTGTCCCCCCCCTTCAACGGAACTGCCCATCGCAACTAGACCGGTTTATTTTCTTCCTCGTTTGGAACCCCTTTTCTTTTTTTTTTTTTAACCCTTACCCCTCTGTTCACATACCCGGCCCCAACCGCCTTTCAACCTCCTGCCAAGCCAAACATGCCAGCCCCCTCACTTCACTGCCTTAGACGCCTAAGGTATTGCCCCCACCCTCCCCCCATGTGATTTATCCCGCCACTTGAACAGGGGGGTTGTTTGTGTGATTTCACAGCATCGGTGTACTTTCCCACCTTGGACCTTTTCCCCCTGACTCCGAAAATTCCTCTTCGGCAAAGACTTGGTTGCCCTGCCACCATACCTTTTTGTATTCTTGTTGTGAGTCCGCTTTCTCCTTCTCTTTTTGCCTCTAGACTCAGGCGATGAGCCATTCCAAGTACCCTTTTTTTTCTGCGGTGTTCATTTGATGGTTGAGAGCGGCGGACTCGCCCGCTTTTTTTCCCAGTCGGTTTTGTTTTACTCGCCCCTTCCTTCCCCTCCCATTTGGGGGATATGGAAGATACTGACTTGCATGGGAGACCAATAAAAGGAGTACCTTCCCCCCCTCAAAATTATCCTGTATAGGTATTAAACGCCGCCCCCTCTAAGTTACGGTGAACTTTGTTCGTCAGTTAACAAGTTCCATCTTACCCCTTCAATTTTTTGTTTAGGGTTTAGAACGCGTCATTTACCCAGTTACGTCCGACGAAGGGGTCGCCCACCTCTACCTCCTTTTCCTTCGCTGCTGAATGAATACTTTAAGGATTTTGGTACCCTTCCGATCGGCAACGCTTTGTAAATTCTGTGGCAGGTTATTGTTCCCCTATTTGCTCCCACGCCCCCAGCTGAGAAGTCTCAATCCTTTGATTCGCGTTCATTCCCTCTTTGTACAATGATCCGCGTCAGGCCGCCTACGTCCCTTTTTGCGTATTCCATTTCTCGTGCTACCCAGCCGCCGCACCCCCCCCTCAATTTTCTGTGTTTGTCACCGAAATTCCCATGTCCCAATTCTGAGCAAGTTAAGATCTTCACGTAAGTCGCTCCGATTCCCGCTTTTTGCGTCGCCCCCCCATTTCCTTCTCCCCCCTCCTGTTGCATTTTTTTTTTGTGGTCTCTCTCTTGGTAAAAGTCGTGCCCCCAAATTTCCTGCGATTTTGCAATTAATTTGCGCGTCTAGACCCTAAGGCCTTTGCAGTTTTTAGACTCCCCTTCACACACTCCCCACAAGCTTTAGTTAATGCAGATAAATCGGTCTCAATACGACTGAACTCGACCATTCCCCCCGGCTAGAGTCAACGCCTTTCAGTTGAGAGTTGCGTTGTCAGTTACTCTTCCCTTTTTTTGGCCTGATGGAGTTTGCAGCCACATTTCGCCCCCAATCTCTTCCCCTCCCTGTCCGGCACTGATTTGTTTTGCTCCTCGTGCGTCCCTCGCGTGTGAAAAGGCTTTTTTGAACACCTTCCTTTCTCACGATTTAGTGTCGACGAACGTTATCGTGTATCCCTGAATTCTTTTTTTGATAGGTTGGGTTGGTCCTTTCCTTATATCTCGTGTCTCCCTTGTTGTTGAGAGAGTCTTCCCCTTCCCCCCCACCCCCCGAAGTTCCGCAAGTGACCTATCTTTTCCATGATAGAGTTTCCTCTAGAAAGTCCGCAGGCGGGTGTTTCCCCGGAGCAGCTTTTTCCCCATGTTGCCCTTCAGTTATTATTACTCCGCCTTTCTTTTCTTCGTCAGTTAAGAAGGAGGATGATCGTCCCGGGTAAATATTTTTGGTCTACTCCACTGGCTAACAATTCCCTTGCTCGGCTCTCTTTCTGACGCAGGCGTTCGTACCTTTTCCCACTCCCTTTTTTCTCTTCTATCTGAGGGTAGTCCATCGTTGTGAATTTCTCCCACTCTTCTTTCCGGCTTTTCTTTCGACTCTGTTGCGTTTTGGAACGGCCTTTTTCGTCAAAGACTTTTTTTCTGTTTCGCGCAATTACTCTTTCTTCCCTTCTCCTTAACATTTTTCTACTCCTGTCACCAGTTACTAGCCCCCGAGGCACAGGCTTTTTCCGCGTTGTTTTTCGACGCACACGCTGGGAGCCGACCTCCTTTCCCCCCGTCTCTTTTTGCATTCTTTGCTTTTTGAAATTTGACGTCTTTTGGCACCCCTGGCACATTCGATCCGGGCGGCTCGGCTTCTCTGCCTTTGCCCCTTTTTTTTGCCCTCTTTCCTTCTTAGGCCTGCGCGACAAATTTACCCTCGTGGTGAACTAGCGATTCCATCCATTTCTTTGCGTCTCCCCTTTGGGCTTTTCCTTCGTGGTCCAGTTCAAATAGCCCTGATGAAACGCGCTTTTGGCTTTTCGACACGCCTCCTGCTCTTTTTTTCTCCTCCTATCATTTTCCGTGCAGTGTTCTCCTTGTTTGAGGTCTGTTGCGCGCGTTTGTTTTCCCTTGAAAGAAACAAAAAACCCCCCAGATCTCCACTCCCTCTCCCTTCCTTGTTCCCTTGTACGCGGACAGCCTGTTGTTCGCACTGTGATGACTTGACCTGCTCGGGTCCATTCATTGAAGGTCACTTTTTTGTCGGTCTTCTTTTTCTTCCAGAATGCCTTTCCCCGCCATGGCCACCATATCCTGCCATTTGGACAGCCTCCAAAGTTAAGGCCCCCCGATCGTTTTTCCCCGCCCCCTTGCAGTGACTCCTCTTCTTCTACTTAAAAAAGAAATAACCCTTTTACTTGGCATCGCCCTCCGGCTTCTTTCTTCCCTGATTCCCCCTTCCTCCCCCCGGGACTCTCGGGTCCCTTTTCCAACATCATCCTTTTCTGTTAGAGGGTGGGCGTCGAAGAGAGAGGGCCTTTGCGCCCCAGATAGTCTTTTGTTTTCCTTCTGTCTCATCCCCAGTCACCCCACTCCCTCTGATTCCTAACCAGTTTTAGGTCAATTTTAATGGTTGGCCTCGTTTTTCATTGTTGCTCTTGGCCATGAGTTGTGGGAATTGCGCCCCTGTTTTCAGGTCTTGTCCCTTTCCCTCCGACTCCAACCTTGCGCACGACACCCTTGTCGTTGTGCGTATTTTTCTCTTTTTCGTTTTACGGACCGTGTTTCACGAATATAAATCTGTCCTCTTTTTTTTTTTTCCTCTCTGAGTTATCGCGCAAATCGTGTTTTTCTTTTTTTTTTGACCGACCAAGTATCCAAATATTCCCCTGTCAGGGGCATCGGAAACGTACGCAGAATGTTGTTTACCCGGCTTGCCGTCTCGCTGGGAGCGCCCGGTTCCGCTATTTCCCTTCCTTCCTTGAGCTGGTTGTTTTTCTGTGTTACTCCCTAAAGAGGAGTGAATTTTAGCGGGGATTCCCCGGCTTTCATGGCCTCCAGCGCGGACATCTTCTTTTTTTTTTTCTCCCCCAGCTTTTTCTACCATTTTTTGATCGCTTTTTTTTTTCCGCCCCCCCTCTTCGACGAGCACAATTAAGAACCACTTTATCGACTTCGTTTTGTAGACGTACCCAGCACTGCATTTATCTGGCCGGCCAGGCGCGCCCCTCGAAGACCCGCAATCACCGATTCCCAGTTTGGTGAGGGTTTTGCTCTTTTTCAGTCTTCCGGATCTTCCATCCTGAGACTGATTTTCTGCTTGAGCCCTGCTTCACCTTGGCTTCCGAACGTTGAAAATGTACCCGTTGTTGTTTGGAATTCGGTTTGTGAACCACCCCTTTTCACACGTGCCCCTTTGAGACATGTAATGAACGACCGTCCAACAGCGGTTCAACCCACATTTACGCGCCTTTCTCGTGCCTGCAAGCGAAACAGGTCCACGACTTTTGTTAGGCCCCCCCCTGTTGGTTATGAGGCCGCTTTCTTAGGTACCGTCTTCACCCGACTGTGCCGTATTCTTCCGTCGATTCGCTTACAGTTAAAGTTCATGTAACCGAGCACCCATTAACCTCAGGTGCGTTAAGTTTTTTGATTTGTCTTCCCACTGTGTACGTTTTTTCCGCCCCCCCCCCCCCCACTCTTAGTAATTGAAATGAGTTTCGCAACGCATCCCTTTTTGCGATATCTATATCTTTCTTCCCTCGTTTTTTTTGACTCATTAGCACCCCCCAGACCCCTTTTTTCCCATTTTTTCGCCCGATTGCCAAATTATTCTTTTTTTTTGGTAGGAGTTTAACAAACGTGGACCACCCCGTTAAGACAAATTCGGTGAAAGGCCCCTTCCGTTTATTTATTTTTGGACTTTCTCTGTACGCCCACCCTTTGCAGCCTCCCTCAGACCCGTACATGCATCCTCCCCACACCCTTTCCCCCCCCGCGCCCCCGCCGCCCCCAAGTCCAATTTGCATTGTGTTGGCGCGTTCGTGCTTGCGTCTCGACCAATTTCGAGTTAAGTCGTCCCCCAGTGTTTGATTCTGGGTCGTAGTGAGTTTTCCTTATGTGATTATTTTTCCTGCTTTGACAAAAAGGTCCCCCGCTGTCCTTTCCCCACCTGATACCCCCTTCTAACGGTCCTCTCCTCATGCGGCGTTCCTTTTCCTCCTTCATATCCTTCCTCGATTCCTCGACCGTGCAACCCGACCCCCAACTCACATCTGTTTCCCCGGTTATGGCGGGAATTATTCGGCGCATAATCCGAGACTGGCTCTTTTTCCGATAAGTTATGTGTGCGCGTTCCGACGACCCGACCAGTAGAATATGTCGAATTTTTCTTCCCCCTCGAAAGCGGCGTCATCTGCGAGGAATATAATTTTGGATTCCCTTTCCCTCCCCCTTTTTTGTATTTTCCGCTGACATGGTGCCCTTTGTTTTTACCCCAAGCTTTAATTAACGTTTGTGAGTAGCATTCCCCTTTTTTCTGCCAACTTTCCCACCAACATCTGACTGAGCTTCAAGGAAATATCGTTCGCCCCTTGTTTCCTTGCTTATCTGGTTTGGATTTTTTGTTTCACCTCCACGCCCCCAGGTGGTTCGATCCTTCTCCCTCCGCCTCTTTCCAATGGCGCATGCTTTTCCGCCCTCCTAAGTAGATTTGAGCGGAGGCCTTACTCAGATCTTACTAAGCGACGGCTCTGAATATATCTTTCCACCGAACAAGTCTCCCTTCCCCATCTCCCCTCACGATCTTCTTTTGTTGTCGAAATCGTTCCCCGTACCATGGTCTTTCGTTACCTGTCCACTCTCCCCCCGGCCACCCTCCCCCATTCACAATGCCCTCCCCCCCAACATCTAAAACTAATTCCCTCAAGAACCTTGAATGTCCCTCTTGTGTTTCTGAAGAAATGAAATGGTTTTTTTTTCCTCACTATTTGTGGTTCCACAACCAGGCGTACCTTCCACAAGGACTCGCTCGGGATTCGTTTGGTGATCATAGGGCCCCCTGCCTTTTCCTCTGAGGTTGAAGTTCGTCCTCTTTCTCTTCTCTTCTTGAAGCTTTCTAATACCTCTAGATGATCCGTGCGCCCCGTTTTTTTTTCCTTTTACTTTCATTGTTTAGGCTTTCATTTTTTCCTGCCCCCCCAGATATTGTCTTGTCCTTTATCTTCCTTCTTTTCCATTTTATATGGCGATAAGTCCCCCAGGTCGATGCCTTTGTTTTCAAAATCACCAGGGTCCCCGCCACCAGCCTCCCTGTAAAAGATAAACCGACATTCCCTCCCCGTCCCGTTCCGGGGTTTTCCGCGTGAACCCCTTTTCCCCTTCCTGCGGTCATAAGTTGGCTTCTTCGACCGCTTTAGAAAAAGTTTTTTTTCTTCTGACGAACCATTCGGAGCGCCCACACCTGATACGCTGTTGTTCCCGCAGCCTTTTCCCTTACGTTTGGCTTCATTTTAGGATTGCTTTTGTCAATACGACCTGCATCGTCGCAACGTTTGTCAATTCTGTGTCCGGGCTACGTCAAAGAGCTTCACTCGGACCTCACTGCGGCATCGAATTTTCAGGTTCCCCCCCCCCTTTATTTAAATTGAAAACTGCGCGCATTCGCTTTGAAAGCTTTTCCCCCCCCGAGGTCACTGTCTGGGTCATTTGCGTTCTGCTTTCTCCCTGGCATTTCTTCAACTAATTCCCTGGCCACTCGTTTTCTCCAAAGAATTTGCCCGATCTCACGTAACGTCGCTCTTTTTTCCCTGCTTTTCCTTCGTCACCCCCAGGTATCACTCCGTTTTCTCTTTTGTGCTTCTCAATATCTTTGGCCCCCCAAGTCGGGGAACCCCCACCATTTCCGACGTTTGCGCCCCCCATCCCTTGTCGATCGCCCCCGTCCCCCTCCTGTTTCGCTAGCCTTACCTCCCCCCTGCCCCCCATCTTCTCCAGCACGCAGGAAACTTTTTTTGCTGTGATAATTGACGCCACTCCGCATTTCCCCCCCTTCGACAGATTACGTCTGTTTTTCTTTCTGAATCAGCGAGGTCAGGAACTCGATTTTCCTTGTGTCATGCCATGGATTGCCCCGCCCCAAACGCTTCCGGTTTCCAAAGATCTTTCCGACGTCTTTTTTTCCTTTGCTGATTGGCTTTTTTATATTTAAAGCTTTGGCCAATTTCCCTCCCTGCTCACCCCCCCCCCCCCGTTCCGGCCAGCTCCCTTCTGTTTGCCTATAACGTTTTTTTCCCCCATGTTTGGATCAAGATTGAAGTAGGTTGTTGGATTACTTCTCTCTCTTTCCCGTTGTTTGTTGTTTCTAGTCTCTTATGGAAGGAACCCCAAACAACCCAGATCCCCTTGACCACGCCATCCGGTCCATGAATTCGTACGCACACTCCCTTTCCTCCATTCGGGTGTTCCCCCTTTCCGCAGCTTGTTCAAAGATTTAGCGTGAGCTTACTGCCCATATTGACTAGTAGGCGAAGCGTAAGATCGGTGTCTCCTCCCTTTTTGCAGGCACTCCATTTTCTAAACTTCCCCCCCTTTCGAGTTTCATTTAAGAACTCTTAGGATTTGTTTCTCATTTGATATTGCGTTTTTTTGAAGTTGTCCGTGGATGGCGACAACGTTTTCTTCATCCCTTCTTCCTTCGTGAATTTTTTGGTTCCTTTTTTCATGCTTTACTCCCCGCCTATGAGGTGAGTGAGCTCCGGCACGCTTTGAAGATGACTATTTTGGTTACTCCCAAAGCTCGATCGCACCATCTTCAACCCGGAGTAAACTTTGTTGCAGTAAAAAGGTTTTAATCGAGACTCTTTCTTTTTTTCCCGATTGGAATTCTTTGTAAAGCCTCTGCACAGTGTTCAATCGGTGATCCCCATCCCCCCCCCCCTTTTGATGTTTCGGAGCGCTTGTTATCCCACGCGAATTATCACCTTTCTGACGGCCGTTCCTCGCGACTTTCCCCACAACCAATAGGGGTTAACCTTTTTACGCGAATCCTTTTTTTGCTCGCGGAACTTTGTTTCGATTTGTTCCGGCTTGTCCTCTTCACAACTCCTTCCCCCTCCTTTGCCACGCGCTTTCCCTCACTGCTCGGCCGTATTCCCCTAAAAGATAGTTAGGATTCCCACAGCGATCATTCATTCTGCCTTTTTCCCCCTTATTCGGTTGTTGCGCCAGCGTTTCGTCGGACTCTTACAACACAAATTTTCGCCGCGCGACTTCCCCCTTTTCTACCGCCAGGCTCGTTGTGACTTGTGCTTCCTCCGTGTTAGAACGTGTCGAGACTTTTCCCTCGTTCTTTTTTGGCCTATTATACTAAATTTTTCTCTTTTTCTTCTCTCTTGTGTTCATTCCCCGCAAATTAGATTCGATCTTCATATCCGCCATGGAGAAGAATTTCCGCTCAAGTCCTGCAATACACCTCCTGTTTGTTTTTTCGTTCCGCTTCTCGGCCCTCCACTTTTCATGAGAAACGATCCTTTTGCTAATCCGCTGCCCTGACTTCTGCAAGTCCCTGAAAGAAAGCTTCCCCCCCCACTTTGAGAAATTCAAAACAGGCGTGTTTTTGTCCGATTTCTTGGCCTTTTTCGGTCTTTTTCCTGCTTCTGATCGCTCGCCCGGGTTTTTAACGGCACCCCCCTCTCGTAGAACTAAATCCCCACCCCCTTCATCGTTTCGCACTTCATTTTAGGGTTGTTTCATTCGATTTTCGTCTTAATTAAGTGTCTTTTACGGTTTTTCTCCTGTTGTTGGCAGTTCCTTTTCTTGTGGCCGGTTCAGTTCAATAGTGCACCGTCCCCATGACGATAAAAACCATGGTACTTCGACTCTCCAAAATACTTGTTTCCTTCAGATGGCCTTTTTGTTCGTCTCCTCCCCGCACTCTATTTAAAGGTCTTCCCCGTCGCTGACCTCCTACGAGAAAAATCTGTTTTTGCTGAAACGAAAAGGAGAATTGGACCCCTTCGTCCTCTTGCGCGAACCTTCGAGCCCTTTGTTGCGTAACATTTTGATCTCAGAACGTTTTCCCCTTTGAGATCCCCCCCCTTCCGGGAAACCCTATTCGCCCCCTGCCTTCTTCTGTTTTTGTTTTGGAATCTGAATTCAGCTCTCACTTTCTGTTTCTTTCTGTCCGGCGGGCACCCTTTTTCCGCTCCCCCGACCAATTTTTTTTTTCTGTCAGTTCAAGCGTCTTGACCTCGCCCCCTTTCTTGACTCCCTCGTCGCGCTCCCTCAGTGTTTGCCCCCGTTCTTCGTGAATTTTTCGCGCAACCCGCATTTCCATTTGATATTCTGGCCTCCCTCTCCTTCTCGACTCCTTACATATCACCTATTTATTGCTTTTGACTTTTTCACATTTTATTGACTGAGCTTTTTCCTTATTCGACGTAAGTGCGCCCGAAATTCCGCTCCCACGTCAGCACGAGGTTTCTCCCTTCTTGTTTCATTGACCCTGTCTTTGGAACCGGTTTTAACCAGAGCGGCACCCTCCGAAGCAGGCCGCACAGCGGTTCCGCCCTCCCTTTCCCGCGAACTACCCCTCCCTTCCCCCCGCTCCCCAGCCGTTTTAACTTTTCGGGCCATTCCCCACAAAATTTGTCCTTCTGTTGGTTAATTCCGTATCGGTGTCACGGTTGATGGCCTCTGACTTTACAACCTTCACCTTATCCCCGTTAATTTGCAGCGATTTTTTGTCCCAAGTGTCACGTTTTCTACCCCACCCCAACACCATTTATCCCGGTCCCCCCCTCCCCTCACCTTGTGGTGTTGCGCT
>Ga0179593_1489208_pt1 | contig 29023 bp, 28 predicted proteins | sample CZODoug2_1_08_16_FD_185931 | JGI IMG/M metagenome (GOLD analysis project Ga0179593, IMG submission 185931) | Vadose zone soil fungal communities from Angelo Coast Range Reserve, California, USA - CZODoug2_1_08_16fungal (PacBio error correction) | ecosystem: Environmental > Terrestrial > Soil >... | reverse complement strand
ACAGTCTGACTCGAGGACACGGGGGGTTTTTATTCGATGTCTCTCAACCCAGTAGGACGAACCTGATGGTCAAAGACTTATTTCCTATCAAGAGTGGTCCCCCTCTTTCCGGAGAATAAGGTGCGAGAGCTTTCCTTGACCTACATTGAGGGAAGATGACGGCATAGCGTTCGTTTTTGACCCGCAACTCCCTTTCTTTCCGAACCAAGAGGCTACGGGTAACGGTTCGAGGGTAACCAAAGATAGACCGTCTCTGGTTCCGGGGAAAGGAATCTAGCCGTCATAGCCGAAGGTTATTTTACCCCGGCTAGGCGTCTCCTCCCCTCCGTTCATTGCCTCTTTCGCCGGACCCCCGGGTTCGACCGGCCTATGGAGCCTCTGACACAAGCGGGCTCTGAGCTGTTGCTTTTCGGTCAATAGGCTGCGATCACTGGTCCTCGCTGGTGCCGACCCCCGGCGACATTCTTTTACCAAGTTTCGCCGGACCCTGGACCACGGTCGGAGGTTCCATCAACGTGACGCACCTTTGGAGTCGGCCTAAAAATTCCCCGGAGGAATTTTTCCGAACTCAAACTCTTCTCTCCCCCGGAAAGTCCCGGCTCTATCTTAGCAGATGGAAAATTCCAGTTACCTTTTGGACGGCCGAAGGCCAGGCGGTTTTCCGGCCATGAACTTCGGCAGGAAGGAAAGATGTGCAACCACCGTTCGTCTCTCCTTTTGATTTTGAAAAAGCTAGGACAAGGCACGCGCGCACCCGACCTCCCTTTCTACCCCTTCGGTTTCCGTCAAAGCTTCTTCCACCCTGCGGCTTGCCCCATCCGGAACCCCCGCCGAGCGTTCATGGCTAACATTCTCTGGGTTGGACTGGCCCAAAACCCACCCTTTTAGGCTTCAGTTTTGCCTGAGATTTTCCAACCGAAGGCTACCTCTAACTTGACTTCAATTATAGAACCTCGCCGTCTTCCACTCCCACTTTGCTCGGGCGGTCTTTGGGCGCTCGTTGGGACTTGCGTTCCAATGGTCGACGATGTCGTCTTCCTTTTGGACGCTCCGGTGAGCTGGGTTTTTTTGCGAAGCTTGGTTTACCCGGGGTAGATTTATCTCGCCCTGGTCGGCTGAAAGTACATTCGGTCTTCCGATGTTGGTGCAGCCCGTCCGATATGTCCTTGTCTCCCTCATCCTTCACGGAACTAGTCCCAGTAAATAGCCAACGCGTGGTCCTCCTTTGAGCGCCTTTTTCGCCTTCCTTTTAAGAATGCAGCTTTGATGAGTCCGGGTTCCGGTGGGCCCGCCCAGGTGATCCCGGCAGTAGTGACTGATTTCCCTGCTCCAGTCTTCGGACTCAAAAAAGAAAGAGAACTTACGCTGAGAAAGACCGCTCAGGCAGCTTCTTACTTCAGCCGCGCCTCGAGGACTTTTGTCCGGTGACCCCTTCAGAAAAGTTGGCACACAAGACGTTCTTCAATACAGGACCCCCTTCCGGTGGTGTGGGTGGAGGCGCTCTCCCCATACCAACCAAGACGGCTGTTCCTTTATGTGGCTCTTGCCGAACCACTCTGAGCAGATATCCCAATTTTGTGGACATTTCGTTTTCATGCCGCTCTTGTGGGTCGAGATGGTTCTCACGTAAACTCGTCATCGTCCAGCCGAGACGAACATACGTCCCTGTCGGCGCCACCAATGCCAGTAATCTTCATTTGCCCGGCTCCCCTCCCCAACCGGACACGCTTAAGGTGGTCCGACAATTTTTTTTCGTTTTCCACCCCCTCCGCTGACTAAGAATCGAGTTTTGCCCTTTCTCGCGTGCAAGTTCCATGCCACGTGACGGCCGGTATTGGGGCGGTGCCAGCATCCCGGCATCGGCCGCTTACTCTCCCTCCTTCATGCCCTCTCTAACGGGAAAAATTCCGGAGGTAAACTGACTTCGATTCCTATTCATTGGCCCAGCCAACCCACTTGGAGTCGCTCTCCCAAATGCCGTCCATCTACGACCTTGTTTGGAATACAAATAGATTTGCAGCCAACAGCCGGCTCCCCCCCTTTATAGCCTTTACCCCCCCCTCATTCGTCTTCTTTCTAAGACTGAGGGGACACGTTTTATAATTGTTTCTATAAGTTCGTTTCCCGTTTGGCAAGATTTTCCTCTGCAACTTTTGCCAAGATACTAAATTTTCTGCCGTTTTGCACGGAGCCTTGTGCAAAAACAGGAGCCCCCTACGGTAGTTTAGCTGTTGCCCATTTACAGTGTTTCCAAGGATCGGCTTGGGTCCCATGAGCCGCCGTGCCTTCTCGAAAGACGGATCTTCTTCTAGGAATTTCAGTCCGTTTCGTTAGGTGACGCCAGTAACGAAGAAGCACAAGACCGGGACCCTGCTGCCTCTTTGATATAACAATTTCTCAGCTCCACCTCGTCCAACATTCAGCCTCTTTAATTGAAACAGAAACTTAAGTCTTTGGTTTCTCCCAGCCCCTACAGTACTCAAACAGATGCCCGCCCCCGAGGGGGGAAGAGGACGTTGACGGTTCCACCAGAGGCTCGACCTTGCCCAATTGGCGATAGCAGGACGGATCTTCGACCATTTTATTAGTGATTGCGGATAAGACAAATAGACCCAGGAGGAGTTTTACGATGGGGTCATACTTGTTCCCACCTCACCCCACCCGATCATTATCCACTCCCCAATGAAGGAGACCTCTGAATAGGGGTAACCTGTGACGTACGAGTGACAAGAAAGTAGTTAGCAGACACATGACCCGTCAACATCGTGAAGCGTATCTGCCTCTTGAGGCCATCCATACGTACTCGTTTGATTTACGCAGTTCCTATCCTTGCCCCCACGCGCCGCAGAGGGAGTGCGATTGTCTCGATCCGTGGAAGGTTTTCTGAAGGTCGATAGAGCCTTACTCTTCTAATCCCCAACTACGCTCGACAAAACAGTATTCCCTTTTGTTCCTCGTTCTCTCTGTTATTAGGTTTAAAAAAAAGAGGAGATTCGTCGCTTTCTTTTCTCGAGCGATCAGGCTCTCACTCCGGTATTTCCCATGGCTCCCCCCGCTTTTTACAACGATCATGGTTTTTTTGACGCTTATCATTTGCTTACTGCCCGAAACGATTTGAGTTTCTCAGGTCCTCTTTTCAGAAGATTATAGACGTCTGGCATACTAAGTTCGTGACGATCTGGTTCCGCCCTCTTATGCCTGCTTTTATGTTCTGAGCAGCGCTCCATCTCGCCCCCTTGGCCATTAGGAAAGGGGCCAAAAGGGAGGGGAGGCCTGCGAATTGTGTTACCACGAAATGATCTTCCGCAGAATACGTGTCGAACCACCCCCTCCCCCAACGGTCCAGCTTTTCTGGCATCTTCCGGTTTTCGGTCTCCCATTGCTCAACCTCCTTTCTTCCGGCTCTGTTGCGGTCGTACAGCCGAAGCACCCTTCAGTCGATTGCGGTTTCGGGGGTTGGGGGTTCGCATTAAATTTGACTTCGGAAGTTCGATCAATTGACGACGTGGGCAACGTCTTTTACTTTTTCCCGTCAGACTCTTCCCCCCCGTCGTTTTTCTGCCCCTGCGATGGGATGGCTTCCGCGCCATCGGAAGGGGTCCATGTGTTTTTCCCTCTTGTTCCTCCCTACTTTTAGCCCTCTCTAGAGCAAGGAAGGACATGGGTTTAGCTTTTTTCAAAGCTCTCTCCCTCCCCGCCCAGGATGACAGAAAGCAGAGCCTCCGCTCTCCTCCTTTGATTCTCTGCGCCCCACTTCTTGGTTGGTTCCTCCTTCCGGCTCCAAGTTAATGTGCGTTTTCCAGAAACCTATATGGTTCTCCCTTACGGACTTCCCTACCCCCCTTTGCCAATACGGGCCCCCCTGTTTCAGCGGATGCAAGTGAGAAGATTGTCCCCCATCTTTTTGGGGGGTGGAGCCGATGATCCCGCCTGCAGCTAGAAGCTACCCATACTGCGTCGAGCCTTGCGAGCCACAGTGAGTCGCGACCAGAGCTCATAGACCCTTCCCTATATCACCTTTTTTCCTAACCTCTCTTCCCTCGCCCCCGAGAATCGGGTTCACACTGAATTGGGAGGAGCTCTCTTCAAGTCTCCCCCCACCCTCATCTGAATTGCTTTCTTCCCCTCCCTCCTCCTGGTTGTCAGATAACACATATAAGGGATCTCCCTTTCCCGGACTTTCAGGCTTTCGCCTTCCCCCGCTCCCAACCCAGAGACATATCGAGGGTCAAGACTTCCCGAACACTCACTTCCGCTTCCTTTCTTGAAGACCAGTTAATATTTCTACTGGATAATGGTTTTTTCTGGGTTACATACCCAAGCGGATTTTAGCTCCACCGCCATCAGTTCTGTTCACTCTCTTCGTCTTCCTGATTAGCCTTCCCGACCAGTCTAGGGAAGGAGACGCCCATGGATATCTCTCCCCTTACCCCCCCCCCGGTTTTCCCGTCGTTTGGAAGATGGTGAGAATCTCGGGATAACTCTATTTAGGTACGAACTCCCTTGAAACGTGAGATGGAGAGTCAGACATGACCAAAACCTGGAGTACATCCCCAAGCCAGAACAGCATTAGGTTGAGAGCTTTTTCGTTTCGTTTCTTGAAGACCCGGCCGTCCTCTGTTAGTGGGACCAAAGGAGCGAGCTCACCCCCTTATAAGGGAGCCAGACAGCGTGAGGTCTTGCCGGACCTCAGCAGATTCGGAGGTCTACTTGGGACGATGTCTACAATCCGGTCTGACCCCTTAACGAAGATGGACCAGAGGCAAGTTTAAGAGAATCTAGGACCCTGTTCCATTCTTTCAGGACCCCTCCTATTTTTCGTGTGGGTTTTACTTGTGTGAAACGTCTAGAAGTGAGACGCGAGCGGGTTGGGCCCCATCCGTTTTTTCAGACGCCCACATTTTTTTTTTCTTTTTTTTTTTTACCCAAACAGACAAGCGCCGGAGGAACTCCGTCCCTCCAGCTCACAAGACTTTTTTCAGGCTGTTCGTGTTATATCCACTCCCGGCTTTAGGCGTATTGACAGGTATTATGATCCCCCTCCCGCTTGTCCGTTCCGCCCCTGTGCACACCTCTACTATAGAGATAGTGCCCTCCCCGCGGCAGATACCGTTCTGGACTCCCCCAGACGGGTAAACTAGGGTCCTCGCTGGCCGGACTGTGGCAAAGGACGTTTTACACGAGATAAGGCGAGATGAGGCCCAAGACTTGTAATATTTTTCAGTTTCCAAACCACGCCGCGACTATTCGACCGACAATACAGTCGAAAGCCTGAACGAAAGAAGAACGAGCAGCCTCATGAAAGTCGATCGCAGATACCAGAGAGGGAGGGGAGTGCGATTAGCCTTTGAACACCCCGGGAGTTTTGTCTCCCGCTGCGCATGTTCATCGTAAGGAACCCAATCCTTTTCCCCTTATAATCTGACTTATGATCCAGGGAGACGTAAGGCTAGGGAGTAGACCTCCCCCACCTATTCGACCCGTGAACGGCCTCATTCCCCCTGCCGACGGGAGGATGTGCTTCGGACAATCTACGTCACTGCAACCCTTTTGCACCCCCCGGTCCGATCTGGAGGGGTGCTCGACCCCGTTAGCCCGACTCTCCAAACGAGGCTGACATTTGGTCTTCATCTGGTTTCAAACCTCCGCAGCAATGGAGAGAGGAAAGTCAAAGGCCCCCGGCGTTAAGCCGAAGGTGAATATCCAGAGGGATTGAACCCTTGAGGAAGCCACTGGAAACAGCCCTCCCCCCTTTCATATCCCCTACTCTTGATTCTTGGGACCCGGATTGATCTGGAAAGATGTTCCCCCACCCTCGAGCCTCGGCAGTCTTTTGACCCTTTTTCTCAGAAGGCACCCGGTTCTCCCGGGCCGTTAGCAGATCCCGACCCCAACCATGTTTTCCCCCTGCCACCCAGGATGAGTCAATTGTAACTACGATCCTGTATAAACCAAGTCTAGCCTCCTCGCAAATCACCTTCTGTTCCGGCATTTTATTAGGGGCGACTGTCTGCCCACCTTCACGGAAAAAGGAAGAAATTTTTGATCTTGAAGTTTTTTTCGAGTGAAGTTTGGAAAACACGCAGCTGTCCCCTTTATCTCCTAATCATATAAAAACTTTCATTCGCACTTCCTCCCCACTTATCCGTCTTCTCCTTCCCATTTTGCCTTTATTGGGGGTAGAAGAAGACTTACGCGTTGCTCGGATAGAAAGTCCCTTCCCCCACTGGTCACCCTTTATTGCGGTGGAGTTAAAGCACTCGAAGGATTGGTTTTCTCTTAGCTTGGCGACCGCCGAGAAGGACAGCAACCATTAAGGGGAACTCAGTAGACCCCCTTTCTATTCAAGGCTCTTGGCACCAGTTGGAAGCCCGCCCGATAAGCCGTCTCTCAGCCGTGCACTTGTTCACATGCCGAACTCTAGTCCCTCTTCCCGCGAGGTGAGTGAAATTTTTGCCTACTTTCTTCCCCTTTGAGTGTTTTCCGCGTCCGCGGCGATGAGCTGGCGGTGAGGAACCCTTTAGGTGTTCATCTGAGTTTCTAGACCCTCCCACCCCACGACGCGATGATCCAAGACCGGCCATCATTCAGCGGACTCCTTGCTTTCTCCCGTCGTAAGTCTCCATATCTACTCATACGAACTAAGCTGTATAGAAAAGGTTATATTCTACTTCTGTTGTTAGAGGATGATAACTCAACCCTCCCGACGGGTCCCCAATTTAATAGCGCCAAGAAGCGACAGAAAGAAGCAACGCTTCGAAGCAGGCTTCAGTGAGATACTACGAGTGTCCAGAGGATAGGCTCAAAGGGTTACCCAAAACACCTGTTATTATCATTCCTTACGAGTGAATCCCCACTGGAGGACCCCCCCAAAAGTGAATTGTCGAACAACAAGACCCAGTATCACGTTTTTCAGGCATCCAACCCCCTAGGTGCAGCAACATTAGGTTCCACCTCGAATATTGTAGTCTGATCCGGATCCCCCTACTACCCCCGGTTGGAAGGTTGGGCTTTGAGGGCACCGACCATAGGAATAGATTCTTTCCCCCCAGACCCGTAAGAAGACCCGCACGTTTGGGCATTATTAACAAGGAGATCTTGAGAGAGGACAGAACATCGTTACTAACAATGAGGCAGCCTCATCAAGAAGAAGACCCCCGGTTGATTCAGAGGCAACCTGTATAGGCCGCGACACCCTCCCGTTTTCCCCAGAAAAGCAGCTCCTCTCGGCTCTAGCCTAGTGCGGCGCGATTGCCCACGTTTCTCGTATTTTTCTGCTTCTTTTTTCTTTTTTAAGATCAAACTCCTTTTTTCCCCCCCCAGGCCTACAAAATCCTTTTTCTGCCCGTGGGTCCCGCCTTGGGACGCACAACACCACAACCCTCCTCCCCCCTGCTGCCTGATGGCTGTATTTTTCCTATTAGCGATGTTACGATCGGTCTTGACCCGGCAGCAATAAGCGCGTCTTTCCCTTGATTCTGGGAAGGTGAGAGGTTCGCGAGATGGGCTCCTCCTCCCCCACTTCCAGCCCGAACTGGGGTGATCACTGCAAGGATGCAAGCTCCCGTCGCTCTAGACATAATATATGTCGAAGACCGGCTTTCATTGTGCCTCGGTACGGAAGCCAGATTTCAATGCCCGACACTGTTGGCGCATCTATATGCGATGGTGTCAGTGAACTTCCAGTCTTCGTTGCGAGAGCTGCCGACATCCGACCATCGTTTCTTCCTCGTTATAGCGTAGACAGTTCCCCCTCTAGAAAGTAGCCAGCCGTTTTTTATGTCCCGGCTACTTCCTCCCTACTCAGTGATCGTTTCAGCTTGCGTGTGTCATCCAGGCTTTCAACCTTGCTTTTGTCGATCTTTCGCCCCCAAACGACAACTCTGAGTATAGATTCCATCCTCTCTTCTCCTTGTCACTAAACCCCTGAGGTTGGCTTCCCCCCCTGGGCCTCGTCAAGGAGGAGGAACGATCATAGATATTTTTTTTTCATGATGTGAGAAGGGTGAAGTCTTTCATCTGTTCAAGTACTCCCCCGGTTTTTTGAGAAGGACCCAATTATTCCATCTCTCAGGTGTCGCGCTCCCCGTTCTAGGCCTAGTAAAAATCTTAAAAGAAGTTATCCTGGACATTGTGCCTCAGACTCCCGACATACAAGCCAAATCCTGCACGAGGGACCCCCCCCCTAATTTGTTGAATCCTTACCCAAGATAGATCTCCTAGCCCTCTAGCAAAAGAAAATCTTTAAGTGGTTCGAGATTCTTCTTGAATCACGGCAATGAAGACTCTCATCAAGTGCCCGCCTCCTCAGGAGGCTAAGGCATCGCTCTCGTGGGATTCGCATGTCTTCAGAGACCTAAATTGATGGGGGCCTCTGGGCGCTCACCGTCCCCTCAATACAAGGAGCTGGCACTCAGAGACTCGACGATTAATTCTCCCCATGAGAGCTTCTATTAGAGCTCTTTCCTTGGCCCGATGACCGGGTCTCCTGCGCAAAAGGTGAAGTTAATACCCTCCACCTTATCTCTACATTAAAGTTCCCCGTGTTTGGACTCTGGCCGAAGTCCCCCCGTTCTCTTGCCCAGACGCCCTAAGGTCCTGAAGACCTTCATAGAGGAGCTGAGTCACGTTAAGAGATAGACTAAAAGAGTTTTCCTCGACGAGTTCGCAGGCACCCCTCAACCGCGAGGGAACCAAGGAAGTGTGGGTGGGGGAGTTCCTCAGGAGACCAAAGTATTTTTCTCAAGGGTTAGAGAAGACTAAGAGAAGGAGGACCTCGAGTATTTTCAACTTCTTGAACCAGTCGGAGAGAAAAGCTGCGCATTTCGCGGAGAAATCTGGGGGTTTTAGAGCTTGGACAAGGTAGAGCTTCCGAAAGAGTTGCTGACAGCGGTAGAAAGGACGGGGTAGGGGACTACGGAATTCGTAGCACGATTTTTAACAGAGCCGTTTTGCGTCGACCGCATCTCCTAGAACCTTCCCTTGAGCAGATAGTCCGTCCTCGGCTCGTCGCGTCTCGAAAGTCGGTCTCTCGCCTTTTTGGAAGCGGTCGCGAGGAGTGCACTCATGTCCAGTGAGTTCTCCCTATCCTTTGTTGAGAGTCTCGATAATTTCGGATATCTCTGGATGCCTGTGCAAATTTGCCGCGCCCTCCCCCTAACACATTTGCTGAAAATAAGATTGCGCTTTGCCGCCAGCCAACGTGACCTTCCGCCCCTCCGTGCGCGGCTGGTAGCTCGGGCACCCCTTTTCTGATTCATTTGCCCTCTCTTCCCCCAGGCCCCGAGTCACTCTCAAGGAAAGATTGATCCAGAATTTTAACCTCTATCGCCTGGGCCCGGCCCACCGGGAACATAGCTCCACTCGATGGGCCCACCTCCTCTTGATCTTTCTCAATCCCTCTAAGAAAGGCGCCGTTAGGTCTGAGTTTCCCCACGCGCCATGCACGCCCCCTTCCCATCCCCAGCCCCAACCCGTGGCAACACGTTTCAGAGCCTGAAGCAGGACGTGGTCCTAGTTGGGTTTCGGAGAAACCATGCTTCGACCTCTTCACCACGTTCTCTTCCCCCATTTCCCCCCATGGCGCTTTATCGCGGATCCGGTTTTCCACCGAGTGATCCTCCGCAACACGTTTTCGAACGCCTCTTTTAGTGTTTGGAAACAGCAGAGAATGGTTCCCACAAGTGACCCCAGGCGTTTTTCCCACTATGCTTTCTATTTCCCTACAAGGAGTAGCATCAGTCACGAAGGTCCGTTCCAACCCATACCTTTTGGGCTTCTTTTTGCGTCGTGCCCAAGACCCAAGACGTATAGAAAGGACGTGTGTGTCCCTGAGGTCTTCGTGGACGTGAAATCGGAGATCCGGTAATTTTGAAGTGCTCCCGGAGATTTCTTATTTTTCAGTGCCGAGCATCCTCCTACGACGGAAGATATTGGTCCCGCTGAATCTTGTAAGGTTGAAGAACATACTTTTCCCGCGATTTCACGGGGGTCCTCCGGAGGCTAGCTTCCCAAAGCGCTCAGAGGAGCCCACCCGCGTGGACCCCCGACAGACCCCTGGACCCACGAAGATGAAAGCTACGTCAGCCCTTCCGGGGCCCCCGGGGACGCGGGTGTCCCCCCCCTCCTCGGGGACCGGTGCTTTTTTCCTATGGAGAGATGCCGAACGGCTCGAGGTGAGTTTGGGCACTTCCCAATGCCGCTTCTCGGTGTACCTGGGAGCAGTCTAAGACCCCCTCCTATTTCGTGCGGGCACTGAGGGTTTAAACAGCTCCTTCGTGCCGTGCGATCATTGAGCCCGTTTCCGTCTTTTTCCTTGACGCCACGGAGGACCTTCATATTTTTGAAGGGCACACTCTTGTCGAGTCCAAAATTACTAGTCCTTGCCCTGCCTGTACATCCTGTCGCCAATGCGGACTACCCCCGAAAAGCTCCCCACAGTATCGCCGGAAGCAGAGTCCCCGTAGGCGGTTCCGTTCTCTTCAGGCACGATTATAACACCATTTGCCGCCTTACGTCGACCCCGCCTAGGTCATTTCCCTCATCAAGACGTCTGTATTCAAAGATGTCGAGAAAATCGGCTCGACGGCTTTCCTCACACGTAGTTTTTCCCCCCATATAGTCCTGCTTATCACCTCATTTGTTTCACTGGGCACCCAAACCGGAGCAATTTTTATGCTATACCTTTTGCGAGTCCTTGCCCCCAAACGCCGCGAACCCTCCCCCCATCCCCCAAGCATTTTGGCAACCGACACGGACGCGGCCGCGCTGGACAAATTTTTCTCTCTATGCTTCTCCCTTGTTTTTTTTTTGCGCGGATTTACGTATCAAAAAATTGGCGACGAGGGCAATTTCCTTTTCCCTGCAATTTCGCCTGGTCTTTTTTAGTGTTGATGGAAGGCCGTGTTGCATAGACCAGTTCCGTCGTTGAAGGAGCTCACCCGACCGAGGTTTTTCGTCTTTCCCTTGGAGAAGCTCGCCGGCATCATGCGATTTGGTGAGTGCAAAATACTTCCCCGTTTCCCTCTTTCTTTTTTTTTCTTTTTTATTGAGCCTCGCGAGAGAAACCCGGGCGGTTGTCCGTGACTCTTCTCACTGCCCTGCGCGGCCGATAGCTTCCACTTTGAGGAAGCCGCTAACCTTTCTCCTTTTTCCAGTTGACGTTACCCCTTTTCCGGCGCGCCGTCTACGCGCGCTGATTCCGAACAGGGCCCCAATGCGACGCGCTGCCTTTTCTTTTTCCGCCGGGTGCATTATCCGTGGGCCCCCCCGTGCATTTTCAGAACCGACTCTTTCCTCAGTTGGGTTGAGACCCTATCCTTTTCCCCCCCGACTCACGTCTTTCTTCAACCTCGGCGAGGTGCCGCCGCAATTGAAGAGACCTCTCCGTGGTTAGTGGACCGCGAGTTTGAGAGGCCTGTTTTGCCTCCCGGGGAGCCACCGAAGCTTTACCCAATATCAGGTCCTTTTATCATTCACCTGTCAACCCCAACCAGATATGCTTGCCGCCTCAAGAGAGAACCCCGCTTCACTCCCATCTTCCACTCTCGCTAACAAGCGCTGACCTCCATACATGTCGGACCCTTTCTTCCTACTCGGAACTTAATCTCGCCAAACCTAACCAGCTAGAAGACTCTCCCAAACCCCCCAGTACGAGGAGAGCCATCCAGATAAGGTCGCCTACCCGTCGCGTCCCCTACTGACTCGCCTCTTTTCCCCTCTTGCGGGCAATCCTTCAATAGGCGAAGACCTTGACGGCTTTTCCGGTCTTCCCTCACTGAGTCACTGAGGAAGCAGAAGAGAATTCTAATTCGATGCGGAGCCTAAACCATCTTAGCCCCGGCCTTTTCACCCTGAGCCTAACCACTCCAATCCGGGCGCGATCATTCCCACATGGCCGCGTCTTTGACCCATCCCTCGGACAAGTCCGCCCCTCGCTTCGGCGACGCCAGCTACGTCACATCAAAATTGGCATAGACAGGCGTGCTCTCCCATGCGTGGTTGCACTTTCTTCTTGATTTCGCTCCTTCGTTTGGCAAACGACTCCAAAAAACCATCTTCCCCAAGCAAAGTCTGGTGGGTTTTTTTTCTCCCGAGCACTTGGGGACGCCCAAATTTCCGAAATAATGCCGGAGAGCTGCTTAGATTGCGGACTCGTCCTGGTATCCTTTAGGATGTCTGCCTTCGTACAGAGCAGTGTCGTCCTTAGAACCCATCGAACGGATGAAGGGGGGAAGGGCTCCCTGAAGTCTTCCTGCAGCCTTCCTCAGACCGACAAAGGAGGTCGGGGATGAAAAGAGCACGATTGATGGAACGAAGAATACTATTCAGGGAAACGAAAGTCGTTCTTCCGGCAGAGGTCCGAAATTAGCCGAATTTTGATCACACTCTACCCCCCTTTTTGACTGCGGTGATATCAAAATTTAGTTCTTGCGCACTTTCAATCTGAATTGTCCCTATTTTATCGCAGACTGAGTAGTGCTCAATTCCGCCCGTTGACGAGGGCGCCCTGATTCATTTTCCCTATCCCGGTGACGTTCACCCGTGGAAGAATTTCTAATAGGCGGAGGACATTGTTTTTTTTTTTTTTTTTTCGTTATCTTTCGTCTTCTCGGCAACAGAAAGTCGCGTCGTACCTGATCCTCGCAGGAGCCATGCGTGTGTTAAGCTTTTTTCCGCTGCCTTGTCCCGGAACCGTCTCATGTGGCTGCCGGGCATCGATGCCGCCCCTTGATGGCTTTCTCCGGCCTGCCGATGCTGTCCTGCGATTGGTCTGCGCCGCAACTTGCGTCCCCCCGCGGCAGCGGCCTTTGCACGGCCTGATGTTATTGCCCGGCTCTCAGAGACCATATCCCCCCCGTCCGCCGTAGTGTGCAGCCACGGTTCTGCTCGCCGGGGGCCGCAATCGCCAAGACTCGCCCGCGGTTGTTTCAACCCCGCCCCGGTGGGGAATCTCCGGTCCTTGGTCGACGCCGTGAAGTTCCAAAAAAACTTATACTCTGGTTGATGGGGTACCTTCTCCTCACCCGGAGAACTGATAGCCGGCAGCTGGCGCGCGACTCACTGATGGTTTCTAGTCAGATCGTTCGACGAAGCCCTGTCCTCTCCTGATGGAATTGACGGGCAGTTCGGCGTCTGGAAGGATGTTTCTTTTCCCTCAGGTGTGTTTTCTTCTTCTTTTTTGAGGTCCCGAAATGATCCCCTCGAGACGCCGCCGATGGGGCTCCCTCCAACTGTTCAACGGCTTCCTTTCTTCTCAAACCGTCCACCCCCGAGACAGCTAAGGCCTGATGGGTTTATGCGGCCCGGGAGCTTTTGGAACAGCTTGTCGGGCATCTCACATCATGGCGTTCCTAGCCTCCGAATACTAGTGCTCGCTTCTTCGCCCCTCGGAGCGACAGGGGTTGGGAAGAGTGGAGGCCACCCGGAGAGGCACAGGGGAACGGACGAGTCGATCTCCTTTTTGCATGCTCGTGCCGAATGGCTTCCGAAGGACGTGGAGCGAAAATGAATACGTTTAGTCCTAAAATTCTTCCTCTCTACTTCCAGTTGAATTGACTCCGCGCACGTAGGCTCATCCAAAGGGAATGGGGGAGCGCCGGCGGAGCCAGGAGCCCGTCCCTTGGCTTTTCTCCCGTTTTTTTTTTTCATGTCCGCTCTTGGTAGCGTTTTTTTGGTGGCTTTTAGATCGCCTCGAAGAGAGCCACATCCCTTTCTCACTCCGCTTTCCTTACCGATTCGACGGCGCCTCCCCTGGATATTTCGTCCGTGCTCGGTCTAGAAACGAACCCTGACCCTGTAGAGAACTTCCGAGCCTTCCTGACTTCCGAAGCTGTTCTCGGTCCCTCTCTTTGTACTTCAGATCGAGGCACCGCGGGACGCTGGCGCCTCTGGAAGTTCTGAGTTCCCATAGACTCCCGCCGCAGGCGCGGCAAACGCAGTTCGCGGCCAGCCCTCAGTCGGACGATTTCTCTCCGCTTTGAGGAGTCGGAAAGCTCCCTCCCCTTTGTTACACCTGCCCCACCTGTACGGGCGGTTCCGCGGATCGCATAAGGATTTTGATCGAGGCCACATAGGAACAGATGTCCCCCCGGCCTTGTTCTTTTTCGCTCCTCCCACCGGAGCGCATAATGCATTTCCACCGACCACACAGCCCTCCGGGACCTCGCCCCCCCAGGTGCCACAGGTGCGCCGCAGCCACAAGGGTGAACCGTCCTCTCCTCAGACATATACTTCTCCCAGCCCTCCTGCGGTCCTCTACAGCACGACCCGTTTAGAAAGAAGGGTTCCCTTGTCTACTCTTGTGTCCTGTTCACCTTTTTTTCCCCGGATGCGCGTGTGTCCGCGCGAAGTGTGGCAACACTGTGCGGTGCTGGGCCCCCTTTTCTTGTTAGAGCCCCCCCGAGGGCTCCACGACGAACGATTTTCCTTTCCGGTGGGCATGGTACGTCTTTGACTCGAGCACACTACTCTATAAGAGAGAAGTCGAAGTCAGATGACCAGTTCCTTTTTAAAAGCACACTTTGCGCACCCGACAGAACGTAACGGACCATCGAAATGATTGGCCAACCCCAGAGACGGATGATCCACACTGCTTCGGTCCCAGCCGACCGAAACGTCCAAGAAGTCGCTTTGAGCAGATCCTTTTTCTTTCCAAGTCACGTCTGGTCTTTCAAAGTCTCAACCACCCGGGTTCCAGCCCTTCGTGTTGAGTAGACACGCCTTCCGTTTTCTTTTTTTTTTGCACATCAGGTGTTCGTGAAAATAGGCCGTCTGTGTTTTTCAGGCCCGCGGCCCCGGTTTCCGTTGCACCTTTTTTCACTTTCCCCTCCGCCCACCTGATAACCCAAACCGGCGTTCGTCGGCGGTAGCCCCCAGGCTGGGCTACGACCGCCCTCAGCAGCGATCGTTCCATTGCAGCCAGCAGGTGGTTGCCCATTCTTTCCCGTTAAGGCCAACCAAGCCTGCGGGCACGCGAGCGTTCCTGATGTCCGCCAAGACTATACGGCAAATGTGCTCCACAGATTGTGTTTGCCGCACCTTCTACAACCTGCCGAACGTCCCTTGCGCCCTTGGACCTCGCACTCTCCCCCGCCCGAATGATCTTCTCCAGTTTCCTGCTCCGATATTCTCCAACAACATGCTAGTTTCTCGCAGTCCCATCCACTTTCGTTCCGGCCTTGACTGGCGGGGCTCCTGGTGTTGGGTGGTTTCTCTAAAAAGGGTTGGACACCCCCCGCAGCCTTTTAGCTCTCGATGGATTTTCGACGGTCCGCTATGCTACCCTCCCTACGAACTTGCATCGCCCACGGCTCCCGAGGTCCTAACGCCGGCGGCCAATTTCGGTACGGGCGGTCGGGCCGCCCTTGGCGGCTTTACTTCTCCAATGGTCTCCTTTGCCAGCGCCCGTCCGATTGGATGTTGCGCCGAGAGCTTTTTTTTTTTTTACCCCGCACGGCTCTCGTCACGACTCCCCCCGCCCTTGCGTTGCGAGCGGGCTGTTTAGCCTTGCCTCCGAGGTTTGTTGCGTCTCCATATACGGACGTCATTCTGGCCTCGAACGGAGTTCGATCCGTCTCCCCTTCTGAGGCTTGAGCCTTCAAGTATGCAGATTCGGGAGGAAGTACTTGATCTCGTTTTTTCTTCCTGTACGGCCTCCTGCTTTCGCCCGTGCACGTTATTTCTCGGACCTGATGACGTGATGTTGGTATTTCACTTCGTCGCAACACCACCCCCGATTTTTGTCCTACCGCACCGGTGAGCGGTCCATTGTCTTGCCGTCTCTTCCTGCCGTGTCGCCGTAGGTCCGGATCTTCTTCCGTTGTTGTGTGCTAGTCCGTGAGCTCCTACGCTCCCATTTCCTCAAGGTCCCGCCGTGCGACCCGCCACGATGCGAACCAGCCGCTCCTTCCCCTGCCGGTCGTGGCTTTTTTTTGGGTATCCCGAACCAGGGTCCCTTTTTCGCCCACCAACATGTCATCGACTTGACGAGCTTTGACGCCGTTTCCTGTTCTCCCTTACCGCGCATCAACCGCCGTATAATGCCCACGCCCTGTTTCCCCCCGCCCATCGCGGCACACGATCGCGGTTGGTTTCGTGCGCGATCGGCCGTCTGTAGGACCGAGGACCGGTTATCTGAGTCTCCCACAAAACGAATTACACAGGAAGAAATCAGAAAGAAACAGCGTCTACAGGAACGGGCACTTCCTAATTCGTCCCGGGTTCTCCTTGCTTTCATGGCCAAACTAAATTTTTTGGCGCGGCTCCCGGAAAACATGGCGCGACCTCCTTTTAATACTTTCCCTTCCTAAGCACCCGGGCACGGCGTCCTAACTCCCCAAGATTAGACCCCCTTCAAAAAGTTGTTTCTCCGCGTCACCTTTTTTGTTGCGGACGTGGGCGATGAAGTTTTATATAGCTGTCCAGTTAGCCTTTCTTCTTTCCAAGAATTCTCAAAAACCTGCAGGCAACAATGGCTCCCGACCTAGCCACCAACCAAATTAGTACCCACAACATGAAAGAAAAGTTTTTCTCCTTCGCCAACTTCCTCTTTGATTCCTTCAGAAAGCAAGGAGAAAGAAGCATGCCTTCTCCTCTGAGACCCCATAGCCATTGTCAGGCCGTATTCTTTTCCCCCCCAGCGTAGTAGCAAGGCCTCCGTTTCGACATACACCCATCAGGACGGGGAAACATCGTGACGAAGCCCTCCTGAGAAAAGAGCTGCAACCAGGCAGCACTCGATACCTTCCCTCCTTCCACAGGAGCCCGGACCGAAGGCTCCCTTAAGCGCCCAGCGTAACTCCTTTCATTGGTAGCCGCCATTGCGCTTTTGGCGCTCGGAAACAGCCCCCCGCTCTCGTTGCCGAACGGTCCGTGATCTGAGACGTAAGCCTGATTTCTCTTTTCCACCGGACGCTGTGGACCCTGATCGCCTTTGTTTTTAATACGGTCCCCGATCGTGACGCCCTATAGCCCACTTTCGTGTCGGAGCAGACCCTCGTTTTGCGACATCGTTTTCGAGTATTATTGCTCACACGTGCGTTAGATTATTTAGCTCTCTTCCGTTTTTGAGAAAAGCAAGGGGGAGACTATAGTTCCAAACATGCGTGGATCTCCGGTTCATAATGAGTTCCTTTCGCCCATGATTGTGAGGTGCTCTTGATGAGTCGCGTCTTAGATGAGTTTCTCTAAATACTGAGGACCAGATTCCTTATGGAAAAGCTGTTCTGAATACCATAACAGACCCGAACCTCAGGCAAGTTAGTGGTCCCCTTTAAGCCGTCTTCTCTAATGCCAAGATAATACTAGAGAATACCACAACAAGAGTTTTCTGTCAAAAAAGCGTAGCAGGGTAACGATGACCCCTTAGAATCGCCTATCGCATGGATAGACCGACAACGGCCTTGCTTCCGGAGTTTTTTTTCTTTCCTTTGCGCGGGGTCCTTACGTTCTCTTTGTTTGCTGGTCTGCCGGTCGACGCAGGCCGTCACCTTTCATGGTGCCGCCCCTTGCTGGAGTCCCCCCGTCTCGCGCGCGCTATCGAAGAATGACGGGGCGGTCTCGCTTCCTGAATTTTTTTTGGCGTCGATCGACTACCTGATCGCGACCTCTAGCGCGTGGCGGTTCGATCGAGGCTGTCCCGCGGGTGGCTCGCTGAAATCCAATTACGAGAATGGCCTTCGTAGACTTAGACGATCCCCATGATGTGTCCGTACGAGATCGTTTCCTACGAAATAGTCACCCAGCTATCCCTCCGTGGCACTTAAAAAGAGTGGTCAATAGAGATAGTCACCGTGAGACGGCCGCTCAGACAGTTCGCTAAGAAGTCTCGTGCTTGCATGATAGCAGCGAGACTCAGACCACGACCCCATTCGTTTTACAGACACCAGAAACCCCTCCTAGGCCAAAAGCTTTTAGGGTCTTCTCCGGCTTCGCAGCAGAAGCGCGACGTTTCACCATTTCATCGGGTGCGATGTTTCCTGCAGAGTTCCCGGCAACAGCAGACAGAGGATATCGGAAGATGTTATTCCCTTCTTGTTGACCGCCCAGCTTATACCCCTAGGACTGTTTTTCAGGATATCTGGAGGATAGAAAGTATATCCAACCGGCACCGGGCCAACTTGACTCATCCCCTCTCCCCAACTCAGGTTTGGGTGAGAGCAAGGAAATCCTAACTGCTACTAGTGATCAAGAAATCTTTCCCCCAGACATCCTTCCAGACCTTGACTCGAGCGAATGCCTTGTCTGTTGTAGTCCCAGCAGTTTCTTAGTTTCGGGTTGAGCCAAGTCCTGACCTGGAAGGCTTGACCGAGCACTTTCTTATCGTCACGTTCCGAAGGGGATTGTCGAGCGGGTCCCCACTTCGACCATTTTTGTCCCGTCGCTAGCCTCCAGTTTTCTTTTGCGCCCTTCGGCGGGCCCTTCTGAATTTGATTCATACGCCATGAGTGGCCGGCCAAGGCCCGACGACCACCCCCCCCCTTTCCCCAGGTCGTGGACAAGCCGTTCCAGCATCTAAAGATTTTTACTGTGCAGGCCCCTTTTTTCCAGGAGGGTCAGGACCCCTACCTCGGTCGAGATTTCGACGACGCAGGGCTGCCCCGTGCCCAATGTCCTTACAGAGCCAGTCTTCTGAGGATTCTCTTCCCCCCCAGGGTTTATAGCCTACGACGCTGTAAGAAACCTTCACCCGACGGCGAACCCTCCCCGGACAGGCGAGCGGATAGTCAGACGTCAGACCTTCTCCCCCCCCTTCTGCGACGAGCTTTCTCGCGGTTGACTACGGAATTGGACTTCCCCGTCGTAAAAAGAGGCTAGCGATTTTTTTATTCCCATGGCGTGCCGAAGAGCCTAGACGCCCTGCATCATTTGAACTTCACAGCAACCTCTTTAGTCAGCTCTTATACATGGGAGCGTATAGGGAGAACTAAAAGAAGTTGAACCCCTTTGAGGAAACCCCTTCTCCCTGTTGATAGCGATATTTCAGGGAGAGGGACGTGTATCCTTCTATAACGAGGCCTGAGAATCGAACTGAGGAGCCTCCCCCCCCGGCTGAGGCTTGGTTTATAGAAGGGACATCCGTGATCCTCCCATCCTCCCCCATTACGCGAGTTTTACATCCGCTTTCTTTGGTTTCTGAGATTATCTCTTGCAGACATCCGTCTGTGCGCCTCTAGAGGCATACTATGCCTCGGCCACTCTTCCTTCTGTTTTGTCCCGGAGCTGCACCGCCCCCCAATCTATAGGCAGGCCCAGCACACGAGCTCTCCCCTTGCCCTTTTCATCGCTTCCCCTGCAAGACTTTCGTTCAAGCGCGCCATGTCGTTGCACCGCAGGGCCCATTCGGCCCGGGCTCCCCCCATGTCTGCTTCTGACCCCCGCGACGATGTTTCCCTTTCCCTGGTGCCCTCCCCATGGCAACGCGACGGACGAGGATTTTTCTTCGCCAGAACCCGCTTTTGGATCCTTTCCACCATTCGGACCTGCCCCGCCCTGGTGGCGATCCTTTCCTGAGCCTGAGCGCCTACGTTTTCGCCGTGACGCGTCCTAGAGTGAGCGCTTTTTTTTTCTCTCCAGCGTTCCCACCCCCAATGCCCACGTCCCACGCCTCCTCACTGCAGGATTGACCACGTGTAGGGCCAGCCCTTGACAGCCTGCTGCCGTCCGTGCCCCCGTTCCGGCCGGCAGCCTTGAGGGTGTTTCTGTTATGATCAAGACACGTTCTCTTTTTCTTCACCACCGAAGCTTCCCTGTTCTTCTGTCGCCCGCGACGGAACGTTCGCCCCCCTTCCCACGTCTCGCAAGATCCGTCCGTACACCTGCACTCCTTTTTTCTTTGTGATGCCCCCTGAATGCCACCACTACGAGACTCCCCCCTCTTAATTCCCCTTTTGGTTTTTTTGGCGGATTTGTTTGGTTTTTCCCACGGTTGGGCCTGCCCCCTTTTAGGCCCTTTTTTTGTTCCAAAATCCTTTCCTTTAACTTATAGAAATACAGCTATAGTTAACCCCCTGGCCCACTTCCACCCGTTCTATCCCCACTTTTTTCGACACCCTTTTCTCGCGGTTTTTGGGCCGCTTGTTCTTTGCGGGCGTCCTTCTCATTAAAACAAATTCGATTGTAGACATTTTTTCTTATGCAGCGAACTTCTTTTTTTCCTTTTGGTCCGATGGCCGTTGTTGTTGCCCCGACCGCATTGTTGGACGAGCGTTCCCAGCCCAGATTGCAGGCGGAGATCCCTTGTAGTACTTCCTTTTTCCGCCCGCGTTGCGTGCTTTTCGCCCACCGTTGGCATGGAACGCGTGCCGATCTTCCAGCGCAGACCTCGAGGGTCCCGATCCCCTTTGAGCGCCTCCCCTTTTTTTTTTCTTCCCATTGATAATTCGATGTAGTTTCGTCTCTTCCAGCCTGATCACTTTCATGCTCTTTTTCTTTAAGGTATCTTCTTCTGATACCTATGACGTGGTCTGACGATGGCCGTTTCGAACACCCTCCCCCTATCCCTCCTTTTATACATAAAGAAAAAAGGAGATTTTAATGCGATGTTTTCCAGTTTGCTGATAATTTCTTTTCCGAAGGACGTGATGGTATTGAGTCCTACTCTTTTCTCCGTTGTTTTTTTCGAAGATCGTAGACATAAAATCCTGGGTTTCCCATCTCTCAGTTGCACCGACCCGAACCTAACGACGGCGAAGCTCCCCACTTGGCGACGCAGCATGTTTGGGTCGTGCTCTCTTTCCTTGGTTTGGGTTTGTCAGTTCTTCCAAATAATCTATCACATGATCTCTTTCTGAACCCCCGACTATATTCCGCGACTTTGCAGAAAAGTCACTCGTAGGTGAAGATTATTTTCCCCCTCTGGCTTACCTCCTTCCGATTTGTGCCCCCCCTCTTTCTAGTTTCTTGTAACTGACTGCTTACTTTTCCTTTTTCCCCCGCCAAAATAGGCCCCCCTGGCCCTCAGGACTTTCCTCAGACGACCTCGGTAGTTTTTTTTCCCTGCTGCGAATCCGCATCAACACTTCCCTTCCTTTTGAAAACACAATGGGTCTTTCATTTCAAAATGGCCCTCTCCCTTCCAATGTTGAATTTCCCCCTCTAAGGGCTCTACCTCCCCCCCGCTTAAATGTTCTCAGCGCGTGAGCCTCCCTTTTAGTTGGCGTGATTTTGGCACGTTTTCTATGACCTCTTTTTTTATATAGTTTTCGCTCTTGTCCCTCTCCCCTCCAAAAAAACGGAAAGTCTTTCACCCCTTGGGTGCCCCTTTTGGCCCCCCCCCCCCCCCCCCAATTTTTTTACCCCACTCATGCCACGACCCCCCCCCCGACCCCGTTATCTTTTCATTCGTCGCGTTTTTGATGATGGGGCAGCCCTGCAGCATGATTTTTTTTCCGCTCCTTTGCCCGTTGCGAGGACGTGGTTCCCTGTGCCCTTTCGTCCCGGGAGAGCTTTGTCGACCGCGGCTCCCTCAAAGCTCTTTTTTTTCCCCCTAGTTTCCGCCTAGGTTTCGTGACCTGCCTTCTCGCCTCGTTTTCCCCCTCGGAAAAGAGGCTGGCTGCGACTGTGGCCGCGGTCTTCTCAGGCGGTGCCCCGAGTTATCTGCGGAAAACTTTTTCCTCGTTCCTTGGTCTTGGGTGTCCGCTTCCATTGCCAGTTTTTGTGCTTCTGCCACCCGCCGCCAGTCGGTTCCTCCCTCCCTTTTTCAGGGCGCCGGCGTCCCGTTGCGTTGCTGTCGCTCTTCCTTCTCGTTCTCCCTTTTTGCCTGGTCTCTCGCGACGGCTCTTTTAAAAATAATCTTGCTTCCCTCCCTTTTTTTCTCTCACACGGGGTCCCCTCTCAGGCGCTCTGCACCGGGTTCGGCGTCCCTCGATCATTTGAGAAACTGGGAACCTCTTTTTTCCTTCCCCGCATCTTGCTCCCGGGCGCCCACCTCTGGCCATGGCCTTTTTCTTCTCAACGGACATCCAGGAGTGGATTCCGGCTTTAAGAGATAGCCCATTGCCGCCCTCGGATGGGGTCTTCTGCGTGCCCCTGGAAGTCCTCTCTCGCGCTGCCAAACCTTCCTTCTCAGGAAACTTTTTTCTCGGATTTCTCGGTATTTCTCCCAACCGTTAATGATGTATGAGAAGGGCCGCCTTCCCTTCTCGCCCCTAGATGGACCTCGCCCGTCTTTATCCTCGTTTTTATAGAAACTTCGCCTTCCAATTCCATCTAACCCTGTTCGCCCTTTTCCCCTCCTGTTAAAAGAGAGGATGCTCTTGACCCGTTTTCCACGTACTTTCTCGCCCCCCCTACCCATGCATTTTTCTCCTTCGACTAACTTCCCCCGTCCAGTAGATTGCTCTTTTCAGGCGGCCTTCTTCCACTGATTGGGAAGTGCTCTCGCCCTTCCCTCCCCCTCCGTTCTTCTTCCCCGCTAATCCGGTCACGTCTTTGAGCGGTACGAGGCGCCCGCTGGCTGCTTCGCTCCCCCTCATCGGGTCGACATCGGTGCCGGGGTCCCTTTCTCCCCTAAACCAGACTACCTATCGCCCTCTTCCTGCTATGGCCTAACTTGGTAGCTCGACTTGGTTTTCCCCACGATTTTCTCCTCGCTAATTTTTGATTCTCGCCATAAGAGGAGACTCTTAAACGTTGATTTCTTTCTCTGTCTCCAAGTGCTTTGGGTTCGTTCGCCTGCGGCCCTTTATTTCACCGTTCTCATTGGAGTTTACGCAGCAGAACCTTCTTCCTGCCTCCATGGACTTATTTGAAAAGAGCGCCCGCGCGACCCTTTTTTTCACTCGAGACCTCCAGGTGCGCGCCAGTTTTCTCAGTCAGCTTGCTTCTCTCCGGTACTCGAGCTTTTTGCACTGCTCCCTTTTCTTTCTCTGGCTCGACCGAGAGATGCGCAGACAACTCCTCGTTCCGATCCTTCAAGTCCCCCTCCTCACGAGCAGATTTCCGTATCTTGATCGTGCGTTAGTCCCCCCGTCATTCTTGCTATGTGGGGTCGCGGCGGAGTCTCCCTCTAAGGAACCGCAGGTATAGGTCCTCCTTATCTATTTTTAATAACCTTTGTTTTGAGTTTTTAGAAACGCATATTCCTGGATTTCCTCTCAGACCTTCCTGGGAAGGACTTTTCGCCTTCGCACGAGCACTCCCTCATTCTAAACCCTGGACGTGCCTAATCGTCCTCTCCCCTGGACCAGCACTTCCTTCTCTACTTGCCGCCTTTTCCGAGGTATTCTGGTTCTAGAAAGACCCGTTCCTGGCTTCCCTTCGCCTAGGCCCAGGCACTTCTCGCACTTCTCCCTCCTCCCTCAGTGACATGGACTTTGGGTTGTGTGACAGCTTTTCCAAGAGTTGCGCCCGTCGCTGCCGGCTGGTCTCTCAGAGATGTGTAACGCCGTTCGCGATTGTCTAGGCCACACCCCCCCCCCCCCCCCCCCCAACCCCTGCCGAGTATGTCCTGAAGGCCGCTACCTTCCCCCCAGAAAGTTGGTTCCACCTTTTTTCACCATCGCCCACTTAACGCAGCTTGCGGATTTCTTCTCTTTGAGGTTTGGAGATCATGATCCTCCCCTCCCGTATTTTTTCTTCCGTCCTTCGTGTACCACGTTTCTATATCCTAAAAAAAGGTTCTGCCATCGATCTTCTGTTCTCTCGCTGCCTTCCTTCTCTCTTCGGGGAGACCTTATACCACCTTATCCCTTTCCTTTCTGTACAGACCAGAAGAGTGCAGTCACCTCCCCGCTCTCCGGTTCCATGCGAATATCTCGAAAGTTTCCTCCCTTTCTTGACACAATGTGCGCCTCTTAAGTCCCATAAGGTCCCTCCTAATTCGCTCCGGGTCCTATCGCAATCAGTCCTTTGGTATTTATGCTTCGCCGTCCGCAAGCGCCTCGAGACAACTTCCCTCCTTGAAGGTTGTGGACAATGTGTGAGCTTCCTTTTTTTTAATAATTCTTTCCATCCTAAGTTTTCTCCGTTTATCATTTTTCTCCCGCTTTCCTGTATGGTCCCTCGTGGACGTCCTATCTGAGCTCAGCTTGCATCTTCTTCCTTGGCTACGCGTACCTCGCGGTGGCTGATTTTATTCCGTCTCTCTAATCCGTCCTTGTTTTCCCCGTGATCTTCCTCTTCTCCTATGGTTCAGGCCCCCTCCTTTTTCTCCCTCCCCTGACTTGCCCTCCAAGCCACTCTCATAGGCGGCACCGCCAGACCTGCCCGGCCAGGCTTCCCTCATGCCCAGATACGAGATCGTTTTACTTATTCCGCCTCTCAGGAGCAGAAATGGCCCTTCTCACACCCTCTTTTTTTGCGCCCTCTTTCAGTATATGCGTTCCGTCTTAATCGGAGTCTTCCTTTTCAGGTATAGAGCTTTACCACAGGTTTCTACTCGACTGCGTCTGTCTCCCGTCGCCCAGACACGGTACTTCGCCTATTTCCGTCTGCGGACGTACTCTCAAAACTGAGATTCTCTTATTTCAGTTCCGGACGTTTTTTTAGACAACCCCAACTCGGCCCTGGCTTGTGCGTCCTGGGAGGAGATTCCGCGTCCTCTTTCCCAGTTCAGAAGACGAGTAGACTCTGTGAGTTTAGCCTTTCAGCGCCAGCACGCATCGAAATGGGCGGGGCACGTCCCAATTTACAGCCGCTACCTGCAATATTTCTCCTCACCTCTCTAAGAGTCTTTCAACTCGTTCCCTTCCTAGGAAACCAGCGCCTACAAGATTTACTTCTTCCATTCCCCACGAAGCTATGTCGTAAGTTGATGTCGTCCATCGGGTACCCGAAACTCCCCACCAGCAGTCCCCTTTTCTCTTCCTCCCTGCCGTTCTACAACGCTCGCCGTAATTGTCCCGGGACCCCGGACCCCGTTCGTCCATCATCGCCCCCGTAGGTAGAACCGCTGATAGCCACCTTCCTGGTGCGGGTCTCCGGGGCCTTCCTTTTTCCTCACCAATTCCTCTCTCTCTTTGCAAATTCAACTTCGTGAAGTCTTCTGTCCGGGGCTGCATTGGTGTTGGGTGGGGCTTGCACCAAAGGGATGCAGGCCCCCGGCCGCCACGTTAATATATGAAGGGTTTTTTGAGGGGAGGGCATTCTTTTGGCCCAAACTTCAAGGCTTTTGGAAACTTATAGAATAATACTCTTTACTATGAAAACGTGGCCCATAGCCACCCTTTGTCCGCACGAGTTTTATACCTAGAGGAGCCGCCATTTTTTGAATTAGATCGGGAGCTCTTTAGGTAGCACTCCCGCTGGCGGCGCCCCCGTTGACCTGTTTTGGAGGACTTCTGTATTAAACATTCGATTTTGAGGTTCCCACTTTTCCCTTGATCGCCAATGCCTCCGCCCGGATTGGAGTGGTGGCGCCGCTTTGAAGGCCTTTTTGATGAACCTGAGCTTTCGTCTCAGCGAGCGAGACTTTTTCCCCCTTTTTTTTCTCCGGTGTTTCTCTCTGCTCGTTTTCGCCTGTATTGAGATGCCGATGGTGTGCTGGATCCAGCCCACGTAAAACCCAAAACTTCTTCAGGTTCTGGCCGCTCATTCACGGATCAGATAGAGAGTCACTTTCTCTCCCTCGCTTCGTCTTCTAGTCGCGAATTTTTTAGTGAGAAAAGGTGTTTTTTCTCACCTTGACACGCTCTGCTTTCTTTCTTCGTCCCTCTTTGCTTGCAGTTCGCACCCTGGCTCGTCTTTCGGCCTCTCCTCTGACTTCTTGTGTTCCGATGAGACACTGGTCGCGTCTACCCCTGAAAGAGCAAGCAGAGTTTCTCTCCCGACCGGACGTTGCTGAGGAACTGCTTTTAGCGTTTTTCTTTTTCTTTTTTCATTGCTGGACCTGTCTTCAACTGGTTGAAGTCCCCTCCTTGTTGATGAGTTTTTTGAGCCCGGATTCTCTTTTCATTATTTATCGATTTGTTAAGTTTTTTTTTTGTTTTTCAGAGAGATCCGGTTCTCAATCACATAAAGTCAGGCGGTTTTTTCCCGTCCAGTTCTCAGGCGCGCCCCCGGACTCCTAAAGCAAACCCTTTTCGCCCGATTTATCCTAGGTGGGTTTTCCTGTGTCTTGATCCTCAGCGCGGTATCGGGCGTGGTTTGTTAGACTCGTCCTCCTTGCTCTCCTTAGCCACATCACTTCTGCATATCATGCCGTCTCTCTTCACCGGTGACGATAAACGGGCGGTCCAGCAACTGCATCCCAATTCGCCTCCGTTTGCTTTTAAGAATTCAACCTCCCCTTTTTTATGAAGACGTTTACGGTTGTCATGACTAACCACTGTCGCCCCTTAGCGGACTCCGAGCAAATACCTTTCCCCGGCGCCCTTCTCGTGCAACTTCCTTTTTTACTGATCAGGCCATCCCTGCCCTTCCTTCCTTTTGGGCGGCTGCACCCCAGAAAAAATAGTCCTCGCTTTTAGGACACCTCCCCCGACTCTCTCTCTCCCCGTCTCGACACCCCGGCGGTGCTATTTAAAAACAGTCCTTAGATGCTTTCGTTTTTCATCAAACGGACTTCATCTTGCGCCACCACGTGTTCTGCGATCCAGGCCCAACCTTGGCCTTAGCCGACCCTTCTCCCCCCCCCATTTGTGTCACTTACCCGGAAAGTCTCCCCGCAACGTTGGAGTCTCCCCTCCGGTCCGGCGACCCTCCTCTTCTCCCCCCTTTCGACGTAAAAACTTGGTCATCGACCTTTGCTCTACCTTTCTTGCGTCCGTGTCTCGATGGCCACGTTTTCTATTATATCTTTTTATTTATCCAAGTTCTTTCTCTCTTAGCCTCGTTTTTGGTCCAAACGAATTCCCTCCCCCAAACACCCCCTGACAAGACCACTCCCTCAAACCTGTGGGTGCTGCGGGGGTGTCCTTTGGTTCCTTCCCCCCACACCCCCCCCCAACCGCCCCCGCCATCCTGCCGTACCGACGTGTTAGTCTTCTCTCTATCGAGACTCTGTCGCGCTTTGTTGACCTTCTCTTATTTGCAGACCGGAGATTCTGAAGGTGGTGCATCTCCTCCCTTCTTTCTTCCGAGTCCTTGCGTCTGGCCGTTCCGTTTCGGTGAGTCTCTTTCCTGGCCTGCGGCGTTGCAACGCATTCGGTTGTGATACATTAGTGCCGGCACTACGTCGTGGGTTTTTTTATCTCCGACTTCCTGCCGTTTTTTGGCAGCTTCACCTCTTTTGCCGGCGCGTGGCCGCGCGATAGGCCGATGCCTTTCAGAACCTTCGGTTCACGCGTCACCTTTTTCAGATGATTCTTCATTGGAGTGCAGCCTCCCATTGCGTCTTTTTTTGGCGAGAAGATGCAGACTACCTCCTTCGTCGGCTCCTCTTTGAGGCCCGTCCTTCCGTCCCAAACGTGGTCGAAATGTTCGAGACATGATTCGGCACCAAGACTTTCCTAGGGGGGCCGTCATTCCCCTGATCGCCGATGGCATTTCCCCTGCAAAATCCTTGAATTTTTTTGTGCCTTCCCCCCCCCCGTTCGGTCGATCTCTCCTCAGTTCTTGGAGGAGAGGCTCAATAGGGAGGCGCGCGTCGTCTGTGTTCTTTTTTTTCGATCTTGCGCAAAACGGAACTTCCCTTTCCCCGCCGTCGTCTTCGCGAGCCACAGTTTCCTCCCCTCCAAACTTACCTTTTGTGATCATAGCCTTGCCGGCGCCGTGCCGCCTTCGGCCCTTCCCCCCAGTCCTTCTATCGTGGTGCCGCTTTTTCGATCTGTCCTTCCTCCCCCTCCCCCCGTTTTCTTTGTGGTTCGTGCTGACGTATTGATGTTGACGGCGACTGATTCGCTGCTTGCTTTCCCCAACTACTTCCTATTGCCACATGATCGGTAAGAATCGTAGTCTTCTTCGTATGGGTCAACTTCCATGCTTTTCTTCGGCCGGGAGACTCCCAATCGCAAAACCTCGAGGTCCCCTTAGTCCAGGGACTTTGAGCCAGCGGCTTTGCTGATAGACCGATTCGGGCCGCATCGCCTAAGACCCCCCCCTCCCTCGGTGGCGCACAGCTCTACTCTTTCACGTCCCGTCTTCTTCGCTATACTTCTCCAATGTGTATCAGCCGCCGCTCCTGATGCATGGATAGCCCAACACCCGACGGCCTTTCGATCCTTTTTGGTTTGCTGGTTCCCCTTTCGTCCCTTTTAATAACTTTTCCCCCCCAGCACCCGCCGTATTTCGAGTATTCCCCTTAGTGCCCTGATTCCCACTTTCACCATGATGGTTCGAATCTGATCCTCCGAACCTGTTCGACGTTTTTTCTTCCCCCCTTTTCTTTCGTCCCTAGCTCTATCTATTTTAGCTGAGGAAGGTAGATTCGCTCTATGGAGGATGGATTCCTCGCCATCCGGGGGTCTTCCATAGTCGTTTTTTCGGTCCTTCGGTAGTAGCCCTCCCTATCCTGGATACTCCTTTCAGATTACCTCCCACCCCCGACATCTCTTGCGGACATGGTGGGCGAGCCTAAGTTTTCCCAAAAAGAAGTTTCGTCTCCGAAGAGAGAATTGTCTCCGTTGGTTTCTACGTTCACCGACCCAGTCTCGAGTGACCCAGTCGCTGCTTTTGTTCATGTTTTCGACGATTTTGCCCGCCCACTTCTTGGGGTCCGGGTCCGTCGCGGCCTGCGCACTCTCACTTTATGGTCGTTTCAGAGACTCGAATCTTTGTTTCTCCTCCTTTTCCTCCAACTCTCCCTCGTTTTTGTTCCCCCTCTTGTTTGACTCTCCGTCTCCCTGTAAGTACATGTGCGGCCGGGGCCATCTTCAGTCCTTCTTTTCGAACCGCGCTCTCGCTAGACTTGCCCTGAGCCTGCTCCTTCGGAATTTTCGACTACTCCCTATCCCTTGGCGAGAGAACGCCCGATTTCTTTCCCTCTACGCAGCCCCGGAAAAAGATCCTCCTGTTCGGTCTGAAGATCGGCAGTTCCTTTGTCGCGGGCGAAACGCTCGCCCCAGTGGAATAGTTCAAAGGGCATTTTAGTCGCGGCGCGGGTTTCACTTCGGCACTAATCCGCTTTGGCTCTCCGGAAGTATTT
>Ga0179593_1440823_pt1 | contig 29041 bp, 58 predicted proteins | sample CZODoug2_1_08_16_FD_185931 | JGI IMG/M metagenome (GOLD analysis project Ga0179593, IMG submission 185931) | Vadose zone soil fungal communities from Angelo Coast Range Reserve, California, USA - CZODoug2_1_08_16fungal (PacBio error correction) | ecosystem: Environmental > Terrestrial > Soil >... | reverse complement strand
ACATTTCTTCTCCTTTTTCTTTTTTTTTTTGCGAGTGGCGTTTTTCCATGTCCCGCGTCGGTTGACTGGTTTCATTTTTCTGATGTCTTCTTTTTTGTTCCAGATCCTCCTGGTTCGCCTTTTTTTCTTTTTGTTTTTTTTAAGTGCGGCTTGATCGTTATTTGACCCCCCCCCCCCCCCACCCCCACCCCCCCCCCCCCCCCCCCCCCCCCCCCCCCCCCCCCCCTCCCCACCCCCTCCCCCCCCCCTCCCCCCCCCCCCCTGACAGGGAACAGGCATCGACCCCCCCCCCGCCCCCCCCCCCCCCCCCCCCCCCCCCCCCCCCCCCCCCGCACAACCTTGGTAATGTCCCATCTAGGAAGTGCCCCTTCCCGATTCCTGACTTCCCCCCCAATCTGGTGGGCCCCCTTTTTCGCAGAAGATTCCTTCCGAGCCTTTCCCCCCCTATAAAGAAGTCTTTTTTCTTGGTCCCCAACTCAGTTTTGCCCCCCTTTTTTTTGAAATCTGGCCCCGTTTCCCTCCTTGTCTTCGTTTTATTTCTTTCGACCCTTTTTTTCCCGTAATACGCCTCGGTTCCCTCTTTTTCTACCCAGTCCGAAATAGTGTTTTTTTGTTTGTCACGGGACTTTTTTTCCCCCCCCCGCACTGTTGGCTCCCCCGTTTCTCCCTTTCCCCTCCGGCTTCCAGGACTTTTCTTCGCCAGCCCCTTCCCATTTTTTCCGCTTGTACCCCTGTGACGTTACCCCCCTTCACAAAGTTCCCAGCCTGCTTCCCAGGGGTCCCTTTCTGTAACCCTCTGTTCCTTTTGGCGTCCCCTAAAGTCCCGCCTTCCTTTTCTACGAAATTGGTTTTTAACTTGCCAGTGTTTCGATGACCTTCCCCCCCTTCCCTGACTGTCCTTATTGGCCCGCACTTCTACTTATCTGTTTCCCGACCTTTCAGTTGTGAACCCAGCTCTTTTTCCATATTTTGCTTCAGCTCTTTCCCAGTTTTTTTTTGTTCTTTCCACATCCTTCTCCTCCTTACTGTGTTCGCGCTTCTTTGTCGATAAAAATTTCCTTCCCTCACACTTTCTTTTTCATCCAGCAGGATTTTGCCAAGGCACTTTTCTTTTCTTAGCGAGCCTTCCCCCCCCGATTGAGTCGTAACCCCCCTTCCCCAAATAACCCCGATGAGGCAGGGCCGCTTTTTTCTGGTGACCTTTTCCTGGTTCTTTTGGAACCTGAAAAGTTCGATTCCCCGTTTTCCCCCCTTTCCGAATGCAACGTTTTTGGTTAATCTGGATTTTTTCAGCCGCAGTAAGAACCCCAAACCCACGCCTTAAACATTCTTTCCCTTTTTCGGCTTCGACGTTTCCCTTTGGATTTTAATTTTTTTCCCTTTTCCCCCCCACCCTGAGCCCTCCCCCCTCAATCAGATTCTTTTTTTACGTGGGTATTTTCCAGATAAACGTGGCTCCACTGTGAGTTGCAATGCGTTGTGAACGTGTTGTGCCTGGTTCCTTATTTAGATGTGGTTCCTGCACTCAACCTCACCTTATTGGATTCGTTTAATGTCGTTTCATATCCTCTTCCAATTTCTGTTTTTTTTTTTTGCAGTCCCCATTTCACCTTCTGTGGGTCTTTTCCCCCCCTTCCTTTTGGATATTTCTTGCGGGGTTTCGCCACATCAAACTGCATTTCTTTTGCTACGGCTTAGGGGCTTGGTCTAGGGTTATACAACCTCGTTCCAAGCCGGGAAAGCTAACCCGCATATTATGTTGGGGGCCTTTTCCCCCCCAGTTTTTTTGCCCCCCCTTCAGCGTTCCCCACCATTTTTTTCCCCAACACTTCGGGTTCGCATCCGTTTTCCCACCCCTCCTGTATTAGGGGATTCCGTCAGAAAATCTTCGAATCCACACTTTCTTGGCCCGTTTGCACCCCCTGCAAATTTTTTCTTTTTTTTCATTTGTTTCTCTTTTTTTGCATCTTCCCCCCCGTTTTTTTGGTTTGTCCCGTCTCCTGATAGTTTTCTTCCCGTTCCCCACGGCCTGACCATGTCAACCCCCCCCTTCTTGCGTGAGCGCGTACCCATTTAGGTCCTTTACGGTACACCTGGTGGTTTAGATCTTTCTTCGGTGTACCCATCTTTTTCCCCGCTCTTCTTCCCCCCATTTTTGCCCCCCGTATTTCTCGTCCCGTCCCCCTTTTTTTTTTTTTTTGATTTCCTTTCCTTTTTTTAGATCCCCCCTATGCTCCCGTTTTTCTCAGCATTTTCCCCCCCCATTAACCCTTTCCCGTCCCCGGGCCACCATAGCAATAGTCCCCTTCCCCTTTCGTGACTTGAGTTCACAGTGGCCAAAACGGCTTCTTTGGGTGGTTTGGTTATAAGGTGGCCCGTTTTTTCCCAGTTTTTCTAATCTGTCCGGAACCCACTTAATCTAGTTCGTGTGCCACCACCGTTGTGGATTGGGTTGCCCCCACATGAACCCTTGTTTTTCCACCCCCTCTCTTTTTTTTTGTCTGGCTGGTGTTTTTGTTTCCCCTCTTTCTCTACAGGTCCACCCTTCGTGACCTTCCGTATATTCCTTTCAGGCACTTGCGGGTGTGCGTTTTTTCTTTGTTTTCTTTCCCCTTGAGGTTTATCGGATATCAAACCCCTTCCCCATTTTTCACTGTTTAATTTTCCCTTTTTTTTTTCTTCTCCCCTCCACCCCCTTCTTCGATATTTTTTTTTTGTTTGACCCCTTGGGGTTATCCTGCCCCTCTTCTTTCGACGTTCTGACAGCCCTCATCGGTGATGCCCCTTTTTTCATTTTCTTCATTGCAAGCTCGTTGGTCCTTTTCAACCACTTCCTGTTTGTCTTTTGATGTATTTTTGATTTTTTTTTCCTTGACAGCCGTTTTTGTTTTCCCCTTGCTTTTCTGGCCAGTCTCTCTTCTTTTTCTTTTTCCCTTCTCTGTTTGTTGCTATCGCTTTTCTTTTCTGTGCCGACTTTTCCCCCGCCGTCCCCCCCCTGCCGTCTTTCGCAAAAAATATTTCGCAAAAAGGCCGATCTTCCCCCTGGCCTTTTCCGAACGGATTTCTCACCTGTTCTTGAACCCCCCCCTCCCCTCATCCCCCCTCCTCCATATCGGACCCCCCAACCTGCCAGACCACTCCGCGAGCAATTTTGTTTTTTTTCTTTTCCCACATCCCCCCTCACCCAATCCAGATTGCCGTGGGACAATGGTGGACTTTAAGCTACCCTTTTCCCCCTGGGTTTTTCCCCAGCAGATCGCTCCCCACCTCCTCCCTTCCCTTTTCGCCCGTCCTGTGCCCTTTAAGTACCCCCTTTGTCTTATCCATTTTCAATCACCAGCGCCAATTTGCCCCCACAATGGCTTTCAACCCGTCATTTCATTGGGATTTGGCCCCCCCCACCCTTTCACGCCCTTCATTAGGGTTTGTCACCCTCTTTTGCTCTTTTGTTCACACGTTTTACATTCCCCTCTCACCACAACACCTTTCCATCACTTCCTCGTAGTTTGGATCCCTCTTCCATGTTTTTTTTTTTTTTTTTTTTTCACTATGGTGTTGTATTGTTGCGTTTTTTTTAGCAAGTTTTTCCTCTGTTTTGGCCTTTCGCGCTCACCCCTTTTTTTCTTCCCCCTTTCCCCTTAACCCATCCCCAACAGTCATTTATACGAGCCGCTTCGGAAATGGTTTTCCCCCCCCCCTTTTTCTCATTTAAAACGTTTGAGTCTTTTTCCTCAATCCTCTTTACCCCCAATTTGTGTGCTTTTCTTCCAGAGCCGGCGTCCTCGAGGTTACCTTTTTTTCCTGGTGCCCCTCTATCAGTTCAAAACTGGCGTTGTTGATCTACCCCCTCCCCTCTCCTTGCTTGAAATGTGCCCTTTTCTCTATTCTTAGCTCCCGCATCCCGCCCTTTATTCTGTTTTGATCCCTTCTCCTCAGTTTTGCGCCCCTTGTGTTGTTCCCCCACATGGTAGGGCAGTCTGATTTCGCCCCCTTTCCAGGGGGCCCCTTTGTGCAACAGTCCCGATCCCTTTTTGATTGTGACCTCTTTTTCTTGTGTCTAGGATTTTTTTCTTTTCCCTCGCCCATTTGCAATTCGCACACCTCTTTCCTCCTGCCCCTTTTCATCCTTATACACATTTTCCTTTTTACTAAGTGTATTTGTCCTGTGGTTAGCTTTTCATTCCATTTTCCTTCGCTATCGACGGCTTTTTTTTACCCGTCATATGTTTGCGTTACCTTGACCCCTCTTGTCCCGAGTGGTCCCCATCATTGGTGGGATTTTTCCCCTTTTTTACTAAAGTCCCCCTTCCCCATTACTTCTATGGCTGCGAGGTATCGTCTGGCATTCCCCCCTCTACTTTTCCCCATTTAGAAAAGGGAATTCGACTCCGACCTTGTCCAACTTTTCCTCCCTGGGTTGCGGTTTTTTTTTTCTTCCCCCGTCCTAACCCCGTTTTTAAATGCTTCCCACTTACTGGATTCTTTCCTTTCTTTCCAAGTCCCCCCCCCTCCTTGTGGGCCCCAAAATGGGCGTTCCAAAGTTTTTTTTTTCTTGCCTTTTTACTTTTTGGGTCAGCACCCCTGGACTATTCTTTTTATGGAATTCGTTTCCTCTCCGCTTTCCTCTCCCCTTTTTCCTTACACCCTTTTCTTTTGATTGTCCTCCTTTCTCTCGTTCGGAACTACTCACGGCATCTTCTTGCTTTTCTAAGGGAGTTTTTTTCTGGAAACCCCTCAGCTGCGTGTGCAACTGACTGGTTCTCCCCCCACCGGTCTCCCTTTTCCTGGGGCCTTAACCTCCCCCCCTGTCCGCTCCCTTCGGCCCCTCCCTTCTCGTCGAGAACACGTTTATTCGTGTCCCCCAAGTTCCTTAATTTTCCCAACTTTCGACGATGGGCGGTGCTGATTGGTTTCTGACTCGGGGCCTTTTTCTTGGATAGCCGCTTTCCTTCCTTCGGTTTGATGTTTTTCCCCCCTTCTGGACTGTGTTTTTTTTCCCCTGCGCAGCGGCTGGTATTCGGACTCCTTCATCCCCTGCCTCTCACCCCCCTGCCTCTGGGACGCGACCCGTTCTGGGGAGAAAAGGGATGGTAACATTTTCTCACCCGTGTCACCCCCATTTCACTTTTTGGTATACCGCGCACAAACAAATCTTCCTTCCACCCCCCAACCCTTTCCCCTTTTTTAACCACATACCCTCTCCCTTTGGCTCGCTTTACTCTTTTCCCCCCCTTTTTCCTTTCTGGTCCGACCCCCCTTGACGCAACTTGAATAGTTTTCTTTTTCTCTGGGAATTTTCTTGACCTGGTTGCCAGCCGTTAGTCTTCCCTCCCTGGCCCCAATTAAGGAGCAAAAACCTTATCGGGACTGGCGATCCTTTTCCTGACCGGTTTGTCCCAAATTCAACCTTTTTTTTTTTCTTTCCTTTTTCCCCCCCTCCCTCCCATCGAATCCCCACCCTTTCTTCCCCCGTTCCCCGTGACGCAAACCTGCACCTTTTCCCCCTTGGAATTTTCTTTTCCACCAAGCGGCATACCCGTTCTTTTTTCTCCCCCCCTTAGACACCCTTGACGTGTCAGACTTTTTCCTTTTCATATTTTACTCATCCCTCCCGTTGTTGTGTTTCTGGTCTTCCCCCTTCTTCCTCTTCTTAGTCCTCCGCAATTTCGGTTCCCCTTCTTTCTTTTTCCCTCCGCCCCAGGGCACTGCCCTTCCCTGTACTGTCGTTCCAGCTCACAGGCGCTGGGTCTGCACCGCTTTTTTTTTTTTTATTTTAGTGCGGCTTTTCTGATGCCCTGAACAAACCCCTTTTTTCCCTTTTGTCCCCCTTTCCTCCCCCAGTATTTTTTCTCCGGCACTTTCCGAATTCAGGTTCTTCTCTTCCCACCTTCCCTGCTCTACGCCCACCGGAGTTTTTCCACGCCTGCGTGCCCACTTTCCCTTTCCCTAGTACCCCAGTTTCTTCTTCGGGACATTCCAACAAAGGTTTTGACATAGTTCCATCCTTCTGACCCCCCCCGTTCTCTTTGCTTGTATTACCATTCCGTTTAGGCCACTCCTTAGTTGGGATCCGTACTATATGTGTGTGTTTCCCCCCCCTGTTCCCTCTAGCGAATTTTCCCCCCCGTGCCCATTTTGATCCCATGCTTCTTCTCTCCCTCTTTTTTTGACGAGTTCAGCTTTCTTTTCTTCATCTCCCCCCATATACGGCCCTGGTCTTGGAAAACCCGTTTCCTTTGACTCAAGAAGACCCCCCCCCACAAAGTCTTTCCAGGGCCTTTATGGCGCTACCGACCATGCTGAATGTTGACATCCTGTCACATGAAGCCCCATAGTCTACGACCCGTTTTTTTTTACTGTGTCCCCCCCCCTTTCATTTGGTAATCCCCCCTTTTTCCCCCAGTTCTCTTTTTTTTCCCTCGTGGTTTGTAACTCTTCCTGGTAGTGATAGGGCTGGGGCCATTTCTTCGCTTTTTTTTTTTCTTCCCTTTTGATTTTTGAGACCCCATCTTTGGTCCATTACCTTCTTTCTTTTCAGCTAGTTAACCTCCTCCCTTATATTGTTTTTTTCGTGCCCTTCCGTCTCTTCGGTTATTCTGTAAATTTCACAGAGAGCATATCTAATCCAGACCCTCTATTTTAAGGAACCCTTGCTGGAGTTTTCTAGATTATTTTTTCAGTCATCTCCGGAAATAACTGTAACATTTTTAACTTGAGGTAAGTTGGGTTTCCCACTTAACCCCCAATTTTAAGCTTTCTCGGAGATTAGTTTTGTGTTTTTTTCTTTGTTTCACCATGATTGTTTTTCCCCTTTTAAATAAAGTCTTTCTTTCCAAAGTCATTTTCCCCCCCTTTGGTTTGCCCAACTGCTTTCGGTAAACCCTAATTTTTCCTTTTGCCAGACCAACCCCCACGTCTACGGTTTACCACCACTTTTTTCTTTCCCCCTTTCTTTTTCCTTAAGTCCCCGTTCGTTCTCAGAAATTGCTACGACACCCATCGCAGTCAGCCCCACCGATTTAATGGTAAGGTTGGTTCCTTTTTAACATCCTACTACCCCTTTCCGATGCCCCACTGATGGTTTTCCCCGTTGTGCGATTTCCCGTGCGTTGGATGCCCTTATTTTTCCCTCAAAACCTCCCCCCCTTATTGTTATTTTCCAGCCTTTTTTATCTTTCCTGCCCCCAGGCATGCCAAAGTGGTTGACACCCTCACCTTCGTGTCCCTCTTTGGTCTTTCCTTTTCCCTTGTGCCCTAGCAGTTGTCTCTTTTCTTTCGTTAGAGTCTACCAAACTCCGTTTCCACGCCGGGACCCCACCCAGCTTTCCTTTTTTACACCTTCATTTAGTTCTCTTTTGCCCCAATTGCCCACCCTCGATTTGTCTTGCCCCCGCCTCCTTTTTTTGGAAACCCCCCCCGCTCGTTGCCCAGGCAATCCACCAACCCCCACTCCGTCTTCGGGCGTCTGTTTTTTCACTCCTTATGCAACGCCCCCCCTTTTTTTCTTTTTTAGTGTTTTTGCAAACATTGCATGGTAGCGATTTTTCTCGTTCACCCTTTTGCTCCTCTCCCCTTTTCCGACCGTTTTTTTTTTAGATTTGTCCCCCCTTCCCCTTTCCCCATGTAACACCTCTTGCTTCTTCCTCGTGACGGCCTTTGGTAGGAGGTTCCTTTTTTCCTCCGATCCTCCTTCGTTTCTTTCGTGCTTTCTTTACCCCCCCCCTTTTCCCCAACTGTTTTTTTGTTAGTGATTTTCATGTTCCAACTTCCCTCCCAAGATAAGTCGCCCGCCAGTGCTCCCCCCCAAAACCCATTGAGACGCCCTATAACCCCCCCCCCCCCCCCTCAAGCAGTCTAGATTCCACTTCGGGTTGGTGCTTGTTCAAAGCCCCTCTGTAAAGCCTTTAGATGTTGGTGTTTCTTTTCCAGTGCCCAGTACCCCCGTTCCCCCCTTTTCCTACCTCCGTGCTCCCCCCCTTCAATGACTGAGTCTGAGGTGGGCCCCCTCCAAACGGGTTCACAAAAGGCTTTCTGTTCCTTGTTCTTGCGTTGAGTGCAGATTGACTTACTCCTTTCCCCCTTGTGTTTGTCCCCCTTGCGGCAGTGTCGAATGGTTTCGCCATCTTTGGTTCTTTGCCTCTCTTTTTTTGCCCTTTGGGTTTCATCCCTCTCCCCCCATTCCACCCATGTCCCGCAATCGGGTCTTGGAAAATCTTCATTCAGGCCTTTTTTTTTTCTTTCTGGTTACCCCTCTTGGTTTAAGACTCTTCCCTGAGCGTTTATTGCCTTCAGCCCCCCTCTCTTTTCTTTTTGCCGTCTCCGTTTCGCATTCCCCTCCTCCCTGGGCCTTGACAACTGGCGTAGTTTCGCTCTTTCGCAAGCCTTTTTTCTTTTTGGGTTGCTTTGTTCCTTCCCTCCCCCTCCAGTAGTCTCTTCTTTCCCCCCCCCCGTTTTTTTTGTTTGTTTTGTTGCAAGCTCCCAGCCGCCCCACTTCCCCCTCCACGGGCTGCCAAACCTTTCCCCTCCCACTCCCCTTCCCGTCTTTTCTTCACTTCCTGCGCTTCCCCTTTTTCCCTTTCCTGTTGGCTCAACCTTTTCGTAAATCTCCTCCGCCCTTTTGCTTATCGGAACACCCCCCCCCCCCCCCCCAACCCTTTTCCCCCGTTTTTTCCCAACCGCGAGTTTGTGCTCCATTTTCCCCCTTTTTCCCCCCTCCAGGAGGGCCCGTTGACCATTTTTCTTTCCTCCTATAAAATCAAAGACAGATCCTCTCCACCGTTTTCGCCTAATTAGTCTTTTTTCGTCAGTACCCGTTTGTAGGACAACTCCTTTCCCCCTCCCATTTTTTCCCCATCACACATGGACAACCCCCCCCCTCTGTGAAACCGCCTGTTTTCCGTAGTGGGACCCACTGTGAAACGACCCTTTCTGTCAACATTTGATTTCTTCCTTTTTTTTTGACCCTTTACTTCCCCCCTTTCTCCCAAAACCCTCTGATCCCATTCACTTACGCACGTGAGTTCTTGGAACTCCTCAAGACTTTTGACTTTTTTGACTTCCCTCTTTTCAAGTTTCCTCTCGGTATTTTGACTTTTTTGGACTCGTCTCCTGTTTCGTGTCTCCCCCCCCCCCCCCTTATTTTCACCTTTTGTACCTCTCCGTTTTGTCCCATATTCCCCAGTTCATTTTGATGTTTTTTCTTCCGTTTTTCCGTCCACGGTCCTTTCGTTTCCCGCCCTTTCCCCCGTCTTCCCGTTTTTTCCCCGAGCCTTTCCCCCCCATCTCACCCAAGTTGGAACCCTTTCCACGAGGGTTTTACTCTCCCCTCCTCTTCCAGACCCCAGAACTGTTGGCACCCCCCGTCAAAGGGGGATCTTTTTCGGCAATGGGCTTGGTCCTCCCCCCCCTGTCCGCCCGCATTTTATTTCCCCGTTACTCCTCACGCGTTTTTTTGGGGCGTGGTTTTCCCTGGGTCTTGCTTGATGTTGTCCCCCAGTCCAATAGCCGTTTTTGCCCCGTTTCATTCAATACTCCCCCCCCGGTTTCAACCACCGGAAGTTCCTCTTTTTCTTTGTCACTTTTCTTTTTGCTTTCCCTCCCAGTGCCTCAACTCTTGGGCAGTGGACCTTGTTTCCCGCAATAACCCCAAAAAACAACTTCTTGTTCCAAACCCTTCCTCTGGATGTTTTTTTACCCTGGGCGTTGAATGCAACATTACTTTGCATTGCCCCGATTCGCTTCTCCCTCTGTAACTGGCTTTCTTCCCCCCTTTTGATGAAGATTTTTTACCCTGCCCCCCCCCTGGTTTTGTACCACCATCAGTGTTTTTTTTTGCTTTTTTTCCCTTTTATCTGTTTTAAATTGACACCGGCCCTTCCATTATTTTTGCTATTTTTTGTCAAATTTTTTTCTCTATTAAATGTTTTGTCCCCCACGGGACGACATCCCTTTCCACCCTAGCAGGAGTTGGTGGTTTTTTCTGCCCCTTTTCCCCCCGAGCTTGTTTGTTTGACAACTTTCCTTTTTCCCTTCCCCTACCTTCTTTTGTCACAGCTCTGAGTTTCCCCCCCTATGTAAACTTTGTTCCTTTGGTTTTTCCCCGCCCCCCTTTGACTTTCGGATGTCTTTTCTTTTCCTTTTTCGAGATTCTCCCCCGTTTGCTTACCCCCCCTATTAGCTTCGTTTCTTTCGTCTTCCCCCTTAAAATGACGGCAACGCTTCTACGTCCCTGCTCTCCCTTTTTCTTCCTTCACTATGTTGCAAAATCGTTTTTTTCGCCCACAGCGTCGACAACCAGTTAAACTTTCTCCTTTTTTTTGACTTCTGCTTTTTTTTGACGGTTTCTGACCCTTTCCCTTTTTCGTTTTTTTCCCCTTGACGTCGTTTCCCCTGACCCCCAAACTCTTCGTCGTATTGGTCCTGTTTCTTTGATGGTGTTTCCCGTCCCTGCCTGGTTTAATTTCCTTTTTTCGCCCGTTCAAGGCGCGGTGCGCTTGTGCGGTTTTTTTTTTAGTCCGTGGTGTCTTTTACTCTCCATGCCGCTTTGAGGGTTGTGTTCGTGTGTGTTCCTCATTTCCCCGCTTGACTTTCTCAACCCCCCCCTCCCCCGCCTTCTCCCCCCCGTTTGGGTCTTTTTACCCGGTTTCCCTGCCCATCTCCCTTTTTTACGGGTATCCCTGACCCGTCCCCCATCCTGTATCCCCCCCACAAATTTCCTTTTCCAAATAAAGCCGCCTCTTTTTTTCCTTGTTATTCTTTTCACCCTTTTCCGCGGTACAGTAGTCCCCCCTCATGTGATCTTATGTCGTTGGGGTGGACGGTTCCCTTTTGGTTGCTTTCGTAAATCCGGGCCCCAACTCGCCTGGGTTTTTCGAGAAACACGGTTCTTCGCCGATTTCTTCCCCCTTCACCAGTGGTGACACCTTAACCTTGTCTTCCCTTTTTCCTCCGAATCCATTCGGGACTTTTCCCCCCCCCGGCGAACATTTCTTGACACTCCACCCCTGAATTTTTGGCCTCCCCTTTGCAGGTTTCCGAACAAACCGTTCCCAAACTGTCCACTTTGACTCCCTCGAAAACGACGAGGTATGCCTAGGTTCTTTTTACTCCTTTTGTTTTTTGGGAGACTGCTTCCCCTAGTATAACCGTTGTTCTCCCCGGTTGTCTTGAATAGTTTTCTTTCCTCTTTTACGGTTGTTCCCTGCAATGATGGCCCCCCCCTGTGTTTCTTTTCGTTCCAGATCAGGCGCTTTTCGCCCGTCTGTTTTGTCCTAGTTCATTTTCTATTCATGTCCAGAACGTGTTTCCTTTTTTCCCCCAGGGCATGTTCCAGTTTCTCTCTCATGCGATTCGGTTTTTTTCTTTTCCACGGATTTTCAGCTGTTTTCTACGGGACCAGGCATATTCCGAGTTAACATTTACCACCCCCCCCTTATTACACCCATCCCAGCGTTTCGGGGACCCATCTTACAATTGTTTCCATATTCCCTAATTAGTAGGGCTCTGCTTCTGTTATACCCCCCGTAAAGTTTTTGCAGTCCCTCCCCCGTCTAGTTTCCTCTTTTATTACGTCTCTTAATCACTACACTGGGTGATTTTTTGCAACCGGGTAAGGTAACCAGCCACCTTGGGTCTTCTTTAAGCTTCTTTGTTTATTGTGCCGACGGCAAGTTGTCTTTGTGAGTGCCCCCCCTCCAGTTTTGCTGCTCCAAAGAAAGCTGGACCCCCAGCGTACACCCCAGTTCGTCAAAAGAGTACGTCCCCCTTCCGCCTTATATGGGCCTGCTTAGTCCCAATACCCGGCGCACCTGCGGTTCGACGACCTTTTTGGCCAAGTGTTTGAAATTTTTTTGCATTTCCTTCTCCCAGTTCCTTGTTTTGGGAGTACTCTTAGTTTCTTCAATTTCTCTTGCTTTCCCCCCTTGAATTGCCCTTAAATCTTTGGTCGTTCTGCGCCTTTTTCTTTTTTCACCGTTCGCCCCATGTTTCTTTTTTTTGGCAGAACCTTATTTCTTTTCAAACACCCCTGCCCCCCTTTAGTCGGGCTTTCAAAGTCGCTTCCGTTGTGAAATTTTCCCCCCCCGGCACGATCCTCTTTTCCGTGTAAGGTCCTTTAGGCCGTTGTTACGTTACCTCCATCCATCCGTTGTCTTTCCCCCCTTGACCCCCCCCCCCCCCACCCTTTTTTGCCCCCATCGACTCGAGTTTTCCCCCCCCCCCTCCTTTCTTTTTTGTGTCTTTTCCCCCCCCAGATTGTTTTTTTGTTTTGGAACCCTTTCCTTCATTCATCAGTCTTTGTTTTTGTTTGTGTTGCTGCCCGCTTTGCCAACACGGCCTTTTAGTTTTTCCTTCCTTGCTTTGGCATGAAAAACCCACACAACCGGCTGGAAAACTTGTTTTTTGTCCCGTCCGCTTTTTCGAAGTCCGTCGTCCTTCTTTTTTTTCTTTCCCCGCCAACTTTGGCCAGCCTCGCCCTCACCAGTCCCACACCGCTCTCCTTTTTCCTTTTGTCACTAACCCGCACCTCCAGTACCTGCGCATCTTTTTCTTTGTTTTCCACTCGTTTCTGGTGGGTCTCGGGATTTTGTAAAGTTTCCCCCCCCCCCTACCTAAATTTTCTTTTCCTCCCTTTCGTTACCCCTCCCTTTTGTCCCCCCTAAGTTCTTCCTTTCCTGTTCCCAGACCAAATCCGTCTGTTTTGTCCCTTCCTGTCTGGTTTGTGTGGTGCTCAATTTCCCCCTTTCCATGTTGTTCTCTGTTGTTCTTGTCGCTTTCCCGTTGAAAAAACCCACCCTTTCCCCTAAAGCCCCTCCCCTACTGTCTCTTATTCTTTTTCAATGAAAAACTCCCAGATTTTTTTTGTTCCCCCATCCCCCTGGTGTCACTAACTTTTTTGACCCCCCCCTCCTCCAGTGGGTCTTGATTTTCTCCCCCCTGATAAAAATTGCGGCGGGGACTGCGAGGTCAATGGGTACCCTTATGCCCGAATCCCTTTATTTTTAGACCCATTTTTTAAACATTTTTTTTTTTTCTTTTCTTTGATGCGATGATGTCCCCCCCCCCAGCGCCGACCCAGTGACTGTCACTGTCTTGATAATTGAAACTCCAGTCCCATTTGTTTTCCACCCCACCCTGGGCTTCGCGTTTTCCACCGTTCCCGTACCCATCCCACTTTGTTTTTACCCTTCCGGTGGAATTGCGACGTATCTTTTCCTATGTCGGCGTCATTCATTGCCTTTTTCCCCGCCTTCCCGAACCCCACGTCCCCCACTTCCTTTTTGTGATTACATTTTTTTCCCCACGGACCATCAAAAACCGTTTTGTTAACGCTTTCCCCCACCCAACGTCGGACCCCTGAAGTGTCCATAACCCCCATTTTCCTCCTAGATTCCACTAGTTTAACTCCTTTACTGTTTCACCTTTGTAGGGAAACTTTCGTACGTGAGTTTCCCCCGATTTTTTTTGGGTTCCTTTTCCTTTCCTTTACGTTTCCCCACCCCCCCCACGTCCCATTTTCATAAGGGTCTTCCCCCCCCTTCCCTTCAAGTTCGCACCCCCCCGTTGGGGTCCCCAATTCGGTGGCAAGCCTTCGGGTTTATTTTTTCCATTGTTTCTTGTTGTTTCACGTTCTCTATTAGCCCTTTTTCCTTGAGGTTCGACTTTTGCTCGCAAGGCGTGGACTGATTGTTCCCTGATGTTATGTCCCTGACCACCCCAACCATTTTGTCCTTGCCATTCTGTGCATTTTTTTGTGTTAAAATCCTTATTCCTTACACCCCCCCCATTTCTAGACTCGTTTTATGGACCTTTGTCTTTACTTTGAGAGGGTCTTTCTTTCCGGTCCAAACTCGCCCTTCTTTTTCTGCCCATTCGTCTGTCCCATTGCCAGTCTGTACGTGACCAAGTAAAACCTCCGTGTCTTTTTCCTATTCCTTTTAAGTTCCCGTTTTTTCCCTTTCTCCCCGGGATGCCACTATCATCTCTTTTCCTTGGTTGTTTTTTTTCTCGGATAAGCTTTTTGTCCCTCCCTCCCTCACCCGTTTACTACACGGTGCTTTCTAAAAAAATCTTTTGTCACCTTCCGATTTCACTTCAATTGCCCCCGTCCTCTTTTTCCTTCCGCTTTCCCTTTCCATCCCACCGAGCTTCCCCTGGTAGAAACTTCACCCGCATTTCGGACACAAATTTCCTGAACATGTGGTGTTTCTCATCGCCCTTCCCTAGCAGGGCCCCACCCCTTTTTTTTTTACTTCTATCTACCTCCCTTGCCCTGTCCACTTTTTGTTGTATTTTCCTCTCCCCGTCTGCCTCGCCCCCCCGTCGCCTTTCCCTTATAGTTAAACGTTTCCCTCTACCCCAATATTGTCCCAGGTGCCCTCCCCCCCCCTTTTCCCCCCACGACCCGGTGGTTGTCACCGCTGTTTTTTCATGAGTCCCACCTTGTCCCCACCTTTTTGATTGCATTGAGGTCGGCCCCCTGCTTTCTTTTTGAAGTTACTGGCCTTTTAACCCCCTCAACCCCCCTTTCCTGCCTCCTTTATTGAACTTCAACTTACCCCCCCCCTTACTTTGAAGGAGGTTATGCCTCCCTTTCCCTTTGACTTGGTTTCCTTTTTCGCTCCACATCTAGTTTCTTTTCCCTTTTGAACACTGTTTAATTCCCCCACAGTAATTTTTGCTCAGCGTTTCGGCAAAGTCTCTGGGACTTGACGAGCCTCCTCTTGTCTCTTCCAATTTCCCCCCACCATTTTTGAGTGTAAGTCCGCTTTTTCCCCTGCCGCCGTGTCGAGTCCCTTTGTGTACCCTTTTCTCAACTAACTTTTTTTCCCCCCCCCCCTCTTCCCATTCTTTTTTCCTCCATTCCCCCCTTCTCTCCTCCCCTATCTATCTTTTCAGCACAAATCCCCCCGTTTCCCCTCCACCCACTGCTCTCCACCCTAATGCTCACATGCTCTCTTTTCTTTCTTCCCTTCCCTCTCCTTACGCCCCCTTTTCCCCTCCGGTTCCTGTTCCTATGCTCCTTCCCTCTTTTCTTATGCGACCCCAATCCCTTTATCCCACCCCCTCTGATTTTTCCCCATCGTCTAGTCATACTCCCCTACACCCCTCCACCACCCTCTCCCTCTCTCCCTCCCTCTTCGTTCCCCCCCCTTTCTTCTCCTCCCCCTAGTCATTCGCTTTTTCTCCACCTCACTCTTTACTTCACCCTTTTCCCCCTCTTCGTTTCCTCGACATTCCACCCTTTTCTCAACCTGCCCTCGCCGTTCCCCTCTCCCTTTGAACCTTTTAGCCCCACCCCACTCCCCCACTCCAACTCCTCCCTCTCCCTCCTCCTCCACCTCCTTTCACTCCTTCCGACCCCCCTCTCCAACTTTTCGTTCTCCTCCCTTTCTCTGCTTTAACCCCCGTTTCCTATTTCCCCCTTCTTCTCATCTTTGTCCTCCCTCACTCTTGCCTTCCATATCTATCCCCTCCCCCCCTTCCCCTTTCCCTTTATCACCCTATCCGTTCCCATTTCTCACTTCCTCCTGCTGCCCGCGTTTTGCATCCGCCACCTCCTCATACTGCCCCCCACCCTCTATTCCATTTTCTTCAGTCTTCCCCCCTCTCACCCCCCCGTGCACCCCCACCAATCTTCCTGATTCTCACCTTTCCCTTTCACGCCCTCCTATCTCCCTCTCCTTTCTTCCGTACGCCAACTTCTTTTCTTGTTCGCAAACATTTCCTCTCAACTACCTTTCCCTTCATGGCTACTACTCCGTTCCCTCCCACCCTGTTCAATCTGTCCTTTACACCCCTCTCCCCATTTCCTATCCCCCCCACCTTCGTCTCTGACTTCTTAACCTCCTTTCCCCTCCTCCCCCCAACCCCCCTACCTCTATTCGTGCTTCCCCCCCCAACCCCCACCTCCATCCCTCCGCTGTTCTCTCCTCCCCCTGGCTAACATCCTGTTCCCTTTCAGCCTACCTCCACTAGCCATTCCTCCGCCTCCCTCCCCTGTCGCTCCCTTCAGTCTGATCTACCCCTGATCCCTTTCCATCCTCCCTAACCCCCCCCCCCCCCCACCCATTTCCGGTGTCACATATTTGCTACCTTCCCTCCTAGTGCCTCTCCTACTCTTCCCCCACCTTAATCTGCCTCGTCCCCAATCTCCTCCCTCTCCTCCTTCCCCCCCCCACTACACTTGTTTTCCCCCCCCCGTTTATCACTCCCTTTCCCCTTTATTCGCTCACCCCACCCCATCCCTACCCCATTCAACACTTTCTACCCCACCTTCCTCTCATCTACACCGCCGACCTTTTCTTCTGCGCCCCTCCTGCCCCAATTCACCCGCACACCTTTCTCAGTCCCCCCTCCTCGCTTTTCTTTCTCTCCGCCTCCCCTTCCCCCGTACCCCTGACCCTACCCCTCACCCTCATCCTCATCCTCCTCCTTCTCCTTTACTTTTCTCTCACTTTCTCCTCTTCTCTCCCCTTCGCCCTTCCTTCTCTCCTTTCTTACCACATCCACCCCATTTCGCACCCCCCGCTCCTTTCCCTTTCCTCAACCTCCACCCCTTCTCCGCCCTTCTCTCTCTTCTCTTTCTTACTAACTGCAATCCTTTTCGCTCCCACCTTTGCCCTCACCCTTCACTTTCTTTCTTCCACCCTCCCTTCATCCCCCCCCCGTCGCTTTTCCCTCCCTGACTTCATCCGCTCCTCTTTCCTCCACTGCTTTTCATTCCCTTTCCCCATCCTCTCCCCATATCTCCTCATTTCCCTTATCTGCCTTTCCCCACCCTCATCCCCCGTCACTTTCTCCCCTCTTCTCCCTCCCCATTGCCGCTCTCTTTATCATCCTTGCTCCCCCCACCCCCCTCCTTATTCCCCCACATTTCGTCCATCTCTGTGCATCCCTCCCCTTCCCCCCCCCCCTCCGTCTTATATTTGCTTCTTCTTTGCCTCATTCCACCCTTTCCCAACTTACCTTCCCCATCCCTCCTCCATCTCCCTCAACCCGCCCACCCTTCCTTCTCTCCCCCCATCACCGACTTTCCCCCTCTCTACATCTCACCCCTCTCTGCACCTGCTTGCTTCCCATCACCCCCTCCTTTTTTCACTTCCACTTCCATCTATCTTCTAACCCCTCGCCACCCCTCCCTTTCCTACCGCCAGGCTTTTCCTCAACATTCACTCCCCCTCTTCTTACTACTTTTCCTCTCTCTCCTCTCCATTTCCACCCCTCCATTATTCTGTACTCACCCCCCCTCCCCTCCTCCTCCCCTCTCCCCTTCCCTTTCTTTCCCTCCCTTGCCCTTCCCTTCTCCCTCTCCCCCCGGCCCCTCCTTTACTACCTCCTCCCCCCGCCTTGACTACCCCCTCCCACCTCCCATCCCCTACCTCATGTCTCTACTTCCCTCCACACCTCCCTCTTTCTTTCACTTTCCACACCTCCTCCCACTACTCTGTTCGAAGACTCCCTCTTCCCCATCTTCACTCTTCCATCACAAACCTCTTTTCACCCTGCCATTCCCCCCCCTACCGTTCCACCCCTCCCCCACCCTTAGCACCCCCCACACTTTCCACCCTCGCTCACTCTCCCCACTCCTTTTTCAAATTCTACTTTCCCCCTCTATCAGGCTCCGCCCCCTGTCCCCTATTACCCCCCCCCCCCCCACCGGCCCTTCCACTTCCTCTTCACCCCCCCTTCCCCTTTTCCTCTACCGCTCTATCCAATTTCCTCCTCTTCCTCTTCCCCCTCCCCATTTTTCCTCCTTCCCTTCCTTTACCTCCACGTCATTTTCCTCCCATTTTTTCTCCTCCCAGCTCCCCGCCTATTCCACCCCCAAATGCCTAACTTTCCTTCTTCCCTCTGTACTTATTCGGACGTCCCCTCCCCGCTTCTTTTCCCCCTCCTCCGACTTCACCATCTTTTCCCTCATTTCCCACTCTCTACCCTCCCCCCTCCCCTCGCCTCAGTCTCCCCCTTTCCCTTCCTTTTCCCGGATCTAACCCAACCATCTCCCTTTGCCCCGCCCCTACGTTCCGCTCCCACCCCGCTCTCCTCTACCCTCTACCACACATCCATTATACCCCTCACCTCTTCCTTCCACTATCGAACCCCCCCCTCCCTCCTTTCTTTGTGACCCGTTCCTTTCTTCCCTGTTCTCTTCGCACGTCTTCCGACCCCCCCTGCTCCTACCCATCTTTGCACCCTTTTCTCACCTCTTGTCGCCCCTTCCTGCTCTAAACCCTCTCTCCTCCCCCTTGATATTCCTCTGTTTTCTTTACGCCCCCGGCTCTCTCCCCTCCTTCCTTTGCTTGCTGTGCCCCCCCATTCCCCCCTCTTTCTCTCCCCCTTTCCTTCCAACCTAAGTCCCCCGCTCCACCCTATCCCACGCGTCCTATCCTTTCCCTTCTCCTTTTTTATTTCCAATACTCTCCCCTCTTTGCTCCTCTTTTCCAGGCCCTTCTCGACTTCACCCCACCTCTTTCTACGTTCCCCGTTATCACCCCCCATCTACTTTCTATCTCTCCCACCCCCCCCATCTCCATCCCTGCCATCGTCCCTCTACCGTCCTCCTACCCTACTTCCACCACTTTTTCCTTTTCTTCTTCCCCCCGCTCTCTCTTCTCTTTTCTCCAGCGCCCTTCCCCCTGGCTGGTTTTGGTATCCCGCGTTTCCCGCCACGACAACTGGCCCAAACAACCTGCCCAAGGTGGGTTTGCTTTTTGCGTACGCAGCCTTCCCCTCCGGCATTTCGGAGTCCCCCCATTGCGTCCCCCCTGTCTGTTTGCCCCAGGCGGGAGCAGGCCAGAACGAGGTCCTGGCACCCCTTTTTTTCCCTTACCTTTTGAGGACGGATTTCCGGCTTTTGATTATGTTTGTTGTTTCTCCCCCCGCATAGTCAAAAGCATGGACTTGTTCCATCCGGATTGAACACCCCCCCCTAACGATCACTGATCTTTACCACTTCCTTTGTCCCCCTTTTAGAATTTATACAGATTGACCGGTCCCCTTTTCTTTGTTGTTTGTATCCCCGAATGTCTGGCTTTTTTCCCCTCCCCCCTCGTTTGACAAATCAGGGGTGGCGGTCCGTTTATTGTTATAAGGTTTTTTTACCCCTTCCCCCCCCCGGCAATTCTCTGATGTTTTTTTTCCTGCCTTCGCCTGACCTGTCCTTTCGTCCTCCCCCTCCGCCCCCTCCTTTTAGTGGTTTTTCGTTGGTTTTTCCCCCAGTTTCTCCCCAACTTATCCCCCCCTTTTGGCATCGGCTTACTGGATTCGACCTTTTTTTCCCCCCTCCCTACCGTTTCCCCCCCCCCAATCTCCCCAGCCGCGCCTTGGTTCTTTGTCCGTGCGAATCAATAGGGTGGATGTCGTACTCCTCTTTTCTTTTGTTTTTTCCCTTACCTATCTGCGTAGATTCCCCTTTCCATTCTTGCGTGGTCATTACGGTGTTTTTTTTTTCATTCCCTGGCGTACCCGGTTCTTCTGGTGGATCGTACACTCGCTGATGTCCCCCTTTTTTTTTTTTTGGTGCCCCCCCTTGCTTTTCCCAAAGAACCCGGCTTCAGGTGTTTCCTTTTTTTCGGTTCCCCCGGTCTCCCTGTTTTGGTTTTGGGTTTGTCCTCTTGTGTCTTCCAAGGCCTGGTTCTCCCTATTTCACCCCTTTTTCTTCGAAGTGGTTTGTTGCTTTTTTGGTGTTTTTCCTGCAAGGTTTTCATTCTCGCCCGTTTTCCTTTTTCTGTGTTTGCCTGCTTTTTGGGTCTTGTTTTTGCGGGTTTACCTCGCAGGTTGCAGTTTTATTTTTTTTGCTGTCCTTCACATGCCTTCTTTTGTCTTTTTCCCACCCCCTCCGTTTGACCGGGCTTTTTTCAAAAGGCAGGGAGTGGCCCATTGTGTTTTTTTTTCATTCGGACCGCCGACCCTCCTATTTGCGTACTGGTCCGAACACCCTTTTTCCCTTTGCCAATTCCTGTGTTCATACCCCACCCTCCCGCTTGCTTTTGCACCGACTTATTCACCCACTTGCCTTTTATGGTCCCGTCACTGACTTGCAGGAAGCCTTCTGGTTGGGCCCTCCTTTTTCTTGGATTCCAATTTTGTTCGGAAAAGGGCTTTGCCCCCCCCCAGTCGTGGTCCCTCGTTCCCTTTATAGTACTTTTTCTCACATTTGCCTTTTTTTTGACCGTGCCCCGACTGGACAACCCGTTTTCTTCAATTTAACCGATCCATCCTCTTACTTTACATGAGTGCCCCAGTTTTTTTATGGGTTTTTTCCCCACGCCCCATTGGCAGTTTTTTGCCCCTCCCATGTAAAGTTTCCCATCAGCGTTGAAGAACCCGATGTTCGGGGCTGTACCCCCTTTTTTTTCGTCCCTCCTCTGGCTCTCTCTCTTCCCCCATTTCCGTTGTTGGTTGAGTCGGGGCGCTGTATAAATAGTCGGTGGCGTCTTTTTTCTCCCTTCGGTCACGTTTAAGACTTTTTTTTCCTCCCCCCCTTGCCTTCCATCTCTTCTATTTGCTTTTCCAGCCAGGCTTCTGTTCCCGCGGTCAGTTTCTTCTTGGATTCCTTATTTTGATTGACCCCCCTTTTTCCCCTGTACCCTTTTTCCCCCCCCACCGGTGTGTTTTTTTGCCCCCCCCACGTCATCACGGACTCGCAGGGTGGCTCGCACGATACACTGTCAACCCCCCTTGATTGGGTTCCCTTTTTACTTGCTTCCGTCCTCTTCTTTCCCACATACCCCCATTTCCACCGGATTCCATTGTCTCGGGCCCCCCCCACATTCCCTGGAAAGTGTTGCACTTAGGCCCTTCCTTCCAATTCTTCTCTTTTGATGGTTTTTTTATTTCCCCCCCACCTTCAAGTTTTGCTTTTTTGGGGGACCCGGACGTATTAGTGGGCTTTTTGTTGGATACCCGTTTCGCCCCCCAGGACTTCTTCCCCTGGTCTTTTATGTTTTCCCCCTCCCCGCCTCCGGGTTTGTTCCGCGGGGTTCTTTTGATCCTGCCCCTCCCTTCATGCGGCGCCGTCCCCTTTTCCCCTACTGTTTTTTTTTTCCCCCCCTTTCCCGTGACCCTCCCCGTTTTTTATCCCCAAATTGCGCACCCCCAGTTTTTTCCGCCTTTCATTTTTTTGTCGAGAGTGCTACTTCTGGGGAGCTCACCAAAGTGGTCCCTGACATCGTCGGAAGACAGTCAGTTTTGTCACTTTTTTTTTGCTACCAGTACGTTCCCTGTATTGCCAGATTCTTCCTTTCCTTTCGGCCCTCTTTTCCTTCGTGGGCCCCCGGCTGGGCCCGTCTGTTATTTTTTTCTTTTTTCCCCTTGATTGAACAGTTCTGTGCCCCTTCCTTGCTATTTCCTGATTCATGCCCCCCCTGTTCCCTTCTTTTACCGTCGTGTTTTTTGTTGTGAGGGCGGTTTAACAATTTTACATATTCTCCTCTTTATCCGTTTTTCTTTGTGTTCATAAAGGCACACGCTATCGCAGCGTACGCTTCCCTCTAGAGTACGTGGTCGGTCCCCACCCTTTTCCCATCACCGTCCGGCCGCCGTCGCTTTCGGCTTTTGTGCGGGTGCCCACATCAGGACTCTGTTTTTTTGCTGCATAAAGTCATTCCCCCTGTTTCAGTGGAGCGCCCCCCGGCTCTCCCCCCGTTTCATGCTTACTACAGAACACCACACTACCCCTGTTTGAACAAAACCGTTGTCTTCGGATTCAGCCCCTTTTTTCCGGTTCACAATGCTTTCTCACTTTTTTTTCAGACCCGATTATTCCTCCAGGCACTAACCTGGCGATTCCTGTGTGTCCTTAAACAGTACCCCACGTGCCTGCTCCCCCCCCCCTGTTTTTTTAACACTTTTTCCTTACCCTGTTTCAGTGTGGCTTCCTTCACATACGTTTTTCTTGTGTTCCGGGTCAGCAGTCGCCTTATCGCGCCAATTTTGTCTTTTTTCCCACTTGAAGATAACAGGCACATAATCTTAGGGTGTTTTTCCCATACTTTGAATCAATGCGTGGCCCCTGTTTTCACTTTCCGTTTTTCCCCTCTTCTGTTTGTTTTCCAGTGATTGGAGACCCCCCCCTCCGTCGCAAATTCTTACCCCCCCTGTGATTTATTGCCCCCGTGACCACCTCGTCCTTGTCTTGCCCCCTTTTATCCCTTCCACCTTACCATTTTTTTCAACCCCCTCCTCTCCTGTGCATTGATTCTCAGTGACCCCCCCACATTTCCTTAGGGGGCCTCACTTTTTTCTTCTGACCCCTTTTATCCACCCCCTTGTATTGTTCCTTTTTCCCCCCCACCATTTTTCCTTTGCACTGATGCGCTTTCCTTTTTTCCCAGTGCTGAAAGTGTTCTTCCTTGTTCCTGATCCTTAGATTTTTTGTCACGTCCGCCGCCCTTTGTAAACCCCCTTTTCATTTTTTCTGACTTTGGTTTCCAATAAAGTCGACTTTTTTTTTTTCCCCCCCCTCCATTTTTTCCTTCGGATGGGACCCAACCTGATCGCTCTTTTCCCTCCCCTTCTTGCCCTTGCTGAAAACCCGTTTCGTAACCACCTTCCAATTTTTTTTTGTTTGTGTCATTTCATGGTCAACGTGCCCCTCTATGTGAGAACGCTTCCCAAAATTCCTTCGCATTTTCTTTTGGTTCATCCACTCTATAGCTTTTCCCCCACTTCTGGAGGTTTCCCTCTTGATTTCCCCCCGAACCACACAAAGTGAGTTTTGGATTTTGTTTGTGTTTATTTCCAGGGGAAAGTGGTTCCCTTTCAGTTTCCTCCCCCTTGTGTTCGCCCCCTCATGCAAAGTCGGTCAACCCCCCTTTTTTTTTTGGTTTGGGTGCCATATTTGGGATGTGTTGGTTTCCCCCCAGGGATTTCATTTTTTCATGCTGTGGTTGTTGGGGTTTTTTTCCCGTTCTTGATTCACCGTTTTTTCGACCCATGATTTTTCGACTGTCTCTTTATTCGTTTGACTCCTTTCTGTCCTTATTTATTTCGGATCTCACCCCCCCCCCCGAACTTTTTGTCACGGGGCCATTTCCTTTCTTAATTGGGTATGTCTCTTTTTTGAACCCCCTACACTGGCGTCTTGATTTTTCGGGACCATTTGGTTTCCTTTTTAATCCCCGTTGCGTTCCTTTTTCTGTTCGTTTGGAATCTTCCTTTTGTTCTCCCAGTATTGTTTACCTGCCCGTTTCGGGTCATTGACTGATCTCCCATATTAGAGTTGAGTCTGACGTTTAGATGCATTTTTTTTCCGGCAGGGGCTCTTAATTTTTTCGGTGGGGATTTTTCTGCCAAGCTATTCTCTCTTTTTTCCTCCTGTTTTTGTTGTCGCTCTCGTTTATTCCCCCGCACCTTTCGAAGGTTTGTGACCATCCTTCCTACCCCACTCCCAGGTTTTTTCTATTTCTACCTTTTTCTCCTTTTCCCCCATTCCCGCTAGCCTCTGTTTTCAACCTCGTGGGCGATTGTTTGCCACGTCCCTGCTTATTTTTTCACCCCCCACCCACAGGTACAAGTCCCACCGCGAGATTTTTTTTTGTTTGTTCTTTTTGATTTCCCCTCCCAGATGCAGGTGCCAACCAACTTTTTTGCCCTTTTTCCTTTACCTCTCCCTCGGTCCCCCTCGCTTCCCCTTTTCCTCAGTCCTCCCCCCTAGAATGGTCGACTCCACTTTTTGTTAGCTATTAATACTTCACCATCAGACAATGAAAACACTGACCTTCTTGTGACCCACCCTATTTACTGCCCCCTTTGTCCCCCCTCCAATACTGGTTTTATTTTTTCTTTTTTTCTTTATTTTTATGGTTACTTTTCCCCCCATCTTTTTCCCCCCCCCTTCCCTTTATTCTTTATTGAAACATGTCTAAAGTGTGTATGACCGTTTTTTTTTTTTTTTTTATTCCCTCGTCTTTCTCCCCTTGTATTGTGTTCCCTTTTTCCGCTCACCATCTTTTGATTACCGTGTGACTGAAATCACCCCAACCCCCACAGGAACTTTGGGTTTACGAGCCTTCGGCCCAATGGTCCTGTTTGCTTCCCACCCTGGAGAATCCGGGTGCCTTGTCGCAATTCCCCCCCACCCCATGGATTTTGTTTTACCGTCCCCCCTCCTCCGGCGCGGTTACTTTCTGTTCTTTTGTCACAATTTTTCAACTCCCGGTACAACGTTCCCCGTGTTTGCCCAGCTGAGGTCCCAGCTGCTCGCCAAATTTTAAATGTCCCCCCCCCCACCCCCCTTTTGACAATTGGTTTGGATTCGTGCATATTGCTTTTTCCCTGCTGTATTACTCATTTTTGATTGTTTTGTTTTCTGACAATTCCTCCCCTTGCTTTGGCCCCCATGGTTCTTGTTCGTGCGGGCCCGCAACCTCCTGATGTTTTTGCCCTTGTTCCCCACATTTCCTTTTTCCTTCCCCTTGGTTATAGCTTTCGGTTGGTTTTTGTCACGTTTGTTTTCCTCCTCGACCCCATTTTCCCTATACCCATGCTTTTTTACTTGACCCCCCGCAGCTATCCAAAGTTCTTGTGCCTTGTCCCTTTGATGCCCTGGTCCCCCCCCTCCCACCTGTGTGTTTCTCCGCTGACCCGCCATGTTTTTTATCCCCCGTTTCTCTTTCCCCCGCCGAGTGGACCAGTTTTTGTCTTGTCCCCGTTTTTTTCTGTAAAGGGACACCTTCCCGGTCATCGCTTTTGCTGCGTAGGTTTCTCTTTGGCACTTTTTCGAGATTCAATTTGAACCCGTTCCCCCTCCTCCCCTCCGTTACGCCCCTAACCCTGTTTTCCCCTAGGGGTCGTTTTTTTTTCCCGTCCTGTCATTACCCCTGTTGTCCACGGTTGCCACTTCCCCGGTTATCCCTGTCACTTTTTCCCCCACAGATTGTCAGGATGTTGCCCCCGACACCAACAGTTTGAGCGGGTGCGCATGTTTTTTGTTGGTTTTTATTTGGTTTTTCCACTGACTCCATCGCCTCTCTACCCCCCTCCCTCTTTCCCTGGCCTCCCTTTTTTGTTGGCCTTCCACCACCTACTTTGTTTTTTTTCCTTGACGTCTATGTCTAATTTACTTTTTTCGTTCCTCTTACCTTACGTTGTCCTTGTTTGGCACCTTTGTTTTTCCCGTCCCACATCTGTCTTTGCACAGAGCGTTTTTCCCATCTGCAACCACTTGGCTCAGACGCCCCCCCTTCCCCTGTCCGACGTCCTGAGGAACCCTTACTTTGTCCTAGGCCCAGGTTTTTGTCAGATTAAAACCCTTTCCTTCCCAGAACTTGGAATTCTCTTTTTGACTTCTTTTTGCGTCTGGGTTAGTCCCCTGTATAACGGTTCGTTTTGTTTGCCCTATTTTTCGGTCTTTTAGGGACGGTTTGTTACAGCGGATTCCACTTTGTTGCGGTTCCTTTTTCATTACTTTTATTTCTACCCCCACCTTTCCGCTGACCGGCCGTTTAATCCTGGATGCGGGTCCCCATTTCGTCCCCCACCGTGCCGACCATAGTTGAGACGTTGTCCCCCCCCCTTTTTTTTGTTCCCCCCCTATCGTCACCCACCTTATTTGTTATTCCACCTTTTTTCCCCCTCCCGTTCCCGTGTCTCCGGTGCTGTTGTCCCACTTTCCTTTTTTTTTCCCTGCAAGACCCCTTTGTGACTTTTAGGTGTGCTACCTTTTCCCCCACAAGATGTCATACCTGGTGTTTAATCTACCACCTGATTTTCCGGCCCCTTCCTTTGTGAATGGAGGGTTCCTACCTTGTTAACAAGGTTTCCCTTTTTCCCCCCCCTTTCCCCGATCCATCTGCTGACTTCCCCCCCCCTCCCTTCATTGAACAGAGATGCCCCTTGTTTAATCCCCATACTTTTCAATGGGGCCGTTTCCCCCCCCATCACCCCCCCTTGCATTTCGTACCTGCTTAAGTTCAAACCTTCATTGTCCCGTCATTGCCCCCTAAAAAATTTCTGAGTCAGTTCCTTGTTTCTCCCAAACGTTATTCATCCGTTTTCTTTTTTTTTGAGAGTTTTCCGACACATCTTTCTTATTCCTTCTTGTTAATGTAGTGTTTTTGATTTCTTCCCATTTTCTTTAGGCGAACTGCTTTTTTCGAGGCTTTTCCCCTGTTGTGTTCCTGCCTTCTGTTATTTCGGGTCCTCTCCAACTTCGTTTGGTCCTCCTTTTTTCCAGTTCCTGGGATACTTGTGTCACATTTTTCCATTGACATGGTGTTCCACCCCCCCCGTACCTTTCAACGTTTTTTTTTGATGTCCCCATGGTATCGCCCCCTGGCCCCCCGTGGTGTGATTCGGTTTTCCTCCCAAAGTTTTGTCCCTGATTTCTTCTTCCCAAAGTTCTGTCCCCCCCCCCGAATTTTTTGCCCCCCCCTAAACATCCACTATTCCCCCTTTTCGGGCTTTTGGTCCCCACCCATGTGCCCCTGTTTTTGTGCCATCGGACCATTAACAACCCTTTTAGCATCGGGATGGTATACAACTTTCAGAGACTCTTCTTGGGCGGCGGGGAACCCCTTGAACTGCTTAGTTTATTTCCTTGCCCCCGGTCGTCCTCCCCTCTTGGCTCCCCGGCATGGTTCGCGCTCGCGTCTTTGTTGAGCGTGCCATGCTTTTTTGCCCCCCTCCCCAGCCTTGGTGCGGGAACCCATCCTGTCGACCTTTTTCCGAACCAAAATTCCAGTGCCCTCCCTTTCCAGGCGCCTTAGTCCTGCTCCGGTTCTTTCCGTCTCCCCCGTCCCCCCTCAAGCCCGCCCTTTTCGATTTACGTTTTTTGTGAAGTGTTCCGCCTTGTTCTCCCTTTTCCCCCTTTCCTCTGAACTCGTTCCGTTTTGCTTGCCGGTCCTGATTTGTCCTTTTCGAGGTTTTTCTTATGAAAGTTTCCTTGTTTTTGGTTTTGTTCTTTTTTACCTTTTGCTCCGCTCTTCCCCCCTCTCCCCAATTTCCGTTAGCTCCCCGTGACCCCGCCTGCTTTAAATGTGCCCGCGCAGCTCTCATTCACTGTCATTCCCTCTGGGTTTTTTCAGGGTGTCACCTGCCAGCTGACTCATAGTCTTTACACCTCCCCCCCCCCTAAGATTTCTTCCCGTTGTCGGGTCCACCCACTGTGGAACACACAACCCCTTTCTCCCTCCCTTGCTTTTTTTCCTATTTGTGTCTGTGTTTTTTTTGGCACATCCGGCGTCTGGGAAACCCTTTTCCTTAACCCCCCTCTTTTTCGAGACATTCAGTTTTCAGCCCCCTCTGTCACAGCTAGTTTTTTAAAATCCGGTTTTTCCCCTGGGGTCTCCCTTTTTTTTTGTTTTTGTTGAAGTAAACCCCCCCCCCCCCCGACCCCCCGGAGTGGCCCATGCACCTTTCTTTGCCGTCTTTGGTTCCCGAGTGTCGGTCCTTTTTTTGAATCTCTTCAACAATTTGAAAACTCCGTCTTCCCCCTCCTCCCCCCATCCGGCTCAACTTGAATTCTTGCCCCCCCTTTTCCTTAACAGACTATCCGGGACCCCCCTTGCTCCCCCCCCTCTTGGTCCCTTTGGTGGCGGAGGCCTTTTTGTGTTTCCACCTTCGTTTCATTTACCTTCCCCCATTTTTTCCCTTTCTTTGCTTTTCCACGTATTCCCCTGTTTCCGATTTTCTTTTTTTCTTGCCTGCACATGGTCTTAGGTTTTCACCTTCCATCTCTGCCACCTTCATCGTAAAGTTGTTTTGTTCCCTTCCTTTTTTTTTTTATCCTTTGGTTGGCTTGACCTGGTGATCCACATTCCCCCCTGTCTTAGGTTTCGCCGGTGTGTCTATGGGTCGAACCCAAACATTTCCAGACGGAAAGTTTTCCCCCTCCTTACAAAGGATGCATCTTTGTCCCTCCTCGATTTTGGGGGTGGTTTGTTTTTTTTGGGTGGTGGGGATTCCCCTCAAGCCCCAGCCCAATTTTTGTTTGACCACCCACGCGACGGTTTTTCGCCCTTCTTTGTAATTCCCCCCCCCAAAATTCGTCCGGGTCTTTGGTCAAGTTTTTTTTTTTCCCTATCCCCCCCCACCTCCCCACCCCTTTCCTTGTCGTCCCATTGTCCACCTTTTTTTGCACGGCTCGCCTTTTTATCCTTCATTGCTGCCACCGTCTACGTTTAATGTATTCCCGTGATCTTTTTTTTTTCCAGCTCCCATTTGTAACCCATAGCCTCGTTCGTGCGTTCCGGTCGTGGGGGTTGGAATCCTTCCGGTATTGGGTTAGCTGTTTTCTTACCACTGGCTCTGCTTCCCTTCTTTACGCGTCTGCCTTTTGCCTAAAACACTTTTCTGTCCCAACGTTTTTTTCTGTGTTATTCATGGCCCCCCCCCACGCATCATCTTCCCTGTAGTTAACTTTTTTCCCCCCCCTTTTCCCCCCACGTCGATGGGACGTCGGGCATAACCCTCATCTTTCTTTACACTTTTAAGCTTCCTTCACTCCCATCCCCCTCCGGTCTCCGCTACTTGAGGGTTTATCTCTTTGTGTAGTTTTTGTTGTTTTTTTTTTAATTACCGTGGAAATCGTTTACCGTTTTTCACCCTCCGGTGTAGCGCACCCACTCATTTCCCCTTCCTTTGCACCCCTTTTTTTTTTTTTCCCTTTTTTTTCTTAATTTGTTTTGGTGCCACCTGCCTTCGTGTTGTCATTTTTTTTATTTTTTTCCCCTGATTATACACCACGTTGTCCCCTCGGACACTTACCGCTGTTCCCTCCCACTGGAGAGTTCATGGGGAGCGCTTCTTTTTCTTTTCCCGTTTTTATCCGTTCTCTCCAACAGTCACCACACCCTTTTTTCCCTGCATTTCTGTCTGGCAATTCTCCCTCGGACACCCCCACCATCTCCCTGGGACATTTGGTAGTTCAATCTTCAGTTGTTCTTATTCTCGTGTTCCTTTTGGGGATCCCCATTTGCCTCGATGCGCCATTCTCCCTGGAGATACAGCTTCCCTCAGTCCTTCCCTCTTGGCCTGAGGTGTCCCGATGATTTTCTTAACCTTTTTTCCTTTCCTTGGGAGTGGACTGGTCCACTCGCCT
>Ga0179593_1494681_pt1 | contig 29048 bp, 24 predicted proteins | sample CZODoug2_1_08_16_FD_185931 | JGI IMG/M metagenome (GOLD analysis project Ga0179593, IMG submission 185931) | Vadose zone soil fungal communities from Angelo Coast Range Reserve, California, USA - CZODoug2_1_08_16fungal (PacBio error correction) | ecosystem: Environmental > Terrestrial > Soil >... | reverse complement strand
ACCACCCGCCTTCACTCCCCCAACGCCAAGCTCCGCCTTTTCCCCACAAAATCTTTTCCCCTTGTAGGTGTCAATTGAAGAGGCCCGTCCAGGACGTCGTTCCCTACTTGCTCTCCCTCTCGGCTGATTTGTTGATCGCCCGTCTTGGACCTCCCCGCTTTGCACAGACGATTTTTCTTAAGGCGTCGTTCCAACTTATTACTAAGACACGGTTCCCCTCGTTCTCAACTTTTTCGATGGCCGCTCTAACGGCTCACGCGATGATTTTTTTTATGAATCAAACTTCTCATGAGAACCCTTTCCTTCCCGCACCCTTCGCGACTGGCAGCGCGCAGTCACCACGTTTCAAAATCCCTCCCAACCGTTCATGCTCAACAACTCGTTTAGACCCAAATTAACCGGTTCCTTGCAGTCGGGTTATTTACCCCCCCTTATCCTTTCTCCCTTCTTAAGTTGATCCGCAGCACCTTCTAATCTTTTGAATTAGAAGCCCAGTATGGTTGTGCTCCCCTCTTCTCTCCCTTCTCTTTTGTTTGTTAAAAATGTTGCGCCTTCTCGCTTCTTGTCTGAAGATTTGTTCATTCGTTTATACTTTTGGACGTTGATCATGACTCCCCCTTCCCCGAGTCTCCCTCTGGCCATCTTTTCGATTTTCAGAGACCATGTTTGACAACTAATTCCCACTCGACCAATTTTCTCACTCTGATGTTCCGGACGGCCCGCCGGCCCAAATAATCATACGCCCATTACGTATAAGAATGAAAGTCGAATCAAAAGCAATCATTTATCTGTTCTTTTTTGCTTATCGACGATTTTTTTTTTTTTTGTCCAGCCGCACACGTTCTTCCTGTCCTCCGCACCCTCCTCCACACAGGTTAATTTCTGCGCTCCGTTGTCTTTTTTTTTCCTCCTTTCCCCTATTAGTATTCCTATTTTTAGCGACGGGACCTGCCCTGCCGCTTTTCCAGTCTTCCCCCCCGCTCAACCCAATCGTGAAAACCCAGCAAGCGTTCTTCTGCAAGTACTTTCTACCCTTCCCGGAAAGACTGTCTTGACGACACTGACCGTATTGCAGTTTTTTTTTTTTTTTTTTTTTGTTTTTTTTTTCTTTTTTTTTTTTTTTTTTTTCTTGTTTTACATATCCGCGGGACGGCGCAGGGAAAAGCAGTGGTTTGGTCTTCGCCCTCACTTTACACCTTCTATGTATGAAACACCACTTGCTTTGAGATCCCGGAGCGTAGAAATCTGTGGTCCTCTTCGATATTGTGGCGCGCCTTCCGATCACAGACTTTGCAGAACCCAGGCTTTCCTGCTTTTTTTTTCTTTTAGAATTTTTTGAATGCGGAAATTGTGTTTGCAAACTTTATGATTTCTCTCCCAGTGGTTCCATCCCCCAAGGTCCCCGCTCCTTAACGGACATACCCGATTGCTCCACAACGGCCCCCTACTGCCCCTCCCCCCGACTTTTACTGAAAGATCCCCTTGTACTTCATACGCAGTCCCCGTAGTTTTCATAATTTCAGACCCCCCGTCCCCACCCACTACCAACACTCCCCCCCCCCCCCCAAACCTAGGCTTCTGCCTCCATTGATTCCTGGATCAGTCCAGTACCCGCAGTTGATGAGGGATGGTCGAGGTCGTACCACTACGTTCGGTGGGTTTCAGTTTTTTTTTAGATCCGCTGCATTCCCTTTGGAGCTAAAACAGATGAAGCCAACGGAAACAACAGTTCTACCGCGCCCGGTGTACTGCTTCATAGCTTTTCCCTCATTCTTCACACTCAGCCATATTCTCGGCTTTCAAGTCTGAACCAATGCCGTCGTTTACCTCTGACGTTGCTGACTCCCCCCTGCTTACCGCTTACTCCGGTTTTGAAACGATAGATTGCTCTGCGCAACCCAGTCTCTAGATGAGGTGACTAGTTCCATTTGATTCCCCTCCGAACCATCAGTTCCACCCGGTTGCCTCCATCCCCTTCACCGGGCGGAGGCTTCCTCTCCACCGAGCCTTCCTTTGCTTTATGTTTTTCTTTCACTTATACCGAAAACTTCCTCCCCCCAAACCCTCGCTTCCGAAATCCCCAAGCAGCTCCTTGTTGTGAACCTTCCCGCCCAAAGGACCGTTGAGTTTCTTCGATCCACAGGTTTGCCCCCCCACGTATTCCTTAATCCTCGAACTTTTTTCTCCCTTACGTTCCGCAAGGACACTATGGGGGTGGTTGCGTGCGTCCCGTTTCCCTCCTTCCCCTCTTCGTTAAACAGAGACCTGTGCCCGCACCTAGAGAAGCGTCCGTTTACACACTGCACGAAACGAGAACACAATTTTTTCTCCCCTCGATACGTATGTCCTTCTTTTCTCCCGCTCTCCAAAGGAGAGGGAAGGTAATATTACGCGCCCTGTAGAGGGTCTTTTTAGCCGTTTGCAGATTGCCTCTTGTTTAGTTTCTCGGTTCCGAACGATCTGCATCCCAACAACCCCACCTTTCCGTTTTGTTTCTGATCATCCCCTCCATTCTAATGTTGGGTCCTAAAATCGATCATAACTCTCGCCCGCTTTTTAAAGTTGATGGTTCTGTCTTTTGTGATTTCTCTACGTAAATTCGCGTGCTACAACTTACAGTTTTAGGACTGTTACCCCTTTGCATGGAGGCACAGGTGTTTAAATCTTCCCTTATCGGTCCCCTGCCTATGTCAAATTGGTAGCGCTTCCCGGTGGATGATATCCTTGACTTACCTTTTTCTCGATTTGCACCCCCTCCCCTTTTCCTTCCCTTTTTATGTCCCGCTGTATTCTGCTTGATGTCTCGCCGACGATATTTCCCCCTTATTCATTTTACGTTTCACATGTGTCGAGCGCAATGGGGTTTTTTCCAGGACATCGCCTTTTTTTGAGACATTTGATGGTTTTGAGAACCCCGAGCTTGCAGCCGTTTTTCGGCCAATGACTGTATACAGCAGTCCTTGGCTGGTCAATCGTTTGCCGCTCTTTTCTGAATTCTTTGACACCCTCTTGGTGTTAACTGCCGTAGTTGATGTTAAGGTTTCAGTTCTGCTTTCCTCAGGTTTCCCCCCAACCCTTCCGCTAAAAGATTTCTTCTTTCTTAGCACAAATCCCTCGCTTCCCTTAACACTTTCTTTGTGTGCCGTTTGTTTTTTTTTTTTTTTAGAGATTATGATTGGAATGACGGAGATTTCTTTAAACTGCCACTCCGGCTTTCCGCAGACTCCCCCCCTAGGACTTTTTCGTGGCCTTCTTTCTTTGCTGACCATGAAGTTATAATCGGTATTGTTTCTTTTCTTCTCCTTGCCCTTGTCGTCGTGCATATCCCGGTTGACTCCTGTGTGTCTGTTACAGGTTTTCCCACATTCCTTTCCCTATTTTCTGGCTTTCCTCGTTCATTATGTCAATTTTGTATTCAACGCTTTCCCCCACCGCCCTTTTTTTTTTAAGGCCCCTCCCTAAAACAATCAGCGGCTTTTCTCAAACTTTTGTTTTGCGTACACCCTCTTTTATGGGAGAGATGTTTTAGAAATCCCACTTCCATTCACCCCGAGCCGGTGCTGCGAGATATCCCTGATCTTACTGTTTAGAAACAGTTGTTTTTGGATCCCTGTCCTCCCTTCTTCAGTCTTCCTTCTTAGAGATTGACTCGAGAATGTTTTCAAGTTTCGTCGATACGTTTCCGTGAGCCTACTCATTCTTTTTAGAAAGTCGTTCACGCATTGGTATGTACTGATCGTTCAGCTTACCTTCTTCCCCCCGAACCTACTTTAGTGTAGAGAGCTCGTTCCTCCACACTCCTCAGATCGCCCTTGAGGCGGCCGATTTGTCCCGGAATTGTCTGAGGATTTTGTTTTTTATTTGCCACCACTGTCTGAGTTTTTGTCCCCGTCGTCTCTTAAAGTACAACCCACCGCCTTCCCCGTGCCAATTTGCACCAAGATACCTGATTCCATTGCGCGAGTCATTAATCTGCCCCCCTCACCTGCAAGCACACATTTTCACCTTTCTGAGGGCGTGGGCGTCCCACGTGTCTTCCTTTTTTTTTTTTTTTATTCCCTCTTCCTCCTCCCTTGTTGCGCTGAGTCATACAATTAGACTTTATTTCCATGCCATCCCCCCCTCGCATTTACACCCCATCTTTCCCCAGTTTCTTGTTTCCAATGAGTAGAGGAAGTCACTTCTCAGTATTTGCTGCGCAGTCTTTTGACTTTTCTCTGGATGTGCGTTGTTTTCTGTCAGTTTCATATTTTTGTCATTTCCCTCCCTCTTTTCGAAGGACGTGACCTTCTCTTCTCATCCAACGGCCACCTCCAGGAAGCCCCCACGATTCTGTTCCATTTTTTTTGGTTCTCAGCGAATTTTGATATTTTTCTGCTGCGTCTCGATGTACACACGTCTAGCGGCCATATCCTGGTTGATTTGCCTGTCTCGCGTCACGCATCTCTATGGAACGTTCGTCAATTACCAACGGTGTTTCTTCCTCCTCTAATAGTATTCAAATAACAATTTTTCCCCGACTTGCTTTTCTTTGCGCCCCCCTGCCGTTGCCCTCCTGTAGAATATTCTTCAGTCCTTCGTTCACTCACGTCTTGTTTTCCCTGGTATCGACCCGTGAGCATCCCATCTCTCACGTTCTTTTTGTGCCGCCCCCCTGTTTGCTCTCACCGCTGACCCTGCTGGGGTTTATGGCGATTGCCTGTTCATTCTTTCCTGTTTTTGCAGCGTTCATACCGATTGATTACCCCCCTTCGCCCTTACTGCCCAGTCTTGAGATAAAGTTTTTTGCAAACCCTGTAAACGCCCCCCCGTGAGCCCCATGGCCCGACGGACGTGCCCACATCTTTAACGATTCAGAACTATACCTGCCGTTTTCCGTCAAAAACTCATTCTCCAGATTAGCTTTTTGCGACTCCGATTGTTCTGTGAAGCAGCAATATGCCACGTCTATCCTCGCCACCCCCCCGATCCCTGTAATTTTCTGAGTTCTAGATCTGATGGTTGAGCTTAATCTTTTCGTAAGCGGCTTTGGCCCCTTTTTCCTTCCTACACTTTTCATAAACCAGCTTTCATAGTGAACCCCCCTTTTTCCTTTTTCGTTTTGATTAGCCAGTTAATTCGTTACCACATGAGCTTGACCGATGCCTCCCCCCCCACAGCAACGTTGCCGAATGATTTCGTCTGATTTTCTTGGACGGCCCCCTTTCGGTGGTATGGTTCCGCGCGTTCACATCTCCAATGCTGCTTGAAAAAACTCGTTCCCTCCCGTTGATTTAGCCCCCCCCCTCCAGTTCTATCTTTCTTCGGCCAGACCTGCGTCCCGTAAGCCGTTGCTAAAAAAGGAATCCCCTTTCCGCGATATGTTCCCTCCGCAACCCCTTTGCTTTTAAATTTGTTTTCCCAATGTGATCTTAAACCCGTTTATCCTAAACCCCCATCGCCATGCTTTCCCTCTGACTGGCAGATTGGACCCAACTCTGTACAATGCAAGCGATCCCGACTGCTGCTCAATTGAAGCAATTATGAGCGACGAATTATTTTAGAAGCCCCATCCCCCAAGACGTTTTAAAGCACACACTTCTAGATCAGCTCCAGATGATTGTTCTGCTTCTTTTCCTTGGACCGCCCCAATTTCGAGCGGAGTTATGAGGTCCCAGTCCCACCACGATTTTTTTTATCGGGTTAAGTTTTTTTTTCTTCTTCTCCTTTAGTTTAACCTCAGAGAAACCTCCGTTGCCACCACGAAGCTCTTGTACTCCTGACTTGGTCTGATTACGCCTTATGTCAAAACTACCCTTTTTTTTTTTTTCCCTCCTTCTCTTTGACCTTCCTCCCCTGGGGTTCTAGTGGTCAGACTTTAAGCTCTTTTTTTTACGGCTCTTGGTGCTTGAGACTCCTCTTTGGCTGCCCCATAGTTTTTGGTGCTGGAAGCGTATCGGGGACAAGTCGATTCTTCCAGACCCTCCCCCCAGTAACGTTCCAAAATTAACTCCATCCGCTCGATTCCGTTGCTTCAGAGTGCCGCTACTGCCTCTCCCTCTTGATTGTGACTGATGCCTCCCTTATCGCAATCTGCCTCCCCACCAAATAGATGAATCAACCTCAAGTATTTTCACCGCTACGTTTCCTCAACGGCTCGGAGAGGATGGATTCCCCCCCAGGTTTGTTTTTGGCCACGTACTGTTGTCTTTCGGAATCTTGTACCTTTCTTATAAGTGTCCCCTCCCCTCTCACTCTTTTTGGTTCTTTTCGACCGATCTATTTCCTAGAAAAAGAGCGCTCCCAATTCGTATCGTCGTAGACCAATGCCTAGCCCCCAGCTCCCCCTTGTCGATAGACATCTCTTCCCTTGAATGAGTTCATAAATTTTTTTTTTTCTTACAGGAATGACTTCCCCCGGTCAACCACCCGGGTAGCGGTGTGTAGCCGTTTTTTTAGTCATTTTTTTCTGGTTTTCTCCCTAGCGATCCTAATCACCAACGGACCCCGTCATTTGCTTAGTGTGTGGACTTCAATCTGTCTACAAGTTGGTCTTCGGATTTTCCCCCATCGTGCTCACCACTTCGTACGTTCCTCAAAGTTTTTTTTCTTTTTTTTGTTCTTTTTTGGCTGATAAATCGCGCGCTACTTCTTTCCTTACAGGTATCTTTTGGCTTCCGGCCTATCTTGTCATGTAGGTCCTTTCCAAATCTTTATTTTCCCGACTGACTGGTATGTCGGTATTCAATTTTGTCCTCTCGCGTTTTGTTTACCAAATTTTTCTACATGGTTCTTTCTCAGCAACCATCACTCCATCTTCTTGTTTCCCTTGCAAAGTCTTCTGCCTGAATTCCCGTTTTCGAAAGTTTCAGATCCCTCCCCCTTAATCTTTAAGACCTGTTCTCTCTCCAGCCTGCCAGTGTTTTTTTTTTTCACCCAAAGCAATCAGCTTTGTATAGGCGTATTCTCCACCCACCCCTCCTCCCAGTCTGCTACGACAATGCTGCCCCTACTACATTAATTTACGAGGTGCTGGGTGGTAATAGTCTTGATTTTTTTCGTTTCTACACTTTTTGATCAACTTCTCTTTTCTTCTCCCGTTTGGTTTTCTCTGCGGTGAAGTTCTGCTTCGAACCGCGGTCCAGTCCGCTTCGACCAAGTCAGGACTTGCGACCCCAAACCCTCCACCTATCCTCTAATGACACTTACCTGTTCGCGTTTGTTCTTTTCTTGATTGCGCCGGAACTAAGGCTCTGCCGGATTGCGTTTTTCCCCTTTCTATTTAATCGTCTCTCACGCCGCCAAACGCCAAATATAGATTGATTTAATGATGGCCCCTTTGTCTGTCTCCCCCTATTACATATTTGGCTTCTTTCTTTTTCCTTGGCTGTTTTCCTAGGCACCATGTTATTAAGGTTTGCGTGGGTTTTGTTTTGGATTGCGCGTTAATTTCCCCCATGTACTTGCCGCTGATTTTGGAACTTACCTCTCCTAGGTTCGTCTCCTTCATGGATCAAGCGGAACAGAAAGTCTTAAACTAATGCAAACTTCGCGTCAAAAGACCCCTGCGGCTCCAAACTTTTCCGGCGTGCAACCCAACTAGGGAGAGATTCGATTTTTAAACCACATTTTTTCCCCATTCCAAAACTTATACCGTTTGCTTTCTTCTTATCCAACTTCCGCTTCCGCTTAGAACTTGGAGTTTGTGTTTCTCCCACGGATAGAGGTCCCAGTCTTGATTTTATTTCTAGCCTGACGGTGTTTAATTTTTTCCAGGACCCCCCCGTTTCGTTGTGCTCGGCTTATCCTCTCTCCCCTTTTTTTTCATTTTTCACTGTCCGTGTTCATTCAGGGGACGTTTATTCAGCGCTTCGTAAAACCATCGCTGTCTTGTCTCTCCTTCCGACGCACTCTTGTGGGACCTCTGTTGTCGATTGTCTTCTTATACGCCCTTTCCCCCTCCCGAATTTTGACAAACCTTCTTTTTTACGTCTCTTTTGGTCCTCCCGCTCTCGGGCTTCCCGTAAACACCAAAATGCGTCGTCCTGTCCGCGAGCCTGAAATGCTCATTTACCCCTACGCGTCCTGTTTCCACCCTCCCCATTAGAATGCTTTTGGTAAACCGATTTCGTGGGCAGTAGAGTTCCTTTGGATTTTCTATTCCTGTGTTTGTTTTCGGCTCTCTAGTAAAATTTTTTCCCTACGCCGCATCAACCTACTCGACAGTTAATCTTTCTTCCGTGTGTTTGTAGCTTTTCTTTTCCCTTCAGGTCCCCCTATTGTTTTTTTCACATTGCGTGCTAAATGCTCGGATTGTTGTACCCGAGAAGTGAGGCCTAGTCGTTCCATTTTGAGGTTTCCTGATTCGGTCCACAGGGGATATCCTTTCTCCCTCCCAAATTTGTCCCCCCCCCCCCTTTTCCCCCCCCCTTTTTAAATAACAATGAGTTTTAGGCGTCCAAACGTTAAGGGCTTATGTCCCAGCTTCTAGCAATCCCAACTTTTTCTCTTCTTTCCCCTCCGCCACTTTTGCTGAAAGTGCAACTCCGCTGCGGATACCTGACTTCGAAAGGAAACCTTCTAACCTTTACGTTTTGTCTTCCGGGATTCCCAACAATAGTCGCCAACCTTAAGTTCCTTTATCCGGTTCACCCCCCCCCTCCCCACTGTTTCGTTCTTATGTTTAATCTAGTACTCAAGGCTTCCTCGTTTGACTGGTCAGCCAGTGATTTTTGCGTTTTCAACCTCGATCTTACTTAGTGGTTTCTTCCGCCATGTTGCTACCTTCGAGTGTTGGTTTTCTGCGACTGGGAGCCATTAGTTTAGCCGCGGTTTCCAGATGTCACTTACCGCTCTTACACTCTTTTCAGTCTTTTCCCCCGCGGCCCTTTATACCTGTTTAAAACTAAATGCCCCCCACAGCATATCCTTTCCCCTTCATCTCCAGCGGCCCAAAGAATACACCCTTAATTCCCAAAGATTAAGTAACCCGCATCAGTTTTTATTCCCCCCCTTTTCATCCCCATTTTTCTACACGAGTGCAGATTTTCTTTTCTTATTTACGCGATTCTCTTTTTCCTGCGCCCTATCAGTCTTCATTATTCAATGCCATAGTGCACCCAGAGCAGTAGTTTTTCCAGGCTTCTTGTGGTTTCTTTTGAATCCAGACGTAATGTATCTTTTCGATTACGTTTCTTCTGGCGACCCCCACTTTCCCTTCCATCGACAACGTGCCTCTTTTGCACCCCCCGTGCCAGGTGTTTAGTCGTTCAGTTATCTCCTGCGCGTTCCATACGCATGGACCCACCCAGCGCCCGGTTTGTTTCATTGCGACCTGGATTCCTTTGCCTTCGCCGTGCCCTGACGTTAAGCGATTGTCCGTTTGTTTCGCCCCTCCCCATCAAATTCCACTTTTTGTCCTTTTTCAAAACACCTCTTCTCGCGGCGCGTTGACTCTTACTTCTTTATCGTTTTTCTGCGCTCCGATCAGACCCTCCTGTTGAACTAAGATTTTTTTGATGGTTGCTCCGTGTAAGAAATGTTTTTGCGTACCCACCGGTGTTCGACCCCTGAACCTAGCACATTCGTCTCTCCTGCTTTGTCCATTTCAAATGCTTACCCCCTTCCCTTCGATGCCTACTGACTCCTGTAAGCCTTGAGTTTTACGTAGCTCTGACTTTACGTCGCTATCCCCCTCCCCCCCCAAACCGCAACCCTCACCAAACTTTAGTCGAACGCGTTAAAGATAGTCTGCGCCGTTCGTCAGTTCCTCCCCACACATTTGCGATCGGTGTCTGTTCTTCCCAATTACACTAAGGTAGCGGTGTTCTTCTTTTGCTTATTGATTTACATTTCTTCCCCCTCTATCCAACAACCTATGCCTCACAAATTCTACCCCGAGCTTTTTCTGCCTCCTCTCCTTGTTCTCTAGCTTATGAACCTCATTGACCCCTTCTTCTAGAGTGGTAGTACCCTTGTTTCTCTTCTTCAGGGTGTCGCCCGGACTCTTACGCGATTTGGTAAGGTCTCTTTTTTTTTCAAGACTCTTCGTCGGATGGCCCACCCCAAATTTGTCTCGTTCTGCACTCCTCATCCTCTGGGAACCAAAGGTCGCTGTCCGCCAGACCAGCAACTTCTTTCCCCAAACGGGAAATCATCTTTTTGATCGATCTTGCGTTTAGTTTTCCGCTACCCTGAAGTCTCTCCTTTCTTCTTCGGAGAATTATTTTCCCCTCCTCCTCGCCTCCAAAACCTCTCCTTTAACCCCCTCCCGTAGTCATTGCGAAAGTTGTCCGACGGATCCCGATCTTATGGAGGTTCCCGTTTTCCCCCAGTTCGTTTCGAACTCTCCTTTACGATCACGCCATCACCTGAAATATGGTTTTTTCTAGCAGTGCCGATCGTTCACAACTCGCCTTCCCCCCCCCTTTGTAGAGTCGTCGACAAACTTGATTCCCCTGAACCCATTGTGCATTCTTTTTAACCCTCTGCAGTGAATTCTGATCAATAATGCTATCTCAAGCTCTTAAGTTTAGTCACGCGAGGTCGCGTGGTTTTTTTTGTATCCTCTTGGGCTATAATGTTGTGAGTCTTCGGTTTTTCCTACTGAGCGCACCACTTTCCAAACCACCTCTCACTTGCGCCTTTGAATTTACTTCTTTCACCTTCCCCTACTGTGGGTCTTTTCTTGACAAATCCCGCGCTGAGTGAGCTAAGTTTTTTTGGTTGCGTCTTTTTTTCATGTGTTCTTCCTAATAGCCCGCTGCTAATTCAATTCCAGTTATCGCTGGTCCCCCGTCCCCCATTGAATTTAGGACAATTTGCTGTTCCACTTTTCTCTTCCCCCCCCGTCATTTTCGTTTCCCTGAGATTTTCCAACGGGTAGATTATAACCTGGTTGGTCCCCTAACATTTCAGCCATTAACTTTTCCGCATGCAATCATCTTCCTCTTTCTACGTTTTGTCAACGTTCTTCTTTTATTTATGACATTCCTTATATCCCAATTGTCGTCTATTATGTTTTAAGGATTTTCTCTCTACTCACCTTTTTATCCAGCTTCACCGTTTAATCCCATCGTTGGGAGATGGGCCGTTACAACGAACCTGCCTTTCCACTATTGCCGTTTCCCCATGTCATACATTCAGTATGTCTTTTTTTTTTTTCTGTCTTGACGATCATTTTTCGTAACTTTGGCCCTACTTGCTTGTTGTTTTCCCTCCTTTTTTCGTTCTTGACTGTTGAATTTTCGTTAGGTCCCTCCGTTAGTAGCATTCTTTTTTTTCGCCCAATTCCGCGTGCGTCCCAGGGAACCCTTTACAGGTGCGCTTGTTTGCGTAGCAGACCTATATTGTCTGTCTTTCCCCGCTCAATTCGCGAGTACGGCTCACCCCCCTGACTTGAGACCGTCTGAGTTTTATTAGCCCCCTTCTCCAAGTTTCTACGGTATGGTTTTTTTAGTCTCTTATTTTCGGGCGTTTCAGTCCCCGTCCCTTTTGACAGTACGGTGTGCTTACAGTTTTTCTCCACATGTTCTCCTTGATCTGGCCTAATGATGCTATGGTATACCTCGTTATCAACGGAACCGACGTCCGTTTGAAACGAATTTCAAAGCCCTCTGAGCCCTTCAAACCAGTCCTGCGGCTCTAACCCTTTTGAGGGGGCAAACCCCCCTCCTTGAGGTTTGGAGATTTTGTGTCCGCACCCCTTTTCGAGACCTTTTTCCCCAACATGACGTTTTGAGGTAAAACCAGATAAGGGTCAGACCAGTGGAGTTTGTGGGTAGCCCTGCCTCTTTGTAGACACCCCCTGTGGTCCTTGATTCCCCTTGTTTTCTGAAGCACAAGTACCCACTTTTTTGACTCATTTTCCGTGTCAAGTCGCAGGGAGTTTTATTGCATGGTATTGTCCTCAGACTTTTTTTTTATTCAGTCTTATGTCTTGCCCCCTCTCTTCTGCGTGATCATACTAAGCATGTTAGTTTCTGCTGCCTATTTGGTTATTTTTTGATATTCAATGGTTATACAACTTGAACCAATCTTAGGTGAGAGCGGCATAACCTCTCTCTTGGTCACAGTTCCCCCTCCCACCTGAATGATCTTTTTTTTTTTTCATATTGTTATCGATCTTTCTCTTGAGCAAAAAACCCACCAACCCCCCTCCTCCTCTCCGCCAGTACACCTCCCCCTGCCAACTCCCCCTTTTTGGGAATTCAGAGGCTATCTTCGGAGTAGTCATTCTTCTCTCTTCTATCTCCTCAGTTTTTTTTCTCTGACCAATTCTCGCCCCCCTCCTCCCAGACTTCGCTTTTCCCAAAATTTTTTTCGTCCTTTCTTCACCAATGTCAATGCGATTTCGCTAAAGGATCAGTATTCTCTTTTTTGCTAGAGCAGTTTGCGCCTTAATTTCCGGTGAGTTTTGTTGTCGCCCTTCTAGTTCTCTTACTCGCTTCTGCCCCCCGACTTGAGTTGTTTTTCGAAGTGAGTGACACAGTCCAAGTCACCTGCCCGCCCCACCCTTGATTAGCTTGCGTCGTAGCTATCTATTTGAACTCGATCTTTTCTGCATCGTATCGTGTTTTTAGAATTCCCCCCGTTTCCTGATTTTCTCAACTTCGCCCCATTTCTACCCCCTGTCCCCCCTTGTGAGTCCCCAATGCTCGCCCACGGACCACTTGTCACTCCAACTTTCCTTCCCCGGCGCTTCACCACTGTTGCTCCCCCCTCAAAATTTTTCGCACTTGCCGTCGTGCGACCAACAAATTTTTTTTTGCAGCGGAATCTCCCGTTGCGCCTCACCTTCTCAAGTTGAGTAGTCCCCCGACCAAGTGAGGTTTTTCTTGCAAACTCGACTTACTATCGTTTTGTGCGACTAATTTTTTTCGTCTCCGCTTTATTTTCTGGTTTCTCCGCCTCTTGGTTTTTATCTTCTTTGGACCCGGTACGTTTGATCAGACCCCGGATCAATTCTGTGGTCCTCTCACTTTGCAGACTCCACTGTTTCCCCCATTAACTTCTCACCCCGATCCGTAAGGGCGCATTTCCCCCTGCCCCCAATTAAGACGAACACCAACTTAACGATGAAGAAGCCGAATTCGAGTATTAAAGAAACTTATCTTGTCGTGTTTCTTTTTCTGGACTCTTTCCATTAGATCGCTGACCAGTCAATTCTTTCTGCATTACTTGCTCCCTCAGCTAGAACCACGCGCACCACGGTTTTCCCATTCTTTCTTGCTTTGACCGACCCGGTGCATTGTGCCTAATTGAATTTTGCTCACTGATGGTCCCCTCTCTGTTCAGAAGAACCCTTCACAGCTTCACCCCAGCACCCCCTTTTCACCCACCTTTTTTTTTTGCGTCTTCCCATTCATTTTTTTCTTTTAAAGCCCGGTCCATACGCTGAAGACCCCAGCCCCGTATGCTGGTATCCATGCTTCATGTGGGAGGCAGGGCCCTGACGAATGACTATTTTTTCCTTCTTGGTCGAGTTAAAATCCCCTTCCGGATGTTCCTCAAACAACGTTTGCTCGACCGTTTTTAGCGACCCTCTCTAGGGTTCGATCTTTCTCCCGGCGATCCGCATTCCGTTCCCTGAGTTCCAGGCCCGGTGTATGGGTTCTTCGAGAACTTTCGGACATTTTTATTCGCAAGGTCTTGACACATTTGCCCTCCCGAGCATGACCTTTTGATTCTTGTCCTGGTGACCAATTGTAAAAAAAACCTCTGCCTACCCCTTTGCAATCCAGATTAGCATCTAACGATCATCCCCCCCTTTACGGAAGAAAGTTATCTCGACTCTCCATTCATACATTTGTACCCAGGGGTTGGTGTCCCGCCTCAACCATCCCCCACCTTTACATTAACGCTAGTCTCCTGGGATTTTCTCTTGAATCCCCTGGGTCTCTTGAGGGTGGAGTTTCCACGTACCTCACAGTTTAGGTTTCCTTTTTGATTTCAGTCCTATACGTTCTAACTGAGTGATTGTAATTTCCCCACATTATGAGTCCACTTATTTCCCACATTTTGACTCCCGCGCCCTTTGGGGTGTTTTCCTGAATTTTTAAGATTGGTGAACGCCCTGAACTTGATCTTCCTTTCTCTGTCATTCCCAATTTTTTAACTTGTCGCTCCCTTTCTTTTTTTCGAGTAGTACGCTTTCCTGTCCTTTGTCTTTTTTTTACATCATGTCGAGAGCTTGCGGTCTGTTTCACCACCACAATATATTTTTTCGGAATCGCCCGGTGAACGCGCGATACGACAAGCCCATAACGTGGCCAAACCGAGGAACCCTCTTCCCTCTCCTTTGGCTTATTTTTTGCGTTTTTTTTTTTTCCTCACAGCTCCTTAGTGCTTCCTGCGTTTTCATTGCATTTTCCCCACTCCTTTTCGCAGCCAAGATGCCCCTATCTTGCATTTTCTTCAAATTCGTCCATTTTCCTCCGGGAACGTAGCGGCTTTCTCGGTTTTTTACTGGTCGATGTTTTCATCTTTTCCCCCTCTTCCCTTCCAACGGACCATTGATGGTGGTTGCAGCGACGATCCCTTTCCTAGCTTTCACCATCTCCTTCCCTCAACTGTGCCGTTGACACACTGTCCCTCCTTTCCCACCTTTTTCGACATTCATCCGATACTATTCCTGAATTTGGAGTTTCATCCTTCTTCCTTCTAATGGATGACCCAAGTAACTAGCCCCGGTGAGGGTTGTTCTCTTTGGGAGTGCCTAATGTTGGTCTTCTCGTCTCACTGTAGCGAGTGTACAACCCCTGGTGACCCAGTTACTGCTCCTAATCCCCTACCGCTACTTTTCTTTTTCGAAAAATCTGTCCTTTCATACTCTTCCTCTTCAGCTAAGGTTTTTTTTTTTTGTTTTGCGGTTTTTGGGCCTGTGATGATATTACACTTCTCTCGATCTTTTTTTTTTTACACAGGTAGACTGGCCTCGGCATCGCATTTGTCGGAAGAGTTGTTTCCTTTCTCTTCCCCGTTTATCGCTTCGCTTTTTTTTTCTTCAATGCGGTTCTCTCTTTCCCCTTGGTCCCCCCATTGTCACTTCAGGTCCTCGTCCCAGCAACCATAAGAAGCTTACTTCTTTTCTGTTCCACGGCGTATTCTGATTCGTCTTGTTCTGCAGATCGATATGACTGGTATTGATTTCTTCCCCATAGTTCCCAGCGCAAAGTCTTTTTTTCTGACCTGCTTTGCTCTTGACTGGAAGTTAGAGGCCCCCTCCCTAGTCTTTACTGCAACTAGCGGCCCCCTGATCTTCTACACTCCGACGTATGATGGGATCTAATCGCTGCCGTCTCTGTTCACATTCCCTTTTTCTACCTCCTGCGCTGGTTTGCCCCCCGATGTCTGGTTTTCCGCTTCCCCTTTGTCATGTCCCAGCGTGGTCCACCGGTCTTCTAAAGATCTGAATTTCTACCAAAAAATCCTGAGCCCGCCTCCTCCCAGTGGAAAATTTACCGTTTTCCTCTCTTTTCGAGCTGAGCCATTGGAGTTTTTGCTTGAGGTCCTTTTTTTAAACGTCTCCCCGCGTTTGTACTCTAAGACCCATCGCGCTAGCGGGATTTGCTTCGTGGATGCGCCCCCTTACCTGCACACTGGGTCCTGGATTGTGCCTTCTCTTTGTTTTCTTTATAGATGCCAGCGGTGAGAGATAATTTTTGGACGATTTACATCTTTTTCCATTATGCTACGATTTTATATGTTTTAATTCCAGCTGGGTAGTAGTCTCCCTTCCTGTTCTTTCACCCGCTCACCATGACTGTTCCACATTAAGAATCTTGAAGTCCAAACTACAGTCGGCACGAACACATTCTTCTGACCACACGATTTAGTCGTTTTTTATGATTTTTCTGCAAAATCACTTTTAGTACCCTTTTTTTTCCCAGAGATCGTGGCTGCGCGTAGAACTCAGATATACAGGGCAGGAACGTGGCGTGGGTTCTCCCCTGGATCTTCAATAACCCGTTTTATTTGATATTCCCTCTTTGCCTGTTCCTCCTTGGCCCGGTTCGTTGTCCGTACTCGGGGCGCTATTCCGCTCCGTCCCCTCATTTTTGCGTTAACTCGGCTACTTTTCTGGAGCGTTTTCTAGCTGCTTCCTTGCACTGGACAAAATCATTTCTTTCGGCCTAGCTCTTCTGACACCAATTCATCTTCCCGTTGAGTGCTGCGCTGTTTGACAGGATTATTTTTTTTTTACCTGACTACCGCATCTCTTCCCACCACTCGTCGGTAGCGTTTCAAACTCTTGGGCGGACAGAAACCAAGATACCTCTGCAGCTGCGAAATTATGCGTGCCAAAGAACGACCTTGACCTATTTCTCTTTCCCCCTTTTTCCCCAAACTTGTCACTGCCTTTTTCAACTAGCTGCGTGATGGTGTTTTTACAGTATAATGGCATCTCTAAATGTCTTTTTTTGTTGATTGCTAGATCTTCCCCTTAGCCTCGTACCTTCCCCGCACCCCCGCCTCCTCCCGTTTTTCCCCCATCTTTTTCTTCAGTTGTCTGTCTTCCCTGAAAAAAGTAGCTTGTTTCTCGTAGTCAGGATTCTTCCTTTGTTGAGCTCCATTTGCGCTCCGAATTGTTTTGCGTGTTCTGTTCATAGTCGGGATTCCGTGCCGCCCGATGTTTTCGCCGGTGCCTGGTTTTAAACCCCGTTCGGAGAGACAGACAAACTCCTTTCCGCCTCCCCCTCTTCTTAATTGTTCTTTTTCCTCTACGCCGGGGACCGATATTTATGCCGGTACTCTCCTTCCCCAACCGCTCTTTGGACCATATCCAATTCTTTGACCCGAAAAAATTCAGATCCTTCAAGATTCCCGGCAAGTTTCTTTTCCCCACTCACCAACGGGTTTTGTTTTTTCGTCTGGCGTCAACCACGCAGGAGTTAGTTTTTGACCCAGCCAAGTTTGAATATGTCGAAGTTAAACCCTCCAAATCACGGTTCCCCCTCTTATATCTTCCTTGATATGCCTCAGCACTTATCGTTAAGTTAGTTTCGCCAATTCGGGTTTCTCTGACCCCCTCCCACCTTCATTTTTTTTCTCCCTTCAATCTTTTTTTTCTCCTTTTCACCCCAATGTTTGCGAACACCCGCTGCTTGTTTTTGACTCTGATTCTGGGTACTTAGTTGAACTTTCACTGTCGGGTCTTTGAACAGATGTACTCCCTCAACCTCGCGCCCCAATTGGGATACCATCGTTGACAAGGTACCTTTTTTTGCCTGAAATCCAACTCGCCCCCCCCAAGTAATCTCCCTCTCATATAACTAGGCTACAACATCATCTGAATTCCCGGATACGCCATGATTTCTTAACGCACTTCTCCTTTTCTCGAGGTTCCTTTTCTCTTCGTACTCGCGTCTGTCTAGTTTGGCAGACCGCAATCTCCGCCCTTCTTGCATCATCTCTCCACAAAAGAGCCAACGGTAACGTTTTCCCCTCTAGGCGCAGCTGGAGTTTGAATGCGTTTTCTTTTAACCGGGAAGCTCCTTGGTGCGGGCCTGCGAAATTCACTCTAGCACCAGACGGACAGCGTTTCCCCCAACAAAGTCCCCAGGTGTCGGAGACCGTTCTAGTTACAATGGGGGACTGAAGACCCCACCCATGCTTCTTGCCTTTTTCCATCTCGGTTGCAGTCGCTCCTTACGGCATAGATCGTTGGTTGGTGCGGCAATCACCCCGCCATGCCCCCCTCTGTCTCCTGAAAACACCTTGCGGTTGATCTCCCCCTTTGAGGATCCCTTTCCTCGCTTTTCTCCGACTCCTTTTCCTGCACTGCCCTCTCAGTCCAAGCCTCACCACGGAAGATGACTGCTGAGGTTGCTCCGACACCTTTTTAACTTTTTTTTATGTTCCTTTCTTCCCCGTACCCTTTCTATGACATACTGAGGTATAATCAGGGGAAACACGACCCTCAAGCCCCCCTATGCGTCCTTCCCTGATCACATTGTTAGGAGACCCGTAGCAGGCATTGTGCTCCATGCCCCCCCAAAAGAATCCCCCTCCCCCCTTTATTTCTGAACGTTTCCCTCTTGCGATGTTCCTTTTCTTTTCTTTCCCGGAAAAACCTGTGGTGGATTTTTTTTCCCGGTGGTAGTTTTCTGAGGGTCAGTACCCCTAGCCCCGGTTTTAGCTTTTTTTCCCTTCTCTCTCGATCGCTTTCATAGAACTCTCCTCCTTAACAAACCTGCTTGCCCACAGTGATACCCCTTTCTCGATTTTTCCTGCTTTTCATTGAATTTTCTCTCCGCCTATGCCCCACTCAGATTCCACTGCATAGTTATCCTGCCTTCGACAAGTTTTTTTCGTTCCTCGTTCCCTTGTTTGTCGACGTCGACCCCTGTTTTGTTCTCGTTTTTTTGAACTATTCGTATCTGAGGGTTCTCCCCTTCCCCCAACACCCAGCGTTTCTTCTTGTCGATTCTTCGGAAATTCCCGCTTCCGCCGACCCCCCGTACCGTTTGAACCCCTTTTTTAAATCCGATAGATAAGTGGTCGGAGGTGTTCCGCTACCTTCCAGCGCTTTCCCTTTTCTTTTATCTGGTCAGGAATTACGCAATGCCAAACCTCGCTGCAGAATCCCCCCGCCTTTCCACTGTTAAAGGGTCCCTCCAACTTATCCTTGTCTTTTGTGGAGTCCCGTCTGGGTACCAGTTATGTGTTTTTTCCGGTTCCCCCTCGATTACCCGATCATTCCCATCGAACTGTGTGAAGCCCTCCCTAGCCTGTCCTTTCAACTCGGCTAATCGCCGTAATACACCAGTCCCGATACCAAGGACCCAATTTCCCGACCTTCATCGATTACATGCCTTTGAATTCCTGAGTCACCCAGTTATCTACTTACCCCGATGGTAGTCAGTCCCTTTTTCCCCCCTCTTCGATGTTGTCTCCTTTTGGGCGGAATATGTGGTTTTCTCTGTTCTATCTCTCTTTACCTCTCCCAAAACATCCCCCCGCTCACGGTCTTTGGTCCTGTGACACATCCCTGACCTCTCTCCCTGTTGGTTTTTTAAGCAACCTCTCTCCTCCCTCATCTCGCTTTCAGCTACCCTGTTTGGTTTGGGGGGCATGATTCTTGTATTTTAACTTGCCGTCTCTGTTTTTCTTACCAATTATCTCTGGGCAGTCGCATTTGCTTTTAGGCTGTTTGTTTCAAAGTTTTCTCCCGTCATTATCGTTTCCTGCCCTAGATTTTCCCCCCACCCCTTCCTTCCTTTGGTGGGCCCTCACCCTTTCCTCCTTTAAGGTTTTCCAACCAATAAATTTCACTTCCCCTTTTAGGCAAAGGAGTAGTCTTTTTTCTCGTTCTTTTTCTCCTCATTTTCGAATCTGACCTGTCGTCCGCGATTTCGATCAACTGCATTCCGTTTGCCCGTTTTTTTTTCCCCGGCACCATTCAAGTTGGCGATGATTTGTGCTGCCTAAACCAAGTCCCCTCCGCTGCCGTCGCAACTGGCCTGTGTCCCCCCCCCCTGATATGATCCCCCTGCTCATTGCATGTTTGTCGTCAGCTTCTTTCAGTAATTTTTCTCAATCTCAGGGACCATCACGCTGTGTTTTTCCTCTTCCCCCTTTTTTTTCCTAGGACGGTTAAGTCCTATCGAGTCCCACCGTCGCTCGTAAGTAGTCTTTTCATTACACCCACCCTTTCGGTTCTTGCAACCACTTACGTGTGTGCGCCTTTTGTGCTTTAGTCCCTTCTCCTCGAAGGAAGATTGCGTTTTCAAGTTCCTTCGAAGTAATAGGCAAGGAACAAGCACCTCTCCTTCGTGATAATTTCATGCGTTGCTGCGCGGTCAGGCGTCTTACTATTTTTCTTGTCTTTTGCTGATTATTTGGACGTAGCCCTTGGCCAATCGCCCCCCCCTTTGATATGCGATTACGGGTGGTTGTTACCCTTTTTTCAACCGTCTCTACTTCCGCTTTCTCCCTTTAATTGAGCGGGACTTCTTTCACAATCTGGTTCCACGCCGGAAACTCCCCCGTTATGAATCCTTGAAACGCATTTCGCATTTTTCCCCACCCAGTCTGCATCGCGGCACTTTTGCTACCCCGATTGTTGGAGTCTTTTTGGACCCCAACCTTCTTTTCGCTTCCCTTTTTCCAAACTCTGAGCCGGTGATGTCGCTCTATTTTCCACTTTAAAGCTCTCCCCTTCGGGACATCCCATGGAGGTTTTTTTGACCTCAAGCCTGCCCCTTCGCCCCTGTTCCCCTTTTTATTTTCTCCGCTCGTTTTCTGGCCCAGCGTAAGGACGTTTACTTTTTCGAAGTTTCGTTGAGAGATTCATACGCTCGCGCCTTTGTTTAAGCCCCCTTTATATGTTCCTCCTGGCGCGTTTGACTTCAGCGCACGCTTTTGCATATACCATACCGCTTTCCTAGTAGAGTATCTTCAGCCGCAATCTCCTCTTTTTTTTTGAGTCCCTGTTCGAGGTGGCCTGGTTTGCTGAGGATCATTCTTTTTTCCCGACTTACCTCGCCAAACCCCACTCTTCTTCGTGCTGCGTATTCTCAGACTCTCTTTCTGACAGAAACACCCTCCCCGCCCCTCTCCCTGACGCACTTCTGCGCTCTCCAACTCTTATTCCCTGACGACGCCGACTCTCTTCAGTTGACACCTTAAGCCCCCAATCTGGTGTGAGAACCATGTCGTCTTTGTTTTTTTGGCGTTATGTAATTGTATCTTCTCTCTTTGTTTACCCTCCTAGTTGTGTTTGCTCTATTCTATCCCGCCCCCGCATTAGTTTTTCCCCACCAGGCTGAGTGTTTTCCCCGTCATAGAGCGCCTTCCTTCCCACTTTTCCCTTTTCTTTGGATTTGTTGTCTCTAATGGCGGTCCTGGGGATGTTCGCCCGAGTGCTGTTCGTTCGAGCTCGCCGAGGTTTTTTTCTCAGGGTTTCGGTCCCCCACCGGCGATTTCCCCCCCGCCTAACCTCGTGCCCTCACGATATGTCTTGCGTAGCAGATCCTCTAGTTTGCCGAAATCGTATTTCTGAAGCGTAATGAATAAACAACTTCCTGATTCCCACTCCCCCCCCCCCCCCCCATGATGTTCAACTCAATGCGCTCGCGGATAAGCAGTCCTTCCAACGTAACTCAAAATGACATTCTCTCACAACACCTAGCGAGCTCAATTACTTTTTAGCTCTTTCGTTTCCTTTTTCTTCCCAACGCCCCCCTGTTGCCCCATTAGATCTTTTAATTGATATCGCTACTGCACAGGTTTATCGTTTGATTGCTACAAAGGTTCGGGCAAATATCTCTACTCTGTTGCGCCGCAAAGGTTTGCGCACCTAGATTGATTTTGAGAATCGGTTTTTTTTTTTTTTTTGTTTTGTTTTTCCTCGTTTATCCTGGGGTGCCCTGTTTATCAGATGCCACTACGTCCGAGCCCCCTGCCCCATTACGGCCATACAGTCTACATGTTTTCAAAACTGTACCCCACCTTTCCTCTCCCGAGAGGCCGCCGGCACGCCGGCCCCCCCCCCCCAAACATTTTTTTCTACTTTTTTATCCCTCCCGTCCGACTGAATCAGGGGCGCATCCCCCACCATTTTCCTCACTCTCGCGAGGTTTCTTTTTCCCTCCGATGGTTCGTTGCAAGCTCCCCCCCTCCCCCGCGTTCCTTCTCCTAGTTTGACCAGGCACACCCTTGTTACATTTTTGAGCGCGCGGGTTCTTGTGCGCCGCAACCTTTTGAACTTTTCGACCTCTTTCCCTTGACCTTTCTGCATGACAGTCCAGCACCTGACCCACCGGGCCATCGTTGCCACCCCTTAAGCTTGAGTTTTTCCTCCCGTCATTTTCACCACACTTTCTTCAAGCTCTGACTGTACACATCACTCCTTCAGTGTTCTAACCTTGACCCCGGCGATTGATGCTTCCTCGATTAGTGTGACGCGCGCCATCCCCTTCGTCCTTCCCTCGGTTACTGTCAAACACACTTTGCTTGCCCTGATCGACTGTCGTAGAACAGTTCAGGCCCATATTCTCCTTGCTCAACTTTTCCATTGTCGAATACGCCGTTGAACTGACTCTCGTTATGCTGGTTTCTCGAGGCCCCTTCCTCATAATGGTTCTGGCCAAGGTTTGACGTGCCAAGTTTGCCATCAATCGCAGACCCGCTTCATCCGGTTCATCCAACAGATGGTTCACACCAACTCGAATGAAGTTTATTTGCAGATGACCCCTGTTTTTCCATTGTAATGTCATACCTTCGCGCTCTTACTTTTTCCGCTGATCACCAAACTTCCCCCAGGCCCCTCAAAAACCACCGCCAAACCCTTTTCTGCTGTACGCGAAGAGTTATTATTTCCTGTCCCGAATTTTTTTTCGTCATCGAGCCCAACAGGGTCGCTCGGTCGGGGCTTTTCCCGTACTACTTCTTGTAGCGGGTTCCATTTTTTCTAGTTGTTCCTTTCTTTCCCCGAGAAGATACCAACATTATGCCTCCCCAACTGCTTTTCCCCACCCGCTACCGCTGGTTTCCGACTCATAGCTTGGCGTATTCCTAATTATGCCACTCAGACCTCACTGTACTTTTTCCTCTTCCGATGCAGTCGCCACTTCTGTTCGTTAGCCGATGGTAGCGCCGCTTACGTGATCGTCTTGTTCTTTTGACCCTCCTCGTTGGTCGGTCTGCTGACCTCTTGTTGTTGAGCTGAATTTTCCTAAAGTCGCGATTAAGACTCCCAGCAAATTGCTCCCCCCACCTGGGTCCCCCCCCCCTAGACTTTACCGTTTTTTTTCTCTCCCTCCCCCCCTTTTTCTCTTTATTCGTTTATTTTGATGACCCTGCGTTCTTTTCAGCACACTCCTCTCCGCCAAACACTCGCTGCCGTCTCAAGAACGTAGTTATTCCCGGCGTAAAGGTCCTCCAACGGCTCGATGCTTGGGGTACACTTTTGTTTGTCCCCGTTACTGTTTGTCTGGAACTTCCTCGCCTTTAAAGATCCTCTCCACACGTGGTGGGTCCGCCAGCCCTTTAGCTTCTATCTTTTCAAAAGAGACCTGTACTCCATTCAGTAAGCGTTTTCGTAGTACACTGTCCTCTATAAACGATAACTCTGGTCTCAATTCTCCCTGATACGTAGCAGTGAATTTTGTTTCCCTCCAGGCAGTATCTCGGATGATGAATGAAGGCCCCCCCCGTTGTAGCGGTTTTGGTAGTGTTGGCTGCGCCTAATTGTTGTGCTTAGGTCGGTCTGAGCTATCCTATCAAACCTTGCCACCTATACCTTTATTGTTTTCTTAAACTTTCCTTTTCCCCTCCGATCTCCCCTGTGCTTCCTTACGACCAATCGAGCACCCCTCGCGTCGTATCACGTTTTGATGGTTTTCTTTGTGCATGTATGATCTTCCTTTAACTTATCGTGCACTTCTCCAGTAGATCTGTCAGGCGTCCCTCGCTGCATGTAGTCGCGGTTTCCTCTTTATTGTCCTTTCTTTATCTTTTTTATGCTTATGGATTTCAAACTGTTTCGAGTAACGTTTGCTCATTCCCCATCTGCCACCGCGTTTCAGGTCCCGACCCCCCCCGCTCATTCTTCCTTTTCTTCCCGGCTATTCTGATTAGCCTGTACTCAGCCTTCTCTAAATGACCTGTAAGTGATTTTACGTCACTTTCCTCTTTTCTTCGATCCCTTTTTTTTCCTAGGAACATGCCTTGCGATGTTGTCTGGTTCCCCCACCAGACTCTTTTCCCAGCTTGCAACTGCCGCATCTTCATTTTAACACTGCTTGGGGGCTGGTTGTTCGTCCTAGTAGTGCCGTAATGTTTCGGACTTTAACTGCCACTCTGCGGTTTACCCCCTACGAGGTTTTCGCTGACGTTCTCAGGGCCAGCATTCCACGTCAAAGAGTTGAAAAGATGGCCTCTTTCGGGCCCCAACGCTGTCCCTCTCCCGGACCCCATCCCTGGTTGTGCGCGTTTGTTAGCTTCTGCTCCGTCTTCTAGGTCTATTTTGTGTCACCGATCTCAATCTATTAGTCCTGCCGCCCCAAGTCCCACCTAGCTCCTTTTCGAATGCGTTTTCTGCGCCAATCTCGCCGTTAAATCGGTATGGGTTTTTCTGTGATATTTTTTTTTGTGTACCCTTCGGCCCGTGATCTTCCGTTGGCCGTGCAAGTTTTTAAACAATTTTCGACTACAAGCATTGACTTCTTGACCTTTCCTTGCTGAGGGTACGTCCGTCACTTCTAACACAGCGTCTTGTAACGACTTCTTGAAGAAATCGAGCAGGACAACCAGCAATCGATTCAAAACCCAGTTTTCTTTTTTCCCCCAAACTTGCTTTCGTATTAGTCGTCGTAGCGCAAACTCAAATTTGATTAATCACCTCTTGGTGATGCCGGTCTGCGCGATACCATTTTAAACGATATTTCTCCCCTGTGGCTTTGTTGGGTTCCTCCCCCCTTAAGCTGCCCCCCGTCGAAATGTTCCTTTCTCAGAGAAGAGACGTACGTACAACGTTTCTGTTTACGCAGTTTCCTTTTCTCTATCAGGAGATTTTTTCACTCCTGGGATATGTCCTCCTTCTACTTTTTATGAACTTAGAACTTTTGAACTACTGCTTTCGGCTTTAGTCGACTCAATCTTCATCTTGTTTTTTTTTTTCAGAGGTGGCAGCCTTGAGGAATTCGAAGGTTTTCACTACTAATTATCTTCCCACCACCTCTTAGCGAAGGCTACACTCCTCTATTCGGGCGTTACCGCCACACGACAACCCTTGTTAAGGTATGCGAGCCACCATCTCAATTCCTTTATCGCCATCCCTGAAATAACTTATACAAATCTTTTTCCGGAAAACGATGATTTGAGGCTTGGCGTACGTCTTTTTCTCCTTTCCTTCCGTTTTGATGCTACCCCCCTAGACTCGGAATCCAAAGCTCCCCTCCCTCTCGTGTCCCCTACGTTTTTTACGGTAGTTGTCAACTGCAGTGCGGCGTGTCAAGGACCTTATATTTGGATCCGTCCTCTTTCGCGTTGCCTATGGAGGTGAGTGGTGTCGCCACTGATCAGCGTTCTTCCCTCTCGCCTTCCTTGTGTTGAAGGCGCGGGACAACGGCATATCCCTCATCCCAACTTACGGCCCCTCTTCTTATACACTTCTTAGGAGTTTAGCGTTCGAGCGGATACGCGACCCGAATTTCTTCTGTCACGCTGATCAAAACTTTTTCAGGGCATAGCCACTCTTGACAGTCCCTTGGATTTCCAGAGGCAACGTTTACAACTCTGTCCCCAAACCGGTTGTTTTCTTCTTTGTCCACCCACACTCTCGTGTATCCAACCCTTACCCCGTGTTCTTGACCTTTCTTGCGCCCCAAACTTCAAATTTCTGCCGCGTTTCCAGTTCTTTAAGTTGATTTTATTCCCAGTTCACCGGTTTCTCTGTTGCTTTAGTCCCAGTGAGGTTTTCTTCCACGTCTTCTTACTAGAGGTGGTTTCTCCCCCCCTCACTGTTTGCGCTCCCGTTATTCTTTTTGACTTGGCCGATGGTCATTGTCGTTTCAGATTGCTTTTCCGGTTTACCCTCTCGAACGTACCGAGCCTCTTTCAATTTCCGTGCTAGCTCAGTTTGCCCAATGTCCACCCGTGCCACCTTTCTTCTTTCCCCTCTAATGTTCCGCCCTGCCTCCTGCCCCATCCGAACCCACCAGTACGAAACTGTACATGTTTTACGACTCAATTTTCAGAGCGCGCGGTCCTTATTCTCACTAGATTTGTCTTCACGCCTCACCACGCGCTCTCGCACGCCCCCCCCCCCCCCCCCCCGCATGACCACACACCACCACTCCGGCCCAATTTGTAAGGTTTCCTTTGAGTAGTGTCTTATTTCTCGTTAATTTTTTCTTTTGCTCCTTCTTTTGTACTTTTTTCCCGAAGTACCTTCACCGTTTCCTCCCCGCCAACCTTCCTTTGAACGTTGCACACAACTTAGTCCTTTATGTGCCCCAGTTTAATTATCTGAACCCATTAGCTTAAAGTCGATTGCCAACAGCACCGTTTGAGGGTATACATGATTCAGGGGTCGGGGAGTGCCGTTCCGGCAGCTGATTCGTGGGGCGCGGATCACCTTCTCACATGGTAGGTCCTGAAACCCCCCCACTTGTGTTCCCGACATTGAGCGTAGTCTCTTACTCAGTTCATATTCTCTCTTTCCTCCTCCCTGCCTGCCGAATTTTTTTTTTCCTTTCATGACATTTTCCCCACGTTAAGCTGCCTCTTTTTCTTTCTTTGGCCGAGAAACCGGCACCTGGTTTTGATGCGCCACCACTTTTTCCTGAACATTTGACCCATCAATCTCCTCCCCCAGACTTTTCCCTAAGTATGGCCACCCACACGTTTGCTACCCAATTCATTATACGTCTTTCCCTCTCTACATTGTATGGAAGCCACACTCAGCCTTCCTTTTCCTTTAGTTCTTGATCACCCCCCCCCGCGTCAACATCAAACCCCCCCGCAGGCACGCGAAGTAAGTTAGGCTGCCCCCGCGATTTTTATTTCCCCTTAACAGTTAGGGAGGGAGTGGCTCTGTCACGAGTACCCCCTACTGCTGCGCGGTGGGTCAGTTTTTTTTTTATCGCTAGTCTTCCCGAAGACTACACACACATTATACGAAAACGTGATCCCCACACATTAGCGCGTCCTGACTTCCTCGAATTTTTCTCACTCTTCTGTTCCACCCTGTAGAATTCAGTATGCTCTCTGAATTTCTGACAAGGTGTTTCTTCTTTCATCGGATCGTGTGTATGCCCTTTGCTTACGCGAGGAGATCTCTTTTTTCTTTTTTTCCACTCTCGCTCCGATCGTTAGTACACACCCGCGTTCGCTTTTATTGGAAGCTTGACGGGAAAAAGTCATCTATTCCGCAGCCACGTCCCGTGTACCAAATGGTCCCTCCCCTTCGCCGAGACGTTGCGGAGCTGTTCCAAGAGCCTCCTTCAGTTAGGGAATGCCTCAGTATCCTTCTCCCAAAATACATCATATCCAACCTACTTTGCCGTTCCCACTGAACTTTCTGTTCTCGTTCACGTGTACGCAATCATCGATCTTGAGGGACCCCTTTTTTTTGAAATCTGTTTATTGGCATCGACCCTTGTCCCGATCCCCCGCGGCCACCCCGCGACCCATCTGGTGGTTTGAAGGAACGATCGCTATTCCCCCTTTGTTACCTGACCCTTGCCTCAAATCGTAGCTCTTTTACCACTTCGATACACTTAACACCCCTGTCTTCCCCCTTTCCTCGATACTTTTGCAGTGATCTCTTTTAATCCTTCGTTCTATTACAAGGCGATTGACTTACTCATCCCGCTGGTATCTTGTTTTTTTAGCCGTGGGCCTGCCTCATGTTGTGCGTCTTTCGTTTTCTCAGTTTTTTCTTATTCGCAACCACTGCCACCACCGCTACCGCTCTCTTGTAAATAATCCCCTTCCGTCTCCCGGTTGGAGTTTCCTGACGAAACCGTCCTTTCACAATCTTCGTTTCCCTTAAATTGGGTGACTGTTTGCGGTGAGGTTTGGATCTCCTCTAAGTAAATTTTCCTCCGACGATCTTTTCCTTACCCCGTGTCTAACGGCCGTCGTCATCGCTTGATGTATTAGATTGTTTCCCCTCTTATGTCCCCGTTCATTTTTAACCCGTTTCTCCACACTGGGCTCTTCACTGTTTTCTCTCACCCTTTTTCAGTTCCAGGTTATAGGCTCTCTCACAAATCAAAGCGGCATTTCACGGTTCCCCGGATTATTCTGCATCGTGCCTGTTCTCCCTATCTACTCGGACCTTTATACGGATTTCTACTTACTTAGATGATACTTTTTTTTTCAGGAAGACTTTGCCCTTTATGCGGCGCGACAACTCCCATTCTCTCTTCCCCCCTGTCACTCATTCCCATTGCCTAATGTATACCTTAGACCCTGTGAGGTGGTCTTTTTCATCGCGATTTTTTGAATACATTGTTCGAAATACCTTCTGTGTGATCTTGTGGTGTTTTGCCACCCAGACGCTTTTTTTTTCGCTGACGTTTTGATACTTCGGCAGTCATTTTCCCCGTGATTTCCCTTCCCAGGATTCCTTGCTCTTTCAGCCCCACTCACCGAGGCCGTCTCTTCAAACTTTGTTTTTTGTTTTGCAGCTTCTTCGCAGGGACGTAATTTTTTCGAGAGGTTTGCACCGATCTCAATCGGATTTACCGCATTCCACATAACCCTCGCTATCGTGATTAATTGATGGTTTCTTCGCCCATGATTCAAAGTTCTAATCGTTAGGTTTTTGTATTATTTGGGGCATTCGTTGGTCTTGCCAATCTTTTGTTGTCTGATTACGGTGGTTCGATGTCAACTTGTCCTATTGATTTATGGCCATCAGAGTCGGGTACCTTTTAGTTACTCTGTATCCCACCGTCCAGTTTTTTGTTTCACCCGACTTTCTCCCACCTCTTTCTCAGTTTCACAACAGCATCGAGGATTACTCAAACAGTTTTCGGTCTGTGCACCCACCTATGCTTGAGAGCTCTCCTTAGTTTCGATTCACTTTTTGTCCGTAACCTCTACCCACTGCAGTCAGGTGCTGCTCACGATTATCACTTTCCAACGCGGTCCGGGTAATCTTTCTTTTGGGGGTCTCCCCTTACGCGGCCCCAGTCTGTCACCTTGTTCATTTCTCTCGCGATTTGAGCGCCGTCAGTTACCCTTTTCGTTTTACCCGTTTCCTCTCGACTCCCAATTGTCTTGTTTCCCCCCCAACACCCTCCTTGGCTATTTACTCTTAGACGTTTCTTTTACGAAACTTGGCAAACCTCTCGCTTTCTTGTTTTAAGCCCCCCCAGCTCTTCTTCTTCGATTTGGCCGTTTGTTTTTTTGATATTTCCCGGTTTTTCCCGACTCTTCTAAAACCACTCGTCGGAGCGGGCCTACGATCTCGGGCGGCATCCCAAGACTCCTTGATTTTCTACAAGTTTGCTCGAAGCCAACCTGTTATCCTTGAGACGCGTTATCCAGTTTCCATGAAACTGAAGAAAAGATTTTGCTTAAATGCTCGGGTGATGCTGGGCCGTTCTCTC
>Ga0179593_1485859_pt1 | contig 29049 bp, 39 predicted proteins | sample CZODoug2_1_08_16_FD_185931 | JGI IMG/M metagenome (GOLD analysis project Ga0179593, IMG submission 185931) | Vadose zone soil fungal communities from Angelo Coast Range Reserve, California, USA - CZODoug2_1_08_16fungal (PacBio error correction) | ecosystem: Environmental > Terrestrial > Soil >... | reverse complement strand
CTCCCCCCCCCCACGTCCCTTCCAAAGCCCCTTCCTTTCTGATGCATTCGGGAAGTAGCGGCCATCTCTCTTACGGATAACGCCACGAAGGGAGAGGCATTGTTGTGGTTCTTACCGCTTTGAGTTTCGCTTGCTGCAAGCCTCCCTTTTCTATGTGACTTTTCTCCGGAAAGGACTGCCGTCCTAAGTCCTTAACTGGAAAGTTTCTTTTTTTTTGCCCAGAGGTTTTCCTTTAGTCAAGAAGGAAGTGCAGTTTCTTTTAGCGTGAGCCAGCAACTCCTCGTAGGAAGTTTTCTTCAGTAGCCTTTTTTTCCCCATTCTCCCCTCCTCTGCGGTATAGAACTGCACCCTCGGAGCTTGTTATTCATATGGACGCACAGAATTGTCCTCGTAGTTTTTTTACGGTTTCGCATGCTCTTCTTTAAGATCGCTTTTTAAGGCATTATCGCGCGATTAGTTTTTTTTCACCTTCCTTGAGTGCAAAGTCAATTCGTTTTGGACTTTTCCTTTGAGTCTTCTCCTCGTAACGTTTGGGATCACCTCCTTTCCCTTTTTTAGTACAATTTTCCGTCTTTTTCTTAAGTGTTTAGCCCCCTCTTAATGCAGCCCGCTTCCCTTTGACTCTTCACCTCTCATACGCGGTTGTGTCAGGTCTACCCGGTGACTACCGAGATTAGGTCTTAAGAGTTCCTTTTCCTCCCCGTCTTCCGGAGGAGGCCACTTTTTTTTTGATAAGGTCCCCCCACAGCACGCCACCCCAAGTGGTGAAAGTGCCCCTTTGATCGTGCCCTTTCCCTGTACCAACTTCCCACATTCTGCTGGTGTTTCCCCCCAGAAGTCTGGTTTTTTCCCGTTTGACGGGTTAAGCAAGTGCCAAAGCACTTGTCCTTCTCAACCACCCCTCCCCGGGCTTTCCTTTTCTATCTCCCCTTTGTTTGTTTTGATTCTCTGCGGACCGGCTCTGTTTGTGGCCCGGGACCGCCGCATGTTTCCTTTCTTACCAGTAACTTCTCCCCCCTTCGGGTACAAAAGGGTCTTCTTCCCCCACTGAACTTTTTCATAGTGTGAAGTATCTCTTCGTAGTTCATAAAAGTCCCCCTTTCTGTCTTTTCTCAAATTTTTCAAGTTTCTCCCACAAATGGTCCTTTTGAGTGAGGTTTTAGAACTCCCTCGCCTATACCAAGGCCACTACCTGGTACCCCCTTTTACCATTCCGAGTCCTTCTTTCGAGAGGTCCCCTTTCCATGCTAGGTATTATTTTCCCCAGTATAGACCTGTTCAGGGTTTCAAGTTTCGCTTTTTTCGACGTAGCCCCTTGACCTCCTTTGATTCTCAACAAAAGAAGATTTTTTTTAGTTTCCTGACTTTCCTTCCCCCACGAACCTCCCCCTGGCTGTGTCCCTGGCAGGCCTCCGAATTTTCGCCCTGAATTAGCTTTTGCAGCTTCCTAAGCCATGGTCTGAAGGCCCGTCCCCGCTGATTCAGAGTTCCTTAGTTCGCCCCAGGTTCCGCAAGCAGTTTCTCGCGAAAGGGTTGAACCCCGTTCGTTGTTGACTTGACTTATCTTTGGCCTATACATCCTCGCCGTATTCTCTTGCGGTAGCCCGGCGCGAAGCAGTCTTTTTTCCCCTCCTAGAAGTCCCTTGGGCCTTCAGGCTTCGCGACTTTTTTCCGATATGGGCGGGAATCTCCTTTTTCCCGCAGCCGGTCTTTTCAAAACCTGTTCCCACGGCCTATGTTTCCCATAAGTCCAATCATCTCCCGCATTGATTTTCGTGTGACCTCAATGTCTTTTGGTGTTTTTGACCCGTACTGAAGGCTTGGAAATCGCAAATCCTTTATTTGTATGATTTTAGTCTTCTTGGACATACTTGGGAGACCCTTTTGGAGTTTTTGTCTAGTTTCCCCCAGGATTTGAATCAGAGTCCAAAGAGGCTCCATTATGTCCCCTGATGACGCTATCCGCATACACCTTCTTTCTCAGAGACGAATCCCCCCTGTTCTTTTTTTTCGGCAGTTTATAGTGCTTTACCTATTCCCCTTCTCACGTCCAGTCCCCTATAGAAGGTGAAGGCGTGTACCCTTGATAGCTTCTTCTTACGACGTGGTTTCCTCTAGCTTCCCTGCACTTTTTTTTTTTTTTTTTTTTTTTTTTTTTTTTTTTTTTTTTTTTTTTTTTTTGTTTTTTTTTTTTTTTTTTTGGTTTTTTTTTCTTGTATGAAACTTTCACAGTTCCCTTTCGCGATGCCCTCTTTGTTTAGGCGTCCTGGCGATTCCTCCTCTTCCTATCATCCGTGTGTTTGGAGTCCTCTTTTTCCTCCGGATTTAGCCATACCAAATTTCATTAGAGTTACCCCTCCCAAAGAAGTCTTCATTACCCTACAGGATTTGATCGATCTGGCGATTATTCTGCCCTCCCCATGCTCACCCGGGTAACCGGTTCTAGGGAGGACGTGTTATGACTGGAGGATATTTTTTCTTGCGATTTTTTTCTGAGCCGAAGCTTTCCCGATAGACCTCGTCCAATTTTATCCAGAACAGTTTTCCCTTTCGCGTCTAAGGGGTACGTCTGATGAATTCATGCCGCCGCTTTCCCTTGCTGAGTTTGCCCTCCTGCCCCGTTATGACAAACTGCAACTCCCCCTTGTCGACTCGTACGATGCCCCGCGGGTGGCAACCACTTTTAGCAACCCCCCCGTAAACCACAACCATTTAGTTCGCTTCTGGATGGCGAGGACGTGAAAAGGACCCAACCCCCCTTTTTTTCCCATGCTTTTTTTGAGGAGAGCCTTTAGCAGCTCCGTAGATTTCTGATTAATCTTAGGCCCTCTCCGACCGTGGAAGGCCACTCTGCCCTGGGCCTTTCCTTCCCCCCTTATCTTCCCCTGACAGTCCAGATGTAGCCGGGAGACTTTCTTTTGACGGCTGATTCTGGTTTCCCCCCCCCCCTTCTTTTAATCCCCCGCCTTTCATCCCAACCTTTTTTCCTCTTTTAATTCCCCCAACGCTGTTTTCGCTATTTTTTTTTTTCCGCTAGGCTTTTTCTTCCTTCGCCTCGGTAGGACTTCTTGCATCTCGCGTACTCCGTTACCTTGCGCCTCCCCAGGTCAGGGTTTTCTAGTCTTCCTTGGGCCTGCCTTTCTTTCTTACGTTTTTATCGATAATTCCCCCTTTTTTTGTCTCCTGTGGTTTTTCGATCATTACCCGTTCCTTTGTCTTTTACCTGGTTCTTGATTCTCCTCGCTTCGGTGACCCCTTTCCGACGGTGTAAGACGCAGTGTCTGAAAGCGTTTTTTCCTCCTGCAGACCTCTTTAGTCCGTCTGCTCCGGGTTTACCCTCCTTCGAAACACCCTGGTGCATTTCTTTCATCCTTTTCTTTAACTACCTTTTCCGGTTCTCCTTTGAAGTTTTTGGGTTTTTCCCCCCCACCGGTCCCCTTAGGTTTGAGTCAATTTTTTTTTCAAATCTCCCTTTTGTGACGGAAGTCCCTACCTCCACTTAGAGAATCCATTCCCCCCTCAAGATCGTATTAGCTACTTGAGGGAGTCTATATTTAACTTCATTTTTTTCCTCGAGCTTCTTCTTCCCCAAACTGTGGTGCGCCAAAGGGGTTCCTCCGGGAAGTGACTGCACCACCTGGGGACCTCGTGGTCCTATTTTTTTATAGAGTACTCGTCTCTTTTCTGATCCGACCCTTTTTACCCGGTACTCCGTAGGGTTTCCCGACGATGGAGAAAGCTGCCTACTTTCATCCTTTTTCCTGGTCTTTTCCTTAGACCTCTCGTCTTGAAAATCTCCCGCTGAGTCCCGTTTGGCTTTATTAGTCCTGTACATCAGCTCGTGGGATTGTTGATTCCCCTGACGTTAAGAGTACCAGGCCGACGACTCACACAACGGATTCGGATTCGCCTCCCCTGGTTTGCTTCCCGCTTCAAATTTAGAGTCCTTTTTTTCCTCCCCTTATGTGAAGTCCCTTCGCACCAGCACGATACTTTAGTTCCTCACGGGCTTCTTCTTTCCCCAGCCTCCGAGTTCCCTCGGGCCATGCTGACGAGTTAAGGTTTTTTTTCTTTACCCCCTACCTCCACTCCTGAGGCTCGACGCTTGCTTTTCAGCCCCCGTGCACGGCTTTACGGCTTTCGATGTCAACTTCTCGATCTGGCATGAATCTCTTTTTCAGCATTTTTTTTATTACTTGAAACACGTTTTTTTTTTTCGGTTGTCTCCCTTTTGCCATATCTTGACGTGCAGCAGGCCTGACTTGTTTCGTGCCGCACGTGTCCTGTGAATTTGGTTGAACTTCTTATCGTGGCGTGAGCAGGTCGCCTGGTTGGTCTGATTTTCCTAATTTACGGTAGAAACTTTGATCCATACCTTTTTTGATCTCTTCCCCTTCCCAACGATTAGAATATAGATACTCCCCTCCCAACTCATTTTTTCTTTTTGAAATCCAAGCTAAGCACCACTTTCAATCCCTTTTTTTTTTCTCTTTTCCCTATCGTCTTTTTTGTTTTCTTTTTTTCGCTCAGCCAATAAGCTTGCTCCGAGATTCCCAGCATTTACGTGGCCCCTCCGTCTCCAGTCTTTCAGCGGCCTAATGGACTTTTCACGTAGGGAAAGATACGCAGGTATGTATTGGTAGGATATCCTTTTTCTCCCCTAAGTTGTGTTGAGGATTTTTCCCCCACTTTTCTTCTTCGCCCCCAGGTTATCCCCCCCATCGCTTGAGTTCGCAACTTTTTTAAGTACCTTCTTGCATACCCCTTTCCGGTTAGTGGGGGTGGCTCCATTCTTCCCGGTCTCCCTCCCAAGGACCTTTCTGATTCTCGGGCGGCGGAGGATTTTACTTTTTTTCGCTGGGAGTCTTTTCTTAGTTTAGCCTCCAGAGCCTGATACGATCGAGGTCCCTAATCCGTTTCTTTTTCTAGGCTGTTCCAGGTTGACTAATAGACATTCTGGATTTTGACCTATTGGGTTTGCGTTTCTTAAAAGGCCTCGAAGCGTGTCCGGTTGGAATCCCCCTACCTTTTTTCAGTCGCACCGGCTTCTCTTCGCCAGTAAAAGTTTCCTGGTGAAAACCCCGTTTTATCCCGTACTCGCAAAACCCCTAAAAGAACAGTCAGGACCCCTCAAGGGCCCCTTTTTAACCCCTTCGTCTGACGCTTGTTTTCCCCTACGCCTTTTCCACGATTAGAAGCACGTTTCTTTTTTTTCCTGCCAGTGCCTCGTCTCGGGCCGCCACGTATCGTTGAAGTTCACGCCTTTAAAGATCTGACACCGAATTTTTTTTTTTTTGACTTTTTACCTTTTCTTTATCTTCCCCCCCCCCCGCTCTCCGTGAAGGCGTAAGACGCATAGCCCTGTCCGTACTTTACATGACTACGTTTTCACTTCCAGGGTCCCTTAGATGAAAAGGAGCATATCAGAGCGTTTGCCCTACAGATGGACGCTCTTTTTTACTCAGACAGTCATTTAGAGCTTTTACGCCTTTTTTCCGTTAGGAGAGAAGTCTCCGAGCCCTCCTTACATTAGTAAGGGTTCACACCCTTCCTGCAGTTCCGGGCCTTGCTGTAAGTTTCTCTGAGTGGGTCCGTTCACAAGGATTAGGAAACCCCCCGCCCCCGTGCCTTTTTTTTATCCAATTGTGCAGTCCCTAATTACAGACTCTTCCCGTCTCTTTTAGCAGGACCAAATCCCGTTCCCCCGTGATGTATCTGGTACTTATTTTCCTCATGGTCGACTTCGTGCTTTTTAGCTTAGCGAAGGGCGACTTCAGAGTGTTTTTCGCCTTTCTCCAGTGAGTCCCCGAAGGTCTGATACAAGACTTCCCCATGGTTCAAGTTTGAAGCCCTTGAAGTCAACGAAGGCTTCCCCTTCTTGCTCCAATTTTGCCTGTACCACACGACTGGGGGCGTCCTTGCAAGTGTTTCCCTTCCCAAGAGAGACTTGCCAGGTCCCCTGTAAGCCATTTTCAGGAATACCTTTTCTCCAATAACCCCCGGTGAGAGAGATATTCTCTAGTGAATATATGGGGGCCCCTTTCTTTGAAGGGAGCTCCCCTGTCACTTCTCCCCTTGTTGGTGAAACGGCCCCTAATTGGCTTTTTCCCCCCCTGGTAACCCTATTTTTCATTCTGACAAGCCGTAGGGCGTTCACATTTTTTTCTCTTTTGTAAGTTTTCCCCTAACCCCGAGGCGAATCGTAGGTGTCTCCTTGCCCGAAGGAGGAGAAATTCGCGCACTCAAATTTCCCTCTCTTTCCCCCAGTCGCTCCCCGATTTTCCTTGGTTGCACTTTTCCCATATCCCGTGAGGTGAGTCGAGGTTGATGCTTTTCCCCCCTCGCAGAGGGTAAATGGTTTTCCGGCCGATCCTTTACGGATTCTCACCCAAGCCGGTCTTTCTTCGACAACGCGGATTCATTGTTCAAGTTCCGAGCGCTTTTTCATTTGACTTTTCTCCGGCTCCCCAGGAGAATTTTTCAGTCCGCGGAAAGCTAAGTTGACCGATCCCTTTCCGAGCATTTTTACAGCGTGTTTCTCACATTCCCTTGTTAGCGATTCCACCTCTTCTTTTTTTTAGTCCCAAGACTTAACATGACGCTCCTGCCTTCTAGAGGCTCCCTGGTTGCCTTAAAAGAAGGACCACCTCTCCTTGCTTTTTTCCTGGCTTCGCCCCTCTCCTTAAGATTCTCTTCAGGCCAGAGCAGGCCCCCCCCTGGTCCTCCTCAAAACTCCCTTGGGCAGGCCTCCTCCCGAGCTTCCATCATCGTCGAAGTAGGTTTCAGTCTTGAACTTTTCGAAGTGTTTTTTTTCCCACTTTAATGCCATAGGGGTCTTGACGGAGGAATAGTTCATCGTTTTTAGGGAGGGATTTTTTTAGAGTGGATTTTCTCTTGTGAACTTTCCAGGCCGTGCCATCTTCCTAGAATCCTTTTTGCAGGAAGTCCACCCTTACGTGATTCTCATACGAACTTTCCTGCTGACCCCCGGTGTTCTCAGTCATCCCCCCCGCTGCCTAGCATTTTTCTTTGACTAATAATCCCAGGTGTTTTTCGTCCCGCGCCTTTTCCCTTGGCTATAGAAGCGTTTTCCTTTCCCGAATGCTAATCTAGACATTTCTTTCGGACTGCCCCGGGCTTCCCCTTTTTTTTAGAGGCAACCGGTTGGTAGTAGAGCGGAGACCGCCCTCCTCCTTCCGTAATACCCCCCAACCTTTTGCTTTTCCTTTTTTCTTTTCCCCCCTTTTCCTCGCCCCCACTGCCATATTACACTAACCCCCTACCAGAATCAGATTCGCAGCAAGAGCCCCACCTCAACCCTCCCCACCCTTCACCAACTTCCCTTTCTTTGACCATTTCATAAACAGTTTCCTCTTAGGGATAGAGGGCGGCCCGCCCCCACCCAATTCGGCACTTTTGCCGGTATTTAAATTCCTTGGACGGTACGCTTAAGATATCGATGACTTTTTTCCGAGTCCCGAGCCCTCCACGATCGAGTCTCTCCGTGATCCTTTCTATGATCTTGGAGTTGTATTCTCGCATAATCCTTTATGGATTTCTTTTTAGGCGCTACTATTCGGAGCGGTCCGCACCCTTCTATTACATTTTTCAGGTTTCTTTTTCCCCTTCCCTTCAATTTAGAACTGGGACTTTCCCCCTCTCCCATTTATCCAGGTCAAAGGACGGCCCCCTCGTACTTTATTCCAAAATCCCCCACGAATCTGCTTGTCCGGTTTTGATCTTACCTTGGCAGTTTCCTCCTTAATTACTGTTTTTTTTTTTTCGAGTCCCCTTCTGCACTTGGATTCTTTAGTCTAGGCCTAATTAAGATAGACGTCCTTTTTTTTCCCGTCTCCAGCCTCCCTGCCTTTCGTGTGGCTCCGAGCAGCCGCTGTTCCCATTTCCCTTGCGTCGTTTTTTATGACACCCTTGGGTTTTTCGAGGGTTCGTGTAAGGGTAGATAACCTATCCCCCTGCTTACAGACAACCTTTCTCCGGTCACTTCCCCCGGTCCAGATTTTTCCTGCGTAGTCGTTCTAGCTCCCCCTCCTTTTTTTCTTTTATCGCTTTGTGCGACTCGATTCCTTTTTGCAACGGATTTTGTCCCTGCCTGCCGCGTCCCCCCTCCTCTCCTCGTTTTTCCTTTCCATTGTAAGTTTCGATCACCTTCCCTTGACCGCAGTCTTTTTAAATAGGTGAGCCCACCCGTAGTTACTCTTGACGGCTTTCCCTGAGCAAACTCGCTCTCTGGAAAAAATTTTACCTTCTTTTTGGGGCCCTTTCCTGACTCTCAGTGTTTCTCGGCGGGCCCTTCGGCAGAAGGACCTCCCTTCCCACTTTCGCGCGTTCCAAGAGATTTCAGAAGATTTTCTCCCAAAAGTGTGAACGTGTGGATTTCATGGCCTTCTTTTTTCCTGTACCCCCTTCTTTTTCGTTGCGCTTTTGTCCCGAATTATGGTAAGTTCCTTTTCTTCCCTTAAAAATTTTTTGTGGCCTTCCTCCCCAGTTTTTCCTAATACTCCTTTTTTCGTTTCCTTCTATTTGTTGGACTTTCCGCTCCTCTTACTGATAGGTGGTTAGGCCCCGGGGACTTCCCAAGATTGCAGGAAAAATGTGATAATACTTTTTTTTGATAACCAATGGTTCAGCGTATGCAAGCTTGCCCCCCAGGCAGGAGTGAGAGGGTACGCATCCTTTCGAAACGCTTTTTCGTTTTCCTCCTTTTTCCTTCTTATTCACTCCCCCGCACCTTAGTGGAAACTCCCGCCGTCAGGTGCGCGCAGCGTCCACTTTTTCCCCGCACTCTTATTTTTCCCCGTTGCGATCGATCAAGACTCCCCAGCAGCCAGTGCGGCGTAATCTTTTCTGGCTCTTCCTTATCTCCTTCCAGAAGGTTCCTCGGCAGGCGAAAAGGTTTTTGTTTGACGATTTCAGAACTTCGGTTCCTTTTCTTTTTAGCTGAGCTAGAGAACGTACCCCCCCCAGCGAATTCTCTTTCGACCCCCTACGCTGGACTTTTTGAGAGGATCCCTTGCGGACCGGAACCCCTGATCTTTGGTTTTTAAGGCATTGGAAATGCCGGGAGATCTGGGCTCTCCTGCGAGCCTTTTCGTTCCTTCCCCCCCCCGGGATTTTAGGGGTATCAAAGTCTTTTTTCTCTTCCCGCATTTTTCTTTCTGAACTGGGATTTTTTCCCTTCTCACACCCCCAACACACCACCCTGGTTTCTTTCCTTTCCAGCCCAGGCGTAGCTTAAAGATCTTGAGAAGAAATTTCTAGGAGGTACTTGATCGGACTCCTGGAAACCCGAGGGCTATCGGCCGGTGCTCGACCGTCCCCCTTGCGCATGTACTTTCCTCCCTCCCTTAGGTCTCGCCCCCCCCTCAGATCCTGGGCATCCCTTCCTTTTTCTTGGCTTCAGCTCGAGCGGATTGCGACACGTTTCCGTGAGAGCCCCTCCTTCGGTGTGGTAAACGGGAAGCTCAGATGTTTTTCCCACCCCAAACCTCGAGCAGCAGTTGCTGAACTTTGGGTCTTCCAGCTCTTACCCTCCTGGAGCCCCTTTAGTCCCTCAGGATCCTTTCTTTTTTTATCCTCCCCCACTGGATGTAAACGATCCGGATGACTGAGACACCCCACGAACACTTTCCCCTGTTTCATGCCTCGTTTCCAGGAACGTCAACCATGCCAGCCCCCCCTACCCTCCTGCTCGAACTCATCTTTTCATGTCCCGTTGTACCGCCCCTTCTCTCGTTGCGATGCTTCTCTAGTTTTTCGGCGGTCCCTGGAGAATTCTCGATTTTTTCGCCAGAAAACCGTCGCGGTTTATGACGGTTGCGGATCCCGCATCTAGATCCGACTTTTGGCATGAGGAGAGAAGTCTAGTCCCCTTCCTGAGACCAGAATTAGTCTTTCATTCGTCAGTGTTGAAGTGGCCGACCCCCCCCCTTTGACCCCCTATCCCCCTTTCTGACCTCGATCTTGCTAGACTTCCGACCCCCCCGTCAGGAGGTGCGGTTCCTTTTTTATTTCCCCCCCACCCGACCTCATGTCTGAAAGCACAGGAGTCCCCGGATTTTTCTCGATCCTACACTCTCCTCCAACAATCAGACAGAAATTTGGTTTATGAGCTTTCCCTTCAAGCAGGATGGAGCGCGCCGCGTCTTTTCATGCGGACATTCTGAAGTTCATTCCTTTTAAGCGCCAAATTCAACTGAAGACCCACACCCCCCCTCTCCCTCTCCCTACCGCGGGACGTCAGCCCTCCACGCGCTTTCGCCTTCGCCCCCTTTGCCCCTCTCTCCTCCACCACCCCCCCCCCCCCTTCTAGCGTCCTTCTCCGAACCCACGCGACACTCTTCCGGGATGAAAGTCCAACCGTGACGGTGACCACAGGGCCTGACTTGACGCTCAATTTTACACCCCTAGCCACCCTCCAAGACCTCAGAAAGGTTGAGATCACCTTTGCTTTTCACCCCGTTTCCCGTAGTATTTTTTAGCAAAGCATCTCTTTTCGTGACTAATGAGTGTCAAATTTCTAATCTAACATTCGGAGAGAACTCTGCCTATTTCACCGAATCTGTCTAGTTTTCCCGATTCTTTCGGTAACTCTTTTCTAGTTTCCTGCTCTCCTTATTCCAGGATCCCATTCGACATTGCCAGCGACTCAAGGCGCCCCTTTCTTCACTGCCAGTGTCCGACCTCCCCCCTTCCGATTTCTCCCTTTTTTCCCACTGCCGTGACACTTCCCTCCCCCGGTGTCAGACCGATGAACTTTCTCGGCTTCCCGGTTTTTTTCCTTGTCTCTCCCTCTTGAGGCTTCTATAAAGTGGATAGCAGCTTAGGTCCCCCTCTTCAGCTCCTTTCTCCCCCCCCAATTGTGCGACTGATCATTTCCCTTTTTGCATCCACCGCCTGTAAAGAAAAGGTTCAAAATGTGTTAGTCCTTTCCTTCGTGGCTTATGCGGCCTTCCCCCCCTCTAGGTTTCCTCCGACAAGTCCCCCTCCCTTTGTTTCAGGCACGGCGACCAGCCCCCCGATCTCTTATTTCTTTCTCCTCTTCTGTCTCTTCTGGGACCTTCTCCCTGTGCTTCCAAACTTTATTTTGCCATTCCCCTGTCCGCCCAACTCGGGTGAACCCCTTTGCTTCCCCAAGTTCCAGAACCCATCCAGATTGAACAATCCCACCAAATGGGTGTTCTATGAGCCGCCCCTCTCCCCCACCCCGACTTTTTTTCCTCCCCTCCCCCTTGCCTCCATCGTTTTGCAGCCTCCGTCTTCCCCCCTTTTCTTTCTTTTTTTTCGTTTGTCACCTTTTCCGTATTTTGCCTCCTCCCTGAAACCCCGCACTTTTTCCTGAACTCTTCTTCCCCGTAAGCCACCCCACCCACGCACCCCCCTTCTCCCTCTCTCTGTCCCCCCAAACACCCACGCCTACCACCTCGAGGCACCCACCCGTCCCGTGGCCAGCCCTCCTCCACCCGCTCGTCCAGCGACCTTTCTGGCATCACACGCAGACTATGACGACCCCTTTCCCTTTTCCCGTCCCCGCACACCCCTCACGTCGCCACGTGTCTTCCCCCCCCACCCATTCCCACCCCCGGTTCACGACCAGTACACCTCCACTAGCCCCCACGTCCACCCCCTTGCCCGCCAGACATTTTCCCCCCCCGTTTTCCCACCCCCCCCCATCCTGCCCCTCATCGCCACACCGGCGCCCTACTTTGAGTCGACCAATCTCCCCAAACGCTTTCCCCGTTTTTGGGCTCCCCCCCCCATCTCCACCCTTTCCCCGCACCAACCTTCACGACTAACCAGACCCACCCGCACCACGACCCCCCAGCCTCCAGCCCCAACAGACTCACATGAACACGCCCCAGCACTACACCGACTTCCACACCTTTTTTCCTCTGGCAGCCGCCCTCCTTCCCTACCCGTCACGACCCGTCCACCACCCGACCAAGAACAAGCCACACCCACCCCCTCCCTCCCCCCCCCCCCCCCCCCCCCACCCCCCACCGACCCACAAATCAGGCCCGCACAGCTTACCCCCCCCTTCCCCCCTTCTCCCCTCAGTTGGATGATCCCTTCCCCGTTACCTGTCTGCCCATTGACTTCCAGACTTTCCACCGCAAGCCCCTTTTCACGTGACTCCTAATTATTTCTGTGTTTCATCAATACTCGCACCCCTTCCCCATAATGGGAAGCCCGTTTACCTTTTTTTCCCCCCAGAGTCTCTCATTATTTTTGCTACCCCCTTCTGAGTGGTCAAAAGTCCGTGGCCATAGGTGACTAGAAAGCAAGAGCTGCTTTCTGCTTCTCTTCCATTTTCACCACCCCCACCTTCATCCCGTCCTCACACTTGCCGCCTTCTCATTCGCACACAGGGCCCCCACTATCCCACCCCCCCGTCCCTGTTTACCACCCCCCCCTTTGGGTGAGCGAAGGACATGACCTCAGCTTGTGAGTTTCCCCTGTGTTTCCCGACCACACCTCGTTTTAGAACGTCCTAGAAAGATTAGAACTCGGCTCCATTCCGGGCGGTCTCACGCCACTCCCCCATCCCGTTCACCCCGCACCCTTAGCCAACCCCCCCTTCATGATTGACACTCCTGGGTAGTAACAACGGACCCCCCCCCTCCCTGTACAGTATTTTCCATCGGCTGTACCCAGGTCCAGTGTAAGGTTTACAGCTCTTAGGTTTCCACTTACCCTATATACAATACCCCCCACCTCTTGTTGCCGGGTCCCTGATATCTTTCACGATAATTACCCGTCAACACCATTCCTCAGTCTCCGTACAAAATTCCTTTCCCCCGAACGTTCGCATCATCAAACCCCCTCCTTTGATAGATATGCGGCCCCCCCCCCCCCTCCCCTCACTTCACCCACCCCCGCACCGGTCCCTCACCCCCAACCCCCCCCCCACTCACCCCCTTCTTCCCCGGCGAGTCACACCGGTACACAAACCCATCCGTGACCCCCCCCCACCCCCCCCCCATTTCATCCCCGCCTAACCCCCCTACCCTCCTCCACCTTTTGGTGGCCGCCCCCCGAAAGCCTCTATAAGGCCCCCTCCGGACGACCCCTCTGGACCTGATCCCAGAGACACACTTACTTTTACCAAAGCACCTCAGATCTCCTACCCCCCCCCTGCCAGCACCCCCCCGAAAAAGTACGGATTAGGAGGCCATCCCCCCCATCTACTCCCCGAGGTCCCCACCCCACCTCCCCCCCCAACCCCACAAGTATACCCCACCCCTCCCCGCCCGCTCAATTTGGAGTCCCCCCCCCCCCCCCGCGATACGAGGCACCCTCCAACCCTTTCAGACACACCCCCCCCCCCTCGCACCCCAACCCCCCCACACCCACACCCTTTCCAACCCCACCCCCACCCCCCCAGACCCACCACCCCCCCCCCTGCCCCCCCCCCAAGCACACTTTTAACCCCCCCCCACCCCAACACCCCCCCCCCTCCATTCCCAACGTTCCCCCCCCGCGAACAACCCACCCCCAACAACCACCCCCCCAAACCCACCCAACCAGCAACACCCAACCCCCGCGCTCCCATGCCCACCCCCCCACGGCAACCCCACGACCCACACACCCCCCCCTTCACAATCCGCCCCCCCCCCCCCGCCCTTCCCCCCTTCCTACTTACCACCTTTTTATCCGGTGGCAACACCCGCCCTTCCCAAGACCCTACCCTATTGACCAATCTACTACCTAATGCACCCAGGTTTAAGCCGCCCCCCCCCCTATGCACCACCCCAGATACCCACCCCTTTCCCCCCCCCACCCCCCGCAGCCCAAACCCCCCGCAAACACCCCCACACCGACACAAGTTTGAGGTCACGCGTTACCGACTACCCCCACCTCTTTACATTCCCCCCCCCGAACGCAGGATGCCCAAGTACATTCCTTTTCAGGACGACCACCCCCCCCCCCACCAGCAGCCACCCCTCCACGACCCAGGAGTGCGGCGTCCCTCGCAGTGGACTTCTTGCTTCACTTTCTACTCTCTGCCCCGCCCCCCTTTCCAAGCACCATCACGACCTCGAGCACGAAGGGGCTTTCCCCCCTCCCCCTTTTCGGCTCCTAATCGGCCTCCCCCAAAATCGCCGTTTTTCCTCACCGACCGCCCGTCGAGTACTCCGCCCCGCCAAAGCTTTTTTGACCCACCCCCCAGACCCCCCCCCCCCCTTCCCCCCACCACACCCACCCACGAGTTTTCCCCGCTTTTCTTTTTTAGGAGTTTTTTCAAGCGCACCCCCCCCCCACCTACCACCCCGTCCCCGAGCCCGTCACCAGCCCACCCACCCCACAACCGCCCACCCCCTCCCCATCCACTATCCCCCAACACCAACCCACCCCTCATCCCCCCCCCACCCCTTCCCAGCCCACCCCTCCCCCACACCTCCCCGTCCCACCACGACCTCCACCACCCACCCCCCTTCCCCCCACCAGCGCCGACGAGGCTGTTATTGCGACGATGCCCTTTCGACAACATCCTCCACATTCTCACAAGAGTTCTTTTTCTGGCTCCGAAGCCGTGGGACCGTTCCCTATCTTAAGTAGCCACCCCCCCATTTTCTCTTTGGCCCCCTCTGGAGGATTTCCCCGTCTTTTTCCGGATTTACGTAGAAGACCCCATGACTTTTCCCCTCCCCCCCCCCACTATCCCCCGGCCCCCTCAACCCGGTGCAACCAATTCAAGCGCGACTTGCCTCCTGACCGGCGCCTCAAAACCTCCGTTAGAGCGCGTTTGAGTGCGCTCCAGTCCCTCCCCCCCCCCCCCCATCCACCAGCACCCCCATAGGGCCCCCCCCCGGGACCACCGCCCTCCTCCACAACCCTCCACCCCCCCCCCCCCCTACTTTTCGGACTCTACCCGAACCCCCCTCCTTCACCAACAGGGGGAGGCCCCCCCACACCTTTCTTTCCCCCCCCCTCTTCTTCTCCACTACCACCCCCTTCAATGTTAGGCCCCACGGTTGGTTACCCCCCTTTGTTTCCCCCTCCCTTGGTTGTTTCCCCCGAAAGTCAGCCCGTTGGTTCAGCTCAGTAAGTGGCACCCCCTTTTCACTAGTTCCTCCCCCCTCTCTTCCCCCCGCCCCCCCCCCCCGCCGCGCAGGCCCCCCCCACCCCCTCCCGCACCCAGACCCCGCCACCGCCAGTACCCCAGCTGCCGGGCTTCATGTGGTCCCGGCCCCTTTTTTTGATTTCCTTCAAATAGGTTTTCCCCACCCGCAACACTGCGGACGACCCACCATTTTACCCTGCGGTCACCGGCGCGGTGGCGCCGCTCCTCCCTCAGGTCCCTGGGGCGCAGGTCGCAAATTATTCCCCCCCACTATTACAGAACCCCCCCCCAACACCTTCCCTATAACCTTATTCATGACACCCAATTCCCCCCCCACTTCATGCACCCGCCCACTAAGCATCGTGGCCACATATCCCAACCCCCCCCCCAACCGCCATGCCTTTTTGTCGCTAGTCTATTCGTATCCCCCGTCCTGGCACACGCTTTTACCAACCCTCTATCCAAAGTACCATAACACCTATTCCCTCCACCCCAACCCTAATACTAACACCAAACCCATTACCCCCAATACCCCTCCCCCCCCCCCCCCCCACACACCCTCTTCTGTACCCCCCATTGTACAACCCCCCCTCCTCCAACTACACCCTCCACTCACATTCACACATCCTGACAACCACCCCAACCCCTTTCTTTAACCACCAAAACACCCCCAAACCGCCCCTCGTTGTTAGGTCTTTTCTCCCCCCACCCCCACCCCCCCCCCCCCTCCCCCTCCCACCCTCACCCCCAACAAAAACACACACCCCCACCAAAAAATAACAAAATCCCACCACCAAACTTACATAAGATGCATTCCAACAAACACGACGACCGTGACACACAACCTCCAACCACCCCCCTGGCAGCCACACACTCCCCTCCCTTACTCCCCCACACAACCACCCCACCCCCCCCCGGGCCCACACACGACTAAACACCACCGCGTCCACCTTCTCAAGAACAAGCCAAAAGAACAACAAACAAACCGAACCAACAACCGACAAAAAAAACCAAAAAAAACCACCACACATGACAAAAATCAGCAAGAAAACCACCAAAAAAAAACAAAAGAAAAAAACAACCACCACCAAAACCACAATCAAAAAAACAAACAGAAAGACAAACAAACAACCCCCACCCCCACACACTACAACCCCTAACAACCACACCCACCCAAAAAACACCAACCCTTAAACAGACCAACAACCCCCCCCCCCCAAACACAAACAACATCCGCCCCCTATCCGACACACCCGACCAACAGAACAAAAAAAAACTTTAATCTTTCTCCCACCACCCCCAATTTGCAACCCCCTTTTTTGTTTTTCCCGGTCCCCCCCCACGCGCACAACAACCCCCCCACCCCCCCCCCACACCCTTCACACCACCCAACACCGACCACCCAATTTCGAACAAACACTAAACACCGGACCCACCACCAACGCCCCCCCAACCACACAACATCTTTTCCATCATCGACCCCCAATCAAAACCTCCCCCCCCTACCCCCCCTTTTTCAGCAGCAACCCCAGCGCCGCACTCACCCAACCCCCCCCCAACACCCCACACCACTAACCCAAAACAACAAACAAAAACATCTCCCCCCCCTCCCCACACAGACACACCACCCCCCCCAACAAAAACCACCAAACCTCAAACCCAATAACAACACAAGCAATGAGCCTTTTATGTCCTGCCACGCCGGAAGACCAACGCCAGAGTACCTTCACACCGTCCCCCCCTTCCCCACCAACCCCTCCCATTCCTACCCAAAAGTAAACCCCCAACCCCACCCCACCCCGACCACCACACCACCACACCCCAACCCAAACCCGGCCACTGAGTTGTGTTCCTCGTCTGGGTGAGAATGTGACGTTGGATTTTGACCCCCTGGTGAAGGCGCGCTCACTGCTTGCGGGGTGATGACAACTCAGTGCAATTCCGACTGCTGTCCTTTTGGCGGTTCCAGAGTCCTTTAGGACTTCCCCCCAAATAAGCTTTATAATCCGTTTGCATCGTTGCCCTGTCGGTCCTGGCCCGAGACACTTTTCCCAAGGTAGTCCAGGGACCCCCCTTTTCTTAGAATACCTTCTTCCAAAAACCCCCCGGTCTAACCCCGTACTTTTTCAATTGCCGGCCCTCCTCCAGCAAACCATAAACCCCTGCGGTGGAAGTTCCTTTTTGTCATCTGCTCATGTGAGCATACACAGAGCCCCCTAGAATCTTTTCCCCGCCAGAAGGCTCCGCAATTCCTCTACAACCCCCACCCTCCACCCCCCCTCCCACTCCCCCCACCGTTGCACACTTCCCTCTCCTTTCGTTGTTTCGTTGAGGGTTTCTTAACGTCCACAAGGGGCCAGGTCGGCGTCTTGTCATAACGAGGTCTTTGACATAGGGGGCCTCACATCTCACTTGGGCATAGAGGTGTCGCCGTTTTCATATGGGAAGTCTTGTGGTCAACCGGCCCCGTAGCTTTTGGCTTCAGGCGTCGAATTTTGATGCATCTATAATCCCCTCGGACTCTGTGTGTGATCTTTTCTCCGATCCGTTAAACCTTCATAAGTTAGAAAGGTTTTCCATTTCCCCGTACCCCCCTTTCTTGATTTCCTTGTGTGTTTTCTTGCTCGACCATCAACGACCCGTTTTTTCAAATTTTTTCCGTGTACCAAGGGTCACCTCCCCCTCCCTCCCTCTAGTCTTTTCGTAGTTCTTTTTATGCAATGTCACTTTTGCGAAAGAGGATTCTGAGGTCCTCCTCGTTATTCTCCATAACTCTTAGATCGACTCAGTTTTGAGCTCAGATAGTTATTAACCCCCCACATCCCCTTTCCTCTCTTACCCACTCCCTTGACCGACCATGAGTTGACCTTTCAGGTAACAAAGGACTTGTCTCCCCCCAGTTTTTTTGTTCTTTTCAATTCGCAACTGCCCAATTCTGTGCTTGGCAAATTGATTAGAGGGCCCTGAGCTTTCTTAGCTCTCGTCCCTTCGCAGTTTTCTTTTTGAGCAGATTAGCAGCCAAGAGAGAGCTTCTTTTTATGAGAAACGGTTCTATTCTTTCCCTTTTTGAGTGTCCTTCAACGGGCCCCCGAAGTTCACGCCGAGCTAAGCGTCACCTCTCCCTGCTTTTCTTTGAGATTCGTGCACTTCGGTTGAAGGGTGAAACTTGCACAACTTAACCCTTTTCCCCGAATCCTGCTTTCCTTTCTGACATCCCTCAGCGCGAGTGCCACCTTCCCTTTCCCGGCGTCACCTTTAACCCACTAAATGGACCCTGTGCCGATCGGCGAATAGGATGGATTTTCCTCTCGCCTGTGTGCCCCAGAGAACTTTTAGAATAAGTGTATTTTTTTTTTCTTCCCCTCTGAAGTCCCCCTTGCATGATTCGAGGTTCCCTCGCAAGTGCCCATGACACATGGACTTTTCTCCTGAACCTTCCTTTGTTTCCCCTTTCCGAGAAGTAAGGCCGTACTGATTTCCGCAGCTCCTTTTCCGTCCAAATTCCTCGGTAAGTCCCCTGGTACTCCTTTCAATTATCAGACAAATGTCGCCTACCGCCATTTCCCGAGTTTTTCTCGTGAGCTGAACGGGATCTTGTCAATCAACGACCTGCCTGTACTCCCCACTTGTGGATAGAGCGCCTTGTAGACGAGATCCACCAGTTTTGTGCCACCTCTAGTCTGAATGAAAGATCCCCATGCGCGACGCCCGTATTGAGATGAGCCACGGTCTTTTTGCAAGAGCCGAAACGATTTTCCCCGTTCTGACGCGTGGGCATCCCTTGTTAGCTGTTTGTTATTTCTATTTCCACCCAGGTTTCCTACCAGAGTGAAATCCGGCCCCCTGCAAGTCTCGATTTTCTCATCCCTTACCAGAAACTTTCCCGAGAGGGGTTCCCCTAGGTCTTCCCCCTAGCTTTCTCCGCCCCCGTGTTTCTTCCGGTCGCTGCCCTTTAAGACCTCTCCTGGGAGGACCGGGTTTCTTCCTGATTCTGCCGGGATTCGGGACTCAATCCCCCCCTTGTTCTTCCTCGACCTTCTCATGGGTTCTACTGCTTCATGCTTCAGTGTTTTACCGAAAGCCGAATTCTTTTTTTACCCAAGTTTTTCAACATTTTACTCAAATTCCCCAATTGGTGGTCTCACCCTTAGTTTTTTTCTTTACGTTTAAGCCCCCCCCCCGATTTGCGCCTTAAAACCCTTTCCCCTTGCCAGGAAGATAGAGTCACCCCCTTCTTCTCGCTCCCCTTCTTTTTTTTTGACTGCGGGATTTGAAGGGGGCCTGGACTGTCAGCGTTTAAGTGCAACCACGTACCCCTCCCTCCCCCCTTTTGTCGTGGGGGTCATAATTTCGAATTGTGAAAACGGGGTGCCATATCCCCCCATGCCTCGCTTCTTCCCACACACAACCCGCGGATTTGGCCCACCCTCCGGAGTAGAGCCAGAACTTTATCTTGACGGTCTTTCTTATCCCTTTAGATCCCAATTTAGTACCCTTCTGAAAGGTTAAAATTTCACGGTTATTTTACTTTTCCGGGAGGTCTCAGGCCCCGACCTCTGAGTGAAGTTTTGAAAAAGTCTCAAGGTTACCTTTTTTTTCCCTGTATCCCTAAGTACACGCGTCTCCCCGACACAGGTCCAAAACGATTTCGATGGCTGGATAAATTTTATATCTCGTTTTACCTTTCCTCCAGAATTATTCAAGCAGCCAGAGTTTTCCCCCCGCCCCTTTCCTGATGGAACGGCTACGACTTACACTTTTGCTCATTACGAATCCCTTTGCTTGTCAGACTTTGCGTATCTACCCGAAGCCCACAGCACGCGGTTTAAACTCTTCCAGACTTGCTCTAATTTTAGTTTTTAAAACTCCGCATTAACACAATAAGTCACCGTCATACCAGATTTCCGAGATTTCCAGACGGCGCGGTTCCTAAACGTAAACCCCCCCAACCCCGCACTCTCTAGGTTTCTGATGAACCCAGTAGAGTTCTTTAACCTTTTTAACGCCCCGTCCAATCAGGAACAGATGGCTCATCCCCCCCAAACCCCTCCCCTTTATCCCCTTTTCGTGTTTTGCGGCTTCAAAAGACCTAGCTCCACCCTCTGTCCGAATCTTCTTTAGTCCTCGGTGCTCGTCGGATTTAAGATAAGTGCGTCTGTCCCCCTCTGTAACTCTTTCGACCCCCTCCGCTGTCGCGAAGGCGCGTCGACGGGCGTGATCCGGCACTTGGTATACTTATCCAAGCGACACACCTACAATCCCCACTTCCACTCCCTCATCTCTATCCCTCCCTGCTCCCCCTATCAACCCGCCTCCTTTCCTCACATCTCCCATACGCTCCCCCCCCCTCTCTCCCACTTCCCCCCCCTCCTCCCTTTCCAAAACACTTACCAACATCAACCTTCCTCCTTGCCTCAACTCTACTCTCACCACATATCTGTTCTCAGGTGTTACGCTTACCAAAATCGAGCCTTTATATTCTTTGATCGCATCAAGCCCAACTTGCAAATTGTGCTTTATCTATGCGTTTCGTACAGCAGACCCCGCCCCGGTGTCATAATCTTGGACTGCTCACCGCGCTTAGTCACGAGCTAAGTGGCCACTGCCTACTGTTTTTCGAGCGCGCAGGCTTATCTTTCAGCTCGCTGTCGTACAGACTTCCCAGACCCCCCCGCAAGCTCGATAAGAGTGGCCATGTTCAACCTCTTTGACAAGTTCCAAATAGTGGCACAGCTGCTTCAGCACCGCCCCCTTTGTGTGGTTCCGAGGAACGGTACTTCACCTGTGATCCCGCTTAACCCTTTTTTTTGTTGCTTCCCCCTAGCCCTTATTGGAGGGTAGATCTCTCTTTTCCCACGTTGTTGTCTATTTTCAAGAAGCAAATTCCTCTCTCTCGAGTCAGAGACCTTTCGTTGACCACCGCCTAGTTTTTCAGAGAAGGCCAGACTTGCATAAACATACATCGTAATTCCCACTCGTTTTTCAACGTAATCGTTACCCCGTTCCCGCCGTTCAAAACTGGCTCGAAGGATGGGTTTTTTTTTTGGGGGTAGGAGTTATAGTCCTCCTCCCTGAGTGCCAAACTCCGACAGACCCAAGCTAGCGATACTCCGCTTTTTTTCCCCGTGGTAGATGCCTGTGGGTGTATACTGTCTCTTCCTACTTTTCCTAACAGCGTTGATTTCGTAACGCGCCACAACTTCCTATGTACCCTTCTACGACTCTTGGAGCCCCCTCTCTCTCGAGCCTATAGATCCAGATGCGACTGCATGAAGTTTCTTACTTTTCCGGTAATCTCCATCAAAGCCACTGACGTTTTGACCCGCCTGCCGTTCCCGAGAGAAACCCATTAGGCCTCCCCTTATCCCCTCGCCGTTTTTGTCTTTCAAGTCTCCCGCGGGATTTACCTCCTTGCGGGTTTGATCGTTTGAGAAAGATCATACCTCTTTTAATCTTTGGTCTTTCCAGTTTAGTGCCCCCGTGCGTTAGATTTGGACCTCGGACCAGATAGTCTCATTTAAGCTATTCCCGTCCCCCAGTTCGTCCGGATCATTTGCGCGGGTAAGAGGGTGAATGGACCCCATACGAGCTTTTTCTTTTCCCCTTGAAACTTATGGAGAACCCTCCAGGCGTACCCTGTCTTCCGATTCCTATTTGACCGTAGCTTGTGGGCACACGCTAGTCTCTGCACCTTTCTCCCCAAACACAGGGTACAAAAGGGGCGCCGCCCCCAACGAGGGAGCCCTTATTCTCCCCGACGGTGGGGGTTTACAGATGATTTTTCCTCCTTTATACGCTCCCCCTCCTTTGGTCCCTGATGATGTTCTTACGTACTCTGTGCGATTTTCCATCTTTCTTATCTTCCCCTTGCTCTCTTGCAGGGTTCCCTCTTTCATCCGGGATTTTCTTTACGACGTCTTGTGCATTAGAATCCGTCCCCGGGAGCGTCCCACTACGTCATTCCACTGGCCCTCATTTTTCAGACCCGTTGAGGTTGTGCCGCGTCTCCCTTTCCTCTTTTCTTTGCTGCTTTTAGGTCCCTCCTTTTTTGAAGACCTTTTTTTCTACCTTAGCCCTGGTCATAGTCTAGGTGCACCCCATCGGTCTTCCCCGTCCTCCTCCAGACCCTTTTCACTTCCAGCCCAGGCTCAAGTTGTTTTATAGACGCTTCCTTTCCCCCCCACCTTTTGAAGAAACGACTCGTGAATGCCCTTTCTCATTACCTCTGCGGATGTCAAAGTGGGGCAGCCCATCTTTTCCCTTGAACGGTTAATCCTATTACAGTGTTTCCAAAACATTCACTAGAGGTCTCCTCTAGTGAAGAATGCAGTTGTTGCTGTATCTCTTCCTTATTAGACTTGGCTGACCCTTTTTTTTGCGTTACCTTGCTGACACTCCCAATATTTTCCAAAACAAAACCTGGGGGCCCCAGCTTCTCCGACACACTTTTTCACCCTTTTGCTCTCCCCTGAAATTCTTTTCACCCAAGGGATTTTTACTGCGTCCCCCCTCAGCTGGAAATCGTTAGAGTCCGCTCACTCTTTGGCGCTCCGGCCGTCCGTAGCCCCGTTTCCAAAAACTTCCACCGGTTACTAACAAGAGGTAAGAGACCACAAGGCGCATTCTACTTGGGCCCCTTAAGTTCCTACGGCGGTTTCCTGTGATTCTCTAGGGTCACAAGACATTCGTCAATTCCTTACATTTTCCGTTAAAACGACCTTCTCCGTAAACGACGCTACAAGGGAACGGGCTCGCCCTCTTGAACTCACTTTTTGGCTCTTCTATCTCCGACCTTTTGTCCCCGTCTAATCAATGCGTATACCCCAGGCTTGAAGTAGATTCGGGATCGAGCTTCCCTGGCAGCCCAGGTAGCTGCTCCCTAAGGGGGAAGTCCCGAGCCTTTTCCTACTTTGTAAGACTTTCCAGAGAATGTGGACATTTTTACTCTTCTACAGCTTTAGTCCCCTCGGACCGGAATTATGTCACTTACCCCACTCCCTTTTTGACAGTTATTCCCGGCCTCCCAGGACTCTGACAATTTGAGATCTTGCTTCTTCATTCACCACGCTCGGAATTCTTTCAGACAAATCCACCGGACCTTTTTCGATGATCGTTTACGCTTCAATCCAAACTGCTTTCCTTGTTTTCAGTGCGTTTAGTTGTTTTTTTGCAATTAAAGTCTGCTCCCTTCCCCGACACACCAATCCTGCGGCTTCCCTAGAATTTTTTCCTCTCCGGTCGTTTGATTCTGGAGGGATTTACGGTGTTTAAACGGACCCCGCCGTGCCTCCTTCTGCTCTTCGCTCCCAAAGCTATACTTAATCGATCGCCCCTCCCGCACGCCACTTCGAGGGTCATCGACACCTTTCCTCGCAACAGTTTCCCCCAGGTTTCCTGGCCCCTTTAATATGCCATAGCGGTATGCCTTATTTGCTCGTCCCCAACCCGGATAAGCGGAGATGACCACAGACTTTACAAGAACATATCTTTCGTTCCCCCCTTGGGCCCGAGAAGGGAGATCCAGTGAGCATTGGCCGACCTGTGGTATTCTTTTTCTGTACATCCTGGAACCATAGCGAGATACTTCATTTTGTTCACCTTTATGTTTTCGGCTAGACCCCCTCCTTTCTTCCTCCGGTTTTTGCTCTCCCTACAATGGATTAAGGTCTTGCACATCGAATTCCCCCCCCTGTTCCCAACCCCTTTTTCCGACTGCTTCACTTTTTCAGTACCCTAGTTGTGCTATTGCTGCTCTCCAACTCGAGACCCGGGGGAAGTCTTAACTGGTTCTCTCCCCCCTTGTGATTTTTCCGCTTTCGTCCACCTCAAGAGTCACAACGATCTTCCTGTGAAAACCTGGGTTTTTTTTACATTTTTTCTAGCGTTTTAGATAAAAACATTCCCGCTCCCCCTTAAGCTTCTTAAACGTCTAGACCCTGTTCCGTTCAGATCTTTAGCCAACATGATATTAACCTTTACTTCGCGGTTCCTTTTCCGCCCTTCCCTATCTCCCACGTCCCAAAGATACCTCTGCGCAATCACGTCCCAGTGGCTTTCGATTCCCCCCTCCACCTGAACCCGTCCCCCCAACGTTCAGGGAAACCGTTTTCCCAGAGGATGGCTCTAGCTGTCGACTTCAATTGTTCCCGAACGTTGCGACCCAGAAGCTTAATGGCCGGTCTCTTTCTCCGTTACCAGATCGTACCTTTGACTTTTGCCTTTTCAATTAACCTGAATGTCGGCTTTTTGGCTTCGCAATGGATCCCTTAAGAGACTTTCCTCCGCTTCGCCCTTTATTTTTTTTTTTTTTAGTCTGACTTTTCTGGTCTGTACCGTTACTTTGGTAGATCGGCTTTGTCACCCCAGTTCTCCCCTGCATTTTCCCTAACTTCCACGTTTGATTTCTGGCAAATGGTTCAGGTATTTCTTTTCAATTCCCCGACTGGTCCGACCTCATTCATGGGCAAGGTGTCAGTCCTGGTAGACGCGTTAGCCCTCCCTTGTGTCTTTTTCCCCCCTTTCCCATGTGGTAAGCGTTATTAGCCAGTTCGTCTCCTTAACTCTTAAAGAGTATTTTTCTCCCGACGGCCTTTTCCCTTTTTTCCCCGCTTTAAATGGAGTTTAGAGCACCTCTCCCTTCGAGTTATAAGGCCTTGCCTGAACTCGTTTTATCGTTTTTTCTTTTTACAGTAGGTGAGCTGTCGAGGGCCTTTCTGTGCATCCAGTCGGGCCTCCCCCCCCCCCCGTTTAGATCCCCCCTTCCCCGTCCTGATTGGGTTTTGATCAATTTTTCTTCCTACCACCCCCTGTGCGTGAACTTTTTTGACTCCCCCCATACTCCCTCTTCAGGAATTTAAAAAAGTAACTTAGTCTTCAAGCCCCACTGGGTTACGCCTCCCGTTGCGTCCCCTGCGTACCTCCGAGAACTACTGGTGGCCCCCTTAAGACCTGACATCCCAGAAAGATCTCTATCTTTTCCTCCTTTTTTCGACTTTTTTCTTTTCTTGCCGGTCTTTTCCCCCCCCTGACGTCTTTAGCGTTGGCAGGGGACCCGGCAAATGACTCCCCCTGGGTGGTGCGGTCCCCCCCCCCCAACCTTTTTGGCCACATTCTCCAACGTTTTTCCCCCCCCTTCTTTCATGTAAGTTCCTTTTGGATCAAAGGTCACCTGGGTGTCCTCCCCTGTCGATCAACCTCCTTGCCCAGCGGTTTTTCTTTAATACGTTTTTGGACTCGACACGTTAAGAGCGACTTGATTTCCTTAACTATTCTTTTAACGTCCCCCGGACCCCCCTTTCCCAGAGATTCTCTCTTTTTTTTAAACCCCTCAAGACCGTGCGCTCGTTCACGTTTTTGCCGTGATTTTTCGGCATTTAACTTCCGCCCCTTTCCCCCCCAATCTTTTAATTTCCCGATGTACTTTCCTTAAAGGACAGGATCGTTCCCAAAGCGCCCGCACTTTCAAGCAGTGACTTTTCCGCGTCGCTAATTTTCCTGATGCCCTCCAAGTCCCGGCGCAGAAGAAGGAATTGACTACGATTTTTTTCACATTTTTCCTTGATCTGGCTCGTTCCTCCTGGGAGTACGGTCCCGGTTTTTACGGTAGGACTGTGATGCTTTGGACCCCCAAGTACTTTCAGCAAGTCCTACCTCCGGCTTCCCTTTATGACCTGCATTCTTCCAGGCGTCCAACCCCTCAACCTTTGAATGTTTTCCCTTTCCTTAAGGCTTAACCGGGAAGATTCACTTCGCTCTTTCCTGATCGAAAGGGTCCCCTTCCATCCCCCAGCTCTTCGAATCCCCTAAACCCCCTTGCATGCTAAGGGAATTTTTTGCGGGTGCGGCTTCCGGCTCAGAGCTATGCTCCCACTGAAGCGTTTCCGCATGGCTAATTTTTGGGCCCACAAGGCTGAACTTTTGGTCCACTTTGGAGTCTATTGGCTCTTTTTTCCATCTCGGGGGGGTTTTTTTGAGTTCTTGAAAGTAGTGCACATTTCCCCGGGAGGCTACGTTCCCTATCGCGGCTTTAACCTTTAACCCGTTAGTTTCCAGGCCTCCTACAGGACACTTATGCCTCAGTTCACGGTGACCTTGAACGCCCCCCCCCCTTCCCAACTTTTCCCCTTTTTATAGTCCCCTTATCCATCTGGATCGTGTCCGTTTCTCCTCCCTTGTTTTTTCTCTTTATCTGCCGATCCGGCAGTGAACACGGGTCTTTTTTCCCCCTTTTTTCGCATTTTTTTGCCCCGATTGGCTCTCCGTACTTTCGATCCTCGCAGCCTCCCCCGGTTAGAATCGTAGAGACGGGCCATCAACTTTTCTTTTGTATGAAGATTTCGTCTTCAGGTAGAATCTTTCTCCCTTTTTTTCGACACAGTTCCCAAATCATCATAGAGAGACCCTCCCCCCGACCTCCACAGGCATAGACCCCCTCCCCCCGAGTGCTCCACTGGATTTTGTTCCACGACCAGGACGGTTCCACCTCCCCGAAAGTCCCCTGAGGTTAGTTTTAGCCCTCTGTTTTATCGAAGTTCGTTTTACTGCCCCTTGGGACAAAAAGGGTCCCTGAAGGAAACCTCGCCTGCCCCTCCTGGATGCTTTCCCGGTACCGGTCGGTTTCTCGTGCTCATTCAAGCCCCGAGTCCTTTCTTGACCTTTTTAAAAGGGCGTCGATGTCCACTTTTTGATCTTTCCCTCTCTCCCGAACTCCATAATCCAGGGTGGGTACGGTGTTTTACTCTCTCGTACTATTCCCCGACTTTCTTTTTTTTCCATGTTACCTTCCCCCGTGAAATAGCCGGTTGCGGTCGTTCATGAAACTTCAAACCCCCCTCCCCCCTAAGCCCTGGATCTCCCCCCCGGTCTTGATCGACTGACAATGCATCAGGCAAATGTCCCCCGTTCCCACTTCAACTCCCCCCCCCCCCCCTCCCACTCCCCCCCCTCCCGCCCCCCCCCCCACCCCTCCTTCTTCTTGCCCCCCTTTCCTGCCCTTTTTCCCAGCCCTTCTCCCCTCTCTCCCCAAGCCTCCTCCTGACAGTGAGTTGTCCCCCAAAACAAGTACATCCACTAATCCACTTCTACTTTTTTCCCTATATTTTTCCTTCCTGATTTTCCTTTCTTGATTGCAAGAAATCTGCCTGAACCCTCAGGGACAAGAGTGGTGCCTTTTTATGAGATTCTCAAAGAAGTTTGTTCCCGGGCGAGTCCTGAGATTAAGTTTTATGCTTCGAGAATTCTTCCCTTGACCCCCTTAGATTTCGACTCCACGATTTTCCGGTGAGTTATGGGTGCTTTTTCATTTTGCACATCAGTTAAGATCTACGAAGACTTGTCAAGTCATCGGATTAAGCATATTCCGATTATTAAGAATTTAGATACACCCCCTGGACCCCTTACCAGAGCAAATTCCAGTGTTCGAAAGTACGGCCCCTTCTCTCTCTTCAGACCCCTTACTAATAAGTGTCTACTGTTTATTTCTGATTCCTGCTCCTTTTCATGCGTCCGCCTTAATATCTTACCGTCTGGGAAAGGAATTCCTTTTGGCGAAAAGTTTCTCGAAAGAGTTCCCTTCAGATTTTCTTTTCTTTTGTAATTGGTCCCCCCCTCTTCCCCGAGGACCAAGTCATTCTTAAGTCAAATTCGTCGTCCCTTTGCAAGCTTAACCCCGTTAGTCTTCCTTCTCCCCCATTCACTTCCGCCCCCCTCTTCTTTTAGGTAATACTTGCTTCCCCCTCCTCCTCCAGAGCTTTACATTTTCTACCCCCCCACCCCCCGCTCCCCCCCCCCCCGGCCCTCATCGACTTCTCCCACCCCTCCGCCCATCTGTCCTCCTCTCTCCCTCCCCCCCCACACGATCGCCCCCTCCGCCCTCCTTCCCCCTCTTCTTCACCTCTCAACTTACTCTCCCCTCTCCCCCTCCCTCCCCTATGCCTTCCCTCCTCTCTCGCCCGCACCCTTCCCTTTCCACCCCTTCTCCTCACGGATCATCCTCCTAGATTTCCCTCTTTCTGCCTCCCCTCTTCTTACTCATTCCCTTTTCCCCCCAACACCCCCCCCGCATCCCATCCCCCCTCTCCCGCCTCGCTCTTCTTACTTCCTCTCACCTTCCTGTTTCTCCCCCAACCTCGCCCCCCCCACCCTTCCTTTCCCCAGCCTTCCCCTCTTCCCTCCTTCCCACTTTTGGCCTGGTGACCGTTTCGATCCCCTCCTTCCCTCAGATAACTTCGGCCTACTCCCTTTACCCCCCTCTCCCCACACTGCCCGTTACTCCTCCCCCCCTCCCTTGACTGTCCCCTTTTCTATTCACTCCCCCCTCATTCCTCCTCCCCCTTTCCCTCCTTTCCTGCCACCTTACCCTTCCCCACTCCCCCCCTGTGCCCCTTCCGTCTCTACATTCCCGCCCCCAGCCTCATATATAATCTGACGCACTTTTCCCCCCACTCTTTATTTTATCATCCGATTTTCCCTCTCTTCCCAGGCCCACCCCTCGCCTTTTTCTCCTCTCTTTTCTCTAATCGCCCTTTGCATTTCCTCCAATCTCCTCCCTTACCCCTATTTCCCTTTCGTTCCTATCGCCCTTTCAAGCTCTCGGTGATTCTTTTTTTTTTTCTCCCGGTTGTCGAACCCGAGACTTCGGGCTTCGTTTGAAGGCTCTTCTTTAACGGGCTCAGTTCCCTCCTCCGTCATACTATACCCGGGACGCGACTCATGGTCCCCACCGAGGGTTGTTTTTTTCAGCTTAATGCTAAACCACCCCCCGTGGGTGAAAGTTCTTCGACTGAACCATTTTTGCCAGGAATGAACTATTTACACGAATTTTGCCCCGTGTTTTTTTTCTTTTCATGCTGGGGCTACACATGTTTGTGGGGGCCTCCACACGACTTCTGGGGAGTCTCAGGTTGTCAAACTTTTGAGCCCCTTTTTTCTGTTGTCCCCCCTTAAGCAAGAAATAGAGACAATCCGTC
>Ga0179593_1228677_pt1 | contig 29055 bp, 42 predicted proteins | sample CZODoug2_1_08_16_FD_185931 | JGI IMG/M metagenome (GOLD analysis project Ga0179593, IMG submission 185931) | Vadose zone soil fungal communities from Angelo Coast Range Reserve, California, USA - CZODoug2_1_08_16fungal (PacBio error correction) | ecosystem: Environmental > Terrestrial > Soil >... | reverse complement strand
TTTGTTTCATGATGCCTCCTCCACCCCCCCCCCAGGCACTTTTTTTCGCAGTCTCCTCTGCCCCTGAACCGTTTTTTTTTTTCACCTGCTTTTTGATTCATGATGAAGGAGGCCCCCCCTTTCCCCCCAGTTAGCTTTTCTTTTCTCCCCTATGTACCTGCGTTTACCCTTTAACATGGTACCCCCTTTCAGGTTGATCTTCCTTGTGGTGTTCCGTAACATCGCCTTTTGCTTTCTTTGCCCACCTAAAGGAGGTTTCACTGTGCGATAAGGAGAATTTTCCCTCCCCCTTTTTTTTACCTTTTTCCAGGTATCTGTTCTTGATTTTCCTTTCACCATAGTGAACCCCTTTTTCAACGACTTTTCTTTTCCCGCGTTTTCGTTTGAGGACACTCCTGTCGAGAAACACTTTTTTCCCCACCCTCCCCGTTGTAATTTGAAAAACATTGTTCTTCCCGCGTTCATCTGGGTTTCCAGTTCCGTTGTCTGGACGTCCCAGCGAGTTTAGTCCTCAGCTGGGGGTTTTGCACCAGGGACCGGATAAGGTCTGAGCTCCTTCTCTGGCCAGATTTCGGTCTTTTCCAGCCTCTGTTCCGCCACGGCGTCTTTTTGTTTTTTGTGAAGAAGTTTTTTCCCCTTTGATAAACTCCTCTTTTCTGTTTTGTTCAAATGAGGTCCCACGACCCCTTTTACCCCTATTTTAGGCTTAGTTCCTTTGCCTTTTTCGGGGCTTCATAACCCCAACATGGATTAAAACACATCGAAGAATATATACACGCCAAAAAAAACTCACTCGAAACGAACCCACCAAGTAGATCCACCGACTCACAAACAACCCCGACAATCACCCTCGACAAAAACCACGCACCTCCCACGAAGACAGAAAAGACGATTGACAACACGGAGAAAACTACATAAACAACCCAGAGAAAAGACCCCCACGGACCCAGAGCAAGAAACAAAGGAAGATATTACAACCCCACAAAACCGAACATCTGCAAAACACCAAAAACAAAAAAACCAAAAAACACCCGAAATAAACCAACCACCTATATAAACCCCCCGACACCCGACACCCAACCCGGACGATCTATTAAAAAAAGACCCTATCAAACCAGAAAAAAACACCCACCTAAACCAGGGTAATAGAAAAAACCCAAAATATTCATATCTTCCATCCACCCCACCCCCTCACAAAGACATCAACACAACCCACTATATTTACCACCCCCTCCCTAACCCACTAAAAACAACAAAAAAACCACACAAAGCAACCCCGTCCACCGACAACTCCGCTCACCAGTAGAACCCAACTAAACAAAAGAATGCGACCCCCCCCGTCAACACCGACACCCACAGAACCCCAAAAAAAATGAACCCCTCGCCACACCGAACCCGCACCGACCCCACCCCAACAAACCAAAACCACAAACACACATTGTATGCGTAGGAACCATCCACTCATCGGAAACTACGAAGCCCCACACCCATCCTCCACCCAACAAATAGCTGCACAAAAGAAAACCGTCAAAGCCCACGCGCCCCCCAAACAACGCCCACCGGACCAAGCGGATTTAACGCGCGAACACCCCGCCCCACCCTGCTACAACGAACCCCCCCAACCACATAGAAAAAAGCCACCCAAAAAGGCCAGAACACGAAATCAAGATCCGGCCGTTGAACATAAGCGCCGAATCCACTCCGCTGAACCCGCGCCACCCCATATTTCCAACCGCTTAAACCCAGTAGTTCTTTTGGCCCGACCAAAGCGACAAGTCCCCCCCCTCCATCATGCGCCTCCTGACCACCCGCAGATACAACCCACAAACTAATAAATCGATACGAGACACAACCCAAGGCCCCCTCAAGAAACGAAAGTCAACCCCCGCCGACCAACCACAGACGAACCACACAAAAGGCACCTAGATCAAGAACTAGAACCAACAAGACACCCCAAAAACTTACAACCCCACCCAACCACAAACCCCCCACCACCCATACGATACCAGAGGAAAACCGAAAAGCCGCCACACCGATACCCCACCCAAACCAACCGCCCCACCCACATACCTAATACAACCCGATAAAAGCCGAACTAAAAACCAACAAAACCCCCCTCCAACACACCCAAACCAAGCCGCCCTCAACATTAAAGAAACAAACCAAAAACATCCCAAACACACAGTAATCCCACCACCACCCCCCAGCCACCCCCACACCCCCCACCCACAAGACCAAAATAACACCCAAACCCCAATCCCCCCACACACACAACCCCACCAACCGACCAAAAAAAAACCCCCAAACACCCCCCCCACACAACCCCCCACCCACCCAACCCCCCACCACCCCCCACTAACACCACACCCCCCCCCCAAAAACCCAACCCCCCACACCCCCCCACTCCCCTGCGCCTTTTTTTTGCTAACATGGACTTTTCGCGTCCCTCTTTTCTTTCAATTTGGGGCTCCTCCCTGCGGCTTTTGACATCTGCAGTATGTTTCTCTTTCCCTTCGGTCGGGCTTTCAAATTTATTGGTCATTTGTTTTTCAGTCAATAATAGAAAAGCCCTTCCCCCGCCTTCTGACAGGAGAACTTTTTTTCCTGCCCCGACTACATTCCCCTCTTTTTTTTTATTTGAACCTTTTGTGCCAGGTCTCCCACTCCCCTTCCCCTCCTTGTAGCCTTTTTGATAGTTGCTGCCGCGCCATCTCAGTTTTGCTAGACTACTTTTATCTATTTTTCTTTTTTTGAATTCAACGTACACTTCTTTTACCCATTTCTTGGGTCCCCGTGCTTTAGCATGTTGTAACCGGCTGTCCCGAGAGGCCCTTCGACCCTTGTCCCCTTTAAAATTTGATCCGCCTTTTCTTTACGTTATGCGAATATGGTTATTGGTCGGGGATGGAAAACCCAACTCTGACCCTCACCCACGGCGCTCTGTTGCCAAAGGATTCACGGTTGCAGCCTTTGTTAACCCCCCTTTTTTTTGGAGGTTCGTCACCCCCTTTCCGTTTTTTCGGAAAGATCTCTTCGGCAAGGTCGGTTTACCCTTTTTTTTTTCCCTTTTTTTCACGTTGAAGCTTCGCTCTCCTGATTTTTTCTATTGGTTCGACAGAAAACCCCCGTGGACAATGGACTTTTCCAGTTCCCGGGGATTCGATTTTAGCTTTTTCCATTTGGCCGCATCAGGTGCACCGCATTTCTTGTACAAACTTTTTCACCCTTTGGACTCGCCTAGGCCACAAGAGGACACCCCACTGGACGCAACTTTGCGTCTGAACCTATTTTGGATCTTTATTGTACCTTCCTTCAGTGGCAACCCAATCCTTTATTTTGAGACTCTTCTCTCTCTTTGCATCACCCCAGGACCCCCTTTCTTGAGTCCACCCGCGCTTCCCCAGAGGCTTTCCCCCCTTCCCCCGGTCAGCTCCCTTGCCTCCCTGCAACCCATTTTTCTCTATATCAGATGTGTTTTGCCTGCTGAATATATGACTTCCTCCCACCAACTTGGCGCTGGGGCATCCGCAGCACAACCCCCTTTTACAGCGCCCGTTAATCGTTGCTGCGTTCAGGCCTAGAGGACTTTTACACCCCCTGGGAGAGGCCTTTTTGGGGGCGATGTTGTAGGATTGCGGGACGCGCTATTTCTCCCCTATTCCCCCCCAAATTTTTTGATTCGGGCACGGTTTCGCGCCGGCACCCCCCTAAGGAATGCATCTGTCCACGTCCCCCGCCGAACACTTTTCGGTGGACTAAGTCTTTTATTTCTCGTCACCCTTTTGTTCGTCGAACGCAATCTCCCCCCCTTTGTGCAAGAAGAAGCTCTTCGTAACCCCCCTTTTTGCGTTTTTACCCCGACATCAGGTCCGTCATTTTTTTTTGCCACCCAGGGGTCCCCATGCGGATCACGGGTTTTCATGCGCTCCCTCCCCCCATATTTTCATAGGGTTTGGGGGGGGGGCCGATACAGCAGTTTAAGTTTTGTTTTAAAGCCCCTCCCGTAGCTTAAGGAGCGAACGTCTTTGTCGCACTTTTTGGTTGCCGTGGGCCCATTTCATCCAAGGCAACCCTTTTAGCATCGAGTGTTACTCCTCCCACGCAGAAATTTTTTTTTTTCCTGCCCACCACGGTTTGCGTCCCAAGTCACACGGCTTTTCCGTTGTATGGAGTATCTACAGGAGAGAAAACCATGTTGAAGTTCGCTCAGTATGTAACATTTGGATTGTTAACTCCTTGTCGTAAACCAGGTTTGCGTCCTTCACTTGTTGGCAGGATTTTTCATGTTCATATGGACCCAGGTCACAGAGAGGAATACCCTCCCGTCTACACCCTCGTCGATGTGGCGACCATCACCTTTTTCCCAGGCCCCTTTTATTGCAAACGTTTCTTTACCGCCCTCTCCTGGCAGATTGAGGCTTGACCGTTCCTCCCCGATTTTGGCTGACTTCCCTTGTTGCACGGTCCGGCTCTAGTGCAATGGATGTCCGCGAGGACCTTTTTCCTCCGATTTGGTTTCCTGCCCCGGCTCTGTGCCCCCTTTCTCTCCCGGCTCTGCATTTTGAATCTCTTGTAGTTCCCATCCATCGGGTTTTTGGCTTGAAACCCCCCGGAGTTTGTGAAACCCCCCTAGGCTTCGGTCTGCTGTTGAGTTAAGACTCTTTCTTCGGCAACCTGACTTAAGACTGTTCTTGCAGGTTTGGATTTTTCATACACAGACTGATCCCCTTCCTTTTTCGAGTTTCTTTTTTGGTCATTCGTTACCCGGTATCGATGAACAAGCTCCATTGTTTTTTCGATTGGTCGACGAGGTTTTTTTTTTTTTTTGATTCTCATCGACAGTCCCGGGGGGCGCCTCCCGTTGCTCCTTCTTCCTTCCCTCCCCCGTTTTGCCAACCCGCAAGCCTTCCGCAGGGCCTTTTTGGAAAGACTTTCTCAAACATTTTGCCCTATTCCTCTGGCAGCCGTTTGCTTTCTTTCCTTCCCTTCTCAAACCTCCCCCGCGACTGGACCCTATTCCGTTGATTTTTTTTACCAGTTCTCTCCATCTATTAGTCCTTCTGTTTTTTTTTCCTTTTGACTTCCCCTTGACGGATGCCCACTCGGAACCCCCCCGTGTCGTTATTTTACTTGTCCATGTTTTTTTGTGACGGGTTATTTCCTTGCAGTGTTGTATGGCCCCTCTTTCCCGTTCATGGCCGGTCCGTCTGGCGTTTCAAACCTTGCGCACATCTTTTATTTTGCTTTTTTACCCAGTTGCCTCAGTGTCCCTTGAACTGGTACATTCTGTTTCCCCCCTGCTTTAAACCCTTTTTTTTTCCTGTTGCGGACATCATTTTTTTACCCTTTTCTCCCCCTCAAATCAAAGTGAGTCAGTTTGTTTTATACCTTCTTTGACATCTTGTCCGCGGCTCCCTTTGGACGTTTTGTCCGTGATCAGGTTTCTTTTTTTTTTTTGCCTTTTCTCGTGGCCGGCTCCTTTTTTTTTTTTTTTTTCCTCTCCCTGACGCTCTCTTTTTTTTGTTTCTTTTTGAAGTTTTCACTTCTTCTTCTGAATATGTTTCTTTGCCCTTAGAGATGATATCCTCATGTCTGTAACCCTGACCTTTCGGAAGCCTCAGCCCCCTAGCATCATTTCTAGTTTTTCCCTTTCCCCTTCTTGCCGCGTTTTTTTGTGAAACACGAATCTTCGCCCTCCGGACCCAAAACTCCCATTTCTCTTTATATTGCGCGGTCCCCGTTGACAATTCCCCCCGCCCATCATCGTTGGTCCCGGAATCTTTTCCCCCTTCCGCACGTTTGTAGTGATCAAAAACCATCCTTTTGTTGTACGACGCCCATCTTTTCCACATAGGTGCCCTCTTTTCAATCGCTATTCCCCTCGTCCCTGTAGGTCCACCTTTCCCCCTCCCCGTCCTCCTCCCTTTTTTTTTTTGCACTTTTTTTTCGACTTTGTCATTTGGGATGACAACTTGATAGTGGTTTTTGTTTTCCCCGTGTGCATTCTCCCCCAACGTTAATCGGGTTGTTCCTCCCCTGGTCCCGTTTTTTTTTACCCTTAGGCTTCCGGGTTTCTTATCCCCAGAATTCCTCCCTCTGTCCCTGGGCTTCTTCGAGCAATCTCGTTTATTCCCTCTTTTCCTCCTAGTTTTTTTTTTGTCCTGAGAGATAACACAAAGTTTTGCTCTCATACCCTAAACCTTTTCCATTTACGTAATTAGTTTTATAAAGATCCCCCTACCTTCTGATCTAATTCCCCGTGCGGACATATTTCCACTTGTGTGTTTTTGTTGAGGTTTTCAGGATTCAATTGGCATTTTCAACCCCTTGTCTCTACCCCCTTTCTTGCACTCATCACAGTTGGTTTCACGTTTTTCCCCTCCTTTTTTGTCTGTTTTCACCACCTTGATTTGGATCGTGCTCCTCCGGTTTAGTGATTGCTTCCTGGACCCTGATCCCCCGCTGGTTTGACTCCCCCCTCCGGAATTGTAAGCTTTCCTTCCCGCAGTGAACTGGTCGTCTGGGTGCTTTTTCCCTTCCCAGGATTCTTCCCGAGACGTTGTCGCGGGTTACTCATATTAGTTTTTTCTTTTCCCATGGCCGCTACGCTGATCCACTTTCCCTGAATGGTATTGTTACAGTTCTTCTTTCTGCCGCCCGTCTGTATTCCCATGCATTTGCGTTATGGTTTATCATCTATTCTAGGCCCAGATATCTGTTTAGACTACCACTTTTTCCCGAAACCCTCCCCCTCGTCCCGCTAGTACCTGTCGAAACTGAACCCCCACAACCGAGCCGTACCACAGTCCCCACCCCACAAAGTTGTGCTCGAAGTTCGCTCAGTTCTCCTCCTGCTTTTTATGGGCGCGTTGCCTATCTTGACCCCCACCCCGTTGGTCTCCTTTTCGTGTTTTACCTCACACTCTTCTCCCTCCCCTTTCACATTTGGGTTTCCCCTCCCGGCCCACAACTGACTTAGTTTACTGGAAAATCACGATCTTCCCCTTTTAGTTTACAAACCCCCGCACCCCACCACGGACCTAAAGTTTTTCTTCACTTTTTTCCGGACCGCCAAATGTGCTCCTTCCCCCCCTTTTTACCTCCGCCAGTCCCTTTTTCCCCAAATGTAAGCGCCCCGGGGGTTTTTCCCTCGTGATCCTTCATTGTCCATTTTCCTCCCCCAGTTTTCCCCTGAACCCCTATCTTCACCCTTTCGCGCCTATTTCTCCTCCCTTTCCCCCCCCTTCGTACATTTTCGGTGCAGCTATCTCGTGTGGTTCTTTTGTGAACTTGCCCTTTAGCTTTTATTCAGAGGTCACTCTTCCACCTTTGCATAAATTTATTGTATAGCGGCTTCCCTCTTGGCGGTTTCTTGCTCCTAATTCCGCATCAACCCCCTCGGCGTTTTGATATCTTTTTCCGTTACCTCCCGCTCAGACAGGCTTTCCCCCATGAATGCGCGCATGCGATTCCCTGCAGGGCCTCCGTTCCTTTCTACCTTTTTCCCCCCCCATTTTCTTTGCGGCTTTTATGCGAAGTTACCGGAGAGCTGCATTTTTTCTGGGAACGGGTCCCCCCTCCCAACAACCCCCGTTTTCTTGTTCCAGCTGTCCCTTCGTCGTTGGCCTATGGCTCATCGTAGAAAACGCGTTTCCTGCTCCTGATTTGCTCCTGTCACCGCGATTTTTTTGCGACCTCTCCCTCTCTTGCGTCACATACTTCCTCGTGACACCCTCAACCATTCGTTTTTGGAACACCCCTCTCTTTTTATCTTTTATTTCAAAGCCTCCTTTTTCTCTCTCTTCTTTCCCGCTATTTATTCCCCCTCCCATTGCGGAATTTTTTGACACTTTTTTTCTCCAACGTTCCGCCTACCCTCTGCGTTGCCCCTGGGGAGGATGTTCCTTCCTGCTTCGCTCCTGCCCTTGCCTGGCTTTGGGCCTTAACAAAAACTGTGTATGCAGAACCAACGTTGCGTTTACCCGGTCTTTCCCAGCCCCCCGCCATTTTTGAGGTTGAGACTTTTTGCCGGGATCTTGTGATTTAGCCTGGCCATTTTTCTTCATTCCCTGCAGGTTTTTTTTGTGTCCTCCACAAATTGATTTTTAGCGTATTTTTTTGCATGGTTTGAATACACCCTGGACCCCCCCCCAAGCGGCCGCTTCTCGAGGTTTTTTTCTTCCAGGAGTATCAACCAGAAAATGGCCCGAACCCCCTAGCTCGTTTTTTTTTGGTCACCCCTTCCACCTCCACCCCTGTGGTTTCGCTTTTGGTATCTACCCTCTGCTTTTGAGTGTTCCCCACTTTGAAATTTCCTTGTGTTGTACCCCACTCCCTTTCCCTGTTTTCGTTTTTTGTCTTTCTTGCCCCTTTTTTCAACCCAACCTTTTTGCTGCCCAGTTTCGTTCTACTCTCCCTTTTTTTTTTTGGTTTTTTTTCGGCACGTTTCTACTATCGGCCAATTTCCTCGAATATTTGAGGGAATTTTTGTGGATGGTGTCCCCCTCACCCCGTGACCCCCTTCTAGCTGGCACACTTTTTTTTCCCTGGACGGCTGTCGGTCCTCTTGCACGGCTCCGGAGGAACTGTTCACCCCCTGTGATTCTTTTTGCCGTTGGGTATAGGATTTGCCGTTTTTTTTTTAAAGGAAAGACGAATGGCACGACGCTCTGTTTCCTTGATGATTTCACTGATCACATTTCCGTCATTTTCCCGGTTTCTAACGTTAGTTCGTTTTTTTTTTTTGTCCCAGATTGAACCCCTTTTTTACTTTTTTCCGCTGGTCTCCAATAAGTACCCCCCCTCGCCCCTATGGTGAATGAATTTTCTTGTGGATGTTCTACCCTCCGCCGCTTTGCCTTTTTATTGTCCTTTTTTTTTGATGTCCATATTTTTCTTGGTCTGTTTTCGTGCCATGGTTATTTTTTGACCGTGTCTTTTGTGTTGGGGTTTGGGAAAACAACTGCTTCCCCCTAGTCAAGCTTGGCCCCCCCTAGAAAATGTTGATAGCTTCCCCTTTCCCTGCGGTGAGCGACGTCCTCTGATGCGGGGGGCTGCCCTGGGTTGAAACGATGTTCGGGAATCCCCTTCAGTGTTTTCCCTGAATTTGTTGAGTTACTTGGTCACGATCTCCCTTTTTTTTTCGTTTCATTCCTTTTCCCTGTACCATTTCATCGGTGAATGGTTTTGATAGTAGGTGCGTTTTAGCGTTTCCTCTGTGGACCTCCTCGGTTTCTGTGGTTGGCTGATGCCTTTTTTTTCGGCGTTTTTTCCCTTCCCCCGGTTTGGAAAAAACCCCGCCTCCTTCCTCCTTCACGCGCCCCACGCCCATTGGCTGGTCGTTTTGCTTTTTCCTTCCTCCACCATTGACCCTGAGCGGTCCTTTCTCCTGCGTGGGGTTCACAACAGGATTGTCCCCCCCCCGTTTGCGTGATTTGGCGGAAAACCCTTCTTTCCTTACCAGGATTGGAAACGTCCTTACTTGTAAGACATACCCCTGGTTTTACTTTCTGCGTACGTTCGATTCGAGTAGGTTCTCTCTGTTTCGGTTTTTTTTCTGAGTCGTTGGTTTGTTCTCCCCCGACTTGAACCCTCTTCTTAGACCATCTGCTTTCGCATCCCTCTTGTCCATTTTCACACTTTTTGAAAACCTGGGTTACAAGTGGTTTGCATCGGACTCGCCGCTGGGAAACATTGATCCCCTTTGGCTTTCAGACAAAATGTGCTGTACCTTCGCCCCCCACATTTTTTGTCCCCAGTTTACCCTCCTTTTAACTCCCTCGACGACGATAGATCCCTGCTTCTTTCTTAACCTTCGTTTCCCTCCCTCCCGAGTTCCTTTGCTTTGTGTTGTTAGCTTTCCCCCCCTTCTTCGTCAGAAACTCCGTGAAACTTTTACGCGTTTTCTGACCTTCGGTTGTTTGGACTTTCCGTTCCCGTTGGTCTCGCTTTTGTTCCTCCTTTTCTTTTTCGTTATGCTTCCTTCCCCCCCCCCACCACAGCTTGCCTCTGTCCCACTTAAGCAGATTGTAGTTCATCGGATTCCTAAACCTTTCGCGAGAGTTTTTCCCCCTCCTATCTTTCCTTTTGTCCGGCGGTTCCCCTGGTGGGTCAGAGAAGGTGTGTCTACTTTCCCTGTCCCTGACGATCGACTTTGCGTTCCAGGTCGCCTTTCAGTTGAAGCTCAAAAGGACGGTAGTTATTCCATTTCCATTTACCATATTTGTTTTTTCGTCTTGAGTTCCCGTTCCCTCTTGCGTTTTTGTGCCTGTCGCCTCGACGCCAAGTCTTCTGAATCTTTCATCTTTCCTGAACCCCGGTTTGAATACTTTGACCCTTTGAAGAAGGTTTTGCGCAAGATGACTGCTCCCTCCATCCCCTTTTCCTCCGTTGGTAGATGACAAAAAGTGATGCTCCATTTTGTCTTCCCCCACCCCCCGCTTTTTTTGTTTTTTTGGCGTCGACGTTACCTCCTTTTTGTTTTAAACTCCCAAAGAGGCTTTACAAAAACTCCTTGATCCCCTCCTTTTTACACGGCGCTCGGTGACTTATTAATTTTCTCCTTATGCCAGCAAAGGCGTTTCTTCGGTCACGGGTCCAGCCATCTTCTTTTCATAGTTTCGCTCCCCCCCCTCCCAATTTCTATTTACGGCTCGTGTACCTACATTTTATGTTCGTTTCAAGTCTGGGGTTACCTAAGGTGCCATGCTTTCAGTGAATTGTCAGGGTCCGTCGTTGCAATTATTTGGTTTTCCGTTTGACCTGAAAGTTTTTGGTCTCGATCTTTGCTCGGTGCTGTGCTTTCGCTTCCTTGCCTCCCCTCCTACCTTTTTTGGTCTGGCGACCATCCATGCTCCCTTTTTTCCCAGTAAACGTCACGTTTACCTTCCCCCCTCCAGAGCCCCTTTTGCCCCCAGGTTTGTGCGTTTACCTAGGCTCTTTTGTTGAAGAGGAATGTGTACCCATTCTTTTTTTTTTCCTGCTCAGTCGTTCCCCCACCTGCTCCACCTTCCCACTCGCACTTGACTTTTAGCAGTTCCCTCCTTGTTTTTTTCCCCTTTTTGGTTGTGTTGCCTAATACTTTTTTTTCTTCGTTCTTTAGCAGATCATTTTGAGGGGCCTGTTCCCCTACCTTCATGTTCTCCCTCCCCTTTAGTGTCGAGATTTTAGGCTTCTCCCCTTCACTCGCTTACTGGCTGATCAAACGGACGTTCGCTGTTGTTTCTTGCGCACTCTTCTTGCTCCATCACTACAGGGCTTTTTTTACTGACCAACTTGGGTTTTTGCGCTGGTTTTCATTTCGGCGGACAGGAGGACGGTAAGTTTCTTGTCAGCCGCTTGTCCCCCCTTTTTGTTTGTACACGTTTGTATCTTTCTATTCTTCTAGGAGGGCGGAGTCTAGGGTGGGCCGTTTTTTCGCAATTCGCTTTCTGTCCGTTTTCCCAAGTCATCTTTGGGCGTTTTTTCCTTCCCCCCTCCGTCTTTGAGCTTTAAATTCCTGGGAAAGAACTCCCCTTCACGTTTGTCGCCCTCTTTTTTTTAAAGTATTCATTCATTGGGCCGTTTCATCCCCCCCCTTTTAGTTTTATCATTTTTCGCCGCCCCTTTCACCTGAAACGGCGCCCCTTTTGCGGAGGAGGGGCCGCCGTCCTTTGTCACCCATTTTAGGTGGTTTTCTTCGAGTCCTTTCTTTTTATCTGGTCAAGGGCATTCATAATTCTTCCTCCTTCTGCACCTGGTCCTGTCCAGTGTATCTTCCTTCCCCCACCTCCTATTTCCCTTTTATTTTTTAATTTGTTTCCAGCCTTTTCCCCCCATCCCCCTAGTGGATGACTGAGGCTCTGCGGTTTCAGTGTTTGCCAAGACATTCCCCCCCCCCGATTTTTACGATATTTTCTTTTCTCCCCCCCTGGGTCCAGCGTGCGTACCTTGCGGCTTTCGGCTTTTTCTCATCCAGGCGTGTGGCGAGAGGCGCCCCTTTTTCTTTTTTGGAACTTTGTGTACGATCTCCCTGAGGTTTTTCCCCCCTTCCCCTTACAGGCTATAGGTGTCTTGCTGCCGGATCCCCCCAGTTTCGCTCCCCCTTAGACATTTTCATTCTTTCTGGAAAGGTCACGTCCCCGTGCCCCTCCCTTTGGGTGGGATTGAAACGTCCTTTTTCTCCTTTACGTATCTCGTGCCCGTTGATTGTTTCCCGTTTAGTTTTTTCCAGGACCCCTCTTTGAGCTGTCCTTTTTTATATGTGCGAACCCTCCACCCCCCTTGTTTTTTCAATTGCTTTTCGCGTGTCCGCCTGCTTTGTCGATTTTTTTTTCAATTTGTCGTTTGTGCCTCCACGTTATTCTTTTAGAAAACTTCTGACCCCCCTCCTCTCTGGACAAGAGGTTTAAAACCCTCCTGAACTAGATAATTTTTTTTTATTCTTGTTGCCCGTTTTTCTAACATAACCAGTCCCTTCTTCCCCTCCCATGCTTTCGAAGGTGTGCGGCTTTTGTGAATCCTGTGACACGGCGTCGCCTTTGCCCCCTCCCCGCAGCTTCCTCCATGTGCTCTTGGAAGACTTCCCCGGACCCTGCATTCTTCCCCCCCCCTCTCTAGCTATGGTTCGTCGTTTTAGTTTGCTTGATATTTGACGCGCCCCCCCCCCCTGTTAGCCTTTGGCAATCTGCCTATCAAAATACTTGTGTTTACCCTTTTTGCCCCCTGAAAATCGTTTTTTCGTCCCCTTCCTCTCATAGGTTATACACCCGGCGGTTCGTGTCTTTTTTCTTCTTGGTGTTTTGATGTCTTTATACGAGTGTCTTCAACAACCCAAGTCTTTCTTATTTTTTTTTATTGTGAGCTCCCTTCCCCCTAACATAGGTCTTTGACTACTTCCCGACCCGTGACCAGGCGTCTTTTTTTGTGTCCCCCTTTTTCTCTTTTGGTACCGCTTTCGGCATAACACATGTGTTTCCCCCCTCTCCCCCCTTTGAGGCCGTTCTGTCGCGTCCGGACAGCTCTTCGAATTGCAGACTCCCCCCCCCTTGTTGCTGTAAAGGATAAATTTCGGATCCGACTTCCTTTCGGGCTCTCTTCTCCCCCCTTGTCCTTATTTTTTTTTTTTTGTCTTTCCGCCCTACCTTAATGTCACTCTTTGCCTTCCCACGTTTTTTTGTCTTCCCACTTTCCCCCCCCCCCCATGCAGCCTCGCGGGTTACTTCTTTTCTTTGCAGAATTGCGCCCCCCGCCCATTGGGGGCGTGCCACATGAACTCTCTATGGTTCTGGTTCAGGCGGCGTCTCACGTGCGTTTCTCCACATGATCCCCCGCCTTTTTTTTCTGTTTTGATTTGTAATGAGTCAACTCGTTTTTTTTCCTGCCCCCGCTGCAGTAGAGACTCTTCAGGACCTTTTTTCCGGCCGTCCCCTCCCCACTCAAAAAAGTGATTCCACATGTACCTGATCCTTTTTGCGTTGCCCAGACAAAGTTACTTGACCGGGGAGGCATTTTTTTTTCGTGTACCTCCTCCAATGCATTTGTTCCATGATAGGCCTGAGCGGCCGATTCAATCCAGACTCCTCCCTCCTTGGTGTATGTTAAAAAGTTGAGGCCTGGTCTTCGTCTCACCCCTTTACCCCCCCTGGATGAAACGTTTGGAACCGCGCGAGGATCATTCCCCCCTCTTCTGATGTCAATAGATTCTTGGTCCTTGGGCTTTTTTGATTTCCTGCTTTTTGTGTACGAATAGTTTTTTTTGGCTGAGTCACCTTTTGCCCGTGACCAGTAGTCTCTGCTTCATGCCCCTTTTTTCCCTACGATGAGTGCTTCGTTTCACGATGATGACCCGTTCTTGTTTTTTTGGATTGTGTCGTCACTCTCCCTCTCACTTCGTTTTTTGAAGCTCCATCTTGGTACCGTTTTTTCTATGAGAACCAGTCCCTCCATGTTCCCCAAATTCTTTTGATCCGTTTTTTTTCTTTTTTCTCTTTCTTTCCCGCGGAGCAACCTTTGCCTCGTTTGAATTCGGCGCCGCCCCCCCCCCCCCCTCCCCCCACTGCGGAATTAGTCTAGGGGCATCAACCTTCTTTGGCATTTTTTGTTACTTTCCTTCCCCCCAAATCGTTCGTCTTGCCAGTCAACCACCCTTACGCTGGACGTCCCCTCCCCCCCTTACATTTCCTTCTGTATAGATCTCTTCGCAGTTTCTTTTAGACTGAACCTTTCCCTTCCCCCTCTTCACACCTTTTACACGTTCTTGAATGGCGCCATTTTTTTCTGGGTTATTCGTTGGTTTCGCGTTCCCCCTTTCAAGTTTTTTGTTAATGCGCAGTTACCCCCCCCAGGAGAAAAACTTTTTGGGTGTTTTCTCCCTTTCCTCCGTATGCGTTTTCCCCCCGTCTATTCCGGTGTTTTTCTCCCCCCGTAGAACCCCGTTGTGGCTTTTCTTTTGAGTTAAGATATTTCACTCCCTCTCAACAGGAGCCTTTGATTCTCCCCCCCCGAGACGCCTCTTCCTTAGTAGGGGTCGAGGGTGCTTCCTTTGATCGTACTCTTCTTTTTTTTTCCCCCTCGCTTTGACGGATCATTTTTTAGTCTTGAGTTCTTAAATTCTTCTAAGTTCTAGCTGTTCACCCGTCGATGATCCCTCATTTTTTTTTTTCCCCGAAAGGGTTGACTTTAGCTGTCTCCCCCCTCCCCTTTCCCCCCTCATCCATTTTTCTTTCACTTCCGTTTTGCCCATGCCGCCCCCCTCCTTCTTTTGACGCGTTTAACACCCCTTCTTTCAGCGCATCCTGTGTATTTTTACAATTAACTACCCTCCTCTACCAGGCCGGATGCTTCCTTTTCCTCTGATTTCCGGTGATCCCACAATCTGTTCTTTTCCCCTCCTTCTCCGTTACAAATTCTGCACGATCCCGTTCTTCTTTTTTGTGACATTATCTTGAGTTTTCCCCTTGTCCCCCTGGTCGTAATCCTTTATCGTTTTTAAATGTTTCTTTTTCTGCCTTTTTCGACATTGTTTGACTCCCATTTTCTCATCCAACCCTTTACCCGGCGGCGGCCTGCCTCCCCCTGCATATGATCTTCTATCCTCAAATTACTCTTCTTTTTATTTTTGATTCCTTATTTTCGACTCTCGTGTCTCTCTCTTTTTTTCCTTTCCCCCCTTTTTCCGTTGTGTTTTTGAAGTCCTACTAACCCCCCCAAGACTTACTTTATAAAACTTTTTTCCCCCCCAAAAGCTCGCCTTTTTCTTTATTTCCCGTCACGGTTCCTTCGCAAAACCAACTATTTGTGCCCTTTCTGTAACGGTTTTTTTTCTGCTTTCACCCCCCCCGAAATTCATCCACGGAATACCCCACCTGGATCTTACAATGTTCCCCTAGAGTCTTGAGTCGGCTTTTTAAGCACCCACGTTATATTTTTGTGATCCCCCCGCCTGCCTAAGTGATCATGATGTTTGCTTTCTTGATTTGGTTTCATCGCCCCCCTCTCTGGTAAATGATACAATTCCGTTCAAATGATGATTATTCCTCGTTTGTTTCCCCGTGGGTCCCTTCTTCCCCCCCCCCCTGGGCCAGATGAGGTTGGTTATGTTTTTCCTACTCCCCCTACAGATCCTTTGTCAGATGTGTTTTTCCTCCTGGTCAATATTCGTGGTTCCTGGTCCTTTTGGGCCGTACGTTGGCGTAGGTCACTGACCTGCAATTGCATTTCTTCGGGGTTTGCTCTCTTTTCGTCTTTTTCTGCTCACCCCCTTCATGGGATTTTTTCCTTTTTAAATTTTGCAACCAGATCTTTCTTCTCCTTACCTTTTTCCGAACCTCACTTCTCCAGCTTGCTTTCGTTCGGAGTCCTTTACATTTGTTTGGAGGTAACAGCCCAAACGTCTCCCCCTTTGGGGGATGATTGGTGTTCTTCCCCCCCTCAGATAAATTTTGAGGTGTGGCTTCCTGGCGTTTTTGCGGAGGCGCTTCTTCTTCCAAACCTTCAGGTTGCTTGTATTTTTTTTTTTCCCTATTTTCCTACAGACAATTCTGGGTTTTTTTTCCCCTCTACCCACCCGTTTGTTTTCTTCCCATTCATCCACCTTTCCTGTTCCCTTTTTCCTCCCAAAGTCCCCCCCACCTTTCCTGCCGGTGTTTTTAGCTTTTTTTTCCGGACAGGACTCCGTTGTCCCCTCCTTCCCCCCCAGGTTACCCCAAACCCGTCCCGACAGTCACAACCCCCACCCCCAGTTTTTTTTCTTTCCTTTCAACCTCTGTGGGTTTTTGTGTTGTTTTTCTCCTTTTGTGATCAGCCCTTTAAAAACTTTCAATGTGCCTGTCTTAATCTTGACAGAATTGCTGCAAGTCTGGCACCAGTGAGATACCTTCTTTTTGTTTGTCTTTCCCTTGTTTAAGGTGTTGTCTGAATTGAAGTTCCCTTGTCTACTTTTTTAGTTTCAGGATTCCATCGCACGGGTTTTGAACCCCTCCCTTTCCTGGCTTTCCCTCTTTTTTTTGTTTGTGATTTTGGGGGTTGTTTGGCGGCCTTTGCCGACTTTCCCCCCGAGCGTGTTTCCTTTTGTGTCTTTTTTTGACAGGGATTTCATGAAGAACTTTTCTTCTGGTTTTACCACCATCCTTCTGCCTTTTAGTTTAGCGTTTTTTTTATCTCTTCCCTGCCCCCTTTTATTTTAATTATGAGAGTTCCAAGCGGTAGAGATCTGGTTCGTCATCCCCGTTTTTCTCCCCGTTTTTACAAGAAAACCAAACCCTCCCCCCTTACCTGGGATTTGGGGCTTTCGGCTTTTTTCCGATTTTTAATCTTTAGACCTCTGCTTTTGGGCACCGCAAGATTTTGCCCCAGGGTCCTTCTCGCCGGTTTGCCTTCTGCCCTCCCGTATTGTCGGTTTTACGTTTTTTCCGAGTGACCCCCAATACCAACCCTTTTTTTGCCGCGGTAACCCTTCCCTGATGTTTTTTGCCACCTTGAAGCAATCGCGTTCCTCTTCTTTTTCTCTTTTGGTCATTTGGCTCTTTTCACCTTAAGGACCTACGGTGACCGAGCCCTTCTCACCTTGACCGGCAATGTTTTTTTTTGCGCATGTGGTTATGTTTGGTTTTGATTGGAGCGGTTCGGTTTAGAACGCTTGCGGTTTTTGCCGGGATTGGCCTTGCCTCCGTCCACTGAAACGGTTTTAAGAACTTCGCCGGTCAAACTTTTTGAAGAAACTCCTTCCCTCCGGTTATTTTATTTTTTTACTTTAAGTTTTGTGCTGGCGCGTTGTTTTCATTATTCGACTTGTTTTGACCCTTCCTCCACCCCGGCTTTTTGGAAAGGAGGTTCCTACGTTTTCCCGCTGGGCCCGAAATGAAGGCGCTTATCCTTTTTCATTTTTCCCTGAAACTTTAGAGTAGTTATGTTTGCCTGCACAACCCTTGGTTTGCGCGAAATTCTTGGCTTTTGACTTTTGTTTTTGCTGTAAACGCCCCCCCGTTTTTGTTTGATGACGGCCGTTTTTTTCTTTTCTTTTCTTTTTGAAGCGTTTTCAACCCCCACTTGCTCCCTTTGATTGCTCCCTTAATCTCCAAATTGACCTCGTTCTCAGGCTACTATCGTTTTGCATTTGTCCTGATCTCCCGGATCCTTTTCAGGTCAGCCGTCTGAACCTCACCCTTTTACAATCCTTCCATTGTTTTGATTTTTGAGGCTTCGGGTTTTTGATGCTGACTGCTATTTTTGTGAAGGACGATTGTGCTACTCCCCGGAGTATTGCACGTTTTTTCTGATCGGTTTAAGGTTCCCCTTGTCCCAGTTACGCGTGGTAATGACCCCCACTTTACGTTTTTTCGTATGTTAGTTGGATTGTTTTTGATCTAACCTCCTTTTTTTTCTTTTTGTCGCTTTTTCTACCTTCGTTGACTTACTTGCACCTGACATTTGGACTTTGCGGACTTATTTTTCTGTGAGAAAGTGCCCCCCCTTCCATGCCTCCCTTTTTTTTGTTTTTTCTCTGTGGCTCGAAGTGACTTACGAATTTCCCTTCACCGTAAGACTGTTTTTTTTCCGTGTTCTTTTTTGTGGAACCCCTTTTGTTGTTGGAATGCGTTTCGATAAACCTGTAGCCCTCCTTTCTGTTGTTTTTTTGGGCTCTTCCCAGGTCAGTCGCCCGTGTCAGACATTCGGATATTTCTTATCTACTTCGGTTGAGGGCCTTCTTTTGATTTTCGCTTTCAGGTTTGCCGTTTACCTCCCCTGGTTTTCCCACGCCTTTTAATGATTCACCGTGCTCTCACGTCCCCTGCCACCTGACGTGACCCTCTTCTCCTTTTGATTTTGCAGAAGGCCGGTCTCCTTTTTCCCCCCCCAAGACTTATTGGGGTTTGGGGTTTTTTTCGCGCATTCCTTCTTTGTTTTGCTGGGACCCCTCCCGGGCGGTGTTTCCTGCCGGATTCTATCTTTCTGGTTGGCGTGCGCCCTTTTTGTTTTTCACAGACCCCCCCCCCCCTGTTCTCCTCGCGGAACGTTGTATCTCAAAACATCATAATTTGCCCGTTTTGGTATTTTGTTTTTACCCATAGATCCTGGCATTCTATTCCTCTTACGTGTTCCCCCCCCTTCCACCTGGGACACCAACCTCCTTTCCTTAGATAGTTTCAATGTTGTAGGTTTTACGCCATCCCCTTGGTGTTTTTTCTTCCTTCCCTGTTACCTTTTCTTTCTACTTTCTCAATTGACTTCTTTCCCCGTGGCTGTTAGGCTCTTGTTTGTGTGTGAATCCTCCCCCCCCCATTTTACTCACAAGGCTTTCTCTTCCTTTCAGTCCCCGTCGGCTAGGGTCCCCCCAAATCCAACCCTTCCCCCCCGGTTTTTTTCGCTCTTTGTAGTTTAAACACCTGTACCGTCCGTTTCCGGGGCATTCCTTTTTTTCGTCCCAGTTGTTACCCGTGTTGACTCGTCTCGACCATCTTCTTTTTCTAGTTGGTTTTGTCGTTTTTTCTGGCGGTTTTTTTTCCTCCTGAGAGCGCAGTTCTTCCCCCTCTTTTCTTATTTTTTGCAGTTTTTTTCCCCCTTTCACGGTTTGTTCCGAGGCTGGATAGTCTTCTTTCTGTTAAACGATTATGAAAGTTTTTGAGATTCCTTTATTTTCAGACAGGTTTTTTTTTTTTACATCTTGCTGCTTTCCCCCCCCCTTAATGTGCAAAGAAGTTTGGACGACTCCCCATAAGCAGCTGTGCCGCCGGTCTTGCCCCCAGTGATTAGTTTTCCTCGTTGTGGCGCCCTTTCGGCCCCCGCGACCTCAGCTGTTGTGGGATGACCGAGCTTCTTTGCCCTTCCACGGGCTTCCGATCTTCGAGGGTAGAGGTCCGGTGCCCTTCCTCTTTTTTTTGCCGCCAATTTTTCCCGGCGTTTACCACTTTTCACAACAGCCCACATGACCTGCCGTGTTCCTCACGCGTTTTGTTTCCCTTGCCTTTTCCTGTTTTGGCATCGACGTCCTTTTCTCTGCTTTCCCGCTTTGAAAACTCGACCTTCCCCGCACCGTGGTTTTGCCTCCCTTCTGTTGACACCTTCCTGTCTCAACTGCAAAAAGAAGCTCATTTGTCCCCCCTTCCCCCCTTTTGTTGCAGGCTCTTTCCATCGCGCCAAAACGACAACCAACACCCCAAGCGGCCCGCAAACAGTCTATTTTCTAAGCGGAGCACTCCTTTCTCCCACGAAAGTGCGCGGCCTTTCCCCTTCTTCCAAAGGCGCCTTATTCTATCCCCCCCAGGCCCCGGTTTATTTTTTTGGATCCCCAGCCATTTCTTTTCCCCTGGGTCGCTATTTTTGGCTTTCTACCGTTCATCCCTGCGTTTTTTTTCCTTGTTTTTTTTGTCATTGTCTGGTTTGTAGTAATCATGCTGGCCTTTTCCCATCCCCTCCCTGAGAGCGTTTCGTTTTTCCCATACATGGAACTCTGTCCCCTCCCCTTTACTCTTCGTAATTCTTTTTCCGCTTCTTTTTGGTGCTTTTTTTTGCCGTATCGGCGGTTGATTGTGGGATGGGTTTCGCTCCGAACTCCCTCCCTCCTCCTCCCGGTTTTTTTTTTTTTTTTCTGAGGGCTGCAGAGATTCCTTTCGATCCACCCAGCACTTTCTTTCTTTCTTCCAGAAGCGCCTTACCTTTTTTTTTCTTCTTCCCTTTTTTCATCGGTCCGTGTACCCCCGTTTGTAGATCTCGCGAGGTCCTTTTTTCCCCCGAAAACATGGGGCACAGAGTTTCCTTTGACAGTCACACGAGCCTTTACCCCCCTCCCTTGTTATTTTTTTTTTTTTTGAAACTTTTGCTGTTCCTACTACTTCTGGCGGCGGACTTCCCTAGAGCCTGTCCAGAAAACCGTTCTCTTCCTACTTTCGACTTTTCTTCACTTGAGTTTGACGTTTTGATTTCCGTCGTATTCTCAATTTCCCTTTTTGTATGCGACGTTGTTTTTTTTTTTTGAGTATATGTATCGACTGCCCCCCCTCGGTTCCTTGCAACTTTGTTTAGTTTGTTTGTTCCGGCGTTTACTTTTTCCGAGAGTTCGGTGGCACTCCTTCTCACCCGTTCGAGTCAAAGGTTTTTCCGTATTTTTTTTTTTTCCAGCGTCGCAAGCATTCTTTTATTCCGCCTCCGCACGGAAAAGTAGATGGTTTACGGGGTATATCTGGTTTTTTCACTGTCCCTTTTCCTTCCCGAGATGAAAATAGGCGGGAAACTTACTTCTCCTCTGTGTGATCCCCCTGTAGTGGCTTCAGCAGGGTCTCATCCACACGGATCGAGGTGCCCCCTGCCCGTTATGACACGTCCGCTCACCCCCTCGAGAGTAGGTTCTCGACCTTTTTCCCCTCTTCTTAGGGTTTTCTTTTCAGATGCGGCTTTTCCCTTTTTGTCCCTTCCGCATATAACTTTTCCCTTGAAGCCTGCCCCCTCTACTCGGCCTGACCATTTTCTTGGCCGGACGACTCTGATCGATTGGGTTCCCCCCCTTCCCCTCAACTCCTCTCCCGTTTGGAGATTGAAACGGGCTTTTCTCTCTTTACGCTTCAGACAACGTGCAGTACCCCGTCTTCTTCGGCTTTTTTCCCCACTTGGGCGTAAACACGTGCCTTTGTTAAGTTTCACCCCCGCGTTGCGTTCGAGCCCTGGGTCCCCTTTTCCCCTTTGTTCAATTTTTCTGTTTTCTATCATTTTTTAATTACTGCCCTTTTTCGCCACCTCAGTTGATGTTCTTTGATTCTTTTTCCCCCCCAATATGTCACCATTTGCGCACTCTTTCAATATTCGATCGTACCATTTGAACTGCCGTCCCACGTCTGGTAGTAAGCCCCCGCAGTTTCCCCCTCCTCGTCCGGTTGGGTTTTCCCGTTTCTTTTTTTCAATTGACCTTTTCTAGGTGACTGTTGCTTTTCTTTTCTAGCCACCTTGTCCCCAAAATTTTTCTTCGTTTCCTTCTGAGTCAGGCGGTTTTTGTCCGCCTGCCTCCTCCTTCCTTTCGTTCACTCTGTTCACCCCTTTTTGCTCGGTCCGACTTTTTTTTGGAAACGCGCCTGAAATGAGAGAATTTTCTTGTGGACGGATACGGCCTCTTCAAATTCCTTTGCTGCTTCTTTGTCCGTCAGTAGTTTTCTCCTTTTTTCCACCATTTCTTGAGTCCCCCTGGGCTTCCTCTTCTCCCCAGACTGGTTTGCCTCTCACTCACCCCCCCTCCCCCGTTTCCTTCTGAGTATCTTCTTTTTTTTTGTTCGTTGTTTTTCTTTTGACTATTGACCCCTTTTTCAACACCTTTCCTGGGGGAAGCCCTGTATCCCCCCACCCACTGTTCCCCCCAGTGCCCGAAATGTTTCCAATTCCGGCTCGCCCCTTCTCTCTCCAGAGAAAAACAATCGGTGTGGTATTTTTTTCGGGCTTGGATTGGGCGTTTGTTATTTGTGCGCGATCAAGATGCCAAAAGCTTGCTGCTTCTTTTTCAGTGCCTTTGCTTTTCACTCCCAGTCAGACTTCAACCCGTCAGCTTTTTCACGTCCTTTCTGTGGCCTTCGGGTTCTTCCCCTTTGTTTTTCTTAGACCCCGTGCCTCCCTTGGGTTTTTTTTCGATTCTGAGGCTCGTACTCTCGACCTACGCAGTTGGTCCCATGTCCACCCCCTTTTTTTTCCAAGCGTTTTTTTGAGTTCCACGGGTGCGGTCCCCCTCCCGATAATCAGACGATTCCTTTCCTCTTCTTATCCGCGGTACCCCCTGCTAGTCCCTTTAGGCTCGCACCGGATGGTCCGCAAGTTGTTGGTTGGCCAGGTTCCAGTCCATTTAACCCAGGAAGTTCGAGTTTCCTGGCTCTCACGCCTCTTCGGAGACCCACCGCGGCGCCACAAGAAACCCTCCGGTTTGGCTGTTTATGTTGCGGGTCTAACCCCGGCGTTACAAGGTTGGGGCCTTTCTCCTCCTTTTGTCCTTGATTGAAGTACCTGCGTTTTTGTTCAACACATTTTTTTTTGCGGCCCCGGTACACCATGTGTTTTTCCTGTGTTGTCCCTTGAAGTTTCTGCTCGACACCCGCTTTCTCAAAGTTACGTTAGTCTACCCCCCCCCCCCTCGCGTTTTAGTAAGCCACCTTTCATTCCCCACGTTTCTGTGCACACCCCCCCACTGTCCCCAGGCAGCCATGGCTTCTCTTCCTTTTTTTCCTGCTTGCTTCTGCTTTAACCCCCCCCCCCAGATTCTGCCGCTTCTTTCCCTTGTATGACGGGGTCTGGCTATCGTCCCTGGATGGTCCCACTCACGGGATGTCACCCCGCCGCGTAATTTTTAAGCACCGCGTCTTCTTGCAAAATCGAACGTGCTCTTTTGCCTGTTGATTTTCTTCCTGGTCTGTTTCCGCCCTTTTCTGTGGGGATGAGGCCAAATTTAGTTTTACAGCCTATTTTTCAAGTTTTTTTCCCCCCGCGTTTTTTTTTTTTACGATTGTCATATTCGGAAACGCGGCGGTTCTCCCGCCTGGTTTGCCCTTTGTTTTTTTTTTAGTTTGCCGTCCCCTCTACGTTTTCTACTTTCTGCCGAAAGGCCGCAATGCATGGGGGGACACCCCTTGTATATCGCCCCCGCCTACATGTTTTCCCCAGTGATTTTTTTGTGAATACGGTCCTTGCGTTTCCCCCCCCCCCTGAGACCATGCGACGTTTTTTCCTCGGCGGCCGCCCCCTCAAAACTTGCGGTTTACTCCAAGCCCTTTCCCTTGTCATTTTTTATTTACCCTTTCCCCTGCCCCTGTGTTTCAGTCGTCTTAGTTTCTTCCCCTTGCTCAACCCGTTTTTCCTCCTGCCCCCCTTTTCCCCCCTGTGCATCCGATTTCCCCCAGTGACTTCGCACAGATGCATAGAGTCCAGTCCCTTTCTGCGACTTTGCCCTTTTCCCGTTTTTGTCTAAGTGCAAACCCCGCGTGCATTTTGAATTTTTTTTCCCACATGACTTTTGTGAAGTGGTTGGGCCAAGACCAGGAAGGCCGGGTCCCGTTTTTTGTATGAGTGACCCCCGGACTTCCCCTGGTGTTGCTTTCCCGACAGTTCCCTTATTTCAGTTTACCAACGGTTTTTTCCCGGACTTCCGGTTTGCCCCGAGAAAAAACCCCAGTCTTTAGGTTTGTTTTTTTTTTCAAGATAGTGCCCAAGACCCCTTCACTGTCCTGTTTTTTAGCGCCCGTTTGCCTAATTTGTCGTAGTGCCTCGGTTATATACCCGTTTTATGTTGTTTTTTTCAGGCTCTGTGTCCATTCCGCCTCGACATCAGCTTTTCTCTGTGCTCTTTTTTAATGGTAGTCTCCTACAGCTTTCTCCTCTCTTTATCCTATCATCTTTTCGTCTCCCGCCCGTCGAGCCTCCCATCCTGAACATTTCGGAAGTTTATTTCCCCCCCTTTTCTTCGGCCCAATCACGAAAACCACCGGCACAATTTTATCCTAGTTCACCAACACTTTTTTTTCCTTTCCTTAGTTTTTTGCCGGTTTTATGACACAGCACCCCTCCTCTCCTGTTCCTGATGATTTTCCCCCCCTGCGTCATCCACTTTCCGGATTGGATCACAAGGCGGTTTTTATTCCCGACTCTTTCCCGGCCCACGCTCAAGCGCTTTCTCCTTACTTTGGTTGGCTGCCCACCGTGCCCGACTTTTTGTCTTCCTCCTTTATATACATGTTTTTTTATCGGAATGTTGTTGCACAATTTTCAATCACTTTGCATTCAATTCCAAAAGGTTTCCTGGTCCAATTATGCAGTCTTTTCGTCCCGAATAGGATTAGGGATCCTACTCCCCTCTTTTTCATGGGCTTTCCTTTTTTGTCGCTCCATTAGTGTTTACCTTCTTTTTCCTCATCAGTAATTTTGTTGTTTTTTTTGCTACTATACAAACCCCCCTGATATTGTCTCACTAACCTAATTACCAAAAGCTTTCGTTTTAATTTTTTGAGTTATCCCAGTTACCGGATGAGTTTTTTGACCGAAGACGGAGCCTTCGACTGGTTGGTATCCCGGCTGGTGTCTCTTTGCCTTAGTTACCTATTGGACTCACATGCTCGAGACCCCTATTTTACTGAGGTTAGTTTTCCCTTTTCCTTTTGACCCTTCCTCCCCCCCCACTAAAGGTACGAATTTTCTTTCTAATCCTGTATTTCTAAGGGAGATGTGGAGAGCGTCGTCCCCAGAGTTCCCACCAATCTGTATTCTCTTTTTTTTTCCCCCTCTTCCGCCTCGGAGTTTCTGCTTTGGCCCCCCTTCTCAACGTTTTGAGGTTTTTGTGGGTTGGTTTTTGGTTTGTCCGGCATCTACGATGTCCCAGTTTTTAGTTGGAGACCGGCATTATTTGTTTCTTTTCATTTGGACCCAGACGAGACTTGGCGTGATTCAGCCTCCTGAACCCAATTTGGTTCTGCGGGAGTTGCTTCCTTTTCAGCAGTTAATGCTCCCCTCTGAGATTTTTCTCCATCTTCGAATGCCAACTTCAACTTCCTGTCCGCTAACCTTTCCTGACCCCCTAAAGCTCCCTGATTTCCTTCCTGTTCGAGAATGGCCCACAAACTAAAAAGACTCCCTTCATTTTTGTCCACTGATCCCCCCTTGATGACCGCTCCTCCTTCGCCCCCCCCCACATGATTTGCGACGTGTCCATTTGCCGGCTCTCGTCTTAAACAACGGTGTTTGAGTCTTGCATCCCTTCTTTACCCCTTTTTTTTTTCCCCTGCTCGGGGACACCTTACTTCGTCCGTTCCGGCAAAACTACTAGTACGTTCCCTTGCCCCTTTTGCCAGTCCACACCGGCCTTTTGAGCCTGTCCACGTCCAGGTCCTTCAATGGTCCTTCAGGGCTCGTGAACCCCCACGGCTACCTGCACCCCAAGTTCACGTCAAAACCCCCCAATCTTTTCCCGCCCTCGTGTTTCTCCAAAGGCCCTTGTTTATTTCCAATTGAATTTTACATTTTTCCAATCTTTGTGCAGGAAGTAATAGTACAGACTGCGCACTCGGGGAACCCCGCACCCATTTCATGGTAGTTTTCGTACTTAAAGGTATCTTATCTGAGTCTTCCCAGTGATGAAATAAGGTTTCACCTTTCAGGAAAACTGTTGCATAAATATTTCATGTTCCTCATCTTCTTCCCAGGATTTTTTTTCTTTTGGGTGGTCTAATCTTTTTCCACCAAGCATCGTTGTAGTCTTTTTCTCTTGGTCCGACGATTTGAAGTAAGGCCCCCCGGCTTCAAAAATCCTTGCGCCTGTGCGTAGTTGTTTTTCCCCCTTTTTACACCGTGGACAGTTTTTTGCGCTTACGCGCAACAAGTAGAGATAGGGGGCGTTTTCTTTCCCACATCCACCCCACCCCCCTCCCCCTGCAAGTGCCGACGTTTTCGTTGTCGCGGTCTAGGATTGCCGATCTAATATTTGCAAAGCTTTGCAAGGATCCTAGGCTATGCTGTTGTCCCCCCATGTAGGGTGTTGGACCCCCCTTTCATCCCTCCTCGATTTCCAGTCAACACTTTTTCCCCGTTTTGCCTTTCCTTGTTCCCCCTCCACAAGTGAGGTTTGGTCCCTTCTGATCTTGGCAGCCACAATTCCCGCGGTTTGGGCTGTCAGCTCTGTTCGTTCAGGCGAGGGTTTTTCCCTTTCCCTTGGGCCCTGATCTATTTAGTACCCCAGGATCACATTGCCTCGTGCGCGGCTAATATTTGTGCCTTTTCTTTGACTTTTTTTGATCCCTTCTTTCCTCTCTACAAGGCGGGCCTAACATTTATGCTTTCCTCAACGGGTTTTCATTCCCCTTTTCTGTCCCCTTTAGCCTTTTCTTCCCCAACCGGTAATACTGTTAGACCGTTGCGTGGGGTCCGGGCGCGTTCTCCATGGGCGATTCTTAGCCTTTAGATTTTCCTTCCATCCCACCACTTTTTCGCGCTTTGTTTGAGTAACCATTTACACAGGCGGTAGAACGTGCGGCGCGTTTCGTCATTTTTCTCCCTGCGACTTCTCATTGAGACTGTTTCTTTTCTTTCTCCCCCCAAGCAGTGGGAGGCTTTTTTTTTTTCCTCTGGCTTTTGAGGGCCCTACCCCTTTATTCCTTCGTTTTTTTTGTCCAGTCTCCCCCTGGCCGCGTTGCAAACCCCCCAGTCGCCTGTGAGATACTTCAGACGCGCGTTTTTTACTTCCCTTGCTTACTACTACGACATGAACGCCTTATCTTTTGAGGGCTTCTTGGAATGAACACTTCCCTCCTGCTTTACCCCCCCCCTTGTTTTCCTTTTTTGATGATGTGTTTTCAGATGGCTTTCCGATTTTTTAGAATTTCTAGTGGGAACTTGAAAACCCCCCCCCCCTTTTTGAGTGGTCTGTCGTTGGAGACTCAGCTGTTCCCTACATCCCCTTTATTTTGACCCCCCCGCCCGCTTTGCTTTTCCTTGTCCTTTTCCTTCCTAACCTGGGAGCCGTCGCGGTTGCTCTTACCTGCTTATTCAAGTTGCCCCTTCATGCGGATTTCTTTTTTTTATCAGCGCCGCAATCACCCCTTTCCACACCCCTCTCTCCAATTCCTCCCGCGGTTGTTGGGCGATAGCATATCGCTCTTTTGTGTGCCGATGGGGCTTGTTGGTTTGACCCCTCTTTTGTTGGCTGACGGGGTCTTGCTGCAATGGTAGGCTCTTTTTGGTTGCTCCCTTTCACTAGTTCAGCCATCTTGACACTACTTCCTTTTTTTTTCCGAGACCTTGCGGTGATTCCGTTGGTTTTCTCGGGCCTCGCCTTGGCGGGCGCTGGAACAAACCAATCACTAAAGAGGCCTTAAATCACCATCCGCGCTTTTAATTTGCACCACGCAGTTTTCATTTTTCCCCTCCCCGCGTCGCGCTTTCCCTACACGGATTATTTCTTGTCCCGAAGTCCTTGTTTTACCAGTACAAAAGATTGGTTTTTGGCTCCCAGGAGGTTTAGCGTACTCTTTGTGCCTTCGGCCGGAGTTCTTTTTTTAGTAAGAGGTTCATTTGATGTTTCTTTTTTTCCGGTTTTTTACTGTTGGGTGAAAACCGGCATATCACCTAGAGGTAACGCCGCCACCGCCACTTGGACACGGCTTTTTTGCTGTTTTTTTTTCACATTCTCCCGGCAGGGGCCGTCTTTTGTTTGTCCGTTGAAACTGAAACAAACCCATTTTTTTGACCATGGGTTAGGGCCCCATTACGTTGGCATTCGGGAAATCGATTTTTTTTGTTTGGTAGCCTCAACATTTGTTGGTTTTGCGGGACCGGGCGTTCCCGTTTCGCTCTGACAACTGTTCCTCCCTCTGACTCCTGTGTTCGTCGTTTTTTCCGCCTACCATCCCGATATTTCACCTTGTTTTAATTACAGTGCCTCATCTACCCCACCTTCACAGGTACACCCCGGGCGCATTATTCTTCCGCGTGGGGAAATCCTTTTGCTACAGTTGGTTTCCTCCTGTTTGTACTGCCAACTTGGTATGTGACTTTCCCAGCGTTTTGAACCAATCTGCGACGTAGGTCGTCCCTTCTTTTTCTTCCCCTAGGCCCTTCGCGGGTAGCGCCGTCAGTTCTCCCCGTTTTTTTGAGGATTTTGTGTCATTTTTGGTTTCCCCCCCTTCCCCCCTGGCGGACTCAATTGTCGTGATGACCCGGCCCGGCAGATTCTGCCGGGAGTGAAGGGTGCTTGTTTTTCCGACGTCCTCTGATTGCTGCTTTCCCCCCCCCCCCCCGAACCCTCCCGTGCCCGCTTGATACCCAATACTTTTATTTTTTTCTCCCGCTGGTCGAGCCCCGTAGACGAGTTTTTTTTTGACGTTTCATGTGCGCTTTGCTTCCTTTTCTTCCCTTCTTTTTGATGACCTCCCCTCTGCAGATATTGGAACCCTCGGGGTTCGCTTCGAGGGACCCTTCCCCTCTATTTTGGCCAGATCCAACGTTGACTGCTTTTTTATCACTGACCTTTCCCCCTATTTCCTTGTCCCTCAGTCTACGTTCCGTGCGGCCGCTCTGCCTCGCTTTGTCAGGCTTGCCGGTTGTTCGAGACAACTCGTTCCTATCCCTCGCCTACGGGGTGCGCCCCAGTTTGTTTTTCCCCTTGCAACTCGCGTCCGCCGACCCCCCCTCCCCCCCTTGCATCTTTTTTCACTTTCGTAAACGCCGTTTATTTTGGCTCCTGGCTACCTACTTGCGCAAACGACAAAAGTTATTTCAATTCAACCAGTCGTTTACGCCCCGTCCGATTCTTCCTTTTCGATTCCCCCCTCTCCCGAAGGGGTTCTGGAATTTTTTTTTTGAGGGTTCCCAATTGCTTTTGATGCTCCGCCGTGAACCTGCCCAGTCTCTTCCCACCTCTTTTCGCGGCCATTGTCTATTTTTTTTCGGTACCCTGTTCCACCTTTGGGCGTTGGTTGGTTTAATTGTTCTGGTTCAACGCCCTGCCATTCGCTGAGGATCGCCGTCCCAAATTTGGTATTTCTGCAGCATGATCCGTTTCTCAGTATTTGAGCACAACCCCTGTTCCTTGGCTCGATCTTTTAGTGCTTGGGTGGTCTATGTGGGCCT
>Ga0179593_1727725_pt1 | contig 29066 bp, 48 predicted proteins | sample CZODoug2_1_08_16_FD_185931 | JGI IMG/M metagenome (GOLD analysis project Ga0179593, IMG submission 185931) | Vadose zone soil fungal communities from Angelo Coast Range Reserve, California, USA - CZODoug2_1_08_16fungal (PacBio error correction) | ecosystem: Environmental > Terrestrial > Soil >... | reverse complement strand
TCGGAAATTTTTGGAAGCTGGCTGTCGCTACCTTCTTTCCCTTTCGCCCAGTTTTTTTCTTTTCTTCAGGCAATTGCAGGCGGCGTCTTCTTCCCCCTCCCCGGTGGAACTTGGATATCAGAAACCCGGTTAACCATGATTTTTTTTTGATTCCTTCCTTTTTCCTGGGTTTTTGAGGGAATCAGCTCTTTTTTTTTTTCCCTGGGGTTGAGGGCTCCTTCTCGGTTTGAGCTTCTCTCCAAGTCGTCCCGAAGTGGCTGTCTACTATTCATATCTCTTTCTAGGTTCTTTCTTTTTCTGGGCGGATGGAATTCATTTTCCTGTTTAGGTTTTGATTTGGAGTATCTTTCCCGATTCCTTCGAATGACCGAGCTGGAACCCTTTCCTTTTTTTTTTATAGGAGTTCCCCCTTCTTTCCACGAATTGTACGCGCCCTCGAGAATCTCAGCTTGCCCTTCTCCTGATACCGGTATTGTGGAGCAAATGCCTCGACCCCTATTGTCTTTTTCGGAGCTGATTTTCCCTAGAGATGGATGCCCTTTTTCCCCTTTTTTTCGTTGATTCGGCCCGCATTCTCGGCTTCTCAACATTTATCCCTTCTTTCTCGGAATGTTGTTGTTTAGAGGAGTGACCCCCTTGCCCTTTCTAATTTGCCAGGGCTCTCTCTCTTTCTTCGTCGAGAGATGGCCGAGGAAGTCCTTTTTTTTCTCCCCTTTTTCGAGCCAGCGTTTTTTTTTTTTGGGTAAACTTTCTTATTGAGTTTTTTTTTCCTCATTGCTCGATAATGGTCTTTTGGGTCGGACTTCTTTTTTTCGAACGTTTTTTTATCCTAGCGTTCGGACATCTTTTTTCCCCCTCTATTACCATCTTCGTGTGGAATCGTCAGGCAATGTTTCCTTCCCCTTCTTGAGTTAGAGTCCCCACCTCCAAGAAAAATTTTTCTCGGATTGAGGTTCGCCTTTTTCCATGCTCCTTTTCTTAGAGACACTAGATTTGAGACCGCCCCCAACTCAGTCCCCCAAAAAATTTCCTGAAACTCCCCCCTAAAGAACCAGAATGTAACGCAGTTGTTCCCACACCCTTCGGAAGTCTCCGAGTATTAGGATTCCTTCCCCCGATAGGAGGTCTTCCCAACCTAGCCCCCTTTTCGTCTTTTTTTTTTTTTCTACGATATCGACCGCGCCCTCCCCTTCGCTCAACCCTGTGTGTTTTACTGTTTTTTTTTTTCCCGAGCCCTCTCGTAGCCACCCTCCCTCGAAAGCATCTCATTTTTTTTCCTCTAAGTAAAGGAACATTCTTGCCCTCTTGCACCCGCCGTTTTCCCGCTGGGCAAAACGACACTCGTTCAACACCAGGAGGGACGTTCCCCTTGCCTCGACGTTTCCAAGAAGGCGATGTTTTTGATGTTCCTTTTTTTTTCAAGGTGCACCGCCTCCTGGAAAATTACTTTTTTCCCACTCGTAAATCTCTTTTACGATCAATTTCCCATGGCTTCCCCCTGCTTTCCGAAAAACATGCGGCATAGCCCTCTAGATTACCCCTTCCCCGTCGATTCTTTCTTTTCTGGTGCGGATTCCTGCCCCCCTTGAATGCCAAGAACGTGCTCTCTTTGCGGAGACTGCTTTCGAGGAATTGCAGACCAAGCAATACTCTCCTAATGTTCCTCATGGCCCCTTCGTCTTCTTCCATAGAACAGGGCCAATGTGAGTCCATTTACCCCCGGGGCCTTCCGAATGCGCCCTTTCTCCCTCCGCGCGTTCCGATAGGGTTTCCCCCCCCTGGTCGGCCAAGAGCTCTTCCGTTCTTATGAGTGACTCCTTCTTGTGAGCCTCTTTTCTTTTGTCGTCAGGGTTCAAGCGTCTTCTTTAGAAGAACGAAAACCCCCCCCTTTTTTCTTAACAGAGTCCCTTCGAAGAGAAACTTTTTTCCATTCTACCCCTTTCCCCGCAGTTAACCCCTTCTTTTTACAGAAAGGGCAATTTTGGCCCTCCTCTTTCAGGTCCTCCCTTAGCATTGAAGTCCTTCACCGGGACGCCGTAGTCACGCCCCTCGGCAAGTGTTGTCGGCCCCTTCCTTCTCTTTAAGCTTTCTGGTTTCTCCAATTTCCTCCCGTTGGGCGCTTTTCCTGCCCCGAAAAAGCCAGCCCCTGTCCCCTCCTTGCCTCGTATAAGCAGGGACACATTTTCTGGCTTTGTAGCGAGCCTTTTTCTCCTTTTCGCGCGACGCTGACGAAGATCCACTCTTACCTATCCCCGATTTGCCCTTTGTCAATTTCCCGAGTTAAAGAGTTCCTCTTTTTTTTCCTCGGAGAGACCCCAAACAGGCTTTTTTCCAGGCATTTTTCCTTTCTTAAACACGGACACCCTTTTTTCCAGATCCCCCCCGTCCACTGCTTCTCCAAACGTGGAAGACTTGTGCAACTCCTCCCAGTAAAGGTTTCCCTTCTCATCGGCACCCTTTTTTAGAAGACTTTTCCCGTTTAATTCGATAACCACAGTTATTACCCCCCTCAGTCCCAAGTGTTGGGAGTGGTTCCTTTACCCCTCGCATGAGCCCCTCTCATTGTCATAAGTTATGCTCAGCCTTAGTTACCTTTTTTCTCTCTCTTTTCCCCCCTTTTTTTCTAGAGTTTTTCCGGTACTTCAAGTGTTCCCCCTTCCTTCAGGAATGGCTATTTTTTGTTAAGTAGCACACCCCAAAGGTAATCGTTTCTTTCGCTCCTTTTTAGGATCCTCCCTAACTGCCACCTGTTTCTTACACCCGGCATTTAATAATGAAGTCGTTCTTTCTCCTTTTTTCGGAGAAGCCCAGCGTCTTCCCTTGGCGACGCTTTTTTTTGCCCCCCAATCTCCCTTTAAGGGTGGTCAATTTCATGAGGTCAACTGCCAATTTTGTCCTTCCATAGTCCCACACCCCTAGGAACTTTTTTCGGTAGACGTGCCAAAGTTTTCCCATCTCCCTTCACACTTATCTTCTCTGCGTACCCCTTAGCGGACCCCCCTTCGCCGTGCTTTTCTTTTTTTCCAGAGTGTCCCTGTGAGCCCCCCTTCTGCAAGATGATTTTCCCAGTTCGTGTTCTTTGCATTTTCCCTTCTCCCCTGGGGAGGTGAGCAGCTCCTTCTCCCCCGAACCCGACAGCTGAAATTTTACTCCCCCGAGCAGAATTTTTTCTCTTCGGAAGACTTTTGTCCCGCGTTTCCGACTTTTCCCTGATCGGGCATTTTTAAACATCGTCTTTCCCCCCTTCTGTAGACGCCTCTCCTTGTCCGAGACCCCTCCCCATTGCACGTGGCGTGTTCTCCCTTCCATGAAATTCGTGTCCGTCCCGGGTTTTCCCTTTTCCTTTGGCCTCCCCCTTTCAGAACCGCTTTTTCGGAGCAAGGACCCTCTCATTCCCATCCAGTGGCCACAATTTTTTTCTTTTAGTGAAGTTTGCAGAACTTCTTCTTTCCCCGATCGGAACGCCCTCCCTTTCTTCCAAGGCCCCCCCTTATCACAGGGCGGATCCTTTTCCCTGCCCGTAGGTTGGTTTCCGCACATGGGTCCCCCCTATGTCGACGCCGCTGCATGAAGAGTTTTTCTCCTTCGTTTTTTTTTTTCTTTTCCATTGAGTAGCCCACTTCTTCCGAGAGCCTTCTTCCCCTGAGCAAATCGGGTCGTTTTGTTTTTCTTCAGTTCCGACAGAGCACAACATCGCTGACCTCTTCTTTGCGAATCTTTCCCTTGGTGGTCGGCTATACTGCTTCCCCGGAAAAAAGCTTCCTCTCCCCCTGGCGACAGTTGATAGTAAGCCACCGTTTTCCTGGCCATTAATCCTCTTCTCTTTTTTGACAGCAAGGCAGCGCATTTTCGATTCCCCTGAGATAGAAGTTTCTTCCCAAATTATGGGTGAGATGTAAGAAGCTGCTGCAAACCGGGGGAGTTTAGGATTTCCCGTTGTGTTTCCCGTTCGCATTTATCATAGCTTTAGTGTCCGTCTCCTGTTGTCCCCTCCTCTTCTCTAATTGGAGTTTCTTCTGAGCTAGAGGCAACCCCTCCCAATCTTTTTCAGGTGCAACTTGTGCGATATCTCCTCCCGCAAAACTTCTCTTCCCCTCTCTAGCCCCCTTTTCCTTGCCTCCCTTCGCGATTTTCCCTTTCCTCGCTGGCTTTCCTTTTTGACATCGAGTAAGTCTTGTCCTTTTGGAGTGGTCGTGTCTTAGGAACTTTTTTTTTTTTAGACGCGCTTGCTTTCTAGCTTTTTTTTGGAGCGATTCTTGCAAATCCCCCCCCCGAATGGAGAAAACCTTTTTTCTTGAATGCAGACCGCTGCACCCCTCGCTGTCTTGTTCCCCTCTACTCCTCTTCCAATTGCGGAACGATCCCCCTTGGTCGGTGAGTCCGAGATGGTTATTTCCTTCTTTTCACGCGTCACGCGAGGATTTTGGTTCTGTCCAAAATACGCAGCGCCTTTCTTTCCAGACGCAGTCATAGAGTTTTCGGACCTGACCTCAGTCCCTTCCGCCAACGCGGCCCTCCACGCTGGCATTTTTCTTTCCCTTTAGGAGACTTCCCTCCCCCTTCCTCCGACGCCCTCCCCCCCCCAATTCCGAAGGCGCACTGGCCTCCTTCCCCTTCCGGCACTGCATAGAAACCTTCTTTCTTTAATCTCCTTTTGTCCGAGAAGGCGAGGAAGAAGGCCGGTGCTTTCAACCCGAATCTTTTCCCCCCTCTCGCTTGACGTCCTCGATTTTGAAAAGGCTCCGTCTTCCCCTCTTTCCTCCTCAAATCAGTTTCCCTTCTTTCCCCCCCTCCCGAGTGTATCATCCTCTGCAATCTTTCCCCCCTTTCCTCCTTTTCGTGCCCCTTCCGCACTTCGAAAAGCCTTCCCTTTTTCCCCGTCGACACCTTTTTTTTTTTTTATGCTGGTCAATTCGACTTGGCAACGTTGGAAGACTTTACCTTATTCTTTCTTCAGACGGCCCATTCCGCTCATGAACCTCGGCATCTCAGCCTTTTCCTCCCTCCCCTTCTGGTTCGATTTCTCCCTCCCCTCGCCAGATTAAGATGCCTTTTTTCTCAAGAAGAGGAGGCATCTTCCCCCCCGTATTCCCCCCCTTCTGCCGTCCACTCGACGCTGGCCGGTTTCGGTGTGGAGGATCCCCTCCCCCTTCCCCTACTTGTCGGTCCCCCTCCTCCCTCCCTGAAAGATGAAAATCGCACCTTTTCCCTCCTTCGCGGTCCGCGAAATCCCTGATCCTCTCCCCCCCTTCCCTTCTCTCTCTCTTTCCTCCCCTCCCTTTTTTTGTTTGATTTTTTTTTTCTTCTGCTGAGCAGCGGCATGTTTTTTTTTCTTCGTCAAGGGAGCCCAGCTTGCGTCTCCTTCTTCAGGCTTTTTTACCGACAATTCGACTCCCCCGTTTCTTTCTTCCACACTGGTTGAACCGGCTTCTTTTTTCTTTCTTCTTCAGGGTTTAAGTACTGGTTTCAGTCAGGCCTCCCCTCTTCCCTTTTTTGGAGGCAATTCCCCTTAGTGGCATCGGATCGGCCTTGTGCCTCCTCTTCCTCCCCTCCTCTTCCTTGTTTCCTGATGCCGAGGTTCATGAGGCCCTTTTTTGCGGAGGATCATAGCGTCGTAGTTTTCGATGCTTTTTTTTCTTCATAGTCTCCTAATGAAAGAGCTGGGAACCCCCCTTTTTTTCTCTGATCGAGTTCCCCTCCTTTTCCAGTGGCTGAATAGCTTTCGAGCATTCCTTAGATCGGTTCTTTTCTTTCATTTTGCCCTAGGAAGTTGTCGGGATTTTGCGACGCAATGATCGCCTTTCTTCTTTTTTCTCTGAAGACTTCCCCTCGCTTTTTTTCTTAGTAGACTTTCCCCTTCTGTTGTAGAAAGACCGGTTCCCCTCCTTTCTCTATCATTCTGCTTTTTTCGAGGAGTGCCTTTCTTCTCCTCCCAGGCCCTTTGAAGTTGTCGATGGGCCTTCTCTTTTTCCGAGGAAGGAGGGACTCTCTTTTTTTCGAGATTGAGATTCCTCCTTTTCAGTGGAGTTTGCCCCTTTTTTTTTTTTTTTCGTAAAACTTTTTCTTCTTCGGCGGACTCACTGGCTCCTCCCTTATTTAACTGTTCCTTTTCCTCTGGTCTAGTTTCAGAAAGTTTTCCGTTCACTTCCTATTTTTAAGAGATTTTCCCCTCCCATTCTTGTATACCCTTTTCCCCTACAGAGGGTGGAATAGTCCCCTTCCCTTTCCCAATCGTAGCGTAGCAGCACCCTCCAGCCCCCCCTCTTTTCCCCTGCTTGCCCCTTTTTCCCCCTTTTCGCGTGGAGCCAGGCTCTTGTTTTGTTTCCTCTCCCTTCCCAGGCGCCCCCTCTTCCCTCAGCCGAAAGCGGGCACTAAACCAATTAGACCAGTCTCCCTAACTCCCCTTTTTTCTTGGTAAAAACACTTTCTCCCCTTTCTCCTCGAGGAGCATTGAGACCCCCTCTCGGATTTTCCCCATTCTCCCCAAAACTCCCTTGAGGCCCTTCGTTTTTAGCTAACCTTTCCGAGGATGCACTGGCGCCCCTATTTTTTTTCCCTTCTTTCCCGAGAATAAGATATCGCGTCTAAAAGAATAGACCCCTGTTTACTCTTCCATTTTCCCCCTCTATTGAAGCGCCCTCCTCTAAAGACACCTATCAAAAAGACTCCTCTTCCCCCCCCAGAGGAAGGAGTAACTTATTCTAGACTTTCCCCCCTATTCCCCCCCTTTGATGCGAGGCTGGAGGGCCCTTCTCCCTCCTATCTGAATTTCTCAAACTCACCCCGAGGTCTTGATGCTCCGTCGCCCCCCCTTATTGCGGCATGTTTCCCTCAATTTTTCTTTTCCTTTCAAGTATAAGCACGCCCCCCTCCCCTTTTTTCTATTCGCAAGACGATCGCCTTCCTGTTTCGTTTCTCCCCTTTAAGCCCCCCCCTACCTTCGACCCGATGGTTGCGCCTACGCTGTTGAAGATTTTTTCTTTCGGCCCTTTCAAGAAGACCCTCCCTTTCCTGCCTGGCCCCTTTCGTCGGCGGCGACTTTTCCTTTCCTTTTTCGCGGCCGCCCTCAACCACCCCCCCTCCTCCGACCCTCCCCGCGCGGCGTCCCTTTCCTTTCTGCGTTTTCCCCCCTCTTGATCTGCAATCCGTTCGTGCAAGGCATCGTCCCCCCCGTGCTTTTTTAGATTGTGCCTTCCTGGCAAGGTGCGCTAAAATGTTCTCTTCACGGGCGGAAAAGCTGTCGCCGGAAGCCCCTTTTTTGAGCAATGTCTTTTTTTTTTCCGAGTCGGATGGATGGACATCCCACGTCTCGAATGATAGGACCACTCTATCTGAGTTCCTCCTCCCCTAAACAGATTTCCCCTCTCGGAACCCCCTTCTATTCCTTAAGTGGTCGTCCCCACAGAAGTTTCCTTCCCTCGACTTTTTTTTTTTAAGGTGAATTCTTCTTTCAGTGGCCTTTCTTTGCCCTTTCTCTCAAACTCCCCCCCCCTTGCCGACGGAAATGGCACCGACCTCCCCTGCACCCCCCTAAATTCCTGGCCGCCCTTCTTTTCTCAGCAGAGTGGGAAAAATAGTTGGGCTCTTTTCCTCACTGGTCTTCCTCCTCTTTCTAACTCTTCCAAGCTTTTTCCTTGCCCCCACGGTGGCAATCTTTTTCCCCCCTTCCGCAGGTCTATTGGTTGGTTCCGCTTACAAAGTTCCCCCCTACTTGAATGATTTTCTCTTTCCCAGGCCCTTTCTCCCTTGAAAAAAGTCCAATTCTTCTTTTCGCCATTGCTCTAAGCACCTGCGCCCTCTCCTTCAAGGCTTTCCCCCCTTTCCATGCGTGGTTCGACGATACTTCTTTTACTTTCTTCTCCGCACCCCTAACGAGGCCGTTTCCCTTTTTTTTGGGGCGACTGAACAACTTCGCGTTTTCCTGAATTCTTCTCCCCCCGCCTTTCCTTTTCTTTTTTCCGCCTTTTTTTTTTTTCCTCTCGCAGGGACATGATTCCCCGGTCTTCTGATAGTCCTTCAGTCCTTCCTTGCTCGTTTTCCCCCTTTTTCCCCAAACGTCCTCGGCTTTTCTACGGTTGAGGATCTAAGTTTCCCTTTTTCCGTAGGGTCGACCACCCATTTTTCCCTCTGAGAAGGGTAATCTTGCTTCTCTCGGTTTTCCTTTCTTTCAAGTTCCCCCTTTTGGGAGACGCTTGTTCCCCCCTCCCGAACCCCTTTTGGTGAAATCCCCCCATGCCTTTTTTTTCTAGGAACTTCCTCGTCAACACACTGAGCTTTTCCCTCCCGGTCTCCCTTTCCCCCTTGGCGCAAATAGCGTCTTCTTCCCTTGCATTCTTACAAGAGTACGCGCCCTTTTTCCCTTCGCTACAAAATAAATGTCCTGCTTTCTCCCCCCCATTAGGGGCCCCTTGAACAAGTGCTTTGGCTTTTTCCCCCGTATCTTTTTTTTTTTTGTGATGTTGAGAGACTTCCCCTCCTCCCATACAAAAGCCCCCTCACCAGACCAAGTCCTTTTTTCAATGTCGAGTTGGACCGACAGGAGTGGTAAAGGGTTCTCCTCCCTTCCTTCTCATGTGGATTCTCCCTAGTGACATTTTCTCTCCTTTAACGAGATTGTGGCCCCCTGCAATTTTTCCCTTCCTTCCAGCAGACTCTCCGTTCTCCCTGTTCGCCTTCCTGCTAAATCAGGACCCCTTTCTTTTACGACCGGAGCCAAACCCTCTCCCTCTCCGGCACCATATACAGTCCCCATTCCCGGTTTTTTTTCTCCCTTATTCCGAAAGGATTCCTCCCCCCCATCGACCGACTGTTCCCGTCAACGCTTTTACCCCCCAGGGGCGGATGTCTTTTAACTTGCCGGTAAACTTTTCGTTTTCTTTTCGGGGCGGCCGCCTTTTCTTTTCCCTCGACGCCTCCCTTTTTTTTCCGGCGCCTCGGATTTTTTTTCCAGAAAACGATTAAGCGCCGCTTCCCGGCTCCAATCGGGTTCTTTTTTTTTTTTTCTTCAGTTACGAAAGACGCCTCTTCGATCGTCCTCTCCCTCCTTGGGTAGGTGTTAGTGCTTATACGTTCCCTTCTTCCATGGTCTTTCCTTTTAATGAAGGAGCTTCATTTTTTTTGCGAAATTTTTAAGACCCTCCCCCCCGATGGACGCGTTTTCTTCCTCCCTCCATACGCGTTTTTTTTTTTTCCCCCGCCAGGCAGAGAATCATTTTCATCGCAAAGGAGCTCCCGGTCTTTCCCCATATGGTGATTAAGTGATTAAGTTTCTTTCTTTCTTTGGCGAGTGACCTCGTCCCTCCTCCAGAGGCTGTTCCCATCCCAGAGAATGGTCCCGGTTCGATGCTTTCTCCAGTTTTAGCGATAGTCTTCGTCCCTAGGGGAAAAATTTTCCCTTAAAACAAGGAATTGGTTTTTGATGCGACTCAAGAGTTTTTATGCTTTGAAGACTCCCAAAAAACAAATCCCCCGAAGCTCTCTAGAGTTCACCCCCCAACCCCTTTGGCCTCGAGACCCCCCCTTTGAGAAAACCTCCTTTGGCTGACGTTTTTTCAGTGGTGGACAATCCGTCTCCTTTGTGGTTGAGTGGTTTCTTCGATGGAAATTTCTTTAGAATCTTTTCCTTTCCCCCTGAAGTGGAGATTATTTTTTCTGAAACTCCCCCCCCCTCCCCAAACGAGGAGAGCCCCCTTTCCACAGCGGCCAATATCCTTGTGGGTATGCTTTCGTCTACTCTCCCCCCATTTACAATTGCCGACGTCCCTTGGTGAGTCCGAGATGGGGACCCTCCTTTTTGAAACTCTCTTCCAGAGGATGTCTCCTTTCCCCCCCTTTCGAAACCCCCTTCTTTTTCCGGAAAGAAGCAGTTTTTTTCCTGCGGGCACATCTCCTCCCCCCCTTTCACGACGACCTTGACGACAAACTTCCACGCCCCTTCAACGCTGGCATCTCAATTTTTTTTTTTCGCCCAGGCCCTTTTCTCGGAGCCATTCACTCAAGCACTGTTTTCCCTTTCCCCTTTTCCCAATTTCCCTTTTCCCCTCCTAGAAAAACAACATCTCTTTCACTCTTTTTGAGAGCCAAGTGGACTTTCCTTTTCCCACCACCAAGCAGGCCCTGCTCCCGACTTTTATCACATTACGGGCGCCCTCTTTCGCCAGCCGCCCCCTCTTCGAGAATCAGGACAACCTTCCTTTTCTTTGGCAATGGGACCCTAGCCTCTTCCCAGGCCCAGAGTCCCTCCCTAGTAAATTTTCTAGATCAGACCCCTGGAGCACTTGTCCTATCGTCCCTCCCGCCTCGCCCTTTCCCCTCTCGACGACACACTTCTTCCGCCTGTCATCCGCCCATTTTAATTTTTTTTTCATGAAATCGGCCTTTCTTTTTCCCCTTCGACAATTCCCCCCTCCTACCTCTTTATCATCACCGCCTTCTCCCTCTTCCCCACGAGCCCTCTTTCAGGACGCGGATTTTTTTCCCCAGTAACGAACACCCGACCCCTCCCTTTATCTTTTCGGAGTCCGGTCATTTCCCTCCTTTGTTCCTTTTTCCAGTGCCGAAAGAGGAATATTTCTTCTATCCCCCCGCATCTTTTTCCCTGCGTTTTCCCTCCCTTTGGGATCAGCCCCCCCCCCCGGTTTTTTGTCAAGTTAGGAGAGATTTCCTCTCCTCCTTTTTTTGGTTGATTTCTCTCAGATTCTTGATGTGATTTTTTTTCTATGACTTTCCTCCTTTCTTCGCGGGGGATGTTCATATTTCTTCCTTTCTGCGTAAGACCATTGCCTTTCGGTGAAGTTTTTTTCCTCTGGTTGAACGGTTTTCTCTTTCGGTGATTCTTTTTTTTAGTAGGGGTTTCGGACCCCTTTCCCCCCCGCTTAAGTTTACTCGGGCTTGTATTGTCCTTTTCCCTGCGGTTTTTATAAGGCTTCTTCCCCAATAGACCTACTTCTCCTTTTGTCGACGTTCCTTCCTTTTTGGGTTCATGAGAACTCCTCTTGAGGATGATCTTTTTCAGGGAGTAGTCTTTTTTTTCCTTGTTAAGTCTGCAACTCTCTTTTCTTTCGACCTTCCCCTTCCCCAGGCGACGTGTTTTTTTCATTCCCCTTTGAAGGAGTTGTCGCGAATTCTTCCTCCGCCGTGGAGACACGCTCGCGACCTGTTCTTCCTTCTGGAGTGACCTTCCTGTGAGATTTTTCCTCGCGAAAGTTTTTGATCTCGATTGGACGACGTCCGCCCCCCCTTTCTTTCATGCGGTTTCCCTTTCCTTCTGATTGATGGTGTTTCTGCTTATTTGAAACCCTTTTGCTTTTTCTCTCTTTCATCGATCTTGTGAGGAGTGCACTGCCTTTTTCCCTCACTTTCCTTTTTTCGGATGGCCATTTAATGCTTTTTCGATGGAGTCTTTCCACTGCTTTCTTTTGACCGCCGACTGATTCTCTCCCGGGCGTTTTTCTTTTTTTTTTCGTCAACGTTCACTTCTTGTTTTCTTCCTTCGTTCTTCAGAGGGCTCCCCTTTATCTAGTTTCCCTTTTTTCCCCCCGGCCGCTTCCTCTGTTTTTTCCCGTGCCCGCCTTTTTCCTTTTCTGTTCGACCCCCCTCCTTAAAATCGATTTAACATTTCTTCCCACCCACCTCAAAGAGGGTGGAATCGTATTGTTCAACCTGCTTCTTATATTTCTCTCCCCCCCTTCACCCGCGAGTTTGCGCTTCTTTTCGAGGCTTTTCAGGCGATTGTGGGAGTTCCATCCTTTTTCGGCGCAAAGCGAGCGTAGCCACTCTTCTCCCCCCCCCAAAACACTTTCTCGACTCACCCCCCCACGCTTCGCCGGAAGAGATGGCAAGGACGCGCGTTTCGCCAAGCATTCGCAAACGCTCTTCTCCCCACGAGCCCTTTCGGGTCAATCGTCGTTTTTCTTTAAACGATATAGCCTCCTTCCCCTCTTTCCCGCTACCCTTTCGTTTTTCTTTAGGTCCGTCCGACTCCCCCTCTTCTCTAGGATCTCGAAAGCATCCCCTCCTTCCCCAGGAGCCCCTTTTTTTCCCGCTGGCACCCACAACTCACCCTAAAAGTGCACCCCGAAGGAGCCATCGTCTCGCCCGGCGTCCACTTCCCCCTTTTCTCTTTTGATGCCAAGAAGCGATTATCGGCTTTTTCAAGTGTCAACGCCCTGGAGCCTCTCAACTTCAGCCCCCGATTTAAGCTCCCTTCTCCGTCGATAGGAGTGAATGCGGGTTCGTTTACCTTTTCTGACTTCCTCTACTAATAAGAACTACCCCTCAACTCCCTCTCGAAAGACCCTGGCCATACTGTTTTCGTTCCCCCTTTTTCAGCACCCACCCACCTTCCCTTACCCGATTCCGGCTCCCCAAAGATGCTTCGCAATCTATTGTCCCGGTCCCTTTCCCTACGATTCCTCACGCTTGGCCAAGTTTTTTTTGTAGGAGGCTCAGAAATTGCCATTCTTCGGGACTCCTCGCCACCCCCCGCAAGCCCTCGGAAGAATACTTCACCCTTCTTCTGCGCGTCTTTTCTGCGTCGGTCGATCGTTCTCTCTGCAACCTTTTTAGCCGCGCTGCAGGCTTCTTTCCTTTTGACAATTCCTGTTCCTTGTGCGCGAAATTTTCCTTTTTTTCTTTTCCGGCTTGGGACCCCCCCGCCGGGTTGATTGTTCCGCCCATTGAGCAACGCGATTTTTCAGTTTCTTCTGGAATTTTAGACACGTGAACTTGCCAGGTCTGACAAAAGCTTTTCCTCCGGCGGTCTACCCTAGGGCCTCTTACCGATTATTATCTCGTCTCATTTTCTTTTTTCTACAAGGGGAAACCTTCGTCCCTCCGGTGATCTTGCTGTTCCCTCTTTAAGCTTTTTTTTTGTGCCTTCTCCCGGATCAAAATCAACCCCTCTCCTTTACGGAAAGGAAAGACACAAACTCTTTTCCACCGCACGAAATTTTTTTTTTTTCCAGATTTTTTTAAACATATGGCTTTGGTATCCGGTACTCAGGTAGCTCCTTACCGCCCTCCCTCAGATCCCCCGATTAAAGCCCCAGACTTGACTCTCCCACACACTTTTTTCACCCCGAAAGGACCCCCCCCCCTCTTTGTTGGGGTACACTGTCCCAACTTTCCGAGCTCCCGGACAAGTCTGGTCAAATGAAACTGTGGTTTTTCTGGAAACTCCCAGCCGTAACCTTGAAATTGAGAATGAGAAGTCAGTACATCTTTTACCCCTTCATAGGGAACCATCCATTGGTGATCCACAGATCTGCCAAGGGGGAAGTTGTTATTCTCAGAGAATCACACCTCGAACCTAGGAATCCACGTTTGAGGGTTTTACATAATGGTCTTTAAGTTACCTGAACTACATCTCGAAGATTTATAATGAGAAACCTTTCCTACCGTTGTTGTTGTTTCAGAGAGGTGCGCTCCTTCAATGGGGTGCTACCCGTCAAGGGCGCTTATCCAGGCCTCCCCTCGTCAGCGTTCCTGTCCCCATATGGAAGATATGGAGATTTTCTCCCCTTACCCCGGCTCCCCCTTTCCGGAGGACCTTTACACCCTGCTACGGCCCTAGCGCCCTGGGGCGCTTTGAAGTCTTTCCCAACCCTGAAACGCTTTCGTTAGATCCCCGGAACTCTTTCTCAAGGATTCCTTTTTAGTTTCCGGAGAAGTGCGATTAGAGAGCTGCCTTTCTAAACTTCGACGCGTGGACTTTTTTCCCCCCCCCCTCTGACAAAGGTTTTTGTGGAACCCCACTTATGAATTTCGCGAGGAACTTTTCAGGTCTAGTCCCCCCATATTTCGCGGTCTCTTCCCGGGCACAAATGTTCCCCCCCCCTTCCAACTCTTTCTTTTTTGGGATTTCCCATAGTGCCGCCCGCGACCTGGTTAAGCAGGATCCCGAAACGCGGGGTCCATGTAAATTGCGCCAGGGCTTCTTGACCTTTTTTTTTTTTTCGGGCATTCTCAGGAGTTCCACACTTGGTTGGGCTTGATCAGAGGGGACATGTAAAACATGGGCATTTCAAAGAATCCGGATAACCCTGAGAAGGCCCAGGTTTCTCCATAAGGGCTTCTCCTAGAATTTCGCGCTGACACGGTTGGAACGTTTTTTCCGGACTCAACTCAGGATTTATAAGTTTCTAAAGGAGGTACCCCTTAATTTTGATTTTGTAGACTCCGATTACGAGGTTGTACTTTGCCCCCTGTGAACATTGAGCTTGCCCTTCCAGGAAGGAATTCTTCCCCGGTTTTCCACTTCTTACTTTTACGTCTGCGAACACTTCCCGTTTTACGACCTAGGACCCCCCCAACGACCCCATTTAGCGCCCCCCCCCCCTTTCCCCCCTCTTCTGAAACATTCCCTCACGGGATAATCTAGTCCAGAACAGGCGTCTCTTTATAACCCTTCTGAGGATCTGCTTATTTTAGCTCCTGACCACATAAGCACCTTCCTCTTTTTTGGATCCCTTTGATCTTTATCCCCTGCTTCTTCGTTCTTTTTTTCTTTCTTTGGTTTTGGAGCGTATTTCGGTAAACGGAACCCCTTCTCGGCGTTTTTCGAGTGCCCCCCATGTTGACCATGTTATTTATACTCTTCTTTTTTTATCACATCTCGCTTTTGGGTATGTCTTACGCCCTTTCCACTTTCACGTTTACTTCTCTCGCCCCCATTTTCTTCCAGTAGTATGGAGGATTTCTTTTTTCCCTTTTTCCCCGCCACTCCCAACCCCCCTTTTGCTGCCCAGTCTCCCTTGTCCCGTTTTCTCCTTTCCCGCTTCAACCATTTCCGCCCGAACCGTGAGGTTGCCGTTTGCCGCTTCCCCCAGCCAAAACATTCCCCCGACTCTTTTCGAGTTTACGCTGGCCTTGGTTCCTCCTGTTCCTTTCGCGCCGTATGGTCTCCCTCTTATACTTTCCTGCATGATCCTCGTCTCTGTTTCCCGTCAACACCGCATTCCTTCCCCCTTGTGCCCGTACACGTCCCCGCACCGCGCACCTTTCTCACCAAACACCCCCCTTTTCCGATGGACCGCCGTTTGCATCCGTTTCCCTTCCCCCGTTTGGCCCCTTTTTTTGCACCCCCACGGGCAAGCCCCCTCTTCGCACATTTATTTGTACTCGCGCACCCCTCTATCCCCTTGGACTTCTTTCCCCTGGTGGACACGTTACTTCAGTTACCCTTTTCAGGCGATTTTTCCTCTCTCTCCCTCCCACCGTTGTGGCCTGCTCCTGCTCCTTCTCCCCTTTCCTGGTTTGTACCAGCGTTAGATGCACTCTCCCCTTGATTTCGATTGCTTGATTTCCCTTCCTAACACTGTCCTCTTTTTCGCCCTACTTTTTGTTTTCAAGACTTTTTGCGACCCTTCCGGCTCTTGATCCGCTTGATCCCCTCCTCTTTCCTTTGCGCGTTTGTATTTCTCCTTTTTTTCCGCGTACTCCTCCCCTCCTCCTCTGGCTCTTCCTTTTGGACCAACCTATGATTAATTTTCGTTCTGGATTTTTTCTTTCATTTCCTCCGGGAACAACTTTTCTTTTTTTTCTTTTCCCACTGTCGATTTTTTTTTCGTGTTTCGTCTGACCCGGACCCTGGCCCATCTAGCATCTGGCGCCATCTAGCCTTCCCTCTCGTCCCCTGGTCTGGCGTTTGACGCCCTAATCCCTTTCCTACCCTCCTTTCATTGCCATTCTCCCCCGCGGGAGTTTGATTTCTTTCTCCACGATGCTAGTAATACGTTTGTTCCTTCTGGCCCCAGCCCTTCTTCTTTCCTGGCGGGCACGGTTTTTTTCTTGCAACAGGGAAACGCCGTCCCCGTTACCGTTTTTTTTCCAGTATCATCCTTCATCCTTTCAAGTTGACACCGACAACTTTTGCCCCAACCCTCCTTCCTTTTTTTTAGTATTGCGGACGTGCGACCCCCCCAGTCCCCATGCCGCGCTCGCCAGTACACCCTGCAATGCGACTGCTTCCCCAATCCTCCCCTCACCCACGCCTGTCTTCCTTCCCTCTTTTTCCCCCCCTCGATGAACTTCTAGCTTCACTTCGTATGCCAATTTAAGCCACGGATTTTTTACCCAACCACCAGCACATTATCGGTCACTTTCTCCTTTCCGGCATCCCCACCGGCGGCAACCGTAGCCTCCCTTTTTTTTCCCTATCCTCAACTCTATGCTTCCTGGTACCCCGCAATCCCGATTTGCGATTCCCCTTTTTTTGGCAAGCTGCTAACTTTTTTCGTCATGAAACAGGTTCTCCCGGCTTTCTCTTTTCGCCTCCGACCTCCCTTTTTTTTTCCAGCCTCGGTCAGGAGAACCGACCTCCGTGTACGACGCCCTTTTTTTCCCTTCCCCTTCACCTGCCCAGGTTACCATTACGTTTCTTTTCTTTTCTGAAAATACGCCGCCCCTCCAAGATTTCCCTACGAAACCAGTGAGGTCTTCTTCCCCTCCGATCGATTCCCCTCTCCCTCCTTTCCTTCCTACTAAAGCCGTCTTTCCCGTCCTACGCCTGGCAACAACGGAATTTCTCCTTTGCACGGCCTTTTTACAACCTTCCCCTTGTTAAAAGATTTCCTTCACCTTACCCGAAAGCAAGCACTTCCTGTTTCTTTTTAACATCCGCCACGTTTTTTTCTCTGACCCGCAGCCTCGCTTTCTCTTCTCATGCCCATTCCTCTCGGATCTATCTTTTTCTACGCCCTTTTTTTTCTTGAGAAGACACATTTATTTTCTGACAAGCTTTCGCTGCCCGTTTTCCAGCTGTGCTGATTTTCTCCCTTTTCCTTGAACGCGCCCACCCCATTTGCTTTTCCCATTCGGCTGAACGTATTCCTCTGCTTTCTCAGCAACCCTTTTCTCCTTCCCCTGCCCTCCTTTTTACCCTTTCCCCGGGCCTGTAAGCCCGGTGTCCTTGAACCCAATTTTGGTTCTCCCGGCCTCCTTTCCCAATTCGCTTGTTTTTTCTTCTCCCTGGGGACGCCGTGAGGATATTTTCTTCCGATAAGCCTGCTGTGTCTTTCTGAGTTTTTTTTTCACCGTCCCTTTGTGATCTGCGGCTTGGAGGACTTTTTTTTTTGACTGGCGTCTTTTCCCTCAGAGCACCCCCGGTCCGTTGCTCCACACAAGGCGCCCCAGTTTGTTTATTCTAATCTTTCCTCCCTTTTCCTCGCTAGCCTGTTACACAATCCTCTCTCCGCCGGTGAGCCAGCCTCTCCCCCCTTTTGTATCGGATTTGCTGTCTTATTTTGCCCCGACAGCATTGTTACCTCTCCTTGACGCCGCTCTTTTCCCCCGCACTTTCACTCTCCTTCAAAGCAGTATGGACCTGCCTTTTTCCTTGTTTAACAGGCCATTCTATTCTATTCTTCTAAGTGTGCTACCCCCCAGCACATTGAGCGCCCTTCCCCCCTCCTTCTGTCCCCTTTTGCTTGCGACTTAGAGGACCCTCTCCTTTAGTACACTACTTGGCGGCCGCTTTGCCACAGTTTCTTGCCAGCTCCCCTCGCCACGCAGCTTCCCCACCCTTGCGCTTCCCTGCCCTCTTCAGTAATGTTTGGTACTTGCCCGTTTGATTTGTTCCTTTGACCGTGCGCCGTCGCCCCCGGTTTCGTCCACATTTCTCTGAGGGTCTCGGCGGATGCATTTCGCCTTTTTCCTGTGTTCTTTCCATGGGTTTTCATATGGCCGCTTCTACATCGAAACCCTTTTCGACCATCGCGCATTCTTTCATTTTTCCCCTACCTGTTTCTCCCCTCTCCTTTTCCCTCCGAGTGTGGAATCTCTTATTTCCCTCGGAATTTCTGAATGTTTCTTCCCCTCAAGACCCCGCTTTTTTTTGCGGCTTCCGCGTTCACCTTCTCCTCTTGTGGAGTTTCCTTCTTTTTCTCCCACCACGCCGACTGCCCCGCCGTTCTTTTTCCAAAACCACACAAAACCACCAATAGGTTCCTCCTCCCTCTTTTTCTCCGAACTCAACCGCCCTTTCCCCCTTATTCCTCGAATTTCCTGCGTTTCTCCCAACTCGCTCTGCCCCCCCTGGCCCCCTTTTTTCCCACTGTCGCCTTCCGGTATATTCGTCGTTTTTTCTCTTCCTTCTCTCTACCCCGCGCACTTGCATATCCCTCGGACAGCTTTTCCTGTCTTTCCGGCCCGACCGAGACACCAGCCTGAACAGCACTCTCCCCTTTAGAGTACACGTACAGCCTCTTTTACCAAACAGACTTCAGCCTTTTGGTTGAAAACTTCCCCCTTTCGTAAACCCCCATCCCTTCCGCCCCGCAATACGGCTATTTTTGTGTCGGATTTGATTTCACTCCGGTTTGCTTCTCTCTCTCGGCGGGCAAAGTTTGCGTCCTTCGCTTACTTTTTATTTTTCCCGTCCGACCTTTTAACACGAGTTGTTGTTCTGTGCCCTTTCCCTGCGTCTTCCCCTGCGGCTTTCCTTTACCCTGACCAGTGCATTCCGCACCGCCGTCCCCCCTAAAACGCTCATTTCACTCGCACATTCAGATTCCCTTGTATTGTTTCCACGGAAACTGAAGCCCCCCTCTTGTCTTACCCTCCCCCCCCCCCCCCTTTTCCCCCCGTCCCTTCTGCTGGGGCAAAGGGAAGAACATGCCCTTTTTTCCCGAGCTCCCAGCTCGTTCTCGGCCACTACACTTGTAACCCTGATTTTTGGCAAACGCTTTTTGCCCCTCCTCTTTTTTTTTCTCATCGCATCCGGGCCATTGTTGCTTTCCCAGTCCTCTCAACCCCCCGTCCCCCTTTTACCCCCTTCCCCAATTCATTGCACCTTGGTTCTCGAAGGCAGTTGCCGTGTCCCCCCCTGCTCTGCTTTTGACGCCCCGATCGGGTTTTCCCTCTAGTGGTCCGGAAAGCACAGCGAACGGAGGATCTTCGGGAAGTGTGCCTTCGAAATGGATAGGGTATTGCCCCGTTCCCCTTACCAACCCACGCCGTTTACGAGACTTTTCCTCAATTTGGAAGTCCTTCATTACTTACCCTCTTCCTTCCTGCAGTTCGCGAACCCGTTGCACACGCTGCGATTGCTCGTTTTTTCCTCCATCGTCCCAAAGGGCAAGATGCTGCGCCACCCCTCCTGAGCCGATCATTTTAGCCGGTGTCGCCCCGCCGAGACCTTTGCTTCTGCCCCTGTTAATTGTCTTAGTTTCCACTTTTTTTTTCTCACAAATTTTCGTCTTCTCCCACCCCCCAGTGGGCCAGCACAGACAGACCCCCCATGATTCTGTACAACCCTCGCTTTTCTCAGCAGGGGTCACCCAATCGCTTGCGACCCCCGAGTAGTCCTTTCCGACCTTTACTTTTCCTTCAAGATAACGAGTTTCCACGTTGCCGGGAAAGGCTCTTCTTTCCCGGCTCTCGCTGGGGACGACCCTCTCTCCCACTTTCCCTTCTCCGTTCGCGATTTACACCCGTTTGTTTGACGATTGCGACAAACCCAGAGTCGCCCCCCACTAGTCGGCCCCCGCCCAACACTGCTTGACTCTATTACGTCATCAGTGCATCGTCCAATTCCCTTTCCTTACAGGAGGGGCATGGTAACTCGACCCCAACTGAGGAAGTAGTCGTGTGCCTTTTCTCCCATGACGCAATGACAGTCCTTTCCCTTCCTATCATGACGACGAATAGTAAATGTTCTCCTCTCCTTTTGTGTAGATGAGCAATTTACAAGCGCATTTTTTTTTTCCTCTTTTTCCCCTTTTTTCTGGACTTCACTTGGTAAGGCGCTTTTTCATTCCTAAACGTCCTCGGCCTCAGTTTTTTTCTTCCTCCTTTTATTACGTGTCAATTGAACACTCGTCTAACCGTTCCTCCCGTTAGGAGAAGGCGCTTTTTCTCGGCTCATTTACGGTCCTTCTTTCTGTGCTAAACCGTTTGGCGTCCCCCCCCTCGAAACCAAATTTTGACTGTTTGCCCCCCCAATCGCCCGGCTCACGCTCTTTTCCCCCGTTCCTACCGCCTTTACCGCTCCACCCCACCGCCAGGGCAATGAGGTTTTGCCTCCCCGTATTCCTATCTCCCTATGCATCTGAGAGGGAGCTTTTGGCTTTTTCTCTGACGTTTCTCCCTTCTCGCCCTCCCCTGCCTGAGACCCAACCCTGATGACTTCCCCTCTTTCTTGTACGGGCATTTTTTTTGCTCAATTTGGGGATTTTTGCTTCTCAATCCCCGTCCCTTTGCACATGAACACAGGCACAGTCTTCCGGACGTCACGGACCCCGTTGTCCCCTTTTCCCTTCCTTCCCCCGTCCCGTTGGCGTACTCTTTTCTCCTTACATCGGCTTACTGTTCACTTTGCCGGCGTAAAAAACGCACTTCTCTGCTCATTTGACGCAAACCTGTACCCCTTCCACCGAGAATCGTTTACCCCCCGTGTCCAAGGGACTGTCGTTCCACCTTGATACGCAGACACTATCTATGTTAGCCATCTCCAGTGGCACAATATAATACGGAGTGCACACGGTTCCTTCAACCAATGGCCACCCCCCCCCTCCTGAATTATCTACTCGCAAAGGGCCCGGGGCCGGATGTCCGTCCCTCCTTTTTCCCCACTTCGTAGGTCTTGTTTTTGCACCCCCCCCCCCCCCCTCTGGCGGCCCGCCCATTTTTTTTCTTGTCAGATTGTCAGATTAGCCCCTCTGCAGCCATTTGACCGGCTCAGTATCCCGGTACGTCCTTGCCATGGTTCAGCCCCCATAACTTTCCCGCGCGCAAGTATTTGTGCCCTTCCTTTTGGCCGTCGTGAGCCACTTTTTCCCCCAGTTCCCGCAAAGACCGCCCTCTTTTTTTTTGAGTTAACGCGCAGCGTTTCTTTGGTATGTTCTTTCTTCCGCAGCGCCCTCCCCACTTGTCTTGTCCCCTCATGCCGCAGACTTTCTTATCTTCCGCCCTTTTTTGGAAGCGTTTCTCGGGACTGTCAACTCCCTCGGCCCGCCGCATATTTCCCTTTTTATCGACACCGGCGATAGCCTCCTGGTGACGACTTTCTCGGTTGACAATGGGCCCGTAGACGGCGTGGTGCCCCTCTTTTCCCCTTTTCCCAGTGTACTCGACTGGTACCATTTTTTCGGATCATTTTGCGCTGATCGTAGGTGGCCCAAAGACAGTCCCTTCTTCCTGGGAGCGCAGTGCCCTTTGCTTTTGACGCGAAAAAACGACATTGCTTTTCGCGTTTGAACGTGCCAGCCTCTTTCTCGCTGGCGACGGTCCCTTTGGTGGACCATAGCGTAACCTGTTCGGGAGTTTTTGGTCCGAGCCGTTGCGGCTTTCGCTCTTTCTTGGCGCCGCCGCTTTCTTAAACTACAACCCTCGCCGCTCGCGCGACGCTCCTCAAACTCGGCGGCCCTTACCTCTCCCCCCCCCCCCCCTTTCCCCCTTCCCCGCGGGAGGTTTTTAACGTGGTTCGGTCTCTTTGTCCCTCGCTTTTTTCCTAACGCTGGGTGGTCTTCGAAACCACTACGCAGCGCCCCTTTCCCTACGCGGTATCTTGCCTCCCTCGCCCTAAAGACTCATTTTTCTTTTTCACGCCGGCACGCCACTTCCTCCTGTAGTAACTTCCTTTCCCCCTCGAACCTTTAAGCCACGTGCCAATTTTTCCTCCCTGGGTCACCCCCTCGAAAACACAACATCTTTCAAGGCTTTTGTAGCCCGAGAAGGCGGGCTCAACCTTTTTCACTCTACCAGAAGTTTGCCTCCCCCCCAAGGCGACGTCTTCAGCCCTCTCTCCCTCGGTCTCACAATCCCGAGTCTTTTCTTTGCAAAAGCTGATAATTCTCTTCCCCCCGGGCGATTCAGAACTTTGTTTGATCCGAGGCCCCACCTTCTCTTTTTAAAGCTCGGTCATTTCCTTCCCGGCAACGATGTGCGACCCACTATACGAACGCTGCATGCCTTTTTTCTTGCTCAGAAGCATCCTCCAATAAGGACCCCTGCCTGTCCTTTTCTTCTCCCTTACTCCTCACCGCTCCTCCCCGCTTTTCCTCAAGTCCTCCTGGCTCGACTGACCCAGTCCCCTCGACCTTAGCAGCAGCCTTTTTCCCCTGTGGTTCCCGACTTCGAATTGTCGTTCACCCTTCCCGCAATTGCCGACTCCTCCACGCGGGCGACCTGACGCGCGTAAGCGTCCTCCTCCCAAGAATTCGGGAATTCTCTTTCTCTCGATCGAAATTCTTGCTGCTTAGGCCTCTTTCGTCTTCTCGCCTGGTCGTCGACCAAGCTCCCTTCGCGCTGGTAACCGCCAATTCTCTCCCTGACCGGGATCTCAGACACATTTTTCTTCCGGGTGTAGTACTTTGATCTGGCTCGGTTCAGTCAAAACCCCTTCTTGGCTTGCTCGTTTTTTCGGATACGGCGATAGCCATCCCTCCTTTTCGTACTTGTCGACGTGGCCGCGGTCATGAGCACTCCCCCTCATGGCGTGATGGACTTTCTTAGTTGATGGGCGTCGTTCTCAGGTCGTTCGAATTTTCCAAAGGTGTTGGATCGGATCTCTTTTTGCTTCTCGATGTTCCTGCGCATACTTCGAGAAGGTAGCCTCTCTAGTGATCCTCTTTTCTTTTCTCCTCCTTCTTATCGAGCTTTCCTCCTGGACCGACGTAGCCTTTTTTTGCTATTGATGCCGGCACTTTTTTTTTGTAGCCCGCCTTCTTTATCACCCACTCCCCTTTTTTGTTTTTACGAGGTAGTTCCTTGCCCATTGGCACGTGGGCGCCTTCCAGTTTTGATGGCGTCGAGATCCCTCGTACTGTGCGACGCAGAGCCTCCTCGTTTGCACGTTGCTTGCCGTCCCCCCACTTTTCTTTCTTGAGGGCTTTTTTCCGCAGGGCTCGATTTGGGCAGGCGTTTTTCTTTTCGAACGTGCCTTTTCTCTCGCCCCCAAGAGATTAACATTCTTTTTACCAGTTCTCGGACTCCCTTGTCGGCAATTGGTTCCCCCTATAATCGTAGAGGTAGCTCTCGGAGTTTTACTGCCTAGGCCGAGGGCGCCATGGAGTATTTTTTCCCCCTCCCGCTCGCGAGGCGAGCGCGACTTCCGGCTGAAAACCCCAACATTTTCCCCCCCCTTACAGAACTCCCCCTTTTTTCCCTGATGGGTTCCTAAGTCGCCATCTGGAGCTTCCACGTGTCAACCTCCCCTCCGGCTTCTTTTCGTAGTTTTTCGCTCCCTCTCCCCGCGAACTATTCTGCCCTTCACAGAGCGACTTTCTCGCGACCTCAATATTTGAGCGCGTAAACAGCCGATCTCGGTTCCCCTCGAAACCGTCCTGTGACCAGTTCCCAGCTGCTGGAAGCTTGAACCCCCCCTTTGTCGGTCAAGATTTACAAAAGTCCAAACCGATCTCCCTTCGTCCATTCCCTCCCCGCGCCTTATTGCCAAGAAGGCGCTTCTCCCCGTTCTCCTTTTTCAGTGCGCACCCGGTTAGTTTTCTTTCTTGCAATCGCATGGTCTTTTCTGACGACCTTCTTTCATGGCGATTTCCCGCCCACAAAGGGACCCCTGCCCTTCCCATTCTTTTACGACCCTCCGAACAACGTAATTTCCACGAAGATCGCCTCCTCCTCCCCCCCCCCTCGCATGGTCCGCCTCCTTTTTGCCATTCAACCACCTCCCGTTACCGATGTTTTTTTGGGCATTTCTAAGAGTCTTTGGATTTTATTCTGGTATTGCACGAGGCCCCCTCCGTATCACCTCCGTCGCCTTCTACACTGGCCCCACCGGCTGGTACAATCGTAACCGTCCACTACCCCTTTCCCCCCCCCCCTCCTTTCCCTCTTTACACCAATAACTACTTTTCGCCATCCCCCAGTCACCTCTTGCATGCTTTTGAACTTTTTCCTCTTCCGGTACACCTTTACACACTCGCCCGTTCATTTCCCTCTCTTCAAGCCCAGGAGCGAGTATGACACGTGCTGCCCCACGTACCTTTTTTCCCGGGCGGACACTGTCTCTTACTCTTTCCTCGCAGTAAGACCCCTAGATACGGCAAATCTCTTTCTTACGCACACGAGACCCCATTTTCGTTACATCCGTAGTCATCCCCTTTTCAAAGTGGATACGACCCTTTTTGCATGTGTAATCCCAACTTTTTTCGTTCTGGACGAAAACTCTTTTTACGCCAGCCTTTGTCGCCCCGTCTCTTTCTTTGTGTGTCGTCCCTCACCTTCTTCTTTTTCGACAATCCGCGACCACCTCACACCCACAGTTGCCCCGTCGATATTTCCCAATGCCCCCAACATTGCCCCCTCGCCCCTGGGCTCAACCCTCCCCGCCCACATTTGCGCTCGCCTGGTTTTTCTCCGGCACGGTATGTAAAAGGTTTTCGCTCGCTGGCTTCCCACCACTCTTCCCACCACCATCTGAGGGGTTGTACCCGGTTCGTACCTCCGCCGGCCCTCCAGCTTTGCTTTTGGTGTGGACCCTTTTCGCTACACCAAATTGTAGCCTTTTTTTTTTTGTGATCCCCCTAGTCCCCCCTTCCGACGGACTTCTTCCCACCGTGGAGACCTTGCTCCGCCCACCCCATAGCCCCCTTTCCTTCCCGATCGACTCCTATTCCTTCGTTATCCGCCGCAAAATCCCCTGTTCCTTCTTCGACCCTTTTTTTATCACAATGAGCCGCTTCCCCGTGGGCCGTCCGGGTCTACACGCGGCCTGACGTCCTCTCGACTTTCTCCCTTCCTTCCTCATAAGGGCCGTCCTGTGTGGCGCTTTTTTTCTGCCTTTTCCCTGTACTGATCCCCCCTCGGTCCTTCTTTTCCTCAAGGTGACTTCCCTGCTGTCTCCCCAGATTCTCTCATCACCCCGTCCTCGGTTCTATCGTCGGGTTGCGGATCGCCTTAAAAACGTGCTTCCCTTTGTTACATATTCCGGTCCCTTAAGGTAATCCTTGACTTTGGGGCTCATTTTCAAGGCGTCTTCCCTCTCTTTTGCTCTCCTGTTGCTCTTTAGTTTTTTCCCCCAGTTTTTGGGATCTTCGAGGTTTTACCTCCAACTCCCTCCTATGCTTGTAGTCGGCCATTTTTTCCGTTTTCCAATTCCCCCGACGTCTTTCCCCGCAGTGCAATGCCCACATTTCACTTTTCCCAAATAGCCTTCTCTTGAGATTGAAGAGTGAGTCGCCAGCGTCGCCCGCGACCCGCTCTCTCCCCCCCTAGATGGTCCCTTCCCGCGAAACAAGATGACTCTTTTTGTAGGGCCTTCCCCACCGGGTTGCTTTCCTCTTTTCGAGCCTTTTCGTCCTTTTTTCCCTTTAGCAGCCACCTGTCGCTTTGGTCCCCCCCTGGCTCCTTTCTTAAATGACGCGCGGCTTTTCTTCTCCGCTCCATCCTGTCTCCTGTCTCACGAGCGCTTTTATCTTCTTAATTGATTTATTCGTGGCTCTTCCAGCGCCCCCTCCCACGTGCCCCGACATGACTTTTTCTTCACCCCATCTCAAGACCCGTTTCTCCCCGCGCCACCCCTCTTTCCCCCCCATGGATGACACAACCTCCAGTTTCTCTCCGGCTGCCCCTCCTTTCTTGCCCGGAAAGGAGTCTTTTTCCCCCTCCCTCCCCCTTTCATACGCCGACAGCCGTCCCTTTCCTTTAAAAACCCTTTCGCCCAGCCATAAAGGGTCTTCTTCTAACCTGCTGGATTACCCCCCCTCTTTTCCGCATCATGGAACTCTCTTCTCTCCTCCGAACCGCGCCTCTTCCCGCCTTTCCTTAGTCTTCTCCTGGTAGACATCCGAGTCTTGCGCCGTGCCTGCTTGCTTTAAAGGTCTCGGTTTCCCCCTTTCCTGCACCTTTTTTTCCTCTGGATCTTCCGGAGATCTCTCCTCGAACGCCCGGGTCACCTAGGTGTTTTTTTTCTCCTACTTGCGTCTCATTTTCTCTTCTCGCCCAACTCTGGACTCCCTCTTTTCCTTTTTCCCATTATTTTTACTAGTGTCTCCTCACTTCCCCTCTTTTCAACTTGCCCGCCCCTTCTTTCGGTTCAGCCCGCCTTTCCCCCTTCACATGGCGGGGACGATTACTCCCTGGGTCTTTTTCTTCTAGTTATTTTTTGTTCGGCACTTCTGCCCTTCTTTTCCCTCTTTTCAAAGTGTCCTTCTTAGTGGGTTGTCTCGATACGCTGTACCCCGCTCTGTCCCTTTTCCCTTCCAGCGCCAAGTGTTTTTTCCGAGACGCAGTTGCACTTTCCTCTTGGCTCCGATATTTTTTTTTCCTGACACTCTCCTGCCGGCCTGTTTGACTTTCCCTTCTTCTGCGCACAATTCCCCTTCCTTTTCTCTCGACTTTTTTGCCCTTTTTTGACCAACCGCTTTTTTTTTTTCCTCTCTGGTCTCTCCCCTCCCCCATCAGTGGATCCTTTTTTTTTTCCAAAAAAGAGCCATCGACTTCTTTTGGCTTTGACAGGGGGGGTTTTTTTTTTCTCCTTTTATGGCTTTTTTTTCCGTCTCTGCAGTTCCCCCCGTTTTTTTTTTTTTTCCTATTCTTTTCGCACCTTTGATTTTTGCTTTTTCACTAAGATTTCCCTTTTCTTATGTGTTGTGCCAGTTTTTTATTTTCCCCCTTTTTTTCACCCACGTTGATCAGCCTTTAAGCCCCTTCCAACCTTTTTGCTGCTTTCCGCTTCGTCCCCTCTCTTCCTCCAGGACTCCCCCCACCTCCTTCTTCTTCCGCTGGTTTGACTTTCAGCAGATGGGAGTACATTTCCCCGCGATTTTTTTCCTTGTGCACGAATTTTTCTTTAGGCTTTTTTAACCCCGCCTCCTTGCCACAGGTGACAAAGACTGAACTCCTCCGCAGCAACGACCTTTCCTCACACAGTTCCCCCTCCCCCTCACCCCTATCACAAAAGCCCGATCGGCCCTCGCCCCTACGGCCCCACCCCCCCTCTTCTTTTAGCCTTCTCTCCCCCTGTTTTCACCGGCCCCCGCACCTCTCCATTTCCCCCACTCTACACCTCCTCCCTTTTCCCATCGTTGCTTCGGTCCTTTTTTCCCCTCGCAGTTTGAACTTTTTTCGGGCCGTGTTGAGAACAGCTCTTCTTCCCCGCCGCCGCCCTCCCTTCTGGAACACCCCCCCCTTCCCTACCCTTTGGTTTTCCGTTACCAGGCATCGCCCCCTCTTTCACGGTCCTTCCTTTTTTCCGCGCTTATACACCTATCCCCTTACCCCCCTTGTTCCTATGAAGGGTTTTTCCCGGTCGATTCTTGGTCCTTACCCCTCTCCTACTTATTTTTTCAGCAACTGCACCTTGCCAACTACTTTCCTTTTTTTTTTTTGTGTTGCCTTTTTCCATTACTTTTTCCTTGGTAAATTTAGACTGGATTTTCCCAGAACCTACTATTTCGCCCCCATTTTGGCACTGTCCCCCGCTCCCATTCTGCCATTGCATCCCCTTTTCGCGTTACACAGTCGACATCCGACCCCGTCGTATTTCCTATTTTCCTCTAAAAAGAACTATATCCCGAGCTATTGATTCAGTACGCTTCCGCTGACACCCCCCCACAACCATGAAGCCGTCCCTCCAGTTCCAGCGTTCAACCCCTTTCTTCGATCACCGTTTCCCTTGTTGCTTCCGTCCCGTTTTCCATGATCCCCCTGACATCTTCCATTTCCCTCTTGGAGATCTGTAGAGATTCTTTCCCCCTGACTTCAGCAGAAGCACCCTTCTTTCTGTTCCTATACTCAAGTGTTGTGGTTCTTTTCAGCCCCCTTCTTTCCTTTGGGTTCGCCATGTTGGGTCTTAGATGACCCGCGCGTTTTTTCTGTTACACTCTTCAGTCAGGCAATCTTTCTCTCGGGGCCCGCCCCACTACTCCCGGAAACCCCTTCCCTCTTTTTTCGCAGTTCTGCTTTGCTGGGTTGTGGTATACCGAGGCTCTACCGAGTCCCGGCGGGCTTGCTCGTGGCGGATCTTTCGTTTTCCTTCTTCGACATTGTTTCTTCCACACTTGTCGATAGGATTTAATATAGTCTTTTCCCTGTCTCTCAACGCCTTTTCTTTTTCCCTGCGCGTTTTGTTTCTCTCGTCCGCTCTGTCGCTGTTCTTCGAGCTGACACACATGCTCTTCGAGGTTTCCGGCTTTCTCGACGTGCTGTTTTCCCTTTCGCCGCACGCCTGCGCTTTCACCACACCTCTGGAGTTTCTTGATTGTGCGACGCCTGATCTCTTTTGCGAACTGGGACGACGTCGCCTTTCACTCTCTGCCATTCCTTCCGCGGACCTGACCCCCTCGGGTTGTTTCCCTTTCTTGCTCAAAATTGTCCTTTTTTTTTTTTTGACGAGTAGTGCTTGCCAAGGCATTTCCCCTGGCGCCTTCGCGATTGATCGTCTGGCAAGTTGATTTTAGAGTACTTGGCCACGAAGCAGTTCGCTAATGCGTTCTGCACGTGGACTTCCAGTTCTCTGAGGGCTTTTCCCGCAGTGCTCCGCATACTGCGCCTTCCGCTGCCGTAGTTGTTTACTTTTTCAATCCTGCGTGACCATAAAGCCGCCTTTTCCCCCCCCACTTGGCTACCATTTCTCTTTTTTTTTTTCAGCGTCGGCAATCGTAACTGTTTTCTTCCTCGTAGAGTAGCGCAACTGGTTGTAACAGCTTGCGTGACTTGTCTTTCCCCCGGGGTGTTTGGTTGAGTTTCCCTCTCCTCTCGCCCCAACCGGAGCGACTTTCTTCCAAAACCCAAAATGTCCTCTCCTCCCCTCTCACTCCCATGCATGTTACTTCCTACGAAGATCGTATCCCCCTTTGCCCACAATCGACGGAGCCGAACCACGCCGTATACCCGGCGGCGGCCTCCCTTCCAGAGTATATAGGTAAGGACTCCCCCTTGCTCCACGTTTTTTCCCTTTGCCTTTACTTCCCCCCTTCCCTCCCCCACCCCCCCTTCTTCTTCTTCCTTTCCCCCCTTCTCCTCTTTAACCCCACATTTTCCCCTCCAACCCTCCTGATCCCCTTTGCGTGCTCTCTCTTGCTGACTTCCCTTATTTTTTTCCCCTTGTGTAGTCTCCCCCCTCCTCTTCCCCAACCCCCTATCCCCCCTCCACTTCCTTTCTTCCT